>WNFO01003072.1_pt1 | contig 23452 bp, 15 predicted proteins | sample 5400251 | NCBI WGS metagenome assembly WNFO01 (sample SAMN13153354, study PRJNA577476) | soil metagenome | isolation source: 100 cm saprolite under Madrone tree | place: USA:California | collected 2016-06-14
GATCCGCGTAAGGTTATCGTAATCATTGGAAAACCCAGATTGCGTCTGTGCTAAAGCAATTAGAGGCGAACTGGCTGACAAATGAAAGTTTCCCCCAGGGGCATCTAGCACCGCAGCGAGTGCCTGAGGAGCAGTAAGATTTATCGAGTGCGACCCTTCCGAACCGTATCCCCACGTTGGCGATCCAGCGTTGTAATCACTGTCTATTGTCCCGTGTGAAAGATCAACCTGATTGGCTCCCGCATTGTTGGCAAAAAGAAAGTTGTTGCGTATCAGAATACTTGAACTTGACGAAGTTCCGATTCCTAATCCAGCGCAGTTATAAATCGTATTATTTTGGATTGAAAGCTGAGTTTGTGATGAATAAGTAGCGATCCCAGCTTTACTACCTTCACTTCCAGTCACTCCACTAATGATGTTGTTGCGAATAATGACTCCGGCAGGGACGCCCCAGGTATCCACGATTGCTATACCCTCAGTAGCGTGTGTCATACTGTGGATGTAATTGCGTTCGTAGGTCTGCAATACTCCACCAGGAGCCGGGCTTGGCTGGCCTTGTGCCACAATTCCTCTAGCACTCTGGGAGGCATAAGAACAATCGTGGATGTTGTTCCCGCGGATAATCAAATCTCGAAGTCCGCCTTTTACGTCGATTCCATCACCCTGCCCGCCGTATCGTCCGGCATTGTAAATCTCGTTATTCAGCACCGATACGTTGGTATGCGAAGGATACCCGGAACCGGCTGTGCCTGGGCTGCTGCCTCCTCCTCCCAAATAAATTGCTTCCCCTTCTGTGTCATGAATGACGTTGTTCTGAATGGTTATGTTCGTGCAAGCGGGCGCATACCAACTGCTTCCTTCGTGCGCTCCATCGGCTGTTGGTACGAGAAGAATACCAGGGCCGTCAGTGGCAGCAGACGTATGAGAAGCATCACAATTTTCAATTACCCAGTTATCGCCACAGATCGTGACGAGTTTCGTGCTGGCATTACAAATGATCGTGAATCCGTGGATGGTGATGTTGCTATATTTGGTGTGCGAACCGTTCTGGCTGTTAAAATCGCGCACCACGCACATGCTTAAGCCAGCGTTAGGCATCCAAGAAGGCGAAGAATCGTTCGTATTGTAAAAGCTCTTTCCGTCTAGTGTGAGCCGATTGGGTCCGCTTGTGGTTTTTCGGGTAAGATCGATCTCAAGCTGCACCCCGTTCCCCGCTGTGTCGTAATAATCGGATGTGTTGTTGCCAGCTTCCCGAGCGGAAAAAAAAATCGTTACATGGTCGCTCGCTAAAGCTGCATTGATCGAAGCCCATGCAGCGGCATCCAGTAACGCGAAGGGTTGGCTGGGAGTGCCTATGTGTGCCCCCGTCCAGTCGGAATCGACGTAAAAGTTCGTACTCGCTTCGCAGTGCGAGGCGAAGAAAACGCCCAAAAACAGGGCGAGCAAAAGTGTCCCGGCGCCTTTCATAATTGCGGCTTATCGACGGTGGTCCTCGCGATTCGCCAGCGTCGGTGGTATTAAAATGGAAATAGCGTGTCAACACTTGTTTTAAGATTTTTTTTAGGGGTTCGCTGTGAATAGCTTAGGGAGAGGCTGTGAATAGCTGTGAAAAACTCTCTCGCCGATTGATGAAACCGTTTCCGTATTCTCAATTCAGCTCTTTCAGCCCGGGTGGCGGGCCGTCTCTCGTGCGTTGGCCGTAGGCACCCGTAGCTTTCGTAAGAGTCCTGCGGTGGAGGTCAAAAACAGATTTTGCTTTTGCGGCCGCCGGCTACGCCAGCCCCGACCAAAAGGCGAGGCGCGCCGGATAAGGGCGGGCATCTTGCCCGCCTTCCGCGGACCGGAAGCAAGCGGCCTAAATTATCAGCGTTGCCGTTCAGCCTCAATTGCGTCGATGTCCAACCCCATTTCCTTCGCCAAAGCGTCATCCAGCCACCATTCCTCCGGCGGATTTGGCATCGAAGTCTCACCAGAACCAGAGATCAACGCCCATCCGCTTCGACGTAATGCGGCCGAGAACACCAAACCGCCAGAGCGCACCATCACCTTGCGGCCTTGCGGCGGCGAGACTCGCGATGTAAGGACGAAGCGGCTGTTCATTTCAGCATTCGCCGAAGCATGTCCCCGAGAACCAACGGCCAGACGATAATGATCGCCAAGAACGCCAGTAGCTTCTCCCAAGGATCTTCTGGAAGAGATAAGCCAAACCAAGTGTAAAGAAGAAGCCAATCAGCCAAACTGTGAAACTCATGTGAGGCCGAGCGGTGAATACGAGGGGAAAACCTTGTGCCGTGGTAACTTCGCTTCTCTCATGCCGTCCGACTGGTAAACCGTACCGCCCCAGCACGGGGCGGGAAAGCCGCTCAATCCGCCTAAGGCGGATAGGGTAAACAGAAGGGTTCCGATCCTTCTCCCAATTGCGGCTTATCGGTCCTCGCGATGCGCCGCCCTCGTTCGCATCAGAATCAATTGCCATGGCAAGTAAATTTTTCTGTTCGGGCCGTTTATTTCGCAAGCACCCGTCGATAAACCCTATCCAGAATCTCCCCCACCCTTGTCCACGAGTTCCGATCGTTTGCAAACTCTCGAATCCCACTGCGGCGCGTCTCCAGATTTTGGTATAAATCACTCGCGAAATATGTCCTGATTGTCTTCGCCAGATCAGCCGGATCCTTTGATCGGCAAAGAAATCCCGTCTTCGCCTCTACGATGTCGTTTCTCAAGGAGCCCACGTCCGCGGCAATTGCAGGCAGACCAAAAGCATACCCCAGAAAAAGAACGCCGCTCTGAAATATGCGCGTGTACGGGACAACCAGGACGTCGGCCGCTTTAAAGTACAACTCGGTCTCCTCGTCCGGAACATATTCGATTCTTTCGATGACACGGTCGTGCAGGCCGTTACGTAGAATTGACTGATGGAGCTGCTTCCAGTAGCTCTCACTCCCCTTGGGCCGGCCGGCAATAACCAGACGGTAATTGCGGTCCTGTTTTAAGAGTTCGGCGAAAGCCGCAATCAGGTATTCGAGCCCTTTGTAAGGCGCAATGTTCCCAAAAAAGAGCAGCGTCTTGTCGCCTTGGCTGATCCGAAGCTGCCGTTTTGCCTCTACTGTCGAAAGGGCCGTGGCCGGACTCGTATTATTAATTCCAAATGGAATGACACTGACCCTTTCCTCCGGGATATCAAAGTCTGCGACGAGTTCGTTTTTCATGCCTTTCGTGTGAACAAAGATGTGATCGCTTAACCGATACTGGATTCTCAGAGAGAAGCGATTGATCAGAGTATCTTTTGAGTCCCGTTTGCCGATGTTCACATTATGCGCTGTGAGAACAATCTTTTTGCCGAAGAATTTATAGTAAAGCATCAACAAGGCGCGATCGAAGAGCTCGAACTTGTTGTTCCAAAGGATATGAAAAATCTTCGGCTTTGCAGTCGCAGCATAACGGATAAGGCGCCAATAGTAAGTCGCCACTCGTGCGATTTTCCTCGCGAGACTTACCTCCGGACGTTGATCACCTCGTAAATTGAGAAAATTCACAAGCGGATTGTTCAGCAACTCCGGCACGTTCAGATCATCGCTACCGATAAAATCGAGGAATATCCCCTGTGAAGTCAGAGCGGAGGTCATTCCCAACGCGTAAGGCTTGTCACCGCCGCCGGTCAGTAAGGCGACGTTGCACTCGGTTGAGGGTTGACCTGCCTTCGGTCGCCGCGGCGACCTTCGGCGCGGCAAGGCGGAGCTGACTTCTCGCCGAGCCGTAGGCTCTACGAAGCCCGAGGCTGACCTCGCTCCACCGCTGTAGTCGCCTTGGCGCGCAGGAGGCTGATCTCTGACTTCTGACCTCTGTTCTCTGATCTGGCTCATTTGACAGTAATGCGATTAGCAACTGGGACCGCAGCCTCGAGCAGCAAGGTATTCTTGGTCGCTGTCAGCCAGCTGAGTTGACCCTTAAAGCATTTCAGCAAAGGAGTGGCTCGTACTACATCTCCGGTAGAGCCAAGCTTGATAATCAAAATATTCATCTCGTCAGCAGAGGTTCCTTCTGAAGGCCTTTCGCCCATGAATTCTTCAGGTCAGACACCTCATAAGGAAGGTCGCGGAAGAGCAGTCTCTCGACGGCCTCCAGCGTGAGCACCGCGTTGATCTCGCGCACATAATTGTTGCGACCACGTATGTGGTCCTTCGCCATGTTCTCGAGAAAATCGGGATTCCACAACGGACTTTGCTGAGTTCGCGCATCTGTAAGTTTATCGTTTACGTAGCCAGCAAGCTCTCTTCGAAACCAATGCCGATAAGGCAAATATTTGTGCAGCCCAAAAATTCCCAACCCTAACGAGAGGCGTCTAAGCACTGGGTCGAGCGAGGAAAGCAAATGGGGCAAGCCTTCGCTGTTGTAGTAGTCCATTTTGCAAGTTGCTTCGGCAAAGAAACGTCGGAGCAAAAACTCCAAGCCTGAATTGTCGCCGGCAAATCCACGATCAGTAGGAATTTCGCTCAAAACAGTGTTGTTGGCTTTGACGAGTCGTGAAGCTAGTGGCGACGAATTTTTGGAGCGTTCCGGCGACTGGTACGCGAGCGCAACCAACTCGTTGTCCAAGTAAGGTGTTCGAAATGTCACCTGAGATCTGCCTGCCGCCAGATTTCCAAAGAGGTTCCAGGGTATCTCTCGGAAAGCCGCAAAGGTAACCGGATGTTCCTTGGAGACTGACAGCTTCTTAGCAGAGGAAGTCACCGATTTGCTGAATTCCGGACTAAAAAGGTCGTGCGAAAGGCCGATGGGTTTGAAGGTAGATACTCCTCTCAGAACTTCGCTTCCGAAATTGCCGGTCAATCGGATAGGCGCCAGCCGATGAGCCTGGTCATTCAAATAAATCTCATGGGCACCCAAGATCCCGAAACACCCGTCAGTAGTGTAAACCGTCCGGTCGGCGTGGGACGAAAAATCGGAAAAGAAATCGGGGCCAAGGCGCAGAATCCGATGCTCCAGCCCGCATGCCTCAGCCACCCGGGCCGCCACTCGTACATCCAAAGTTTCTCCGTTCTTTCCGGTAAAGGTGTAGCAAATCGGTTTTTCATCCGGAGGCCGGCAGGCCATGATCATCCGCGTATCCAGGCCGCCAGTCAGCGAAATGCCGATCTTTGAATCAGATTGAAAATACCGAGGCAAAATCCGTTTGAACGTTTCCTCAAATTCAGCTTCGAATGCCTCGGCGGTCAGAGCGGATTGTGACTCCCAAGTTTCAGGAGAAAAATATTTTCGCTTGTGACGCTTCCCCTTTTCAAAAGACCAGACTGAGCCCCCCGGGAGCAATTCAACGCCTCGAAACAAGGTTTGCGACTCCAGTGTGCATCCGAAAGTTAAAAACTGCGTGACCCCTTCCCTGTCAAACTCTCTTAGCTCTGGCAGAATCCGAAGCAAAGCCTTAGCTTCGCTTGCGAAATAGGTGGCATCTTTGGTTTCGCAGAAATAAATCCGCTCCATTCCATAGCGGTCGTTGAACAGGAAGGCTCGGTTCCTCCTTTTATCAATCAGCAGGCCGCTAAAGAGACCATTCAGTTTTTCAAAGAACCGATCGCCTTCTTCTTCATAAAGATGAACCAGCCAGCTCCCGGCCACTTCTCCAAGTTCATGTCCTTTCTGCCTGAGGTGGGAGCGCGTTTCGGGATCCACGAAGCACTCTCCCGAGAAGAAAAGCGCAATATCCCTCTGCTCATTGAAGAAAATCTGCCCCGCAGCAAAAGAGTCCTCATGCGCCACCCAGCCCCCATATACTCCCATTTCTGGAACGGAGTATGTGCCTGATTTATAAAAGGACTCGTGCATGATCGAGCGAGCCATTGACGTCATGAGATCCTGACATTCCTCTGAGGGTCTCTGACTAATTATTCCAACTATGCCAGGCATGCGCGGTACTGGTTGAGAGTTGAGAGTTCAGAGTTGAGAGAGACGAGCAATGCTCGTCTTCCGGGAAACAGATTCGGAACCTGCGTTGAATCCTGTGATTCAGCCCGAGTCAGCTTGCTTACTTGCGCATCCACACTTCGTAAGCTTCTCCCGGTATTAGTGTAGGCCCTGAGACCGAAGCTAACTATTCAGAGCGGCTTCTTCGTGCAGCTCGCGTTGAGGCTTTTGACCCACTCGAAAAATCGGGTGGGTCTTCGGATCGTAATCCAGCCTTTTCATGCTTTCCTTGGTCAAAACGGTGATGATCCATTTGTCGAACGAGGAGATTACCGTCTGCCACCGGACGGCGGCGCTCGCATCAAAAGCTTTTTGCTGTTTGCCAGTCAAACTGGAGGGCTGATGTTCATGATGCCCTTTTTGCGGCTCTAGCATATCCTCTGTGAAATCCGTTTCTATGAACCCGCACAATTCCCTTAGAACTTTTTCCGGCTGAGCCAGCAAGTCCTCATACCTAAAAAGCCTGTAGTTGCTTAGATACTTAAATCGAACGTGAAATCGCGCAGTCCAGCGGTACTGGGCTATGACAAACCAGACGGTTAGTTTTCTTATCAGCCAGGCAAGGTGGGGATGCTTCAACACCTTAATCGCCGTGCCCGACGGATCATTTGTCTTGGACATCGCCATCGCACGGGGGTCGCGTGTGATGTGCATGATCCTGCAATCAGGGAACCATTCAAGCAGCTCCGGTATGTGTCCGACATCGACAGGAAACTTCACACACGCCCGGTCGCACCCGCCGAACCGGGTAATCTCCTCAATTAAAATTCTGGCGATCGCTCTCAGGCTTCTATCCGATTTCTTGACCCGGCGCGATATTTCTTTTTTCAGTTCAGGATCTCTAGCTCCGTTCGTATTTTCAAATCTCCAGAAGGCACTTTCCAAGCCAGGAGTTTCCTTTTTGGCGAAACATAGCTCGACCATTTTATCTACATTTTCGTCGACAGATAAATCGCCAACCTGCGTTTTTAGGAAGTATCGAAAGTCCTTCTGCCTACCATCACTAAGAAACCAGGGCTCCGTTAGCCTCAGCACGCCAGGACTCATCGCGATTAAGTTGTGCCAGAGCGTGCTACCGCTGCGATGTGGTCCAAGGATGAATATAGGGCTTTTCACGAGAGATGTCTCACTAGGGTAATCCCGAGATTATTTGAAACATTGGCTATGATGGGTTCACCAGTTTCACCCAGATCCCTGATCCGAGCGGCAAACCATGGCTTGAAAAGTCCATGTCGACCGCCCATGAAAGAGCGTGTTAGCTGCGTTTTGCTGCGGTGCACGGTAGGCTAATTTCAAAACGGTATTTATAAGTTAGTTAAAGATTATCGGGCCCTTTAGGGGAAGGAGCCGGCGGGAGGACTTGAACGCTCCATCTGCTGCGTACGATGCAACCATTCTACCATTGAACTACGCCGGCCCAAATCGGTTTCCCTCGTGCGATTAGCCGTCCTCGGCTACTTGCAACTCGTGATCAAACTCAACCCAGCTGATAATCACTTTCATGTCCATTGTTTCTATATCGCCACGAGTAGAATGACCTTCTTAAGTCTAACAGCAAAACCATAACTGGCTCAGGAATGTAGGCGCGGACGTTTCGATGAAGGCCGAGCTTTATAGCAACTGCGCCTTTCTTCGTAATTGGAATCCAGTACCGTGGCACCAAGGTCTTTTGAAAGCCATTTCTGATGAGAAATTCCGCCTGCGTCCCCTTTCGCCATCCTGTGTAAGTCAAATATGGAATACCAGCGTCGGAACACAACTCCACCGCTTTTGCGATCAGCGCATTATTGACGTACTTCTTGCGTGCCTCAAGCGTTGAAATGATGAACCCGGGATTTGCGAATCGCTCCTCCGCAAAGACGAGTTTCACAAAACCAACCAGACTTCCTTTATCATAGGCGCCAATATACTTGCTTCGCGCGAAATCTGCGAATAGCATTGCTTTGACCTCCTCGAATTGCTTACCGTAATGCCAAAAGGGTTTTCCTCGTCTCACGGGCGTTTCATTGAAAATTCCCATTACGCCGTTTATCAGTTCGTCATCAGGTGAAATGACCGTGATTTCAACGCCGCGCTTTTCAGCTCGCTTCGCCTTCTTTCGGGTGTCGGACTTTATCTGATTTTCCCACCAGTACCGAAAATTCTTTACTGGAATTGCCGAAAGAGCCTCCCATTCATAGCAATACGAATAAATGGGAAGCAGATCCGGCAGCCTTTGCCAGAAGGTAAATATGTCGGGCGCCGGAATGCACTTCTTGAGAGACTCAATAATCACTTCAGGATCGCCAACGTCATCGTACCACTCGTCCTTGAGATGCGCTGTAGTTATAAAATGACCTTGGACGATTAGACGTTTGTCGTTGATTTGAATTCCGGTCACGGATGCAGATTTGCCACAGTAATCTATAATATCTTTTGTTATGGCAATCACACCTTCCGTGGTCTTTGACGTTGTTGGTTCGTTACAGCATCTTGGACGATGTTTGTCATATTGCCGGGCTAATTGAAGATTGTTAGATACACTTTGAGCTAATAGCGAAAGTCTTTGTGCATTCAGTCGCTAAGAAACCGCGGATCGGTTAGCCTCATTATGCCCGGGCACATCGCAATGAGATTGTGCCAGAGCGTGCTACCGCTGCGATGTGGTCCAAGGATGAATATAGGGCTTTTCACTTATTGTCTGACGACGATTAAGTACGGGCTTAAACAGCAGCTACGTTGCAGCCGCTTTCCCTGGAAGGATATCTGAATGAGTACCATTTCGTCCTCATCCTTAGTAGCCATACTATGACGTTCTCTGGGAGGACGCTTTGTAACCCCTCGTGCAGTCTGAGCAACAGCGCGAGCCGGCCGCGTAGAGTGATAGGAACATAATACTCAGGCACCGGAATCTTTGTAAAACCGTTGTGTTTCTGGAACTGGCCGTGCTCCCCCCTGCGCCAGACTGTGTAAGTCAGGTAAGGAATTTGGCGATCTGCACAGATCTCCACAACCTTGGCAACCATGGCATTCATTGGGGCCTTATTGCGGTGAGTCGTCTTATCCAGAATCATGGTGATCATAGCATAGCGATCGGCAACAAGAAATTGTATGAATCCGATCAGCTCCTTGTTATAGTAGGCAGCTACATAAACCGCTTCCCCTCCTGCATCTGACAGCTCGCGTTTAACGGTTGCAAAGCCTTTGCCGTAGTGCCCGAATGGCTTACCTCTTCTAAGTGGCGACTGACTGTAGATATCCACAACACCCCGCACGAACTCATCATCAAGCTCGATTTGTTTAATGATCACGCCCAGTTTTTGGGATTTTCGAACCATGTTTCGCGTCTTGCAATTGACTTGCTTATCCCACCAATGCTTAAAATCCGTGATTGGAATCGCAGCCACTTGCCGCCATTCTCTGTAGTACTGATACTTTGGCTCAGTCTCAGGGACCCGTTGCCAGAATTTCAGGAGATCTATTTGCATGTCCGAATCTTTCAAGACGCGAATGACTTCCTCAGGATTATCAACATCGTACTGCCACTCTCTGTTCAGGCTGGCAGTCTTTAGAACCTTACCACGGATGGCAAACGTCTTACCGGCGACCTTAACAGTGTCAACCATTGCTGGTTTGCCTTTCGGTTTGATCTCGGCCTTGAGTAACTCGGCTTGTAGCAAATTCATACGACCGCTAGCTGGGCATAGCGGTTTGACTGCGATCGCCGGATCCCTCGCAACCACTGCTCAAACATCACCAGACTAAATAGAAGCTTGTGGTTGTCGTGACGGTCTGACTGATGAGCCTTTAGAAGCTTGCGGACTGCCTCGGGGTTGAGGAAGTCAAACATCAGCGAGCCTCCATCTAGGAGAGTTTCTGGAAGTTCGCCCTTCAACGAGGAGCGGAACCAGTCGTCCACGACGTTTACGGCGAAACCGCGCTTTTTACGCTTGAGGATGCGCGGTGGAAGATAACTCTGGCATACCCGCCGGTGAAGCCATTTCCGACTACCATTGCGAATTTTGAAATGAGACCCGAGTTGCTGGACGTATTCGACCACGGTGCGATCGAGGTAGGGCACGCGGACCTCCAGGCTGTGGGCCATGGATAGCTTATCGGCATACATGAGTAGTTCGTCGGGAAGGGATGACCGGATTTCGAGGAGTTGAAATCCCCCGAGTTCGTCCGTATGCACCATTTGCGGAACCAGGTCGCGCCAGTAATCGACCAGCTCGCTGCCTTGTCCATTTGGGAGTAAATCGCCCCGGAATAATCCGTTTATAGTTTCGTCCGGCGCCAGCGAGAAAACATCCTGATAGCGCTTCATTCGGTCTTCCGTGCCTAGCGAAGAAACGCCTCGCTTCAACATTTCATTGCGCGGAAGGCCATTCACGGCAAACCCCAGCACCGAGCGCAGGCTGGTTGGCAACCGGCGCCACCATTCACCATAGTGAACGCCAACATGCCGCTTGTATCCGCCAAACAATTCATCCGGTCCCTGGCCGATGAGTGCAACCTTTACATCCTGCCGTGCCCGCTGACAGACAAAGTACATTGGAACAATTGAGGAAGCGGCAATTGGCTCTTCCAAACATTCCACGATATTAGGCAGTGATCTTTCGAACTCCACTCGATCAAGCTTCACTGTTATGTGCCGTGCGCCCAGGACTGAAGCAGTCTCAGCTGCATCGGCCAGTTCGTCGTCTTGGAAACTCTCACCGTAGCCTATCGTATATGCCGGCCACGGCCCGCCTTGTTCGTTCATCAACGCCAGCAGCAGGCCCGAGTCAAGACCGCCGCTTAGAAGTACTCCCACCGGCACGTCACTGAGCAGATGACGCTTGACTGCGGCGCGGTAAAGTTCCAGCAACTCCTGCCGAGCATCTTCCTCCCTCTTCCCGTCGAGAAATGGAATTCGCGTATAGTTATACCATCTTTCTTGCCGCCAGTTCCCTTTTTCACAAATGAGCATCGTACCGGGCGGGAGTTTTCGAATTCCTTGGAAAATGGTTAGGGGAGAGGGCGTGTATCGAAATCGGAGGAAAAGATTGAGTGCGGTCGGGTCCACAGCAGGTTTGAACTCATCCGCAGCGACAACTGGACGAATCTCAGATCCAAATGCTAGCCGGCCATTGTCGATCTTGTAATAGATGAGTTTGATGCCCATGGCATCTCTGGCCAGGATTAGTCGTTGTTCCTGAACATCCCAGATAGCCAGGCCAAACATGCCATTGAGACGATTGAAAACCTCAGTGCCCCATTCTTTGTAGCCGTGAATGATCACTTCGGTGTCCGAATTCGTCCTAAACTGATGGCCTTTGCTTCTGAGCTCCGTTTGCAGCTCCTTGTAATTGTAGATCTCTCCGTTGAAGATTACCCACACGGTTTCTTCTGCATCGGACATCGGCTGGTGCCCGCCGGCCAAATCGATGATAGAAAGCCGCCGGAAGCCCAATCCGACCGAACCCGACAAGAAATATCCTTCGTCGTCAGGACCCCGGTGGACTATAGTTTGGGTCATCCGCTGGATCGTATCCGAATTAACCGGCTCATGCCGGATGAAGTTAAACTGGCCGCAGATGCCGCACATTGTGGACGAAATTAAATGGTTAAAGTGTTACCAAGTTTCGAGGCGATAGCTCAGGAAGCAGCGAGCACTAATCGGTTGCCGCTTATCATTCGCATATCTTCATTACGCCGCAGGCGGTCGAATTCCGCGAGCGCCATTCCCACAACCTGGTCCATGTTATAGTAACGATATGTAGCAAGGCGCCCGACAAAGCTGACATTCTTTTCGGCCGCAGTCTCCTCGGCGTACTTTTGATAAAGCGCTCGGGCATCGGGAGCTGGAATCGGATAGTATGGCTCCCGGCCAGGTCCAAAATTCTGGGGATATTCACGGACAATCGTGGTTAAGGGAAGTTTCTGCCCAGTAGCGTGTTTGATTTCCACGATGCGCGTGAAGTCGTGATCGTTTGGGTAATTTACCTGCATGGTCGGCTGGAAGAATTCCTGCGCCAGAGTCTCCGGCTCGAATCGAAGCGAGCGATAGGGTAGGCGACCAAATCGATAGTCGAAGTACTCATCAATTGGGCCGGTAAAAATAAGATGCCGAAACGCCACCTGCGTTCGTACTTCGCGGTAGTCGGTATTGAGCCGCACTTTAATCAGCGGATGCTTCAGCATTTTCTGGAACATCGCGGTGTAGCCGTTTTTTGGCAGGGCTTGGAATTTTTCTGATAGATAGCGGTCATCGCGGTTGGTTCGGATCGGGATGCGCCCGCATACGCTTGGATCGAGATCCTTCGCGTCGCGTTGCCATTGTTTGCGCGTATAATTTTTGAAGAACATTTCGTACAGCTTCCATCCTACCTGCGAAATAATCACTTCTTCGGAGTTTTTCGGATGGTCAATATCGATACGCCACTCAGCGAGTTGGGTCTCCATTTCCTCAGTAGTTGATGGTCGTCCAATGAGTTGCTCGAACGTATTCAAGTTAATGGGGAATTGCCAAAATCGACCGTGCGTCCAGGATAAAATCTTGTATTCCACTTCGCGCCACTCAGTGAACTGACTTAGATAGTCGACGATCCGCTGCGAGTTCGTACGAAAATAATGCGGCCCGTAATTGTGGACAAGCACGCCTGCCTCGTCGTAGCGATCATAGGCGTTTCCACCTATGTGATTGCGTCTCTCGACGATTAGGCAGGTCTTGCCAAGTTGGGTGGCAATCCGCTCAGCAAGCACAGAACCCGCGAAGCCTGCACCGACAATGAGAAAATCAAACCTCATGAAAATGCGAACCGAAATATCCCTATGAATCTGGGAGAGAAGTTCCAACTTGAGCTGAGGGCAGATGCGCCCATTGTTTGGAAAAGATCAGAGATCAGACATCAGAGGTCGGTCGATCTGGGGCGGATTAGAGGTTTCCCTTAAGGGACCTCATCAGGAGCCTGCTAGCCTTAAGAGCAAAGCGATTGCGTGCGACGATGTTATCTCTGAACTCCGAAAGCCCGCGCCGAAGCGCCACAGAAGCCTGGTACTTGACTCCGAATGAATAAGCTTTGGTGGGTTTTATGGGAGCTACCGGCACTTGGACGGACAGCGTCCGTGGACGGTGGGCGTGAGTCTCAAAGGTGAGAAAGCCGTTCTCTCTGGCAAATGGGACCTCCTTGCCCTCCACCAGCACCCGCTCGACAGCTGTCGCTTCCGGAATCCGCCGAAGGAGACGATATTCGACCGACTCTTCCAGCCCATGTTCCAAATGAAACGTGTCCGTGAAGAAACGGACTTCGCACGCGCCTTCGGAAACCCGTCGCCGGGCGTGCGTGCGCGTAACGGTTTCCATGAGCGACGTCCATTTCAGGTCGGGGCGCAGTTGAGCCAAGCCCGAAACAAATCTTTCCGCTGCACTTGGACCATTTCGGAAGAATTCATGGTGCTCAACGAGAATGGCCGGCTTGCCGAGAAACAGCGCCATCGCGAAGGCCCCCATTCCGCTCCAATAATGTCGTTTGAAAACCGGGAACCCAAAAAACGAATCCTGCGCGGGGAAGAGCAGGTCGGCGCCGGAGACCTCCGGAGCAGTCAAATTGCGCGGCATACAAGCGGTACATACCAAGGCTAGAAACTGGCGGCTATCAGAGAAAGACCGCATCGCCTCAAGTGAATATTGTTCTTGCGGGCAAACCATCAACGGTTCGCTCCCGAGGCCCGTCCGTTGACGATGTCGCTCCATCCGCTGTTTTGCAACGAAGTTCCTTCGCAGCAGCCCCTCATAGTCGGCCGATCTGAATTCGCTTCTCGTGTGGTCGCAGCCGTGGGCACAAATGCTGAAGCAATCCGCGTGTCCGCGGAACATATTCACATTCTTAATTCGACTGCGCCAATGGTTCCACGGAATAAACGCCAGCGTAACGTGATATCCGTACCTTCTCGCTGATCCAAGCAACTGCTGGAAGTTGATAAAGCCATAGTTCTTGTTTAATAACGGATCATCAATAACTATCCCGGCGCCTACCTTAGGATTGTGCCAGCACCGATCGCCAAATGCAGATCTCAAGAAGATGATAGCTGGGACGTATTCTACATGCGCCTTACCCGTGGGTACGCGCACGAAGGAACCGAACCGTTCCAGCTTCATTATGAGTTCAGTATTTGTCCCTGGCCTCAAGGTTAACCCGATGGCTTTAGTCGGGTTCCTCGGATAGGACTGGGACGAGAGCTCCCGAGCCAGCCTGTCGCTGCCCTCAGGGAAGTGGATGCGAGCGACGTTACCCGCATGATTACTCCCTAAGACAGCACCGTGAGTCAGAACTTGCAGGAACCGGTTCGCCGATTCATCAACTTCAGTGGCAAAAAGCAACACCGAGATATCACGCTTGCAGATCAGTGCTGCCGCTCTCTCAAGAGCATCCTGTCGAGAGATATTCTTCAAACTGGCTACATCCAAAACCACTCCAGCGCCCGTTGGCAACATCGCCTCGTCTATTGCAGAAACGAAAGTGGCGGAATTCTGTACGTCGAAAAGCTCCGCCGAAATTCCAATGCATTTCGCCAGGCTCGCCAGGTGCGCAAGATTCTCAGAGGGACGCTTATAATAACAGATTCTCATCTGAGTGCGGGTACTTGCCGAAACGCAATCATGCACCGAAAAATGTCGTGAAGTTGGAGCGACGCTTGAAAGCATTATCAAGGATCCTTCTTCTTTCGTTCTGAAATCATCGAGCTCAGACTGCTGGCTTTCGACATCTGATCCCTGTCCCGTGGTCGTCTATCTTTTGATTTCCGATCCGAATTGCTATTTCCCGCGGAATTCTGCTCGTTGACTTCCGAGAGCTGCTTTCTCACCCTGACATCTGACTTCTGATACCTATGTTTCGCAGCCTCGGATAAGTAGAACGCTAAGCTCCGGAACATCTGGGCCTGGCCCCAGCGATGCATGGGAACATTATCCCAGCCCAGATGTAGCCGGCGGGAACGAAAGGAGCCGTCCGGCTTGACCCAATCTTTCAAGATATGCTCGACGACCTTCCCCAAAGTTGTCTCCAGCTCGGGAAAGCGATCGCGCAGGAGCAGACAAAGGTTGATGCACTCGGCACAATCGTAAAGCTCGCGCTTGTAAACAGTCAGCCGCGGAGCCTTCGAAAAAGGCCGAGGAAGACCGTCTTCGGCGAAAAGACTCTCGAGATAATAAGCAACGCCTTTCGCAAGCGCCTCCAGGCACGCTTGATGTCCGGTCAGCGTGTGAATTTTCGCCAGAGCCTTCATAACAAAACAGGTGTGATAGTGGTCAACAAAATCACGCACTCCATCGACGGCATAGAACCAGGAGCCGTCGGGATTCTGTGCCTCCAAGACGAAATTGAGGTTCCGCTCCGCAGTCTTCCAATAGTTGTCATTGGAAAAAAGCAGAGAAGCGCTCGTCAGCAGGAAAGCCCGGTAAGCGGCGGCGTTGATGACACCGCCGCTACCGTAAGGAGTGTAGGAACAACTGCTGGCGGCTTCCGATGTCCGGAAATCCCTGATATCGTCAGAAGCGTGTCGCGCAATCGATTCGAGGATCAGTTTCCATTCTTCTCGTGGGTCCAGTTCGAAAACCTGGAGGAACGCTTCGTACGCATAAGGCGTAGTGGTGATGAGTGGCGTCTGTTCTTTCAGAACACCGTTACGAGTGACCCAGTCAAAGGGATAGCCCCAGCAATATTCCTTGAATTGACGGCACCGCGACTTTTTCAGTTCGGTTAAAAAATGGATCGCGTTTTCCAGTTGCGACGGGTCACCGGTCGCCTGGTAAAGGAAGGCAAAGCCCATCGCGTAATGCGCGTCAGCGATCGGAAATCTTGTCGGGTGGTGGAACAAATGTCGAGCTGACGGGAAGAAGGCTTCAAGGAAAATCATTGGCGCGACGGCCGCCGTTCCCAAGAGCTTGTGATCGTAGTAGAGCTTTTTCGCAGCTCGCCCGGTCGTTCCTGCAAAAAACGTCTGGTGGTCGCGGGACAGTTCTCCATACTGGGCGAGCCACTGGGTGAATTCGCTCAGAACATGTGTGACTTTCTCGTTCAGTACAGTTGTTCGGTCGGTCGCCATCGGATTGGACGAAGATGCAGTTGGCAGGGCAAGCGCTGTCATTTCAGACTCGGTATCTTGTTAGGATCGATGCGTACTCGCGGAAAAATCAGTCAGTCTCGAGACAGGCGTTACTCGGGTGGAAATCATGTGTTGATTGAGTGAGCTGTGGAAGGCAATGGCGCCGCTGCCTTACAGCTCGCGTTCAGAACCGGGTAGCGTTCTCGGGACGCTTGAGACGAAAGCTGTCCACCCTCTTGAAGCTGAGAATAGTTCGAATTATCGTTGCCAACTTTTTCATCTGTTCGCGTCGATGGAAGCGCATCAACTCCGGGGTCACCGCGCGCTTCGTCCGCCGAATAGCTGCCCAGCAATAACCGCAGAGCAAAGAAATGCCACCCGTGAACACCGGTGTCTTTGTCATCCGGTAAGCCACGCGGAACAATTGCCAAAGTGAGGAGCCACCGAGATAATAATCTTTTTCTCCATAGGAAAAAAGTGCCCGCAAGGGCCCCCGCCCAGCCGTGCCCATCGTACGGTGATGATGGAATCGTTTTTCGGGAAAAGATCGAACTTTCCATCCCTTCATCCGTGCTGTCATCGCCGCGATCCAATCAACCCCTCCGGCCCGATTCGGAACATAGCCACCGATGTCTTGGAAACACTCACGCCGGAAAAGCTGACACGGCCCGGCCACATAATTCTCGCCCTCGAAACTGTCTTTGCTTGAATCATAATCTCCGTCCTGGGTGAAAGGTGTTCCCGCGACACCGAGATCCGGGTCTTCGCGGAACTTCCGCATCAGGAATTCCATGTAGTTAGGTTCGAAGGAAACATCGGCGTCCAGGTTTCCCACTATCTCGAATTCGAGTGATTGAACTCGTTCCAAGCCGGCGTTAACTGCGTGCGCCTTCGAAGCAAAATTGCGGTCAAGATCCTCGACTCGGCGAATCAGTTCAATCCAGGGATGGCGCTTGGCGTAGCTCTCGACAATTTCCGCTGTCCGATCCATGGAGCGATCATCCACAATGACCCAACGCGCGGGTAAGAGCGTCTGCACCACCACTGAGTCGAGCGTCTTTGTAATGAATGCTTCCTCATTCCTCGCCGCGGTGATTAGGACGTATTTCATAGACCAGAGGGTGGAGATCAGATATCAGAGAGCGGATGTTAGCCGCCTACGGGTAGCTTCGGCGTGGCAGCGAGGACAGAGGACGGAGGACAGAACCCGGAGAAGCATTTCCTCTGTTGTAACGAATACTTATTAATTGTTAGTCAGAAGCAGGCCGTTTCACCCGTTTCGTTCGCCGAGTTTCCCCCATTTTTTTCTCTTTTTCTGGAGGTGTTGCGGGGAACTTGGTGTAGCGTTTGGCGCAGGCAGAGGCTGTCCGGTCACGAGAGGATGCGGATAGGTAAATGGCGTGTACCCGGGCAGAATCGTCGGGAAACCGCTTCCTATATTTACATTTGAGCCGTTGAGCGTATTATTCCAAGAGTAAATTGGTTCTAATGCCTCGTGCGGCCACGCCACTTTTCTAATTGTAGAGTTGCTCGGCGTATCGCCTGTGATCAAGTCGCCCTTTCCTCGCCCTGGCTGATCGAGTGCGGCTTCCACTCGATAAATCGCATATCCATTTCCAGTGTGAAATACGAGATTGCCATTCGGGTCATAGGTGCTATCGAAGGCGTAGCTTATCGTTGTCGCGGTGTTTGCTGTGATAAACGAAGCTCTTCCGGTCATTGTGTTTGTAACGCTGTAACCAACCCATTGATTCGGTGTCCAATGGGCATTAGAGTCAGTTAGAACGCGATTGGATGGTGCAGCAGTATGGGTTCCACTGGCATAAATCCCGTGGGAATCGTTAAAGTCCCAGTTGTTGTGACCGCTTGCGCCTCCCCAGACATTGAACGGAAAGTACTCTCTGTAACAGTGCAGACTCATTCCCGAGTCTATCTGTCCCGTATAAGCGTTGTCGTGAAGAACTGCCGTGCCCCCACGAATCTGGCCTCCGGTCGCCGCAAACGTGAAGTGGAATGTGTTGTTGTAAATCTCGATCGCTCGCATGCTTCTTTGCCGTCCGCCGCTTTCAGTCCCGTGAGTGTTAGCCAAGGCATTGTTAAAAGTGTTGTGCCGCGCCACATACCTGCCGCCCCCAAATGAATCAATGTTACCAGCGGTTTGGACTTGAGTCGTATTCGTAAAAGTATTGTCCTCAAAAAAGAAGAACTTAGAGGTGCCAAAATAAGGCAGGTCGGCCCAGGAGCCGTCCCCGTAGTTACGTCCACCCCAGCCATTATGTTTTACCTCAATGCCTATGCCGGTCAGGACGAAACTGAAAGTATTATGATCGGCCACTCCCAGCGCGCCCTCTATTTGAATAGCGGGCGCGAAGAGGTTAGTAAATGCACAGTGATCAATTCTCATTGTCCGACTGCCGGACTCTGATCCGACAACCATTATTGCGCCGTTGAAACTTTCCGAAGAGGCGGCATTCTGGAATTCTATTCCGGTCATCCGGGAGGGCCGATTCGCTTGCAGGACCCACGTGATAACAGATGAGGACCGGTCGCGCGGAACATTGTCCTTAATAATCGTTTGCCCAATTCCAGCCCCTGCCAGCGTGATGGCCTTGGTTACATTCAGAGTCGAACTCCATGTCGCCGTGCCAGCAGGTATTGCCACCGTGTCACCACTAGCAGCAGAAGCTATGGCCGCACGAACATCAGCAAGGGAAGGACTCGCAGCATTAAAAGTTGTTGCTTGCGCCGTGCTAGAAGTGGCGAAAAGCAGCGCGGCAAGGACCGAATTCAGAATCGCATAATTCGCCCGCGGCCCGAACGGCGAATCAGAATCGGAAGACCGAAAGCGTCCCGTGCCGCTAGCGTTGTCACCATTCGTGCCTAATTGAATCCGAACCCATGATTGGATCTGCACTTCCACTTATCCGAGAGACACTACAATTCCAAGAGATCAACCTACAAATGGTGCTGGAAGATCCGCGCTTAAGACATCGGAACGCTAGGGTTCTCCTTCCGCATAAGCCCATTCCCTCTCCTCTTCTGATGTCTCAAAGACGAAAGATTGGTCAGGCCGCGGATATTCCATAGCAATAATGTAGAAAATACACCAGACGAAACTAAGTCCCCTGAAAGAGGACTCGGTCCAGTTATAAAATACTGTGGCGACAAGAAAACCGAGCCGGAACCGGCCAAATTGGAAATTCCTCAGCAATGCCAGGCGAATCTTCCGGAAGATTGCAATGATTAACCCTACCAGCATGAATAGGCCAATCAGTCCCAGATCTAAATAGATTTCAAGATAGCCGTTGTGCGCCTCAGTGGGATGCCACCAGCGAGACTCCGATATTGTTCTCAACCGTCCACCCAGCCAAAAACTTTCAAAACCGACCCCGAAAATTGGATTGGTACGAAGCGCCAACAAATCACCCCAGAGTTCGGCTCTTCCTGCTACGGTAGCGTCATGCCCTGAGAGACCCACTACGTGCCCATAAATTCCGAAGACAAGTTCCGTCACCGTTAACGTAACCACGACCATTAGTGCATACACTCCGATCAACCTCTTGTTCACAAACGGCAGGTCAACTAGCACGATTGTCAGAATCCCGATCAATAGTGCCAAGAAAGAAGTTTGACTGTTCGCCTTCCAAAGAAGCCACCAAATCATGTACAGAAAACCCAAAGTCAGAAGGAGTTCGTTTCGTCGAGCTTTGCTCCGTGGCGTCCTCCGGATTTGCAGCAAATGCCAGAAGAAAAAGAGCCCCAGGATAAAGCAATCGACGCCCAGTGAGTTCTTGTTTGTGGTGACACCCATGTTAAAGCCCTGACCAGTCCAGAACTCGAATCCGCGACCCCACTCGGGGTAGTATTTAATGAACAGGATTGAGAAAGGAACCAGAATGTAAGCACATCTCTTCATCAACCTGGTCAGCGCTTCTTCGGCGTCCGGTTCGGTAAGAATAATGAGGGCCATGATGGGATGACCAAGTATTTTGATCCATCGCTTAGAAGCTACGAATGGAAAGTCGGACCACGCGATCGAAATGAAACAATATAGAAGAAATGCCATGAGCCATCCATTGTTCCGAAAAATTTCACCGAGACTGACTTGCCTCCTGTTAAGGACGTAAACACCCGCGGCGATAAATATAAGCTGCACCGTAGAATCGAGCGGATTTCCCTCCTCTAGTGAGCCAAAGACTGTCGGCAAACCCAAAGTGTCGAGCCATAATGCAACGGACCTTGATCCCAGGATCAACATCCAAAGCAACGGGAGCCAAAGCGCGCCCGTTACATTGGGCCTTTCCCGAATGTCTCTTCGGTAGAGGAAGACAACAAAGGCGACCGTTAGAAACAGTGCGACGATTGGCGGCATGTTTATCGAATGCGATCAGAGGGCAGATGTCAGAGATCCGCCACTGCGGAGTAAGCTGCGGTCGGAAGGCGCGCTGGCGCCTCGGCCAAAGAACGCCCGGATTTCATCGGTCGCGAACTCAATCATTTCGTCTGTAATCTCCGGAGGCTATTCTTCAATCGAACTGTTCCAAGAACGCTTTCATCGCTTCATTCATGGGAACGCGCGGTTGCCAGCCAAGCTGCTCGTGCAATTTGTGGTTCGAAAAACGGTTCCCTTTCCACTCTGCGGCGCAGCGTCTGCGATTAAACCTTTTGGGAAAGGGCCTACCAAATTTCGCGCAGAGTTCGCAAAGAGCAGAGAGAAAATAAGCTGCGCCGTAGGGAACAGGAAAACACAAGAAACGGCCAACATGCCTGCGATAGGCGTCAAGAAACTGACGGCTGGTCAAGAGGTCGTCGTCAACGACATTGAAAGTTTCTCCTTCGATCCCCGGCTGCATGCCTGCCAGAACGATGGCCTCGGCGCAATTGTCAACATACGTCACCGGTAACTGGTTGGAACCACCTACGTGGAAGAAGAATCTAGATACGCGGAAACCGATCCGGCCGGTAAGGTCGGGCTTGCCGGGACCGAAGACTGTGCCGGGCCGAAGTATGACAAAGGGAATTTTGCGACCGCGTCCAAAATCGCGGACGATTTCCTCCTGCTTGAGCTTGCCGAAAGTATATGCATCAAAACGTTCCCTGGGTGATTCCTCGATGGGACTCGTCTCGTCGAGCGGCGCTCCTCGCTCCATGCGGAAATTCGAGTACACAGCAAACGAACTGACGTTGACAAAGCGCCTCGGTTTGCCGTGAACCGCGAAGGCCTCCAAGAGGTTTTGCGTGGCAATGGTCGAGTTCGCAAAAGCGTCATCGAACGATTTGTCAAAACCTGCCGCCAAATGATATACTAGCGTAACGTCGCCGGCTGCACAGACGCAGTCGGCCGGTGTTCTCAGGTCGCCTGTGACGATTTCAACTTTGTCATCCGCCCCCAGTCGGCGCAGTATCGCATCTAGGCGGTCGCGTTGGCTAGAGGGACGGACGAAGCATCGAATATTCCGGCACCCATATTTGAGCAGAACCTCGACCACCTTAGCACCGATGAAGCCATTCGAACCGGTCACGAGAATGTTTTCATCAAAATGGCTCATTGAATCCATTGTCGTTCTGTGCAAACCGAAAGATGCCGAAGAAGTTTCCGCCGTCGCTCCTGCTTCAAATCAGTCGCATCCAAGACAGTTGTGACGAGCGCAAGTGGATGTCACAAGCCAGCCGATCTAGGAAGCGCCCAAGGCAACGGATCCATCGGATCAAAAGTAGTCGTCATCTTGTGATAGCCCTGCGTCTCCAAGGAATTGTGGATGGCCAGCACGATCTCTGTGTTGTGGAGACAATATTTAGGCGGCAGCCGGCACGCCCTTCGTTCCCTTAAGGATATCGCCAACTCCGCGGGTCCGAGGCAAAAATCGACCCTTTTCCTGAGGTGGAGAAACCGGGCCCGAAGACTGCGGGCAAGCGCCTTCGGCGAACGCAGCTTGTTACTCACAGCATGGGTGTTCCTAGGCGGAAGGGCGAAGGGGTACTTCTTTCTCCTAGGCACCGCAATAGTCTTTGGCCCGATCCGGATCTTCCGATCTCGCGTAATGTAAACTGGGGACTTCGGCTCCCACAGATCGCGCGTGCTCAGAACTCCAGTATCACCAAAAAAGCGCATGGAGTGGTCCGAAGGAGCGATCCAACTCGACGTCAACCTGGCAACGACGCCCGACTTAAATTTCAGGCATGCAACCGTCAAATCAGGGGGCACGACTTCCAGTCCTGCCTCGGCCCTCAAGTTGGGGTACTGAGTGGTGGCAAAGGCGGTAACCGTTTCGACTGGTCCGAAAAACGCCGTCAACCAAGACACCGGGTAACCTGCATGTTCAATCGTGCATCCCACCTCGAATTCATCCATGTAGGGCCAACGCATCCCCACTTCGTTCATCCATTCCTTGTAGCGGGAGCGGTAAATGAGTCCGCCATCCATCTCCGCGTACACGGCATGGACTCTGCCGATAACATTTTCTCTCAGAGCCCGCCACATAGTTTGCCCCGTTTCGGCAAGAATTCGGGACGGCGCAGAGCTAATGGACAGGCCCTTCTGCGCCGCAAGGCGTACAAGTTCGGCTGCCTCTGGAAAGGACAGCGCAAGAGGTTTTTCCGAATAGACGTGCTTGCCGGCCTCCAAGCACGCCTTGGAAATGGCAAAATGACTCCTGGGATTCGTCAAGTTGATCACCAATTTCACCGCCGGATCATTTAGCATCGCATCAAGTGAACCGTATTCCGGAACCAAATAATAGGTCGCGTAGGCTGCGGAACGGCTCGCATTCCGGTCCATCACTCCCCTGAGTTCAAGGATGCCGTGGCGGGAAAGCGTGCTGAGGTAGAAGGCGGCAATATTCCCGCATCCGACAATTGCGATACCTACGCGATCCATTCCGCCCTCCTGCTCATGCTACATCGACCAAACTACTGTTTCATCTTCGGCGATCCGCGAAAGAATTCCGCGATCTTGCCAGCCACGTGCGAAATCATGTCGTCCGTGATGTCAGGATAGATCGGTAACGATAGGATACGAGATTGATTGAAGTAAGCGACGGGAAAATCTCTCGGAGCGTGGCCGAGATAGGCGTAGGCAGGATAAAATGGCAGCGCCTTCGGGTAGTTCGGAACGGTGGGAATCCCTGCGTGGCTGAGGTACTCCCCTTAAAGCGTCCCTGTTTTCCGTACGAATGACATAGAGGTGATATACATGGTCGCGATCGTACGCAACAGTTGGCGTAATAACGTCGCCGGGCGGCGTGGCAAAGCAGAAACTATAGGACACAGAAGGCTAAGGGCGGAGGGCGGAGGTCCGAGGCGAAGAACGACTCGATTCCAGTCACCCGTCCGGGCCAAAATTTTTCTGCCTAAGCGTGTTCGACTGCACGATGGCCTGCAAAAGAGCTGAAGGAAATTTTTCAAGTAGGATAGCGATGTTGGG
>WNFO01002653.1_pt1 | contig 23448 bp, 45 predicted proteins | sample 5400251 | NCBI WGS metagenome assembly WNFO01 (sample SAMN13153354, study PRJNA577476) | soil metagenome | isolation source: 100 cm saprolite under Madrone tree | place: USA:California | collected 2016-06-14
ACATGGTGACCACCGTCAAGGTGACCGATGTCGATGTCGAATGGGACGTCCACAGTTGCGAAGAAGTCAAATGGGTAATCGGCGTGATCGATCAGGCCGAATACATTTCCCTGAAATCGCAGGAGGAAGCCGCGATCAACCAGATCAAGGAATCGGAAAAGACCTTCGAGCGCAATGAGCTGAAGAAAAAGATGTTTGCCCACATGACCGAGGAGCAGATCGCGAGTTTGCAGATCGCTGCGCCGACGGTAGCTATGCGAGGCCACCCAATCGCAGAACACGAATTGGAAATAAAAAAATGAGCGTAGCGGACCGGGCTATACCCTCATGCCCTCGTCTCAGAGGAGTGGCCCGGTTCGCAGTACGGCCGAAGTGCATGCGCACTTCGGAGTCAGGATACTACGTATCCGGACGACCGCTGGTGAGGGATGGCCGTGAGACTTTTAGGGCGAAGGCTGTCCCTCTGATGCGGTTGAAACGAAATGGTCCGATTTGCTACGCCTGCGGTGGCATGAAACATCGCAGGCGATCCGACGGCAGCCGATGGTGTCCACGATTTGGCTGCCTGCCGTCGGGACGTTTTCTGGGTACGACGGGGAAGCCGATTTCACCGGAACACCGTGCTGAAGCGCTGCAGCGCGTTGCGGATATACGAAAGAATTTGGGGCAGATGCGAAGGAAGCAGCCGTGATGCGGCGGGACATGCCCGATTTTACAGTTCGCCCCGGCCTATGGGATGAAGGAACCAAAGTAGCGGACGTGAAGCGCCGAAGACATACAGTTATTTTCCCGGAACGGAACGAACCAACCACGGTCACTTTTTGCAATGATTGCGGCAGTTGCTTCACAAGGAGAGATCAATGCTGCAATTGCGGTTCGCCGCAGGAGGAAACACCATGACACCGCAGGCACGCGCCATTATCCGCGAAGTTGCCGCCACATGTGCTGTTACGCCGGGCAACATTTTTACCAGATGCCGGACCCGAGCTGCGGTGCATGCTCGCATCGAGATCGCGAAGCGGCTTCGGGATCGCGGGTATTCAACGCCGCAAATCGGAAGGGTGTTGAACCGTGATCATACCACCATCGTGTACTACCTCGGGACAGCCAAGAGGACCGTCGCGCCACTGCTGTGGCGCAAGCCCATAATCAGGCATCTCAACTGCGCATGCTGTCCGTGGCCGAAACAGCCCAAGCCGCCGAAGCCGGCCAAGCAATACCTCGTGCCCTACGCGGGCGCATACCAGCCGGAATACGACTGGAAAGAACGAACCAACCAAGGGAGCATCAGGTGCACGACAGTACAGCAGCGAGAATTTTCAAGGTGACCGATCTTGAGAAAGGGATCGCCGACATCATCCAGACCAGCCCCCCGGTTCGCGCGATCGATTACGCGCCACCGTCGGTTCGGCTGGCGGCCGATGGCCAGATCAGCAAGCTCTCTGCCGAGGGCATCACGCGCGAGTTCGAGGCCGCCGCAAAAGAGGTCGAGGCCATGGGCAAGGAGCTGCAGGAAGCCGCCCGGCGTTGCGAGGCCACGGTGGCGGGCGCGCATCAGGCACTCGCGGAATGCCGGGAGACGGCGGCGCTGATCCGCGACAAGGGCAAGCATTACTCTGCGCAGATCGAGGATGTTTCAGCGATGACCGCCGAGGTGCGGGCCACCTGCAGCGCACTGAAGGCGAAGATCGCCGGACCGAGATGATGGAGCGCCTATTTGATTGTGTCATCTGCAACCGTGAGATCGTCGACTATACCTTCCGTAGTGGGCGCGATCGACATATCGAGCCTATCTGTCGGGTGTGTGAGCACTCCTACAGCGCCAAAGGCCCGAATGCCGGGGCTTTCATGGATCGCCGGATGGCGTGTCGATTGTCGGCGATAGCCAATGCTCTGCAGGGCACTGCAGGTAGCATGGATTGGGAGCGTCGATATGGCCGCTCGTGATTATGAATCTGCGCCTGCGACCGAAGCGCTCCTCCTCGTCGATATCATCAAGGGACTGGCCAACGACCTCGATGCTCTGCGGGCCGGTAAGATCACCGTCTCAGATGCGATGGCCCGATCAATGCTCGCGAAGCAGATATTTAACGGCGTTCGAATCTATATGAACGGCACCAAGCTTCTTTCCGGGCATGCAAAGACGATAAGCGATCGGAAGGGAAAATAATGAAAACTCTCAACGTATCGATCCTCGGTATTCCGATTCCCGAGCGCATGAAACGCCTGCCGATAGCTAGAAACGGGTTCCCCGTTCCATGGTTCGTGGCCTTCCACGAGGACGATTGGGATTTCCGCGTCATCGGCCCCGGCAAGATCGAGGCTGCGGTCAAGCGCAAGCTGTGTTGGCTCTGCGGTCAGCCGCTGGGCGTGCATCAGGTGTTCACCATCGGGCCGATGTGCTCGGTCAACCGGGTTAGCGCTGAGCCACCATCGCATCTCGAATGCGCCGACTACGCAGCTCGGGCCTGTCCGTTCCTGACCAAGCCGAAGATGCGCCGCAACGAGGCCAATATGCCGGAAGAAAGTCAGGAGCCGGCCGGCATCATGCTCCGGCGCAATCCCGGCGTCACCGCGCTCTGGGTCACCAAGAGTTATCAGCCATTCCGTGCCGGCGAGGGCGTGCTGTTCGAGATCGGCGAGCCCGAGCGCGTGCTCTGGTTCGCGGAAGGGCGCACCGCGACCCGTGCCGAGGTGATGGCATCGATTTCCTCCGGCATGCCGTTTCTGGAAGCCGAGGCGATCAAGGAGGGCAAGGTAGCGATGGAGGCGCTGGCGCAATGTTTCATACGATCACAATCGCTGCTACCGAGTGCGTAATACAGATGCTCGGGCGTCGCAGGCTTGACAAGCCGATCATGATGGCTCTCGGCGATCAGTTCGTCATGAATTATGTCGAGATCAACGGCGTTGTCCGGACCGAATACCCGACGTTGCTTGCCACCATCGTTCCGCGCCGGGCGATCCTGGTTGATCAGGCGGTCCTGTTCGAGACCAAGATCGACGGGCGTTATGCCGTTGGCGCGATGGTGCTGGAGGCCAAACGGAACGATTGACTGTCCAAAATTGGACTCTTTAGGTTGTAAAAACTTAACTCTCTCGGTATATGTGGAGTATTGCGTTGCGTACCCGAATCCCGCGACAAAAGGGGGTCGTTAGGCCCCTTGATTCGGCCGATCCGCGTAGCCCGGACCATCCTAGCCACGATGAGCAATGGCTCGAACTGGCAAGGGCTCTTGGGCGGGCGGCGGCGGACGCGGATTGGGATCGTTTGCACCCAAAGCATATAACGGAGAACAGCAGTGGCTAAGGAAAAGATCAAGGGAATTGTCCGCGAGCTTGATCCGAACGACCCGCGAAACCTGGACCATCCGAGCCATGAAGAACAATGGTTAGAGTTGGCTAGGGCACTTGGCCGGTTGGATGCTCGCAAGGATTTTGAAGCCATTCACGGTAAGGCACCATCAGATGACTAAGCAAAAGACGGCGGTGGTGTACGCAAGATTTTCAAGTGATCTGCAGCGCGACCGATCGATTGACGACCAAGTTAGTCTCTGCGAGCAGATCGCCCGGCGCGAAGGTTACAAGATAGTCCAGGTTTTTAACGATCGCGCGAAATCCGGGGCCAGCATGTTTGAGCGCGACGGGTTGCTGGCGCTGATGCAGGCGGCGAAGCGCCGCAGCTTCGATGCCGTGATTGCCGAAAGCCTTGATCGCTTGTCACGCGATCAAGAGGATTTGGCTGGAATTTTCAAGCGGCTCAAATTCGGCGAGATCAAGCTGCTCACCAGTGAAGGCGAAACGACCGATTTACATGTAGGCATTCGCGGCATCGTTGGTTCGATGTTCCTTAAGGACCTCGGCGACAAGGTTCGACGTCATCACAGTGGCCGCGCCCGCGAGGGCAAGTTTTCAGGGGCCGTCACCTACGGCTACAGCCTCGTTTCCGGCAAGCCGGGTGAACGCGTGATCGACGAGGAACAGGCGAATATCGTGCGGCGGATTTTCATTGAGTACACCAGTGGCAAAACCTGTCGCAAGATCGCCGCCGATCTTTCACGCGACGGTGTGCCGTCGCCCGGCGGCGGCGCGCACTGGAATCATCAGGTACTTGTTGGTGGGACGGCAGGCCGGCGCGGCATGCTCGGCAACCAGCTTTACATCGGCAAGCTGGTCTGGAACTCCAACCGCACCGTGATCAATCCGGACAACGGCAAGAGAGGGCAGCGGCGAGGCAATCCCGACGACTTGATCGTGACGGACGTTCCGCATCTGCGCATCGTCGAGCAGCCGTTATGGGATCAAGCGCACGGGCTCTGCGATACCCGTGCGATCCAGTTCGGCCACGATAAGCAAAGAGGCGTTCGCCGTCGCACCGGCTACAAGGATCACCTGCTATCGGGTATGCTCTGCTGCGGCGAGTGCGGCGGCAATATGAGAATTTATCAGACCACCGAACGCGGAGGCGCGCGGGTCGCGTGCGCGGCGGCAAATCAGAAATCTACCTGTCCTCACCGCAAGAGCTACTACGTGACCGGACTGCAAGATGTGATCTTGGAGGGCATGAAAGAGAACCTGACAAAGCCCCAGGCCTTGATCGAGTACACCCGGAATTACCATGCGCGATGGGCAGAGAGGCAGAAGGAAATATCGGTCGATCGCGCGGTTACCGAGAAAGTGCTCAACCGGGTCACCGTCCAGATCGATCGCTACATCACGGCGATCGGCGAGAGTGACGAGCCGGTTAAGGCGATGATGGAGCGGCTTAGCAAATTGGAGACAGAACGATCTGCCCTAGCTCAGAAGCTCCAGGCGATCGAATCCGAGGGCAACGTGATTACCCTGCATCCGGCCGCGATCGATAAGTTTGCCACCAGCATCGAGGCGATATGCGCCGGCTTGAGCCAAGCGAACGACCCTGATGCCATTGCGGGTTGGCGCTCCGCCTTTCGCAGCGTGTTCGATCGGTTCGTGGTGCACGCGACCCCGAAGCGACATCGCTATGAAGTAACGCCCTACGCCCGGCTTTCTGCTATCATGGGCCTTGAGCTATTCCATATGCCGCGCAGCGCCCAGGAAATGCTTGCGGAGCAAGGTGTTACAATGTCATTTGCGGCAACTGAGAGAACTCCCACCCGCCAGAAACATAATATGGCGCAGGTGATCCCGCTAGGGCGTTGGCGCGCGGCGGCCTGAGAGCGAGCGCCAGCGAACTTATCAACCTACCGTCGTCGCTCACGCACCCTCATTTCCTGCCAGAACTGCCGAAATTTTGTGCGGTACCTGAGTCTAGAAATGGACATACGTGGTCTACCGGTATCGCTATAATTTGATCACGGTTGCGTGGAACAATCTGACAGCATAGAAAATGAACACGGCGTTCCAAAATTGGAACGTGCTCTCAATGAGGAGGGCCGGAAGGCTTAACGATGGCAAGTCAATTGAGGCGGGAAAGAAGTTCGGAAATGCGCAAAAAGCACATTGGGAAACTTCTTAGGCAGGCAAGACTTCGGAGGAATCTGACCGCCGAAGAAGTGGCAAGGCGTTGCAACGTGTCGCGGAGCCGGGTCTATCAGTGGGAGAAGGAGCGGTCCGTTATCTCGAAGAATATCGAGCCCCTTGCCAAGGCGCTCCAAATCCCAAAATCGAAGCTCGAAGCTGAGAACATTAAAAAAGACTGACGAGTCCATTTTTGGACAGGTGCCGGCCGGGAACCCGCGCTAATCTCCGGACATGGCAAACACACCCAATGAGTTAATCCGGGAAGCTTTCGCCGCGCTCTTGCGCGGTGATCTGGCCGAGCGTGACCGGCTCTGCGCACTGGCCACGAATGCCATCAACGCCAGGGAACGTATCGCCAAGGGCGAGCCCCTGATGCTTGGCGATCCGATCGTATTGCCCAAAAAGTGAAGCTCGTCCGCGTGGTCGCCCCGCATTTCGTCGCCGGGTTTGAGACCGACGGCATCGTGCGCCGCACCGCGCCGATCCTCAAGGTACTGCGCGGATGGACCGACGATCGCGCGCGCAAGTACATTGTGCGCAAGGGGTGGCGGGCATCGGTCGTACCCGAACAGATCGTTTTTATCTTTGAAGGCGAGTCTAATTTTGGACACCACGAAACCAAATAAATATGATTCACCTGATTGACAGCGGTTTGCGGCGGGTCAAAGGATGCTAGCGCTGCTATCAACCAAGAATCGGAGATCTGCCCATGAACAAACAATTGCTGCCTGACGAAGTTGCGCTACTGGCCAAGCCGGTGATGACTCGACGCGAGAAGCTGATGCGATTCGCCGAGGTCGTTCGGTCGCACCGAGATAGGCCGTTCCTCCTTTACCATAACTTGGAGGGCTGGCACCCGGAACAACTCGGGAGCATCGGCATCAACGGCAGCGCGTTTGACGCGGCGGCGGCCGATCCAATCCTGCGGGATGCCGGGGCTGACCTCCATACTGTGGCCGATGCCAAGCGGTTCTTTGAACTGAGCCAGCACGAGCTGCACGAATTCTCTTGCAACTGCGGCGGTGCGATCAGCAACGACGATATGGCCAACCGTATTGAGCGCATCGCCGGCCCTGCGCCGAGCGCTGGCTGATCCGGATCGGGAGCGTTGTCGCAAGGAGGTTAGGCCAGCCCCTAACCCGGTAGGCGCGGTCCTTGCGCAAGGTCTCTCGGAGAGAGGGTCGCCGTTAATTTTCGCGTCGGCGACCCTCTTTTTCACCGTTTGCTTTCCACCGCATCGGCTCCAGCATCGTACCTCTCGCAGTTGCAGTGGCGGATCATCCCAACCTTCGGGCTTGCCGCCGTAGTGGGCGAATAGCGCTGCTTCATTTGCCGGCACCAGCGCACGTACCGTATTGATGTGAATTTCCAGGACGTCGTCCCGCAACGTCGGGTGATGCCCGGCGACGTACATCGCCACGAGATCGCAGAGCACCGCGCCTTGCAGCTCAGGCCGCTTGCCGCGCAGATGCTTCCTGATCCTGTCCACCAGATCGGCGACCTCTCTCATGGTCGGCTCTTTGGCGACGTGGTCTGGACCGTACTGCTTGCCTCGCTTCATTGCAGCACCTTCACTCGACGTTGTCGCTCTTCGGCGGATCGTTCATCACAATCGAAAGCAGGCTTGGCGATACCTCGATGCCGCCATTGTATCGGATCAATCCGAGCTTGCGGAACTTGGTCATGAAATAATTAACGCGTGGCCGCGTGGTGCCGATCATCTCAGCGATCAATTCCTGGCTGATGTCGGAGCCAATCTTCTGCGGCGTGGTGCCGTCGCCGCCGTAACGCGCCAGGATCAGCAGCGCGCGGGCGAGCCGTTTCTCGATCGAGTTGAACAGCAGGTCGATCTTGTCGGCTTCGAGCCGTGAGGTGAGGTGAAGCTGATACACCCGGAACAACTGCGCGAATTCCAATCTGCCGTTGAGCATGGCATTCATCGCCTCCTTGGTGATCGCGGTCACCATGCTGGCCTTGACCGCCGTCGCGGTCGACATGCGCACCTCCGGACCGTCAAGGCAGGCGGTGCCAAAGAACAATCCAGGTTCGAGCATCCCGACCACGGCCTCGCGGCCCTGGTCGGAGACGACGCTCTCTTTGACGCTGCCGTACTGCAGATAATAGACCGCCCCGGCGGCCTCACCTTGCTTGAAGATGATCTCGCCGGGCCTATACCTTGTGATGGTCTTCCCCTCGCCCACCTTGGTCAGAAAAGTTTTTGGGTCGAAACGCGTAGCGGCCATCGGGCTCGGCCCTTGCTTTCTGGGGATGGTGATGCGGGGAGGGGCGGGTCAGACGGTGGTCGCGAGCCGTTCTGCCATCTCGGTTAACGCCATCTTCAATTTAGGTGGTAGTCCGATGTAGGCTTTGACCAAGCGAATGCCGACATGGTTCTTGGCGAGGTCGTCGAGCGCGGTGACCGAGAGCGAGCCATCGCGATCGAACGGCTTGACCGGTTTGCCGTTGGTCGGGGCGTTTTCGAGGAAGTGGGCCGCGTCACAGCCGAGGGTCGACGCGATCTGCAACAGCCGGCCGGCTCCGACCCGGTTCATGCCTTTCTCGTACTTCTGGATTTGCTGGAACGAGACTCCGAGGGCTTGCCCCAGTTGATCCTGGCTCATCCCCTTCAGGTTTCGCAGCGCCCGAATCCGGGCTCCGACATGGACGTCGACCACGCCGGCTCCTCGTGTGCTCTGTATCACCTGTCCTGTTTTAGACTTTCGCATGGCTAATAGCCCTTTCCCGTTATGCGTGAAATATCTCAGCGCGTGTCCTTTTGCCTTATAATAGCTGTGCTTGCAAATGTCGGAAATGTGACCTAGCATTTTTTTGTTCGGAGTTGCTAGATGTCCAAAATTGGACTCGCAGGGGTTTCAGCGTAAATGATGAATGTCGACCGCGCCGCACAATTCGTTAATTTTCCAGGGGATAACCATGGCCAAGACACCTGCCGCAACCGTAGAGCGATTCGTCATCCACGCCGAAACGTCGAAAGACCATATGGGGCATGTGCTCGCCGAGTTGACCAAGATGGGCCTGCAGAACGTCGGTTATGAACTCGTCACCGATATCGTAACCTTCAAAAACAACGGGCCGCGCAAGCTGCACGAGGTGACCGGAAATGACTTCGCCCGCGAGTTCGTCCAGGAGAATGCGAGCTTTGCGGCGATCCAACTTGTCAACCACTTCAAGGCAAACGACCGCACCGATGGTATGGCCTACAAGGCGCTCCGCGCTCTGGTGCAGGAAGGCGCGGTCAAGAAATTATCGCCCGGCAACTATCAGCGCGCTGGCGTCAAGGCGCTGCCTGCGCCGAAGAAAGAAACGCTATCAAGCGTATCAAGGGCCGCGCCAGATTCACCCTGAAGGAACTGCGCGACCACTTCGCCAAGATGAAACGGAACCCGCATTCGGTTTCTCCCATCGCCACCAAACTGGCGCAGGCCAAGGTCATCACGCTGATCGAGCCCGGGACATATGCCTGGGGTAAGGTTAAAAAGAAAAAGGTCGCAAAGAAGACTCGGCCGGTAATAAGGAAGAAACGCGGCGCAGGGGCCGACGTCACGCAAGCATCAGCAGTGGAGAAGACCAATGGCTAAAAACGGACACGCGCGATCCGGACATAACTCCGGATCGTTGTGGCTCACACGATCATACAATTTTGTCGACAAGGACCCGGAGTGCGACCGCTTCCGTACGCTCTGGCAAAAAGAACATATCAAGGAGAGCGATCTTGCGGTGCTATCGGGGCTCGCGGCGTCAACCGTCTCCAACATGTTCGGCGGCAAGACCCGGCGACCGCAGCACGCGACGTTCGCGAAGATGGCCGGCGCGCTCGGCTACAAATACGATCTGGTCCGCGACCAAGCTCCGAACTATGTCCGCGAGATTCCCAAGGCCCGCGAGCAGTACAAGGACCACAAGGCCGCGCTGGAACGGAAACGGCGCAGGGAAGCGGCGAAGGGCAAGGGGCTGAAATGAACGATGAGCCAAAGCATACCTATCCGTCTCGGCATCCACGTGGTTCGGGATGGGCAACCGATGCAGGTTGGGACATTTTGGACATGATCAACCCCGGCGTGATCCCAGAGGACGTTCGAGCGTACCTATGCGGCCTGATCGCTGGAGCGCTGGAGAGAATCGCGGAAGAAGGTCCGCCGAAATGAGCATAGATCATTTGATCCACGATAAAGAAACCAAGACCGTGCTCGACTGTCATCAGTGCCACAAGAGGCTGACTACAAACTGCTGAGGAAAATCGCGGACCAGAGAGCCGCAGCGTGACGGGGCAAATCCAGCACTACGTTCGGCTCGGCCTGCAGGCGGCGGAGAGAAAGTGATTGCCATGACTGGCGGCCTTGAAATATGGACCATCTACGATCACCCTCTCGATTACCCGGACAGCTTCGTCGCACGCAAAGCCGTCGTCGGCGCAAGCGCCACCACCATGACGCACGAGATGTTCACGGCCGACACGCTCGACGAGCTGCGAGCCTTGCTGCCGCCGGGACTATATCGCGTTCACCGATTTGCACAGGACGATCCGAAGATCGTGGAGGTCTGGCTATGAACTATTATCGATGGATTGTCGGGGGCAATGTCTTCGCATGCGTCCTGTTCGGCGTGGTGGCAACCATCAGTTTTCCAGGCTGGCTCGCGATGGTTGATGCGCTCATGGCCGGCGCTTGTTTCTCTGCCGCTGTCCATACCATCATGCTGGAGGGGCTGGCTCGGCAACTACGTGATCTCGGAGAGATTTGCAGCATTCTGCATGAGTCAAATGTCAGCCTCATGGGCGTACTCGCAGAGCGTGACAGCGCGCCATCGTCTTCGCCGGACGATGTCCCGGGATTGCGCCCGAGGATTCATTGAATGAGTGGCCGGCCGGCAGGATTCGCATTGAAATTGGGGAAAAAGGTTGTGGCTGATTTTTGCGCGCAATGCAGCATCGATAATTTTGGCAAGGATTTTGGCGAGATGGCCGGGATTTCGACCGAGGCCGATACGTGCGCCGGGATGTTCGCCAAGGCGCTGTGTGAAGATTGCGGATTGATCCAGGTCGACCACGATGGGCAATGCGTCACCCTCGATTGTCTCAAGAAACACGGTCTGCAGTATTGGAGGAAGGCGTAAAATGAACGTTGCAGCAGTTGCCCCCGCATACGATCTCGGCGTCGTGATCAAGACGATGCAGAGCTGGCTTGATGGCGAGCCGGTCTGGCCATATGCGAAAATCATCGACGTCTGGGGACCAGAATTCGAAATGTATAGGAAGCGGTGGGACAGAGAGTTTAGGGAAGCTGTCGCCGCTGGCTACCTTGATGGGCGCAAGCCTGATTTTGAAAGGATGGTCCGTCGCGGCGCTGCGATCTATCGGCTACGCGATGAATGGATCAAGCGTTTCGGTTTTGCGATTCCGTGCGCGGAACTGCTCGACGAGCTGGCGAAAGCTCGGCATGTGATCGATGTTGGCGCAGGGACCGGCTATATGACGCGCTTGATGCGGAATCGCGGAATCGCGGTGCTCGGCGCGGACACTGGCGTGGGTCAGCACTGGTTTGATGTAGCATGTCATGACCCCCAGCAACTGAGGGGGCAGGCGAAAACCATGGCGCGGCGCTATCGCGATTCTACGGTGTTTTGCTCATGGCCGACATTGAATGCGACATGGTTTCGTCAGATGCTGAAGGCAATGCAGGTAGGCCAGCGCCTCGTTGTCATCCGGGAAGATGCCTGCGCGGAGGATACGGCATGGCAGTATCTCGACGACTGTTTCGACGATCTGGCAGTGATCCATATCCCGGCGTTTGAGCACATGAACGATTACGCGTCGGTGCACACCAAGAAGCGTCAGCGCCAAAAATAAACCGGTGCGCGAGTCTCATTTTGGACAGCGCGCCGTGATATCCGAGATAGATTGAGCTTCGGGTTCGCAGCACCCCCCCCAAGGCCCCGCGAACCTGATGAGAGGCGGCGACGGGATTGTGGTTTTGTCCCCGGGGTCCCGTCGCCGTTTTTAAGGATTGAGCCCGATGCATACCAAAGATAAGCTTGCCCAGGCGTTGGCCGATGCCGGATTGCACGAGATGGCTGCGAAGGCCCGGGAAGGGTGGTATCACGACTTTCTGTCGCCGCTCGACCTACCGGAAATGCAGCTCGATGCCGATCTGCATGCGGCCGGGACACCCGAGGCGCTGGCGCTGCGCCGACGCCACCACGACGGCGAATTCGATGCCTCGGTTGAGGAAAGCGACGAATGGGCCAAGAGCGCGGAAGGTCAGGAGACATTCCGAAAGCTGCTCCGGTGACGGAACTGCGCTGCACCCGCGATCTGGCATTGCGCCTCGGCGCGATCGGTCCTGAGACCATCGCGCATCATCGGGAACTTAAGCATGCCGGTCATATGCTCGTCCGCGACACCGAGACGTCTTGGCCGATGTTCTGGCCGTGGGAGTTGAGCCGCGCGGATATGGCGACGGCGAAGTCGAGCTAAGGGAGACAACCATGGAACTGGCACCGGCAAACGATCGTGGCTTCCTGAAGGGATCGTTCAAGGATCACAATGGGGAGGCCTGCAGCATCCAGAAAAGCTCGCTCGTGCATCCGGATTGCATCTGGCTTGGCTGCGAGCACGAGACGGTGCACCCCACCATGGGCCTATCCTGCGGGGCACGAATGCATCTGACCCAGCAAATGGTCGCCGACCTGATCCCGTTGCTACAGTATTTTGTGGATACCGGCGAACTGCCGGCGAGCTAAGCCGTCCCGGCGCATCTGGAACACGCGGTAGCCTTTTCCCACTTATATGGCGGTCGCGGTCCACTTCGGAGATAGGACCACCTAAACCGCCAGTGAAGCAGTCGGCACCAAAAATCAGGCAGTCGCATGACCAGCCCCGTACATCCGGGCCACGACCTTCCGTGCAGCCGCGTCCGAAACACCAAGGCCTCTCAGAACGAACAGGATAGCCCCAGGCGCGAGTTTTTGTGGGCGGGCGTTGCTACCGGCCCAAGCGTAGATCGCGCCCACCGTGGCCGCTGCGGCGAGCTTGACCCCGGCTGGCTCCAGGTCGTCGACTGCTGCGCGGATCAGGCGCGAAAACTCATCCCTGACATTCCTGCGATAGATCGGGTTCGCGGCGCAGGCCGGTGCCAGTGGCGACATGGCCACGCCATAGAATACCGCGATTGCTGCCGCGAGCGCGCGCAGCGGGTCTTTGTCGGGAACGGCGCGCATCGAGTCGAGATCACGCGCGAGCAACTTCGCGAACACGGCGGCGATCAGCTCGGTTTTATCGGGAAAATATTTGTACATGAGCCCGGCCGCAATGCCAGCGCGTGCGGCCACCGCATCGGTGGTCAATCCCTCCATTCCCGACCGCGCAATGACGTCGATGGCGGAGGCCAGAATTGAATTGCGGCGCGCCTCCAAACTGGCGAGCACCTTCTCGGTTTTGCGGTAGGCCATCAAATACCTTTCTAAAGCGTCTCGACATATTCGGGATCAATATTCTTTTCCGCCATGAGTCGCATCAGTTTTGCGATTGGCGCGGGGATGGCGTCCCCTGCCGCGTAGCGCTGCGCCTGCCGGGGCGATATGCCCAGCACGCGGCCTGCCTCGACGATGTTAAGGCCTAGATCGGAGAGCAATTTTCGGTATTGTGCGTTTGTCATGGTGTGGCCTTTCCGGTGCCCTCTCAGGCCCGAAACCGGCCTGCGGTGACAGGCCGGCGGAGACGCCAATCCCCGCCGGCCACTTTGTTTAATCTTCCAAGGTCGCGCGTAGCGCCAAAGCCTCGGAAATGATGCCGCTGCGGCAAAGGTTGTCGATATAGTCGACGAACGTAACGCGTGTATCGGTGCAATAGGTGCCTTTGCGCCGTTTGCGGCTCGCTTCTGGATGATCGCACCAGAACGCGCGGCGCAGGTCTTTTTGATTGGTGATTTTCATAGCGCGCTCCCAACCATAAGGCCGATGAGCACGAAACAGAGAATCACAAAACATGCTTCTAGGCGGTCGAGTCTAGTTGTTCGCATAATAATCCCTCTCAGTTAACGGACCCGCCAAGGTCCGCCGGCAGTGTTGCCGATTGCTTTAGTCCGATAATGCAGGCATGCGGGCTGCAAGCCGCAAAGATTCCGCCCAACCGCACCCGATTTCTTTTTGGATGCGCTTTGCCTCGACGATTTCGGATTGAATCTCCTTGTCTAGGTCACGCCTTCTGGGCTCCAATCCGCGAGCCGCGCGCATGCTGTGTGCTAATACACTCATTTTGATCTACCTCTCTATTCGGCAGTGTTGCCGATCATGCCCCGCGCGAGGAGGGGCATGGGCTGCAACGCTTCAGGCCTTCATCATCGTGGCATAAATCCGCTTGATCACGTCATCGCTGCTGATCTGCTGCCCGGTGTTGGTCCGTGCCCAAATATTCAGGTTTGCAAAATCCATATTGACCTTCTCGCCCTGCGCGGCCAGCTTTGCCGCGAGCCACGGCGAAACGGCCCAATGTTCGTACACTTCCCAGTCATAGGGCTCAAGTCCGTGCTTTTCGCAGGCCTCTTCAGCGGACTCGGCACCAGTTTCGAAATCATCGTGTATCCACATGGAAGACGTTTCGTCTTCAAGCGGGTTAGGATCGCGGGCAACATGCTTCCATCCAGCCTCTCTTGCCGCCTCCTCATAATCTGGCACGGGCGATATCAGTTCAAGAGCCTGATCACAAAGTAACGAAAGATCGGTGCCAGGATGCGCGTCACCATTCGCGAGAGTGAAGATAAGCGACGATAGGCAGCAACTCACCTCTTGCTGCACCATTTGTTCGATTGTTTTCATTGGTCCCTCTCAGTTAGGCCCGCGCCATACGGGCAGTTATTGCCGATAAATTGGTCATCTTCAGGCCCCTCCCCGCATTGGCGCGGGGGCATGGGCCGCAACACTATTTGTAGACCGCGATTCCGCGCGTGTAGTGGGTCGACAAGTCATCCCCGAAAGCCGCATCTTCGGGCCGCAGGATGTAGAGCGCACCGCCTTGCACATAGCTTTGGAAAGCCGGATAGCATGCCATGATCTTGGCGAGGCGCTTCAACGCGCCGCGCTCGCGGTCGGCCATGGGCGTGTAAGACGTGTAGTCCTTGCCGTTGCCGTGCCGATAGTGGTGGTGTTCCAAAAACGGCTTGCCTTGGTCGTCATGATCGAAAGTAGCATTGAAGCCTTCAACAGGTTTCGTTCGTCCTTTGTGGCGGCGCACGATCGCCCATGATCCATAACTATTGCCGTCGCCGCATTCCAACTCATGCCAGCGATGCAGCGTCATCGAGATGCGGCGTAGCGCGGTGGCATCCTGATACGAAATGCCGGCTTTGGTTAGTGTGTCGATGCAATTATATTTCGTCATTGTCTGTCCCTCTCAGTTAGGCCCGCCATGGGCCGGTCATCATCAGGAGCCGCGTTACGGCTCGACGGGCAATATGCCCGTTTCGACCTTAAGCGGCAATCTCCAAAGACTCGGCGGGAATGGCGAGCAAATCGCGGAAATAGTCGTCATTGATCTGCAGCACGGGTTCAACCGGTATCCAATCCCAGTTGGGAATATCGATAATCTGTCCGCCGCTCTTCCAATGAAACGAAACGGCGGAAACGCGCGACTGGCGTTTGCCCGTTGGCAATGTGACGTCTGCCCAGATCGCGCAAGCGCTCCCATCGGGCAACGCGATGGCATCGCGCAGGGCGAGCCAGCGCGCGTATTCGATCCCCTTGCGCGCTTGCTCGTCGCGGTCGAAGGTCCCGCGCGTGCTGCCCATGGTGACCTTCTTTGCGCGCGGGCGCTTTTCGCCAGCGACGCGAACCCACATTTTGCGCGGCAATGGGCCGTAAACCGTGGCACCTCGCGATTTGAATCGCGGGTTACCGTCTTGGCCTTCCATAAATCCATAAACTTTCCAAGCCATGTTTTGCCCTCTCAGTTGAATGTCTGATGGCCATCATCAGGCGCGACACAATCGCGCGACGCGGCTTGCGCCGCGTTTCGGCCTATGCGTTGGCGAATGGATTCGGCATGCGGACAACCCGATCAAGCCGCCAAGTATATTCCCGGTCGCGCTGGATCGATTCGTTGTCCGGTTGACCGTTGCGACATCGGACCGGCAAGTAGGTATAGCGCTTGCCACAATGGGCATTTTCGAAAGCCGCGCGCTTTTGCGCACCTGCGAGCGTTTTGAAGTTTTGCGATAGCAGCATGGTCTAATCCTCTCAGTTCGTGATGGCCATCATCAGGACGCGCGTCACGCGTCGACCCGCAAGAGCGGGTTTCGGCCTATCGTAGAGCGAGTGAAATCGCCATGCCCTGCATCATTTCATCATAGGTCAAATCTTCCGGATTGAATTCGTCAAGGTATGCGCAGGTGAAATAGTTGAGCGGGGAAGCGAGCGTGCCGTCAACCTGATGCAGGTCCATGGCGCGAACCGCCTCGCAGGTGAGTCGCAACGCGTCGTCACGCGAATCTTCGTGCTCATCTGCCCATGCATTCCAGATGCTCAAGAACGTCACGGCGAGCGCGCGGGCTTTTTTGTCTGGTGTCATCATCGGATTATCCCTCTCAGTGGCCATCATCGGGCAACGCATCACGTTGCGACGGGCTTGCGCCCGTTTCGGCCTTAGTATCCCGCCCAAATGCGAAGCTCGGCGAACGTGCCTCCCCAGATGAGCTGTTCGGAATAGCTGGCGCTGTTCCATGTGAAGCTATCGCGGACAATGATCTTGCGCCCGGCAACGCCGGCAACGAACCAATCATGCTGCGAGGCCCAAAGAAACTGCGAGGGCGAAAGCTCGGTCGCGAATTCGAGAGAACGCGCGGCCTTGCGCAACGGATCGGCCGGCGGATTGGCGGCAAACGTCACCGCAGAAAACGGAGTGGCTTGATTGGTCATGTGATGTCCTCTCAGTTATCGCGGCGCGCCAACGCCGCTCCTAATGCCCTAAGCCCGGTAGGTCTTGCGACCGCCGGGCATGAGGCGATGATGCGAAGGGCTTAGACTGGCGTGCAGTCAGCCAGAATGAACCGCATTGTCTTGCCTGACTTGTCGAGCTTGACGAGCGCGACCTCGTCGCCGCGCGTTCCCTTCGTGCGGGATTTGACGACCTTGACGACCTCGCCGTATCGATCGCCCATCATCCAGCGGTCAGTATAGGCGGGGATTTGAACGCGTTCGGTCATTTGGATGTCCTCTCAGTTGCGGGCACCGCGCCAACGGCTGCCCATGTCCAAAACCATACGCCAATATGGCGCATATGCAAGAGCGGCGCGGGGAAAGATTTTCCAAAGATCGCCAAAACGGAGAATGACGTTCTAAAGATTGAGCACGCGCTCAAAAGATAATAGTTGCCATGGCAACGAGTGAAATGATGATTATGGAACATCTCGCGGTGCAGCGTAAAAACACGCGCAAAACATGAGCAATATCAATAAGAAGAAAGGGGATTGACAGATGCACCAAACATCATGCCGTCTCGCGCGCGGCTCTCCCACCGTAGAACCAACACTCAAAGCTTGCCGCAGTACAGCGCGCCCGATAGGGTGCGCGACATGCCAGCGCTCCCCAACGCCAGACAAGAACGCTTCTGCCAGCTCGTGAAGCAAGGCATTCCCCCTTATCGTGCATACCCTTTAGCTGGATACAAGCCAGACAGCGGCGCTCCGTATCGGCTGTCAGAAAACATCAGAGTAAAGCGCCGGCTAACGGAGCTAACGAGGCATATCGCCGTGAAAACACGCGTAACGATCGAAAGTCTCACGCAAGAGCTAGACGAGGCGCGCGAGCTTGCGGCGCGCGTGGATCAGCCGTCGGCCATGACGGCGGCAACCATCGCCAAGGGCAAGCTGCATGGCCTGATGGTCGAGCGCAAAGAGAGCGGACAGCCTGGGGACTTCGCAGGCCTACAGAGCGCGGCTGATGTACTGGCGCAGCTTGCAACGGAGCTTGGGCCTGAGACGGCAGCGCTACTGTCGGCCGCGCTGGCGCGCAGGGAAGACGCAGAGAGCACGCTGCAATAGCTCTCGTTGTATCGCTTGCCGGAGCAACGAGTACACGCGCCGCGTAGGCCAGCGATATCAACGGCTTAGGCGACGAGCGCCACTTTCCTAACGGACCCTCTGACCCCCGGGTCGGGGCTGAGTTCCCGGCCCGGCGTCGAAAATATACCTTCGGTCCAAGTCTCAAAGGGACCCATTTTTGCGGCGGGAAAATTTCCACATAATTTTCCGGGGGAATTTTTTGGGCCCCATTTTTGCGATAGGGTGCCATGTGCCGGCCCCGGGTTTGGGTGCGTTTCACAAAACCGGTGAGCGCCTGCCTAGCAGTGATGCGGCAGGAACTCGGGGCTGGTTCTTGCAGGGGGATCCGCTTCTGGTAGGGACCCCCTTTTACAGAAGTGGTCCCATCGATGTTTTGAGCTTGTGCTCATGGCAGGATTGATATTCTGCCGTAGGTCTGCCAATATACTGCCATGGCAGACAAGAAGCGCGCTGCGGCGCTCAAAGAACTTGACGCGATCGGCTTCGACGAATTGGACGACTTCTTGGCGGAGACGATCCACACGGCGTTCCGAAAGGGCATAGATCATCCGCAGTCGATGGTGATCTGGCGGGCGATCCGCGAACTACCGAGCGATCAGTGGTCTACCGGGATCGAGTGGATGATATGGGCGCTTCGGGTCTCGACGGATCGGGAGAAGAAGTAGGTGCCCATGGCAAATAAACCGATATCTAAGGCGGCTCAGGTACGCGCGCTTCGGGAGCAGCGGACCGAGAGTTCTGGCGGCGGCGTGGAAAGCAGACCCGCAGCGAGGGGGAGTAATGCGGTCCAACCCCTGCAAAGGCCTGGGGCCGGCGCGTACAGTAGCCGCACAGCCGGAGTAGCGCCCGGCCCGTCAGAAGCCAAGCCGATGAAGCGAGGCCGTCCCCGGATAGGGGAGGTGCGAGAGAAGCCGTGGCTTACGGCGGAGCCTCCGATGTCGGAGCGGACGTGGTACCGGCGGCAGAGGGAGCAGCGGAAGTGATCCAACCGTTTACCAGAGAAGATTTGAAATATGGCGAGGCGATCGTGCAGCAATTGCACGGACTAAAAGGCTACGATGCGTGGGCAGAGTGCGTCGCGAAAGCGATTGCCGCCGAGCGCGAGCGTTGCGCATTAATTTTGGAACATAGGGCGGAACTGATGACTAATTCTCTGCATTTCGGCGACAGCAGTATGATGGTTCACGATACACATCGTGCAGCGCGGGGCTTACATCACGCTGCCGATACGATTCGCGGTTAGATGCCTTAACGCGCGCGTGCCCGGCTCCTCTGCGCTGTCCAAAGTTAGACATTCGTTGAACCTTTGAGTTTTCTGCTGCACTCATGTAGTGTATCGGAATTGATTTGGGAGGTTACCGTGAGTATGCTTCAGGACATTTTGCTCTTTTACGCCGTGGGCAGTGTGATCGTTGGTCTTTTTGTCTCCTCTATGGACAAGGTCAGCATTACTTTGCCGAGCGGACGATCGACGCCGTTTCCTCGTCTTGTTGCGGGCATTTTTGCTGGCGCGATCTGGCCATGGACCCTTTGGAAACTGGTAGTGGGGCGATAATGAGCAGGCCAACGATTACCGAGGGCATCCATATGATCCATGCGGTTGGCTACATGCGGACGTCGTCTGCGGCGAATGTTGGGGAGGGCAAGGATAGCGAGCCCCGGCAGCGTGCGGCGATAGCGGGGTACGCGGCGGAGGCGGGATATGAGATCGCCGATGGCGACTACTTCTATGACCCTGCGGTGAAGGGCAAGGACGCGATCACGGATCGTCCGGGGTTTGCGGCGATGCTCCTCCGCATTGCGGAGAACGGGGTTCGGACGATTATTGTCGAGAGTCCGGACCGGTTTGCGCGGGATTTGGTGGTGCAGCTCACGGGGCATGATTATCTGAAGACACTCGGGGTAGTCCTCATCCCCGCGTCGGCACCGGATTATTTTACTGAGGAAACACCGACGGCGGTGCTCGTTCGGCAGGTACTCGGGGCCATCGCGCAGTTCGAAAAGGCGAGCCTTGTCGCGAAGTTGAAGGCGGCGCGGGATCGGAAGCGGGAGCGGACCGGGAAGAAGGTTGGTGGCCGGAAGAACTACTTTGAAATGCGGCCGGAGGTGGTGGAGGCGGCTCGGGAGCTTTGCTCCGGCCGTTCGCTGCGCGCAGTGTCCGCCGCGCTTGCGGCTGCGGGCCATCTGACCCCGAGCGGGCGACCGTATGCGGCGATGGCGGTGCGGTCGATGCTCGCGACGCGATCGAGGGCGACATGATGGCAGACCGGTACGCGGACGATCCTGACGAGACGGCAGGCCGCCGTCTCTATCGTGCGCACGCCGATAAGCTTGCTCGATCGCAGATCGCGGTGGCGAGGCGCGGAGTGAAACTGCTTTGTTCGGATTGTCCACCTGTCGGGTATCCGACGGACAAGACGCGATGCACGCCATGCCCACGGCGATCGGCGGCGACATGACGCATGAGAAGGAGAAATTGGCTGTTGCCGAGACGCTGCGCCAAGCGGCCGACCTAGCTGGTAACTATAAGAATGTGCTGATGACCGAGGAGCTGCTTCGTCGCATGGCGACTGAGCTTGACCCGGACTATGTCGAGCCTGATGCCGCAGTTTACGCCAGAACGCGATCTGGCTTTGAAGCCGTCGGCCGCGCGAGCGTCTACGGCTATTTGAACTTCCATTTCGTTCCGACGGACGGCTTCGATCTTTATACGTGGGGAACGGCTTATCGTATTGGCTATTTTGCGAACCGATTCGCTTTACCCGCCATTCGGCCGCGCATTCGCGCCAAAGCTATTTGTGTCCGATATGCGCCCTATCCTCTAGGGTAATTGGTACGGTGCGGAGACGCGACATGAGCGAAGAACTGCTGCGCAAGGCGACCGAGATGCGCAACGCGATCGACATGATCGAGGGTGCGCTGATGGGGCTCGGCGACTTCGTCGATCTGCCGGATTTGTTCGAGGGGACCGCCGAGCACGTCAACCTTGCACCCAAGATGACGGTCGGCGAGCTGCGCCGGGTCTGCACGGCGCTCGCCGAGTGCACACGGATTATCAATTCGGAGGAGTTTGCTCCGGATGAACTGCGCCGTCATGCCCAACGAGCGCCGTGGCAGCCTATCGACACCATTCCGCAAGATCGTCCAGTCGATGGATGGCATAGCGTTTGGAAGTGTCCGGTGACGATCGCCTACCGTTCGTGGGGAGATCGGAACGCATGGGTTGAAAAGACCCTGACAACAGAATGGCCACTTGAGGCGTTCACGCATTGGCGCGAAACGTCAAAGGCTCCCTCGCTCACATCGACTGAATGCGCACCTCCTAAAGCTTGGACCGAAGCAAAAGCGGAGATCGACGCAGGCTGGCCCGATGATCCGGCGACGGCCGGTTAGCCACAATTCTTTACCGTCCCAGGGCAATATTTGCTTTCCGGCTCCAGGAATGAGTCTAATATTACACCCGTCAATAGAGTGCGGGAGCGTCAACATGGACGACAGGGATAGCCTTCTTTCCATCGTGCGGGAGCTGCGTAGGTTTGCCGGTGCAGCCTATGGCAAGCCGGTCAGGGTACCGGTCACCGCCGCCAACCTGACCGATCTTGCCGATCGCCTCGAACGAATTGCCATCGGCGATGCAGAGTCTCAAACTGAACAGGCCTGATGCCCCGCATCTGCGCATGTGGCTCATCGGATATGGCAAGGAAGAAGGTGGTCTGCCGCGCCTGCCATGCCGCCGATATGCGCGCGCGGCGGTCGAGCATGCCAAAGGCGGAGGTGCCCGTCGTGGTCATCCGCTTTCGTCGCCGGAGTCTCGATCTGCACAGGCCGGGGAAGAAGCGCAATGAGCGCCCTGTCTAATTTTGGACAGGCGACTATCGTCCAAAATTAGACAGGGATGGCGAGATTTTTATTAAAGTGTGGCTTCAAAGAGACGCGCTCCGGGACGGGTTCGGTCTATCCTCCGAATCATTCGAACCCAGTACGGAGTACTTTAGATCATGAAGAAGCATATATTCGCGGCCTGCCTTGCCGCTCTTGGCGTTGCCCCTGCGGCTGCCGCAGACATGGCAGTGAAGGCCCCGCTCGCGGGCGTCGCGCGACCGATTTACGACTGGACCGGCCTCTATCTCGGCATCAACGGCGGTGGCGGGAGAAGTAGCAACTGTTGGGACATGAACGGGGCGCTACTTTTCGGCTTTAGCCCGGCCATCTCGGAGGGCTGCAACAACGGCACAGGCGCGGTGGTCGGCGGCCAGATCGGCTACCGCTATCAGACGGGTAATTTGGTCTTCGGCATCGAGGCGCAGGGCGACTGGGCCGACCTGAAGGGGAGCAACACCAGCAACGTGTTCAACGGGCTCAAGTTGCCGGCTGGCGTCGCGCTTTCGCTCACCAACACGAGCAAGGTCGATGCGATCGGCCTATTCACCGGGCAGATCGGCTACTCGTTCGGTCCGCTGCTCTGGTACGTCAAGGGCGGTGCGGCGGTGACCGATAATAAGTATGACGGTGCGCTCAATCTCACCATTGCGCCTCGGATCGTGAACGCTGGTGGGTTCTCGCTCTCGGCGACCGACAGCGCCTCGGCGGTCAAGTTCGGCGGCGTCGTTGGTACCGGTCTCGACTGGATGTTCGCCGACGGCTGGTCGGTCGGCGTCGAATACAACCATCTCTTCATGGGAAGCAACGACAACGGCTTCAAGCTCACGAGCTTCGGCACCACGCCGGCCATCCCTGCCGGTGTGCTGCCGAAGAACCTGCTGGCACCGGGCATGCCCACCCGGAACGACAGCATCAGCCAGGATATCGATATGGCGACCGTTCGGTTGAACTATCGGTTCACCTCGCACTAACCTCCCCCAGACTGGCCGTCCCGTATAGGGGCGGCCTTTTTTTGCTGTGTTGTTAACGCCAATCTGGCAAAACGTGTTCGATTAGGTCGTCTAAATCGTCCGCTGCCGGATACCATGAGCTGAAGTGGATAATTTCGGTTTGGCACGCGAGACATTGAATCTCCACCCATGTAAAGGGCGTGCCTGCCTCGGTATCCGCATTATTCCAAGCAACATCTGCGCGATCGATTTTCTTACCGCAACTCGGGCACTCGGTTTTGCCGTGCTCCGCCAAGATAGCAGTTAGTTTCTCGTCGGCTGTCATTCCGCATTCCTCAACTGCTGCGCGGGCCGGCCTTTTTCACGCTATGTCTCTGATTCGTTCCTGATGCCGAAGGCGGAGTAGGCCTCGGCGCGCTCGTGCGGTGCAAATCGGATGAAGCGAAGATTCCTTTTGCCGCAGATGTCGCAGTACCAGGGGATGCCGCGTTGGCTCAGCTCCGGGACCGTCAACTCCTTCGACGTCCAGCCACACCGGCATTTGAGGATGAGCAAATCCTCCGGGCTCGGAACATGTGCTTTGGTGGTTCGGTAAAAATGCATTCATCGCACCCTCATGATGTGCGCGCGCATCTGTTCCAGCGTCAGGGAGAACTCGCTATCCGGCGTCTCGACGTCTTCGAGCTTGAGGTGCCACTCGACCATCGGCGCGTCCGGAGCCGGCAGCATCATCGTGCGATGGGCGGACAGGCCGAGTGATGCCAGTTCGCCGTTGTAATCGGTCGCCTGCAGGATGGTCACGCCCGGCATCGGCCGCACTGACATAACGATCGGCTTGCCGGTCTCGCGAACCGCCTTGATGATATCCCAGTCGAGCATTTCGAACGCGCTGATCTTGTACCTTGGACAGCCGAGCGTTTCGAGGAAGGCGACGTCGTCGGGGTCGAAGACGGAGGAGAACCATTTGAGGCCGTAGGTTTCGGCGTGAGAGATCATCTTCGGAAACCACCATCGTGGCGTATGCGTTCGGCGATAGAGACGAA
>WNFO01000819.1_pt1 | contig 23438 bp, 20 predicted proteins | sample 5400251 | NCBI WGS metagenome assembly WNFO01 (sample SAMN13153354, study PRJNA577476) | soil metagenome | isolation source: 100 cm saprolite under Madrone tree | place: USA:California | collected 2016-06-14
ATACCACGAAGACCAGCGGAAAGAAGATGAGCGTGCGCTGGTGGTGGATTATCTGGGTGTTGTTTCTGCTGTTGAGGTTGATCTTTCAGCATCCTTGAATGCTTAAGCAAGGCTGGCAGACGGGGTGGTGGAGGAAACTAGTTGTTTTCTGGTGGGGTTTGCGTCTGTTTCGAGTCTGACCGAGGTATCCATTTTCCGGCTATCAAGTGTCGAGACTTAGTCCATTGGCTCTTCGTCAATATTCCGAGGCGGTGCACGCACCTGACAAGCTGACTCATCGGAATCCTCATATTCAGCCTGCCGACACTTGCAGCCAGACCTCGAAGAGGCGAAAAGAATCCATCAACTCTTCGACGAACTCCTCCCAGTGCTTCTGCGTCATGGACGCCCCAGAAGTCTACCAATCGCCCGGTCTTGTGGTCGTAAGCGAATTTTTGACCGCAATCCAAGCAAGTGATGTAGGTTTCTCGGCCATAGACAGATCGGCATCCGGGTAGGTTGGAAGTGATGGGCAGTGTTATCGGAGGACCCTTATGCCGATGGCGACAGACAAAAACAAGACGAAGCAGTGTCCGTAGAAAGAGCGGGGCCCCCAAGACCAGACGCCACAACGGCTCCGCACGGAGGAGTGATCTTTCCGCTTTGAACTGACTTCTCGCTGCCGAGCGATACAGAACTATAGACCTGTCGATTCTATATCCTCGGTCCACTTTTTTCTGCGGTTGAGCTTTCACGTGCGCCCCTCAACAGGATGCTAGGCGCGGCGAAGATTCGTGTCTGTCCCGTTGTGTACAGTAACGTGGCAGATTGTTTGCTTGTCGCGATACTGCCTGGCCGCCCGGGCTGGCTAAGGAAGAAAAACTAGTAGTGTGTAAACGCAGCTTTTTCCGAACAGGAGAGCCAACGTGGAGCCACTTCTACCAGATGGTCGAAAGCGAGTCTTCGCGTCTTTGGTCACCAACGCGATTCCCTCGGCCAGCGCCGTCGCACCAATCAGGCGGTCGGACGGGTGGCTCGAGTAGTTTGCCGGAAGCTGGTTGGCGAGTACGGCAACCTTTGCTGTGAGCGGACGAATCGCCACTCGCTGCTGACTGCCAGTACGGGCTGCCAGCAGTGCCTTTATCGCGGCGATTCTGCGACGCGCCCAACTGCATTTCAATGAGCCGCTCTATGGCATTCCACCGTGGTTCATGATGGCAGCTCGATAAGTCGAAGTCCGCGCCGAGTTGCCGATTGATCCGCGCCAGCAAATTCAGATTGAACGCTGCAGTGCGAGGTGGCGTGGGACGGCCCAGTTGGATACGCTAGGCCAAAAGTCACAACAACATATCATGCCTGAAACTCCCGAGTGCATTGGCCCTTATCGAATCCTTTCCAAAGTTGGGGAAGGCGGAATGGGCATCGTGTACAAAGCCGAGGACTCACGCCTGGAGCGCATCGTTGCCCTCAAAGTGATCCGTGAATTCGATTCCGATCCCTCCCGCCGCCGCCGTTTCTGGCAAGAGGCCCGCGCCGCCGCGCAGGTAGCTCATCCCAATGCATGCCAGATCTACGACATCGCTGAAGCCCAAGACCATTTGGTCCTGGTGCTGGAGTTTGTTGAGGGCGAGCCGCTTGCACGGCGCATTGAGAGCGGGCCGTTGGCCGCCCAGGAAGCGGCTCAGGCCCCTGTCGCTGGACGAGGCCCGGTCAGTCCGTTCACGACCCAAGCATAAGATCGAGGCGCGCAGCGTCGGCGAAAGCTCGGAAGTGCCGGTCTCGCGTGAGGAGAGGAACTCCTCCGTCGATGCAGCTTTGGGCAATCAGCGCGTCGCCGAGGCGTGCCTTGCGGCGCTTCGCCAGCACCTTCGCTCGCAACTCTCCCGCTCGCTGCCAATAGCCAGACCCGATCTCGATCAAGGGCACTTCTGAGAGCGTTTCGGCAACGCCTGTAGGGAGCTTCGGGTCGCTTAACAGCTCGGTAAGCACAACGGGGACCATAACTACCTGCCGGTCTTCCAGTGCCTTATCGAGTAACTGTGCATCCTCGCCGGCGCCACCTTCTAAAAAGGCAACCCATGTACTCGTATCAGCCGCGATCATCGGTCGGCTTTCAGTTCTGGTAAAGTGCGTGTGAAGCGAACCTTGCCTCGGAGTTGGCGTAGGCGAGCGTAAGTGCGCGATGCCGCCACTAGCAGCAGCCCGGTACGCACGGTCTGGGTGATACCGGTACCGCTGGCTTTTCGCGCTTTCTTGAGAAGCTCCAGCGGTACCTCCACGGTGATTTTACGCGCTGTCTCCATAATATCTCATCATACCATACGCAAGACCAGCACTGAATATGGTGTCTCCTACTCGCTCCTGCTCGCCAAGGTGTGGTGCGAGGTCGCGACAAACACTCCTGAGGTCAAGACTGCAAGGTCGCGGCTCAGGATGTTCTCGGCGGCCTCCATCACGAATACCAGTGGGAAAGGATCGCCGCGTGAAGGACATATTGCCGAGATGACGCCGCACCTTGATCGGGTCTTGCCAATTTCTGGTGGCTGTACTGGCGGAAATGCCGGTGCCATTCGTTTGCAGACCAACGATCCATATATAAGGATGAGCGCATGGTCTGTCTCGCGGACCGGTCAAACTTCAAAGCTGGACGGAATTATTGCGCAGCACAGCATAAATCGTAGGGCGTGGGGACTCGAACCCCAGACCTCTCACGTGTCAACGCAGGAATATCAAGTATTCACAACGACTTCCAAGGCTATTGGGGACCGCCAAGTACTTGATAATACCCCGCAGTCGGACACATCTCGGGTTGGCCATCGGGTTGGAAAACGACACTGCCCGTAGCACGCAACAGGGCAGACGGAACCACCTGGCAGGATCACTTAACGTAGGAAGACAATTGCAGGATACGGAGACCGGGTATGGTTGGAAGGTCGCGATCATTCGTAAGAAAGGCCTGGCAGCCGGCTGCCAATGCAGCCACAACTTGGAGAGAATCAGGCGTCTTGACTCCCGTTGCGGCTCTAAGCTGTGCAGCGGCGCGCAGATGATCACGAGAAATATCTGTAACGTGGACACCGCGACTCTGCGTAAGAAGAGCTTCATATCTCCCGGCCAGCAGATGGTCTCCAGAACGGTAGGGAACGACCAAGACTTCGAGCAAGGTTAGCGCCGATGTAACCAAGTCCTTGCGGCCCTCATTCACTTCTCTGAAAAGGGGCTCAACCAGCGGAAGAAACCGGGGATGTTCTTCGATGAAGTAGATGAAGACGGCCGTGTCCACCCCTACAGGGCCGCGGCCGAGATCGGCCATCAATCCCATGAGGCCCGTTCTCGCTCAACATGTTTTGATGGGTCAACTCCTCTCCAGTGCTCTTTGCCCAACCCTTTGAGAGCAAGAATCGACAGAGGTTTCTGTGTTTCAAGAGCATCGCTCAGAAGATGAGTAACCTCCTGAGCGACAGATCGGTGCTGGCGCTTCGCTCTAGCCTGGAGCTTCCTGTAGAGAGAATCGGGAAGGTTCTTGATGTTTAGAACTGCCATAGCGTTACTCCTAAACTCCTCCATAATGGAGGAACTGTCAACGATGTGTCAAGGCTCTTGTTGGCGCCAAAAAACTTCCACAAAGGTCTGCGATCATGTAGTCCCAGCTCTACCGTGTCAATGATGAGCTCAGAAAGCTAAATCCCTTTGCCTGTCTTGCTTTTCCGGTTCTGACCGGCCTTAAAAAGGCCCCGAAATGCCCTAGCTTTGGTGACCAGTTTTGAGAAGATGATCCGTCTCCCTGCTCGTGTTTCTGCGCTGGACTTACAAGCATCGGGTCTCATTCGTTCAATGCTTTAATGCAATCCAACAAATCTCTCCACGCAAATTTCTGGCACCAGCGACGCGTCGAAGACGCCGTCGGGACTCGGCAAAATTGCTAGTGTACAGGGGTGGCAATTCAGGAATAGATTCTGTTGGAGGTGCGCCCTCTTCAATTTCACACACGATTTCGTGTGACCGAAATTCGTCCTTGGAGAAACGGCCGTATCTTACGTTTTAGCTAAATCACAAACAAGAGTACGATTCGAATCTCACCGGGACAGCGGAACAGTTGCTCCGAATCTGGCCGTGCGGCCAGTAGTGCCGCTCGATTAACTCCCTTAATCTTCCACGATCAGTCTCGCCGCAGTTTGAAACCCCCGACGCAATTGACGGCGCGGGTGTGGCTGTGCGGCCAGTAGGCTGGAAGTGAAAGGGGAGGAGTCGTGAAGCGTTCCACACTGGTGGTGCTAGCTGCACTGGTGGTGTTGCTGGGCGGGTGCGCCCAGGCAATTCTACCGGGCGGCCCGGGAGCGGCGGGTGGCCCGGGGCTGACAGCGTTGACAGTGACACCGTCGGACACGTCTATCCCAGGTGTGGCGCAGCGACAGTACACCGCGAAAACAGGTGACGGGTCCAAGCCAGCGGTGAACTGGTCGATCAACGGAATTGCGGGCGGAAATGCGACTTTCGGGACCGTTGACGCCAACGGAATGTACACCGCGCCGGAATTTCCGCCGACACCCAATTCCATCACCATCAGCGCGGTCGAAACGTCGGACACTAGAAAACTCGGGAATGCCAGCGCCACGCTGAATAATCCAGTGCCGCAATTGACAAGCGTGACGCCAATGAGCATTACCCAAGGCCCGTTCACGATAACGCTGACCGGGTTGCATTTCGCACAGGGTGCGGTCGCGTATCTGGGAACTACCGCGCTCACGACGACGTATGTTTCGTCGACACAACTGACGGCAGCGGGCACGGCGACGAGCGCGCAAGCAGGAACACAGACGATCACGGCACATAATCCTGACCCCGGGGCGAGTATTTCTGCAGGTGTAGACATCGTGGTAAAGGGTGGAGTCGTTGTGGTGGTGACGCCGGCAACGGGCACGGCGCGCACCGGCAATCAACAAGTCTTTACGGCCACGGTAACCGGAGCCTTGAACCCGAGTGTCACTTGGACGGTAAACGGCTTGGCTGGCGGCAATTCTACGATTGGCACCATCGCCGCAAATGGCACTTACACCGCGCCTCTCACTTTGCCGACCCCGAACACGGTCACGGTGACCGCAACCAGCGTGGAGGATCCCACGCGGTCGGATAATGCGACAGTAACGCTGGAAAATGCGATACCCGTGATTAGTAGCGTGACACCCACGATACTCACGGCGAACACGCAATTTGAAATCACCGTCAGCGGAACCGGCTTCACTCCCGGGTCCATCGTGAACCTCGGCACCATGGCGCTCAGCACGACTTTCATTGCACCAACGCAATTGGTTGCCGTGGGCACACCCACGCTTGCGCAAGTAGGGACGCTGCCGGTCACCGTTATCAATCCTGATCCGGGCGGCTCGACTTCTGCACCGTTCAATGTGCAGGTGGTCGGCCCGAATTCAAATATTACTGTGACAGTTTTTCCGAAAACCGCCACGCTTGGGGCCGGAAACGTGCAGCAATTCCAAGTGACGGTGACGGGAACGATCGATTTGAGTGTGGTGTGGTCGGTGAACGGAGTGAACTACGGAAACAGCACGGTAGGTAGGATCGACTATTGGGGTAATTACACCGCGCCGGACAATATTCAGGGCCTGGGAAGCGTTACCGTGACGGCGACCAGCAATGCGAATGCTGCGAAATCGGACAGCGCCACCGTGACGCTTACCAATCCGGTACCAATACTCACGTCGATCACTCCTGCGACCCTGGGACTCGGGGCCTTTCAGATGACGCTTAATGGGACTGGATTTGTGAGCACGTCCACGGCGACGTTTGGCGGACAGCCGATGCAGGTTACCTACGTGACTTCGACGATGATCACCGCGATCGGCAACGCGTCGAACACGCAGGTTGGCGCGGTCACTGTGAAGGTGACTAACCCAGCGCCGGGAGGCGGAACGTCCAACGGACTGAATGTGACGGTGACGACCGCGGGCTCGCCCGAGAGTTCGGCGGCGGCGGTCCGTTTTCTGGAGCAGTCTTCGTTCGGGCCGGACATGGAAAACGTGAACCAAGTGGTGGAGCTCGGCTTTGATAAGTACCTGCAGAACCAGTTCGCTGCGACGGTCACACCCTATCCGGACCCACGGCCAAATGACAGTGTCAACAATGTACAGCAATCGTTTTTCCTGAATGCAATTGCCGGTGGGGATCAGTTGCGGCTGCGCACGGCGTTGGCACTAAACGAACTTTGGGTGGTGGGCGCAGACACAGTGAACGACCCGCTGGGGTACACGAATTACCTGCGTACACTCAGCAAGGATGCGCTGGGAAATTACCTGAATGTGATGACGGATGTGACGTTGACTCCGGCGATGGGAAATTTCCTGAACATGGTGAACAATGACGCGCCGCCGCCTGGAGAGCACGCGAACGAAAATTACGCGCGCGAATTTATGCAGTTGTTCTGCCTGGGATTGAACCAGTTGAATCCGGACGGAACGCCGGTGTTGGACAGCAGCGGAACGCCAATCCCGACGTATACACAAAACGACGTAATGGACCTGGGCCGCGCCTTCACCGGGTGGACGTATCCACCGACGCCGGGCAAGCCGTCGCAGAATCACAATCCGGAGTACTACGGCGGACCGATGATGGCGGTGGAAGGTTTGCACGATACCGGAGCAAAAACGATTCTGGGGCAACCGATTCCGGCGGGCCAGAGCGCGGAGCAGGATTTGGCGGCGGCCCTGGGAATCATTTTCAATCATCCGAATTTGGGGCCGTTCGTGGCCAGGCAGATGATCGAGCACCTGGTCACCAGCAATCCCAGCCCGGCGTACGTGCAGCGCGTAGCCACGGCATTCAACACCGGGACGTTTAACGGCTACGGGTCAGGGAAACGAGGCGACTTGCAGGCCATGGTCGCAGCGATCCTGATGGATCCGGAAGCGCGACGGGGCGACAACCCCGCAACGGTGTCTGTTACAGACGGCAAGCTACGCGAACCAGTGGTGCTGATCGCAAGTATTGCGCGAGCCTTCCACGCCAAAACCGACGCGGGAGGATTGGCGCAGTGGGGCGATAGCATGTCGCAAAGCATTTTTCATCCAGCGACGGTGTTTAATTTCTTCCCGCCGGTCAATCCGATTGCGGGCACGACGCTGAACGGACCCGAGTTCGCGATATTCGACACGAACACGAGCCTGGCGCGCATGAACTTCATTGATGCGGTGTACGGGGCGCTCGGAGCGAACACCAAGCTAGATTTCAGTCCTGTTATCAACGCCGGCACTCCGGACCAGATGGTGGCATGGCTTGACACCCTGTTCCTGCACGGGAGCACGCCGAATCAAATGAAACAAATCATTCTCACTGCAGTCGACGCTGTCGATCCCACTGACACGACGGGCCAGGCAGAGGCTGCGATTTATCTTTACACTTCGTCGTCTATGTATCAGGTGCAGCACTGAGGAAGAGGAGCAAGCGATGACACGGCATACACGGAGAGACTTGCTGCGATTGGCGTGCTGCTCGACGGCAGGCGCGAGCCTGGTGAGCGGACTGAGCAAACTCGGGCTGGTGAGTGCGCTGGCACAAGGCACAACGGATTACAAAGCGCTGGTGTGCATTTTCATGTTTGGCGGAAATGACAGCAATAACATGGTTGTGCCGACAGATTCGCGGTACACGCAGTATTTGCAAGCTCGCAGCGTGTTGGCGCTGCCACCAAGCCAGTTGTTGCCGCTGCAAATGAACGGACAATCGATCTACGGGCTGCACCCCAACATGCCGGAGATGCAGGGGTACTTCAACAATCAAAAATCACTGGCGGTTGTTGCGAACGTGGGAACGCTGGTGCAGCCCACGACGCAAGCGACATACCGTGCATTTAAAAATTTGCCGGAAAATCTTTTCTCGCACTCTGACCAGCAGGACCAGTGGCAGAGCGCGCAACTCGCCGGAACACCGGTATCCGGCTGGGCCGGCAAGGTTGCCGACAATGTCCAGACATTCAACGCCGCCGCGCAGTTTCCGCCGATTCTCTCGATCTCCGGCAATCCCGTCTTCTGCACCGGCAGCAGCACCAGGCCTTTCTCGATGTACCCCGGCCAGCCGCCAGGTCTACAAGGATTCGATACCACGGCAGCATCCCAAGCCCGGTATGCCGCAACTCAGCAATTGCTGACCTTCGACAGCGGGTTGTCGATGGTGCAGGCGGCGAACGCGGTAACGGGACATGCGGTGAAGTTCGCGCAGGTTCTGTCGGATGCGCTGAAGAATATCCCGCCGTTGCAGACAAAATTCCCGGCCAACTATCTGGGACAACAATTGCAGCAGGTGGCGCAAGTGATTGCCGCGCAAAGCGCCCTGGGGGTTAAACGCCAGATCTTCTTCTGCGCTTCCGGCGGATTCGACACGCACGCGGACCAATTGCCGCACCAGGTGCAGCTGCTCTCGACTGTCAGCCAGAGTATGTCGGCGTTCTATCAAGCCACACAGGAACTGGGAGTAGCCAATCAAGTGACCACATTTTCGCTTTCGGAGTTCAGCCGCACGCTGGAACCGGGCTCCAACGGCGGCTCGGACCACGCTTGGGGCGGCCACCAGTTGATTCTGGGAGGCGCGGTGAAGGGAAACACGATCTATGGAACGTTCCCGACACTGGCTCTGGGTGGGCCGGACGACGCCGACCAGAATGGCCGGTGGATCCCCACTACGGCGCTGGACCAATATGCGGCGACGCTGGCGACTTGGTTTGGAGTCAGTGCGGCGAACCTGCCGTCCATTTTCCCGAACCTGGCGAATTTTCCGAGCAGCAATCTGGGGTTCATGGGCTAGCCGCATGATTTATTTCCAACCCTCAGGTGACCTGTTCCTAGATGGCGATGGTAAGGGTAGGTACGAGTGCGTGGAGTGGACAAGGGAAGCGAGGAGTCGCCGACGGCCCATGAGAACGATGCTCAAACTATGGCTCCTGCTGGTCACCCTGGGACTCGCGTCACAGGGGCGCGCACAAGGGCCCGTGCTTGCGGGGGTCGCGCCTGTGCTAGAGGGGGGTATGGGGTTCTCGTATGTGAAGTCCGACGTGCCCTCGCAGGGCAAAATGGCCATGAACGGGGTCTTACTGTCGGGAAGTGGGGATGTGAATGCGTATCTTGGAGCGAAACTGGAAGTGGGGTATTCACGTTCCTTCGATGCTTTTCAGACGGGCCGCAGAGCGGACATCTTGACATACATGGGCGGGCCGGTTTTCTATCCGGTTCGGCGGCGCAAATTCAGTATCTATGCGCAGGTGCTGCTAGGTGGGGCGAGAGAGACGGGGGTGAACTTCGAGAGCAACGGAACGCTGGTGCGGGGATTCGTGAACCACTTTGCATGGGCGGGCGGCGCAGGATTTCAATACCGGATCTCGCCAGCATTGTCATTGTGGCCGGAAGTAGAGTACCTTCGCACTTCATTTTTCAATTCAAACGTGGCGATCCAGGGGCAGCCTAACTTGCGAACGTCGCTCAGCTTGATGTACACGTTCGGGCGGCGCGAATAGAAGCTGGTGCGGCGCTCCGACACCTGAAACAAAACTACCTCTGCCGGGCGGTAATCGACTACACGCCAAAACTGCACATTTATTCCTTGCTTTCGGATTTCGCACTTGAGCCTAGTAGCTTAGGCCGCAGAATTAAGCCATTGCGATGGGTAAAGCCAAGTCCCGAGCACTCGAACCCCAGACCTCTACTGTGTCAATTATAAGGTCAGAAAGCTAAAACCCTTTGCCTGGCTTGCCTTTCCGGTTCTGACCAGCCCTAAAAAAGGCCCCGAACTGCCCTAGGGACTCGAACCCGAGCCCTCTACCGTGTCAAACAACGACTTACAAGACCGCGGGGACTGCCAAAGCACGCGGAAGTCATATAGGACATACTTTTTGTGGGTTGGAAATCCGAGAACGGATGTAGGCCTGTTCGCTGCGCGGTGTGCCAGCCATTGACGCACCGCCGAACCGTATGATAGCATGATATCAATCTTGATTGAGGAGGGATAGATCGTGGGACAACTGGTGGTCCGGAACATCGAGAATGCGGTAAAGACACGCCTGCAGCGTCGCGCCCAACGACATGGTCGCAGTATGGAGGAAGAGGTGCGAGATATTCTTCGCAGCGCAGTCAGCGAGGAGGAAATCCCAAGTGGCGGACTCGGGACTGATATCTCCAGGTTATTTACGAAAACTGGTCTCAATTCGGGTGTAACTGAACTCCGCGGACACGCCATCAAGCCGGCGAAGTTTGAGTCATGATCGTTCTGGACACAAACGTACTCTCAGCGCTTATGCGGCAATCACCGGATGCGAAGGTCATTGCCTGGCTCGACAGGCAGCCTCGCACATCCGTTTGGACAACGTCAGTAACAATCCTGGAGGTCCGGTTTGGACTTCAGATCATGGCGGCCGGGAAACGAAGGGCTCTGTTACTGGAGGCCTTTGAAACCGTCCTCGAGAAAATGGGTCGCCGAATCGCTTCTTTTGATGATGATGCAGCGTTCGAAGCCGCAGACTTGATGGCCTTCCGGCAGCGCAAGGGTCGTCCGGTTGATCTGCGTGACACCATGATCGCTGGCATCGTGGTCGCACGCCATGCGACCCTGGCAACTCGCAACGTGGTCCATTTTGAAGATCTCTCTGTGCCGGTCGTCAACCCTTGGCTTGTCTGAGCCCGTCAGCATTAACGAGCAGAGGTTCCCTAACTAAATTGAAGCCATTCCAAAAGTGCAGTTGAGCGGTCTCGCGTGCCTTGATCACGTTGGAGACTGCCTTAGTACGCAAAACCGGAGGAGGTCAATTCCGCGGTCGCCGGAAAGGTGGTTCGCTCCACGGTCACCAATGCCTACAACTTCCTCGACATCCAACTCGGCCGGGTGATGGCACAGGACCTCTTTATCGGGGCTTTCAATATCGGCGTCAATATCGATCACACTCAAGACTTTGTGACATTGCATAATCTCCACAATGGCGTGTTCTGGGACGAGGTGGAGAGTGCTTCTTATCCGACCACCCTCGATACTTGGGTGCTGAATCACGGGACCGCCTTGGTGGTAGGCCGCATGGATGCCCTCGAGGTGAACAATTTCTCCGTCTTCTCTCGTTTCGCCGGCTTGCTTCTGACCGATTCGCCCGACGCCACCATACCTTTTACCCGTAATGGATGGGGATCTCTCGGAAATGTGGCAGCGAGCAAATGAATCAGGACATTGTCAAAGCATTGAGCCAGGAATAGGCTGCCAGACGTTTAGGACGTTTGTCGTGTGCTTGCGGGTAGATACAAGTCCGAATGCTGGCGGCTCAGTTGCTCAGTTTGAATTCTTCTGTGGCGATGAACGTTATGTGGCGCTGACTTTGATGGGCGATTAGCCAAGCGAAATTTTGCAGAAAAGCACCACATAATCTGAAACGTGCCTCCAGTCCGATCCCTGTATTGGCATTTGTCTTCATTACATTTGCGGCCCGATAAGGTATCTTTTCGCGGATGCAACTTTACCGGTTACGGCGTTTGCGGATGAATACGGCGGCACGAGTAGGCTGGAGCACTTCAATGCATCCCTGAAGTCTCAACGCTGGTGTGCTCGCACTGAGCCTTCGATGGTTTGCAGCAGTCTGACAATCTCCGGCGCCGCGATGTGATGGTAATCCGGTGTCAGCAGACCGTACATTTCCACGTCGTCATACTTGCGTGTGTTGCCGCTCGATTGCGTTCCGTTGAGCGGCCAGTAGCTCCAGCTCAGTTCGTTCTCTCGCAGGTATTGCACAAACCACCTGAACCATTGGCCCTGATCTTCGCATTCCAGCGTCTGGCACGTTCCGAACTCTCCGACCCACAGCGGCACGCCGGGCTCTGCCTGCAGCAAATAACCCGCCCGCGCATCGTACACCTGCTTCAATTCGTGGTAGCTCTGGAACGTGTGCCCGGCAGGCGCATACGCGTGCGGGGAATACACCACACGATTCGAAATCTTTAGCCTGACCGGCAGCTTTCCAAAGGCGGTCAAGTCCGTCGAGTATTCCGGGCCTTCCACCATCACCAGCAGGTTGGGATTCACACCAAGCACCGCATTCCCCCCGCGCTCCGCCGCCGCGTGCCAGTCCAGCCGCGGATCATCGCCGCCCCACGTTGCTCCGTTGCGCAGTTCGTTGCGCAAATCAGCGCCCACGACCCATGGCTGATTCCTGTAGCGTCGAACGATCGTTTCCCAATCAGCCAGCCACTTCTCCTCGGGATATTCCGCGTTGTACCAGAGTCCGTTCCCATCGGCTTCCGTGCAGCACCAGTCCGCGCGGCTCATGTGATTATCCAGAATCACCATGATGCGCGCGCGCGCCAGAGCTGCAATCACCGCGTCCAGTACGTCAAGCGCATGCTTGCCACGAAGCTTCGGATTTGCTCTTACTGCGTAATCGGCGGCCGGCGGATTGTGCTCCAGCGTTTCGTTCGCCCACGGTAGCCTCACCGAATTGACGCCAATGTCGCGAATCTGCGCGATGATCGTCTCAAGCCGTGCGTGGTCCAGCCCGCCGGCGAGATATTCTTTTTGGTCGAAACCGTACCAGTTGACTGCAGTGAGGCGCACCACTCGTCCGGCCGAATCCAGAATCTTGTGGCCGTTGGCATGAAGCGGCGGACGAATCTGCTGCTGGGCGAGCACGGCGGGCGGCAGAACCAGCGGCAACAGAACGACGAAGAAATATGCGGCGCGAGTGGGTCTGGGCATCACTCTCTCCTCTCTGCTACAGCTGGAGACGATTTCCTGCTTAGACGGAGACCAGAATTGGGCGCAGCCCTGAAAGGCTCGCCTTCGGCAACCAGCCAACTGTCTGGACAGATGACTCGTGATTGGCTAGGCACACGATGCCGAACTAGCTAGCAGCTAGGAGGAGGTCGCCTTTGCCCTCCCCGCGAGCTTCCTCCGCCGGTCAATGGGCCAACGCCAAACGCCGCAATAACTGCTTAAATCGCGGATCGGACCTAATTTCGTCAAAAGCCGGCTCCACTTTCAAATAGGAGATCTTGCTGTCGCGCTCATCATAGGCCCGCTCCAGCCAACTCAGGGATTGGCCCTTATCTCCGAGCCGTGCATAGATTTGTCCAATATTGGAGGCAGGAACGTAACCACGTTTGGACTCTTCCTGAAAGCCCCCGAGCATGAATTGCAACACTCCGCTGTACCCGGATTTCCTGTAATCTTCCCCGATTGCCGCCGAAAGGTCAGGATTACCTGCAAGGACCAGCATTTTTTTTAGCTCCATAAGCGCTTCCCTGTACATCCCACTTTGGGCATACGCGTCCAAAATGCCATGTTGCGCGGGTACGAAGTTTGGATCCAAATCTAGAACCTTCTTCATTTGTTTTATGGCCGGTTCGTATTGCTTTGCGAAGTAGAACTGGCGTCCAACACGCGTGAGCGTGAGAAGGGAAAGCGGATCGAGGTCCTGAGCCTTCCTCAATTCCAGGCTTGCTTCTTCAAAGCGACCCATCCTCGTCAGAAAGTCGCCGTACCATTGGTGCGCGGCGCTCGAGTTGGCATCAAGCTGAATCGCTCGCTTGAATTCACTTTCCGCACCGGGCCAGTCCCAATCGTAATTTTCACGTACCAAAGCTAGGGAGATGTGGGCCTCGGGTAGTTGGTTGTCGATTCTGAGAGCGTGAATCGCCATTGATTTGGCGTTCGGCCACACTGTTGTCGGAGCCATGTAGCCGGAGTCACCCAGGAAGTTGTAGCTATCGGCGAGGCCAGCATATGCCAGGGTGTAATTCTGATCCTTCCCGACCGCCTGCGTAAAATAATCGATTGCCTTTCTGGACCCTTCCGCCGTCCACATGTTCCGATAATAAAGGCCTTGAAGATAGGCTTGATATGCCTCAACGTCTCCGGTGTAGCGCTTGGCTGACCGGCGCGTCTCCCGTCCAGCAAAATGGGGCCGCAGTTTATCGTAAATCTCCTTAGCGATCTCTTCCGGCACGTCAATGAGGTCACTAACTTTCCGGCCGTATTGTTCGCCCCACAACTCAGATCCGTCAGCCACACTGAGCAAATCCACTCGAATGGTCAGATCGTCCCCTCGCTTTCCTACACTCCCCAGTACGACCGCATCAACGTTGAGGTCCTGTCCAAGCTTTTGAGGGCCGATTTCTCGGCCCTTGTAGCTGAAAACTGTGCTACGGGCCATTACGTGCAGTTCCGGGGCACCCGAAAGGCTACTGATGATTTCGTCGGTCATGCCGTCGGCTAAATATTCCACATTGCGGTCTGCATTCTCATTCACGAACGGCAGCACGGCAACGGAGTAAACTCGGCCATAAGCGTGTTTGCCTGGCAGTCGCTGACGCCAGTTTCGCGGGGCGAGGGGAATGAGCAGAAGCAGTGAAATCGAAGCAAGCCCGACTACTATTAACGTTCGCCGGCTCCAGGGAAGTCTGGAGACGGCCGGCGGCGCCGCGGCGCTGGTTTTGAAGGATTCGTCATTACGCTCAACCCGTTTCAGCGCAGAGCGAAGCTCGGCCGCGGACTGGTAGCGCAACCGGCGATCTTTTTCGAGTAGTCTCGAGATGATGGAACTCCAGGCCGGCGACAGATTGGGATTCAAACGCACGGCCGGCAATGGTGTGCGACTCAGGATTGCCTCAAAAACAAGGCCTTGGGTTCCGCCAGAGAAGGCGAGCCTCCCGGTAGCCATTTCATACAACACCGAGCCCAGGGAAAATAGATCGCTTCGTTCGTCCAGTGCTTCTCCCCGGCATTGTTCGGGTGACATGTACACGTGCGTCCCCAGTGTGGCTCCAGTGGCAGTTAAGGAATCGAACAATTGTGCGGCGTGCCGTGCGCTGAAGATCAACTTGGCTAAGCCGAAGTCCAGCACCTTCACTTTCTCCCGCTTGGTGAGGAAAATGTTTGCCGGTTTGAGATCTCGATGGATAATCCCAGACTCATGGGCCGCATCAAGTGCGTCTGCGATCTGGATGGCTATCTCCGCGATCTGGGCGCTTTCCAGCGGCTTACCCTTGAGGAGATGCTCAATCGTTTGTCCTTCTAGTAGCTCCATCACAATGAAGGGGTCACCCTCATGTTCATCAATTTCGTAAATGGTGCAGATATTGGGATGATTAAGAGCAGAAGCGGCGCAGGCTTCGCGCTGGAATCGCTGCAAAGCATGAAGGTCGCGGTTCACTACCCGTAACAGGCACTTTATCGCGACCCGCCTTTTCAGCCTGAGGTCCAAGGCGCGATATACGATCCCCATGCCCCCACTGCCGAGCCGTGCTTCGATGCGGTAATGGGAAATGACTTTGCCAATCATGGCAGCTGCTCACAATACAGTATTTGCCGGCCAAAATGGCCAGCCGACGACAAAGCTCGAAAGGCGTTCGTGAACCTTCAGGATCGATCACACTCCGAGTCTATACACGGACCTCCTCCGGCACACGCGGCTTGTTTCGGGAATGTCTTCGACTCGAGACTCGATACTGCCTTCTATCTCGCGACCTCGGGAGGACACACAGAGTGCAGGTATTTCCGGCATTCTTCTGTCACTAATCGGCGAGTTACCCTCGAGCGGGCCAGTTGTAACAATTCTTCCGGATCAAGAGGCATGACGTGCACCATGCCGTCCTCAGATCCGGTGGCCAGGTGCCGTCCGTCGGGACTGAAGTCCAAGTCTGTGACCCCGGCACTGTGGGTGAATTTAAACAGCTCATGACCGGCGACATCCCAAACCCTCGCGGTTCGATCTGCACTGCCGGTGGCCAAGCGCGTTCCATCTCCATTGAACACGATGGACATGACCGCCATGGTGTGGCCGGGCAGCGGCCTGCGGGACTCATGCCAGCTTGCGATTTCACCGACGATAGCCGATCCGTCCAGGCCGGAAGTGGCGAGGCGACTTCCATCGGGACTGAAAGCAACACCGGTGACTTGGTTGTCATACCGGTCCGTAGTCAGGATGGCTTTTTCGGAATCAATGTCCCAGACCTTTGCAGTCCGATCCAGGCTGCCGGTGGCCAGTCGTCGTCCGTCCTGGCTGTAGGCAATGCACCAAACTGGGGCTTGGTGACCCGTGAGCCGACGCACGACTGCACGGGAGGACAGTTCCCACACTTTGGCCATCCCGTCCTCGGTTCCTGTGGCCACGCGCGTCCCGTCCGGACTGAAGGCGATGTCGCTCACTGAGCTTTCTTCTTTCAGCTTGAACAACTCTTTGCCAGAAGATGTTTCCCAAAACGCGACCGTGCCATCATCACTTCCGGTGGCCAGGCGCTTATCGTCCGGGCTGAAAGAAACGCTGGTTAGGGGGGCAGACTTTTGTTCTGGGAACGTGAGTAAGATTCGGAGAGTGGCATCCCAAAGTTTGACTCGGCCTTCTTTGCTAACGCTTGCTATGCGAGTTCCGTCATGACTGAAGGAGATCGCCTGAACATCCTGCAGATGAGGTGCCACAACATCCCAGATCCTTATGGTTCCGTCCGAGCTCGCGGTCGCCGCTCGGAGTCCGTCTGGACTGAAGACAATGCTACTCACCACGTTCTTGTGCCCTGCCAAGAAGAGCAGAAGTTTTCCAGGGCTTCCAGTTCCATCCCATACCCTCGCAGTACCATCCGCGCCAGCGGTCGCGAGGAGTTGTCCGTTGGAGCTGAACGCTACGCGCAGCACCTGAGACCTGATGGGGTTTAGATAACGCGGCTCTTTCCCCGAAGAGAGATCCCATAAGCGGACGGTACGGTCTTCGCTGCTCCTGGCCAAGTGCCGTCCATCAGGGCTGAAGGCCACCGAGAGGACTTTGCCTCCGTGATCTTCGAGTTGCTGCAGTTCTTTTCCGGAAGAAGCGTCCCACAGCTCGGTTGTTCCCCCCTCGCTTCCCGTCGCGAGTCGCTTGCCATTCGGATCAAAAGCAACGAACTGTACAGGGCCGGAGCGACTTTTGAAGGTGAGAACTCTCTTCGCCGAACGCAGGTCCCAGACTTCCACCGTGGAATTCGAATTGGCGATGGCTAAGCGTGTGGCATCCGGGCCGAAGAACACGCCAACTACCTCAGCCCCGGATTCTCCGGCTATTTCCAACAATCGTTTGCCGGAAATGGTGTCCCAGACGCTCGTCTTTCCTTCTGATACGCTGGCCAGGAACCTGCCATCCCCGCTGAGAGCTTTTACACCTTCGTGGGCAGGGGGAAGGGCTAGCCTGGCTCCTGAGTGAGCATCCCACACGGCTACCGCTCCATTGGTGTCGATTGTGGTCAGGCGCTCTCCGTCACTGGTGAAGGCAAGGTCAAGGACTTTCGCTCTTTCGGGCACCTGGATGAAAACTCTCTCCCGGGAAGTCTGAACGGCTCGGTTTAGAACATCGATTACTTCGGAGGGCACCGATTGTCTTGCCCGGAGAAATACGCCCGCCGCTTCGAGCGCCAAAAGAATACTGAGTTGTGAGTCTCGGTACAGGTTTTCGGCCGCGGCGGCACTGAGCTCGCGCGAAAAAGAAAGCCTGGCTTCCTGTGTGGCTTTTTTCCATTGCGTTAGGGCAAAAATGCTGGCGATTGCCGCCACCAAAGAGACTGCTGCGAGCGCGATGACTAGCCGGCGCAGCCTTCCCGCTGAGCGGGCTTCAGCTTCTAGCTCGGCCTGCCGTGCTTTCTCGTGTGCGCGATGTTCTGCTTCGGCGAGTGCCTGAGCCTCCACGAATTTGACCCGCCATTGCATGACCGGCGTAGCAAGTACGTCGTGGAAGATTTGGTAGCGCGGGTCTTGAGGCCGATCGACCGGAGATTCCACCGGACGAAGGATGCGAGATTCCTGGGCGGAAAGCTTTTCGAGCAGGGGCGCGAGCTGGTCCTGGGAGAGATTGGCGTAGCCGGCAAGGTCACAGAGGGTTTGGGCAATTTTCGTGCCGGAGGGGGTAACCAGGTAATGGAATATGTTGGCGGCGATGTTTTGCTCGTCCAGAGACAAAGCGCTCATCGCCTTATCAAGATGTGTACCAACGATTTGTCTGGCGCCGCCCAAACGGTCCAATGTTTCCCGCCGCAATATGGACGAGCCGACTCTTCTTTCCTCCTCCCAAAGTCGTGCCATAACCATCTGCAAATAGGGGGTCTCAATCAATTGGCCTTTGGAGGTGCTGCTGCTCGAGCTTGAGCGAAAGGTACCCTGTCCTCCGCCGAGAATCACTTGTCCGGTCTGTACCTGGTCCAAAACCGCCGAAGTCAGGGCCGGCTCGATCGTGAACTTGCCGTCAGTCGAAGCTATCTGTTCGTCGTACCACCCGATGGGCTTTTCTATAGCGGTTCTCGCCGCCTTCCGATCTAGGTGATGAATGCGCAGGTAGTTACCAAGAATGCCGGGAATCCGCCCTTTAAAGCGGTCGAGCTTGGCGAGTGCGTCTTCACGAATGGAAATTAGAAAACTAACCCGCAAGTCGGGTTTGTTGACGACATGTGGGAACTCTACGTCAAAACTTCCATCGTCGCCGACTTCGGGGTGGTACAAAAAATACTCTTCAAACTGGTCCAGGATGATCAGCAGACTTGCATCCACACGCTGGCTACAAGCCTGCACTACCTCAGCCAGCTTGCGGGACGACCCCCATGATTCCGGGACTTCCTCTTTGACAAACGGGGCGATGGCCTCTTGCATGCCAAGAGTCAAAAGGGCCATGGGGTCTTCGCGCCAGGAATTGAAGTAGAGCACTACGGCACCTGGGGTACCGCGTTCGACTAGATTCCGTTGGGCCACCCGGAGCAAATGATAGACGACCCCAGCGCGCAGGACAGAACTCTTGCCCACGCCACTCGCTCCGTAAAGAAGCGTGAGGCGGGAGGCAATCAGATTGGCAGTGATTATCTTTCGTTCTTGTTCGCGCCCAAAGAAGCAAGAAGCGTCTTCGACCGCATACGGCTTCAAACCGACGTAAGGGGAATCACGCATGGGGACCTACCTATCGCCCTAGGATTCGGCGGACAATGGTGGCTCACCTTTACCTGGTGCCAGGTTTTCAATCCGGCTCTCGAGCGCCTTAATATAGTCCTCTAAGCCGACATCAAGGATTTCCACATTCCGCCGGGTCCAGAATTCCTGATCGATCTTCTGCGGCTTAACCTGGATGGCCCACGACTTGTAACTGAACCTCAGCTTGCTCCAGAGGCGGTAGAGGATAACTCTTAAGTTCAAATCGCTCAGGCTGTAACCCATAAACAGCAGATGACTTTCCTTCAATTTTTTGCCCACCGTTGCTGGCAACATATTCTCAGTCGTGCATGCCAAATACTCAATATAGTCGTCTTCGCGGATCACGTAACTATCTTGCTCCCAATCCCGTCCTCGGTTGACAGCACCATGAATTTTTAACACTACGTGTCGTTGCTCGACGGACACTTCTGGGTAGTCGTTTGGATTTTCGATCAGTCTCGCCTTCCCTTGTGGGGGGGTATGAAAGAAACGGCCCCGGTACTCTCCCCAGGCCCTATAGGTGAGGGTGTCGAAAGGCTGTCCAGCTTCTCGAAAGGCTCGTTCCATCAAGTCGTCGTAATTCGTCGTTACCACTAGGAGCTGGCGTTGGGGATAACCCTTCCGGGCGAGAACAGCAGGGAGCGCGGCCAAGAATCGGTGAACGGAAGTGGCCGGATAGTCGGCGTCAAAAACCCGATGCAGTTCTCTGTACAGGTCTCCGGAGTCTCCCGCTACCACGGCGACATATTGAGAGACGCGTGCCAGGTCAGGCGATTCCTCGGTTCCTTGTACATCCGCATGGCACGACGGGCAGTTCAACTTCACCTCACGCGGCGGGTAGGCAAAGGTTTCGGCGAGAAAGGAAGCTAATTCTCCGCCGCTCGGCAAATATTGACCTTGCCCTTGGCGCCACGACGTGTTTTTCGGACGCCCACAGAGGTTAGCTCCGGCACCCAGAAAGGGCACGACATTTCCGTCTACCAGATGCTTCGTGATAATCGTGTAATGCCCATCGAGCTCAGACATAGGCGATTAGCTGAAAGCTTACATGGTACGACAAGCTTGTCAATCGGAACCGGTAAGGGGTCTTTCGACATCAGAATCCATGATACTGGCCGGGCTCTCAGGACCAACTGGCTTTCACGTTAGATTTACACAGTTTCTCCGAACGGGAGGCAACTATGTCGATTCGACCCATCAAACGGCTCATCAATGCCAAGCCAACCAGCGAAGCTCCCCCTTCGGAGGACCTTATCCTGGTGAAGTGGGAGGCGGAACGCCAAATGAATGTTTCATTTCGTGAAGACAGTTTTCTTGCGATCCACCGTTGCGGGAAAACTTCAGACCAACGCCGTGAACTGGCGTATTACAGGGCTGGCAGCGCGACCGTCACGGTAGCCATTGAGTCAGGAGTAACCTTAACGATTTCTGAGGCGTCGCGTGTCTTGCCGGCCTTCGTTCCCCTGATCAACACTTGATGCTGGCCGGGCATAACAGAGAGGAACAGGCAGCGCGTGCCGTCAACTTTCTTGACTTCCATGCCATTGAGGGTGGCAGTCACTCCATCGAATTCAGCAGCGTTGGGCACCGTCACTTGCAGACTGCCTGGTTTCGTGGCTTCGGCGCCGACTTTGGCGGCCTTCTCGAGGTCGGCGAGGTTGCTCTGGAATTCCAAAACCCAGGTCTCCGTCTCCTGCTGAACCTGCGCATGGACGAAGACGACAAAGGCCTTCAGTCGCTGGATGAGTGCCTGGATTTGTTCCTGGGTCAGTACGTCGCCCGAGAGCTTCGCGAAAAGCGCTAGCCAGTCATAACGCAACTCGGCGAGCTCGCCTTCGAGGGTCAATTGCGTCTTGATGAAGCGTATCCAGCCCGTGGAAAAACCGAACAGTTTATCTCCAAGAACAAAACCTGCCGCGATGGCGAATACCACATAGCCCCATTGGGGTACGAGTACCTTGAGAAAAGGTAGGTGTTGATCCAATCCCTGCATGCTCAGCAGCGGCAGGAGTGCGCCGATGGCCACCAGCGCAATGGCCGAATAGCGGAATAAACGCGACCCGACCCTCTTCCAGTACTGTTTGCGTCGGTACCAATCAATTGCTGCCTCTCCCTGCCGCACCGTGGCTCCATACCAGCGGAGGAGGGAGCCTTTCGGGTCCTTATCGTCCCATTGGGGAAAGTCGTTTGACGTTCCTGCATTCCCGCCGGATGAGTTCGCCATATCCACACCTCTCGTTGCTTTGATTGCTGACCGCTAATTTCTTCCTTCTGCCTTCCCGAACTCCTAACCCCGAATCTCCAATCCCTGTAATTTCAAGAAAAGCACTCGGCGCGATACTCCCTTCCTAAACAACTAAGGGATGGGCGGGCATTTATCGACGTGGAGGTACTTCTTGCATCATCGGCTGTCAGATTGCGAGTAACACGTTCGCGAGCGAGCACCATGAGATCATTGAAGTCCATGGCATACACTCCAAAGATTCCGTCCACGCCCGACGTGGCCAGCCGCTTCCCATCCGTGCTCCAAGTCACGCTGCCAACGGCAGCGCTGTGGCCGGACAAGCTCAACAATTCCTTCCCCGTACCCGCGTCCCACAGCTTCGCGGTCTTATCCTCGCTACCTGCGCCAGCCGCTTCCCATCCGGGCGAAAACTGTTGAGCATCGGGGGAGGATTATGAAAGAAAGTATAGTTCCAATCCACTCAGACATTTCGAGGTTTTCGAGAGACACGGTCAGGCGGAGCCATACAGATCGAGAGTCGTGAGTTCACCGAGTGAGTGTTCACGCTGTTCTCTGCGCGCAATGCCCCTCTCCTTCTGCAGTTGTGGACGCTTTGCCTTTGAGCTTTCCTGAGTTGATTTGAGCTAGCGCAGTATCGCGCAAACCCACGTGGAAGGGTTCCTTGATGCGGGAATGAATCTCACGCAGCATAGTCTCATTCTTGACGCCCTGTTGAGTGTATCAACCACCCATTTTTAGTCTTTGTCGTGCTCAGCGCTTGGTTTTGAAGGCGACAGCATAACTTTCGAGCGGATAGCCATCCGGCGAAGCGAAAGCCAGCGGAGTGAGCACGAAGCTATAGCTCCAATCCGGTTTCAACGCAACAGGCAGCCTAATCGAGAGATTGCCGGGCAGGAACTCCGGCGTGCCACTGATTGGGAAGTGTTCCTCGGCGTCCGGTCCCAAGCTAATGGAATAACCGTGATGCCTAGGACCAGCTTGCGGATCCAGCGGCTTGTCGAACGTGATTACCAGTTCCTTGAATGCCGGTTCGGCATCTTGAGAGTGATTCGGGAAAGGCCGCATGCCGGTGACGTGCACGCAGCGCTGATGGAAACTGGCAATCGTTTCCGTGATACGCGGCGCGAGCGAACGGTAAAACTGAGCCACCACCGGCATGAAACTCTCAAACGTTGGATAATGGGTGCGCTGAGAGCTGTACTGATGTAGCAGATCAACAAGCTCGTCCATCCACACAAAGCCGATCGACTGCTCTCCGCGCATTAGCCGCCGAATGTCACTGCTTTTATGTCCTCTCGATTCCATATACTGAATTACGGCTGCCCGGACGAGCGATTCGTAAACCATCGTGTCTGAGTTTCCGTAGGCTTGTGCTCGCATCTTGTCGGCGACACGCTCATACACCCGTCCGGCGGAAGCAAACTCACTCTTATGTTCATCGAACGCCGGGTTCACGAAGGAATGGTTGAACTCGTGAATGATCGTCGGTAGGTAATCCGTGCTATAGGTGGGATTTCCCGAATCGTCTTGAGTCCAGCACCCGATAATGGAAAAGAATTCTTCATGTCCATTGGGCCAAACGACTCTGGGGCCGTAGTTCCCGCCGCCGTTGTTCATCCCCAGAATCAAATGGTACTGACCCGTCCGAACATCCCCATAGAAGCTCTTGTACCAATTCAGATCCAGATCGCTTAGCACCACTCGAAAGCGGTCCTCGGCGAGATGGTAAAAAGTCTGATGAGCTGCCAAGAATTTATCAAAATGCGTATCGCGATAAAAATCTGCCAGCCGTTGGGCAAAGAGGATGGCGTTGTCCTTACCGAAGCGAGCGTCCGGAACATCATCCGTAAAGGCAACAAGCGGCTTGAGCGCTGGTGGGGGTGACAAACGAACGGCCAGACCCATCACCGCGTCAAAACCCGCGTCCCTTTCACTGGCCAGCTTCCTCGCAAGGGCTACCGCAGCGTGGTCCTTATAGGAGAGAAATACGCATCGATATCCGCTGTATAGGTCTTGAGCGGACTCATGTTGTACTCAGGATTTCCGACTAAGCGAAAAACAATGCTGAGCAGTTCAACACGTGGATCAACGTGCGGCGGAAGCGTCGGTTCTCCGGCCAGCGTGAGGTGGGCGAAGGCAAAAATCTGAGCAAGTAAGCAAACAGCAAGTGGCGTAAGCGCATTTGGCTTGACTACGCAGCTCTTGTTCATCGGGGCCAATGTGGGAAAAGGCTAATCTGCGATCAGCGGTGAGTCAACTGGGCGCAACG
>WNFO01003275.1_pt1 | contig 23412 bp, 29 predicted proteins | sample 5400251 | NCBI WGS metagenome assembly WNFO01 (sample SAMN13153354, study PRJNA577476) | soil metagenome | isolation source: 100 cm saprolite under Madrone tree | place: USA:California | collected 2016-06-14
CGCGAAGCTGCACGTGATCAGCGCGAAGACGCCCAGCGCGGCGTGTTGCGCGGACTCGACGAGGGCCGGCCGGCCCGTTCGACCACCCGCGGCGGAAAGGATGGCGCCGGCCAGCGCGAGGCCCAGTGCCACTAGCAGCATGCCCTGGCCAAGCTCGGGGATCATTTGGTTGCCTTCTGGAGCGTCTTGATCAGCTCCTTGTAGCCCGCTTCGTTCTTGTCGTGCGGGGCCTGGTACTCCTCGGAGTGCTTGGCGAGGATCTGCGTCGCCTTCACGTAGCCGTCGCTCGTCAAGGTCCCCTCCACGACGGCGCCGCGGCCTTCACCGAAGAGGTCGGGCGCCGTGCCCTTGTGACGGACGGGGATGCTGGCCTGGCCATCGGTGAGCGTGAAGGCCAGGTCGAGCGTCCGTGCATCCCAGCGGAGCGAGCCGCGCGCCACCAGGCCGCCGAGGCGATAAGCCTTGCCGGTCACCGGCGAAGCTCGCAGTTCGGACGGCGTGACGAAGTACACCGCGGACTGGGTGACGCCCGCGTAGATCATGTAGCCAAGGGCGGCCAGGATGACGAGGCCACCGCCGATGAACTTGGGCTTCATGGTAACGGGCGCCGCGTGCTCGGTTCCGATCGCAGGTGGCCTGTCCCGGGTACGCGGGGTTGCGTTCCTTTGACGGATTGATTCACTGGCAGACCTTGATTGACTGGCCCGCCCATGCTCTGCGTGCTTTGCACCGGCCGATCCATTCGATCGTGGACCTCGAGCTCGCGTTCCTTCTTCACCAGGTGGCGCCAGTATGCGCCAAGCACGACGGCGGCCAGGAGGTAGGCGGCGATCACGAAGCTCCAGTTGTCGGGCATCACGCCAACGCCTCCTCTTCGCGCCTCAGCAGCGCCACGCGCTTCGTGACGAGGAAGACATACACGAGCGCGAGCGCGGCCAGGTTGACGAGCAATGTCGCGGCAAAGACCCCCGGCATCGTGCTCGGCCCGGGCTTGAGCATCGTTGGCGGCTGGTGGAGCGTGCGCCACCAGTACACCGAGAAGTGGACGAGCGGGACGTCGAGTGCCGCCACGATCCCCACCACGGCCGAGTAGCGGGCCGCGCGCTCACGGTCGTCGACCATCCCGCGCACGAGCAGGTAGCCGAGGTACATCACGAAGAGCACGGCGACGCTGGTGAGCCGCGCGTCCCACGTCCACCACGTGCCCCAGGTGGGCTTCCCCCAGATCGCGCCGGACGCGATGGTGATGCCGGTGAAGAGCACACCAACCTCGGCCGAGGCGTGGCCGATGCGGTCGGCCGACTCGCGCCGGGTCGTCAGGTAGACGATCGATGCGAGGAGGACGACGGCGAACGCGAGGTACGCCACCAGCACGCTCGGCACGTGCACGTACATGATGCGCTGCACGTTGCCCTGGGCCGCGTCCCGGGGAGCGACGAGGAAGCCCATGACGAGGCCGGCCACGAGGGCGAGCACCACCAGCCATCCCAGCGTGCGAGTCATCGGTTCACCCCTCGAGGATCGCGTCGAACGTGAGCACGCCGACGGCGACGTATACGGTGTCGGCGGCGGCCAGGAGCTTCAGCCAGTGTGTGACGCCGCCCAGGCCCTCGCCGGCCAGCACCGCCTCGGTCGCCTTCACGGATCCGAGGAGCACCGGCACGAGGACAGGGAGCAGCAGCACGGGAAACAGCAGCTCGCGCGCCCGCACCTGGGCCGTCATGGCCGCGAAGAGCGTGCCGACGGCGGCGAAGCCGACCGTGCCGAGCACGACGACGCCGCCCAGTGCCGGGAGGTGTCTTCCGACGTCGAGATTGAAAAAGACGCCGAACAGCACGAGCATGATCGCTTCGACGAGCAGCATCAGCAGCAGGTTGCCCGCGAGCTTGCCGAGGTAGATGGCCGACTTGTCGCCGGGCGAGAGGAGCAGGCCCTCCCAGCAGTCGTGGTCGCGCTCGGTGAGAAACGCGCGTCCCAGGCCCACGAGCCCGCTCAGGACGAAGCCGAGCCAGAGGAGCCCGGGCAAGGCGTCGGTCAGGCGCTCGCGATCACCGCCCAGCGTGAACTGGAAGATGAAGAGCAGCAGGAGCGTGAAGAAGAAGAGCGCGTTGAGCGCTTCCTTGGAGCGCCGCTCGGCCAGCGCGTCCTTCCAGAGCACGATCCACGCGCGGCGTGCGTAGCTCACGCTTCGTCCTCGGCGTGGGCCTCGTACAGGCGTCGCACGTCATCGGGCGAGAGCGTGGCCGCCGGCGTGTCGAGGACGACCGTGCCACCGGCAAGGATGACGATGCGGTCGGCGACGCCGAGCCCACGGCCGAAGCTGTGCGTGGTCAGCAGCACGCTGCCGCCACCCGCCTTGAACGCGGCCAGGTATTCGTCGACCCACTTTCCGGCTTGCTGGTCGAGCCCGGCGAACGGCTCGTCGAGCAGGATCACGCGCGGATGGCTGAGCGTCAGCCGGGCCAGGGCCAGGCGTCGCTTCATGCCGACCGAGAACGTCCGCACCCGAGCGTGAGCGAAGCGATCGAGATCCACCGCGGTCAGCGCGACGCGAAGCGTCTCGGCGCTCATCGGACGGCCGCTCAGTGTCGTCCAGAACTTGAGATTCTCGAGCGCGGTCAGGTCCTCGTACACCCACGCGCCGTGGGCGACGAAGCCGACGCGCTCGCGGACGCGCTCGGCGTGCTTCACGCAGTCGTGACCGGCCACGACGGCCGTGCCGCGCGACGGGCGCGACAGCGTCGCCAGGATTCTCAGGAGGGTCGTCTTTCCGGCACCGTTGGCGCCCAGGAGAGCGACCGCCTCGCCGGGACGGATGGCGAGGTTCACGTCGGACAGAATGGGGCGCCCGCCATAGATTTTCTTGAGAGCGCTGATCTGAATAGCGAAATCGGCCATCATAGAGTCAAACCGACTCATTCTCGCGCACCGCCCCGGTGCCAGTCAACGCGCCCGAGCCCGTCCTGGCCAGAATTCGCCAGACGACGACCAGAATCGCGACCATTTCCACGACGCTCCCGACCGCCCACATGACGACACCGCCCAGGGCCTGGTCGTCCACGGCGTCAGGAGCCCCGGCGTAGGCGGCATAGAACGGACGGGTAGCCGAGGCAAAGAGCACGCCGAGGCCGCCGTTGACGACCGCGGCCAGGACGAGGTACGCCAGGCGGGCTCCGTCGGCCGGGGGACGCCGTACGCGGGGGGCAGGCGTGACGATCGGCCACCAGAAGACGGCGGCGCCCATGACGAACGCGCCGTGCTCGACGACGTGCCAGGTTTCGTTTTCGAGTGCGAGGTCGTAGAGGGCGGGGACGTGCCAGAGCCACACGACCGAAGCGCTGAGCACCCACGCGACGGGAGGCGCCACGAGAAAGGTCGCGAGGCGCCGCAGGGGTGCTGCGCGCGTGAGAAGACGGCCGACCGCTGCCCGCCTCTGGCGCGGCAGGGCCCACACCAGCGCCGCAAAGGGATCGGAGCTCAGCACGAGCGGCACCGCCAGCATCATCATCAGGACGTGCTGGAGCATGTGGGCGGCGAACCGTTGGTGGGCGGCCTCCGCCAACGGTGAGGCCAGGGCCAGCCCGAACGTCGCCAACCCTCCGGCAGCGGCGAGCGGCCGCCACGGCGCGACCGCGCTCGCCGAGCGTCGAGCGAGACGACACCACCCGATGGCATATGCCGCGAAGAGGAGCGCCAGGGCCGCGAGCGCGAGCCCCGTGGTCATTTTCTGAAGGCCAGGATCGCGACCCAGACGATTTGCTCCCAGGGGGGCTCCGCCCCCCTTCCGAACCTCCCCCGGGGAACTTGCGCCGGCGAAGCCGGCGGTCGACACTGCCGGGCGCAAGCGACAACAGGTCGGCTGCGCATCATTTCCGCAAGGCCAGGATCGCGACCCAGACGAAGAACGCCACCGTGCCGGTCAAGAAGAGCACGAGCGCCAGCGCCTCGGGAACGCTCACCGGCCGATACCGGAGATCGTGACGAAGACCAGCTCGACGAAGAGCACGGCGAGGTTCAGGACGGCAAGGGCGATCAGGACTCGCTCCGCCTTCACGACACCTTCCAGCAGGCGAAGAGGTACCAGACTCCCCACACGGCGAGGACGGCATAGACGACGAGGAGCCAGCGATTGACCCCGCCGGGACGGACCTCGATCTCGCCACCGGCGTACCGCTCGAGGCGCTCGTGCTCAGCTTCGTGGCGGCTCATCGTCCTCGGCCTCGAGCACGCGCTGCTTCACGCCCTCCACGTTGCCGAAGGCGCCGCCGGCCACTCCCCAGACGAACGCGCTGAGCGCCGCCAGCGCCATCAGCGCGGCCACTGCGAACTCTCCGAGCGTCAGGTATTCGAGCATGGTCACTCCGTGTCGCGTCGACGCGCGTTCAGGCGCTGTCCGGTGAGCGGATCGGTCCACGCCGAGAGCGAGAGCACGTAATACGCGACGGCCCAGCGCTCCTCGTCGGGCAGGGAATCGGCGAATGACGGCATCGGTGTTCCGTCGAGGCCGACGGTCAGCGCGCGGAAGATGTCGGCGGCCGTGGCGCCCGCCTTGAACTGACCACGCGTGAAATCCGTCGGTCGGATCGGAAACTCGAAGTCGTCTCTGAGCTGTGCGGCCGACGGCCCATCGCCGCGGCCGTGCTCGCCGTGACACTCCCAGCACTTGGCCGATCGGTAGACGTCGCGCCCGCGCTCGATCAGGGCGGTGGAGGCCGGCGGGGGTGACGCCGGCAGTCCGCCCGGCTCAGGCTTCTCGTCGCGCCAGCGCGGGGAAAACGTCTTGATGAAGGCGATGACCGCACGGCGGTCCTCCATCGGCAGCTCATGCCACGTGGGCATGGCCGTCCCGCGCACGCCACGCGTGACGGTCCGAAAGAGATCGGCGTCGGTGGGAAGCGATCCCGACGGTGTCGAGCGGAATTTGAAGATCGCCGCCGTGAAGTCGCGAGGCCGCGGTGAGAGAAACGTGGCGGCCTCGCCGTTGCCGTCGCCGTCGCGGCCATGACAGCCGACGCAGCGCCGCGTGTAGACGGCGCGCCCGTGCTCGCGCGTGGCGGCATCGGCGGCGATGGCGACGTCGGGCTGCGTCGTCATCTGAGGCGCGAAGACGTCGCGCCAGACGCCCCGGCTCGTGCCGAGCCGCTGGATGTAGCTCACCAGCGCCACGAGATCCGCCTTCGGGATGACGAGCCTCACCGAGCTCGCCGAGAATGGCCGGCCGCGCAACGCCGTGAGGTCGATGACGGGCACACCATCGATAGGGAAGGCCCCGTCGGGGCGAGGTCGCACGAAGGCGAGGCCACCGGCGTCGGGAAAGAGCGTGATCGGTCGATCGCCGCGGAGGCTGAAGTACCGTCGCAATTCCCCGGTGACCTCGAGCACCAGTCGCTCACCGTCACGGCGCACCGGGGCCGTGATGTCGACGAACAGCCACGGGAACCGCGGCATCAGCGAGTCGGGCACGGTCAGGCGTGGATTCCAGTGATGCGCGTAGTGCCAGTCGTCGCCGTACTTGAGGCCGACCCGCGACAGATCGGGGCCGATGCGGCGTGTCGAGAGCAGGTGAGGGAGATCCCACGCGTACTCGCCCGGCTCCGACACCGGCCCCCATCGCAGATCCTCGCCGGCCACCGGACGCACGTACTGGCTATGGCAGTACCAGCATCCTTCACGGATGTAGACCGCGCGGCCGGCGTGCTGGAGGGCGGTGTACTCGGGCGTCGGATAGCGGACCCAGCTCACGTCACCGAGATCGGTGCGGACCGCTCGCGTGACCTCGCGGGCACGCGACTCGGGGACGAGCGCGGGCAACACGCCCTGAACGAAAAGCGCCAGCGTGACGAAGAAGAAGCCAGCGCCGGCGGCCAGGGTCGTGATCGATCTCATGCCGCGACCGGCCGCCGGGCCCCGAGCGATCCCAGCGTGAGCGTGAGCACGAGCAGCGAGTTCCCCACGTCCATCGCCAGGCCGGTGAGTGTTCGGACCCACCACCACGGCCGCATCGCATTCACCGAGTCGAGCCACTCGGCGCCGCGCATCAGCATGACCCCCTGGATCAGGCCCTGGGTGACGAGCACGACGAACATCGCGGTGATGCCAGCCGTGATCAGCCAGAAGGCTCCATTCCCGAGGGCGAGTGACCATGGCGCCGAGGCGGTGATCCTTGGCCACACGTAGACGGCGCCCGCCAGCGCCCAGATCACGAAGGTCCCGAAGATCGTGATGTGCGAGTGGCCGATGACGAAGTCGGTGAAGTGAGTCGGTCGCTGCAGCACGCGCAGGGCCTCGATCGATCCCTGGAAGCAACCGACGAGGTACATGAGGGAGCCGGTGATGAGGAACTTGGCCGGCAAATTGGATCCGAGCCCGCGCCAGCGATGGCCGACCGTGCCGAAGAAGTTCTGGATGACCGTCCAGACCGGGATGATCAGCATCATCGACGAGACGATGGCGATCGTCTGTGCCCACTCGGCGATCGGCGCGTAGAGATAGTGGTGGATGCCCACGAACGGATAGAAGAAGGCCAGCGACCAGAAGCCGATGAGCGAGAGCTTGTGACTGTACAGCGGCGCGCGGAGGCTGGCGGGCAGGAAGTAATAAATGATGACGTAGCCGGCCGGCGTGATCCACAACCCGACGACGTAGTGAATGAAGAGCCCGTGCCAGGCCGCGTTGTTGATCCCGGCGATGTGACTCGGGCCCAGCAGCAACAGGACGAGGTTCACGTCCGTCCACACGAATGCCGCGATCAGATACCAGAGCGAGACGTAGAGCGGAGGCTCCGTGCGCCGGGCGATCGTGACCAAGAATTGGACGGTGAGTGCCAGGAGCACGCCGAGCGTCACCATCACGGTGGCGAGCGGGAACTCACCGGCCTCCCATCCGCGGTTGGCGCCGAGGCCGAGCATCACCACGCCGACGGCGAGGTTCACGTTCCAGATCCACAGCAGCCAGGGACCGAGGCGCTCCCCCGCCACCCGGACGCCACACAGACGCGGGACCACGTAATGGGCCAGCCCGATGAAGAGCGTGGAGAACGCGCCCCAGATCACGCCGTTGACGTGGATCGGTCGCAGGCGTCCGAACGAGAGCCAGGCCACGCCGCCGAGGAAGTCGGGATGATTGAACTTGGCCGCGACGACGGCACCGACGGTGGGAAAGACGAGGAGCCAGACGAACCCCCAGGCGAGCCAGCGGCGGATGAGGTTACCGTCGAGGAGGTCGTCGTTACGAGTGACGACCGGAACTTCGGCCACGGACATCCCGGCCATCATGCCACGCCGGGCGCAGTGGACAAAGGAACGACGCCGCTAGACGCGCATGGCTCGAAGACGCGCGATCCGGTCCTCGATCGGCGGGTGCGTCGAGAACAGGTTCATGAACGCCCGCCCGCTCAGCGGGTTGACGATGAAGAGGTGCGCGGTGGCCGGGTTCGCTTCCATCGGCGCGACCTGCTGGGCCATCTGGAGCTTCTCGAGAGCCTTGGCCAGGCCCCACGGCTTGCCGGCGACGCGGGCGCCGGTGGCGTCGGCCTGATACTCGCGGGATCTGGACACGGCCATCTGGACCAGCATCGCCGCAATCGGAGCCAGGATCGCCATCAAGATGGCCCCGAACGGGCTCCCGCCCTCGTCATCCTCGCGCCGGCCGCCGAACATGGCCGCCCACTGGGCCATGTGGGCCAGATAGGTGATGGCCCCGGCCAGCGTGGCGGCGATCGTCGAAATCAGGATGTCGCGGTTCTTCACGTGGGAGAGCTCGTGGGCAAGGACGCCTTCCAGCTCCTCCTCGTCCAGGATCCGCATGATGCCTTCCGTGACGGCGACGGCCGCATGCTCGGGGTTGCGGCCAGTGGCGAAGGCGTTCGGGGTGTCGGTCGGGATCAGGTACACGCGTGGCATCGGGATCTGAGCGCGCGTGGTCAGCCGGCGCAAGATGGCGTACAGGCGGGGAGCCTGGGCTTCGTCGATCGGCTGGGCTCCGTACATCGAGAGCACGATCTTGTCCGAGAACCAGTAGCTGAAGAAGTTCATGGCGATGGCGAAGATGAACGCCATCATCATGCCTTGCCGGCCGCCGATGGCACCCCCGATCAGGATGAGCATCGCCGTGAGCACCGCGAGAAGGATGGCGGTCTTGAACATGTTGGACATGACTGACTCCTGTCCCTTATAAAAGGAGGCCCAAGTTCCGCTGAGAGCGTAGCAAACGACTCCAGGGGGGTCAAATTCCTTGACTTGGCCGGACCCCGCCGATACACTGAACCGGTTTCGTAAAAAAATCACTAACAACAAAGACTTACACGAGGTTCACCCCGGAGCGATGTCGATGATCATTCGGGTTTCCGACATCCCGGACGACGGCCTCACGTTCGCCAACGTCGGCGAGTTCATCGCGCCTTATACCGACCGCGCGTGGCGCCTCGATGGTGTCCGGCTCGACGTCGCCCGTGACGGCGACGACGTCGTGGTGACTGGTGAGCTCGCGGCGACGGTGCCGCTGACCTGTGGCCGCTGCGTGGAGGAGTTCCCGGTGGCCATCACGGTGCCGGTCGACGCACGCTACCTGCCGCGCCCGGCCGTGGCCGACGACGCGGAGCTCGGCGCCGACGACCTGGACCTCGACTTCTACGACAACGACGAGCTGAACCTGAACTCGCTCATCGAGACCGAAACGACGCTGGCGCTTCCGATGAAGCCGCTGTGCCGGCCGGAGTGTCGGGGGTTGTGCCCCGTCTGCGGGGTCAACCGCAACACCACGGCCTGCTCGTGCGAGACCCGGGCGCCCGACCCCCGGTTGGCCGCGCTGCGCGACATCGCGAGCCGGCTCAATCACTGAAGAGAGGAAGGACGCTCGATGCCGCTGCCGAAACGACGACACAGCAAGACGCGGGGCCGCAAGCGCCGCACGCATTACAAGCTCGTCGTGCCGACCCGGTCGCTGTGCCCGCAATGTCGGGAGCCGAAGCTGCCCCACCGGATCTGCCCGCACTGTGGCTACTACAAGGGCCGCGAAATCGTCTCGGTGGAAGGAGCCTAGCGCCACGCCGGGGCGCCTGCTCTCCGAGGACCCGCCCACATGAAGATCGCCGTGGACGCCATGGGCGGCGACTTCGGGCCAGCCGTGGTGGTGGAAGGTGCCGCCGCGGCGGCGCGTGAGTTTGGCGCCGTCGTCACCCTCGTCGGTGACAAAGCCGCCATCGAGCGCGAGGTCGCTCGCGTCGGTGCCGGCACGCTCGGCCTCGAGATCCGTCACGCCTCCCAGGTCGTCAGTATGGGCGAAAGCCCCTCGCAGGCACTGCGGCGCAAGCGTGACTCGTCCTTACGCATTGCCGCTCAGCTCGTCAAGGACGGCGAGGCTGCCGCGTTCGTGTCCGCCGGTAACACCGGCGCCGCCATGGCCATCGGGATGTTCGTCATCGGCGTCCTGCCCGGCGTGGACCGTCCTGCCATCGCCGCCGTGGTCCCGAATCTCAAGCGCTTCACCGTTCTTCTCGACGTCGGCGCCAACGTCGATCCCAAGCCCGCCCACCTCATGCAGTTCGCGGTGATGGGCCACGTGTACGCGCGCGATATCCTCGGCTTCGACAACCCGCGCGTGGGTCTGCTGTCGGTCGGCGAGGAAGAAGGGAAGGGCAACGAGCTGACCAAGGAGACCTACGAGCAGTTGAAGGAGTCGTCCCTCAATTTCCTGGGGAACGTCGAGGGCCGTGATATCTACAACGGCCGCTGCGACGTGGTCGTGACCGACGGCTTCACCGGCAACGTCGCGCTCAAGATCTCCGAGAGCCTGGCCGAGATGTTCGGTGCGATGATCCGCGAGGAGCTCACCCGCGACACGCGCTCGAAGGTCGGGGCGGCCCTGGCGGTGCCGGCCTTCCAGCGCTTCAAGCGGCGCATCGATTACACGGAGATGGGCGGCGCGCCGCTGCTCGGCATCGACGGCGCGGCCATCATCTGTCACGGCGCTTCGCCGGTGAAGGCCATCAAGAACGCGGTGCGGGTGGCCCGCGACTGGGCGAAGGCGGGGGTGAACGAGCACATCAAGGCCGCGCTGGAGGCGGAGGTCGCGCGGGGCGGGAAAGAGGGAGATCGCGAATGACCCGGGCCAGGATCATCGGGACGGGCGCGTACGCTCCGAAGCGCGTGCTGAGCAACGCCGATCTCGAGAGGATGGTCGAGACCAGCGACGAGTGGATCGTTCAGCGCAGCGGCATCCGCGAGCGGCGGATCGTCGACGAGAGCGAGGCCACGTCCGATCTCGCCGTCCGGGCCGCCCACCAGGCGCTCGAGCGCGCCAACCTCGTGCCCGAGGACATCGACTTCATCGTCGTGGGGACCACCACCCCGGACATGTTCTTCCCCAGCACCGGCAACATCGTCCAGCACCGGCTCGGCTGCCGGCGGGTGGGCTCGGTCGACGTGCTGGCCGCGTGCGCCGCGTCCATCTACAGCCTGATCATCGGCGCGCGCTTCATCGAGGCGGGGAAGTACCGGCGGGTGCTCTGCATCGGCGCCGAGACGCTGTCGCGCATCACCGACTTCACCGATCGCGGCACCTGCGTGCTGCTGGCCGACGCGGCCGGCGCGGCCGTGCTGGAGGCGACCGAGGACGGGTCGGGATTCCTCGACGGCGATCTCTACTCCGACGGCCAGTACTGGGATTTGCTCTACATGCCGGGGGGCGGCTCGCGCATGCCCGCGACGGCGGAGACCGTGGCCCAGCGCCAGCACTACGCGAAGATGAAGGGCAGCGAGGTCTTCAAGGTCGCGGTGCGCATGTTCGTCGAGTCCACTTCGGCGCTCCTCGACCGGCACGGCGTGAAGGCGCAGGATGTCGACATCTTCATTCCCCACCAGGCGAACCTTCGCATCATCGAGGCGGCAGCCAAGCGCGTCGGCCTGCCGATGGAGAAGGTCTTCGTCAATGTGGACCGCTACGGGAACACGGGCGCCGCGTCGGTGTACGTGGCGCTCGAGGAAGCCGTCGCTACCGGCCGCGTCAAGCGGGGCGACCTGATGTTGATCGCGGCGTTCGGCGGTGGCTTCGCCTGGGGCGCCGCTCTCGTGCGCTGGTGACGCGGGCCGCACGACTCGCACGGGTATGATCGCCTTCCTCTTTCCCGGACAGGGGTCGCAGGCTGTCGGCATGGGCCGCGGCTTTTACGACGCGTCACCGGCGGCTCGCGCGATCTTCGACGAGGCCAACGACGCGCTCGGGTTCGACCTGGCCCGTCTGGCCTTCGACGGGCCCGAGGCCGAGCTGGCGCTGACCGCCAATACTCAGCCGGCCGTGCTGACGGTGAGCGTGGCGGCTGCGGCGGTTGCGGCCGAGCGTGGCCTGGCGCCGGCCCTGGCCAGCGGTCACAGCCTCGGCGAGTACTCGGCGCTGGTCGTGGCCGGCGCGCTCGCCTTCCCCGACGCCGTCAGGATCGTGCGTTGCCGCGGCGAGTTCATGCAGGACGCCGTGCCGGTGGGCACCGGCGCCATGGCCGCCATCATGGGCCTGGAGCTGGCGCAGGTGGAGGTGCTCTGCGCGGAGACGGCCCGGGGCGAGGTAGTGGAAGTCGCCAACGTGAACTCGCCTCAGCAGATCGTGATCGCCGGCCACCGTACCGCGGTCGAGCGCGCGGTCGCGCTCGCCGCCGACCGCGGCGGCAAGAAGAGCGTGATGCTGCCGGTGAGCGCACCCTTCCACTGCGCGCTCATGCGTCCAGCGGCCGAGCGACTGGCCACGATGCTCGCCGACGTCACCATCCTCGAGCCGAAGATTCCCGTCGTGCGGAACGTGGACGGTGGCATCAGTCGGACGGGCGCCGAGGTGAAGGATGCGCTCCTGCGCCAGGTGGCGAGCCCCGTCCGCTGGACCGCGTGCGTCCAGCGTCTGGCCGCGGCCGGCGCCACGACGTTCGTCGAGGTCGGCCCCGGCCGCGTGCTGAGCGCGCTCGTCAAGCGGATCGTCGAGGGGGCCCGCGGCGTCGCCATCGAGGATCCGGCCGGGCTCGACAAGGCGTTGGCCGCGGCGGGAACGACGGCGTGAGCGACGCGCCACTGGCCGGCCGCGTGGCCGTCGTCACCGGCGGCAGTCGCGGCATCGGTGCCGCCATCGCCCGGTTGCTGGCCGAGGCCGGCGCGGCCGTGGTCGTTTCCGGCCGCGACGCCGACCGCCTCGAGCGCACCGCCAAGGACCTCGAAGCGACGGGCGTCCCGATCGCCGCCGTCGTCGCCGATGCGGCGAGCCGCGAGGACTGCGACCGACTCGTCGACACGGCGAAGCAACGCTTCGGACGCCTCGACGTCCTCGTGAACAACGCCGGCATCACGCGCGACGGTCTTCTCGTGCGGATGAAGGACGACGACTGGGACCGCGTGATGGAGACCAACCTGCGGGGCGCATTTCTCATGACGCGCGCCGCCGCCAAGGTGATGATGCGCCAGAAGGGCGGCCGCATCATCAACATCGCGTCGGTGGCGGGCGCCATGGGCAACCCGGGCCAGGCCAACTATTCGGCGGCCAAGGCCGGACTCATCGGGTTGACCAAGTCGACGGCGCGCGAGCTCGCCCACTGGTCGATTCTGGTGAACGCGGTGGCGCCCGGGCTCATCGAGACCGACATGAGCGCGGCGATCCCCGAGGCCGCGCGCGAAGCGCTGCTGGCCCAGGTGCCCTTGGGCCGCATCGGCACCGCACGGGAGGTGGCCGAGGTGGTACGATTCCTGGCCGGAGACGGCGCCGCCTACATCACGGGCCAGGTCCTGCACGTCAACGGCGGCCTGTACATATAGCGACGGGACGGACCAAGGACGGTATTCCTGCCGGGAGGAACGCGCTGATGGCGAAGTCAGTGGAAGACAAGGTGAAGGAGATCATCGTCGAGCAGCTCGGCGTGGAAGAGGACGACGTGACGGTGAACGCCAAGTTCATCGAGGATCTCGGCGCCGACTCGCTCGACACGGTAGAGCTCGTCATGGCGCTCGAGGAGCACTTCGACATCCAGATCCCGGACGAGGACGCCGAGAAGATCGTCACCGTGGGCGACGCCATCCAGTACATCAAGGACAACTCCTGATCGTGGAGCGCCGTCGCGTCGTCGTCACCGGGCTCGGGGCGCTCACGCCGCTCGGCAACACCGCGGAGGAGTTCTGGGCGGGGCTCGTCCAGGGACGCTCGGGCATCGGGCCCATCACCAAGTTCGACGCCCACGCCAAGGACGCTCACGGGGCGTACCGGTATCCCACCCGGATCGCGGGTGAGATCCGCAACTTCGATCCCCTGAACTTCGTCGACAAGAAGGAAGCGCGGCGCCTCGACCCCTACCTCCAGTACGCGGTGGCCTCGTCGGTGATGGCCGTGCAGGACGCCGGATTCGATCTGGCCAAGATCGACGGCGCCCGCTTCGGCGTGATCGTCGGCTCGGGGATCGGCGGCATCACGACGCTGTTGGATGGCGAGCACATCCTTCAGGAAAAGGGGCCCGAGCGCGTGTCTCCGTTCCTGATCCCGATGCTGATCGTCAACATGGCGTCGGGCCTCATCTCCATGCGCTTCGGCGCCAAGGGCCCGAACACCTCGGTGGTGACGGCGTGCGCGACGGGCAATCACGGCATCGGCGACGCGTTCAAGGTCATCGAGCGGGGCGACGCCGATCTGATGATCGCCGGCCGCAACGACGATCCCCCGCGCGCGTCACGGCCGTTCGAGGCCGACCGCGACGGCTTCGTGCCCAGCGAGGGCGCCGGCATCGTCGTCCTCGAGGCGCTCGAGCACGCCCGGCGTCGCGACGCTCGTATCTACGCCGAGATCGTCGGGTATGGGGCGTCGGCCGACGCCCACCACATGACGGCGCCCGATCCCGACGGCGACGGCGCCTTGCGCGCCATGGCGGGCGCCCTGCGCGACGCCGGGCTCGAGCCGACGGCCATCGGCTACATCAACGCGCACGGCACGTCGACGCCGTACAACGACAAGTTCGAGACCATCGCGATCAAGCGGCTGTTCGGCGAGCACGCCGGACGCCTGGCCGTGTCGTCCACGAAGTCGATGACGGGGCATCTCCTCGGCGCGGCCGGGGGCGTGGAGGCCATCGCGACGACGCTCGCGCTCCATCACGGCATCCTGCCGCCCACCATCAACTACGAGAAGCCCGATCCCGAGTGCGATCTCGACTACATTCCCAACCAGGCCCGGAAGCAGGACGTCGACTTCGCGCTGTCGAACGCGTTCGGGTTCGGCGGCACCAACGCCACGCTCGCCTTCAAAAAGTATCGCGCGTAGCCCCGGAGGTGGACCGGGCACGCCGGGCCGAACTCGAGCAGCGGCTGGCGTACCGGTTCCGTGATCCCGAGCTCCTCACCCGCGCGCTGACGCACGCCTCGTACGCCAACGAGCACCCGCCGCTCGACCACAACGAAGCGCTGGCCTTCGTCGGCGACGCGGCGCTCAGCCTCGTGGTGGCCGAGCGCCTGCGCGCGGACGATCCGACGGCGCCCGTCGGCGTCCTCACGCCGCGACGAGCCGAGCTGGTCTCGGGCGCTGCGCTCGCCCGGTGGGCGGTGACGCTCGATCTTGGCGGCCTCGTGCGCTTGGGACGGGGCGAGGCGGCGACCGGCGGCGCGACGCGCGAGTCGATCCTGGCCACGACGCTCGAGGCCATGCTGGGCGCGATCTACGTGGAGGCCGGTCTCGATCCCGTGCGCGTTGCCGTCGCGCGATTGGCCTCGTGGTAGGCTCTGAGCATGCGTTTCTGGCCGTTCCGGCGAGCGCGACCTGCGTTGAGGACGTCGCCCGACGACGTGCTCGTGACCGAGGAGCTGCTCCACTCTGCCGTGGCCGACGTGTTCGCCGTGCGGGATCGCCAAGTCTTCGGCGGCGTGATCGCCTATCGCGGCCACCTCCTGGTGGCGCCGGCCGATGCCGTGGACCGGCTGGTCGCTCGCTTCCGTCCGTTCGGGTTCACGCCGTTCCTGCGCGCCGAGGAGGGCGACGTCATCCTGCAGGCGCTCCCGCTGACCGAGCCCGTCGTGCGGCCGCGCATCGGGATCAACATCGCCCTGTTCGTGATGACCTGCTTCACGACGCTGGTGTCCGGCGCGTTCCTGTTCGCGTCGCCGACCTTCACGCCGTTGGGTAACAGCGGACTGATCGCCGCGCTCCTCACCGGCGCGCCCTTCGCCTTCACGCTGCTGTCGATCCTCGGCGTCCACGAGTTCGGTCACTACTTCACCGCGCGCTACTACAAGGCGGCCGTCAGCCTGCCCTACTTCATTCCGGCCCCGCCCATCGTGCTCTTCGGCACGCTCGGCGCGATCATTCGCCTGCGATCACCGGCGCGCGATCGCAACTCGCTCTTCGACATCGCCGCGGCCGGGCCGCTGGCCGGCCTGGCCATCGCCATTCCCGCGCTCTACGTGGGCCTGCAGTGGTCGGTCCTGGGGAAGATTCCCTCGGGTGACGTGATGCAGTTCGGCGACCCGCTGCTCCTCAAGCTGCTCGTCCATCTGAAGTTCGGTGCCATCCCCGCTGGCATGGACGTCTTCCTCCATCCGGTGGCCGTGGCCGGCTGGGCGGGATTCTTCGTCACGGCGCTGAACCTCTTCCCGCTCGGCCAGCTCGACGGTGGCCGGATCGCCTATGCGCTGTTCGGGCGTCGCCACCGGCTGGTCGGCTTCCTGACGTTCGGCGGGCTCATCCTGCTCGGGATCGCGACCCAGTCGCTGAACTGGTTCGTGTGGGCCGCCCTGCTCTTCTTCGTCGTGGGCTTCCATCACACGCCGCCGCTCGACGACGTCACGCCGCTCACGACCGGCCGGCGCGTCCTCGGCTGGGTGTGCCTGATCCTGCTCGTGCTGTTGATCCCGCCCGTTCCGATCGCGTTTTCGTAAGCAGCCAGAAGGTCAGCCGAACCGCTCAGCGTCGCGCGGGTTCGTTGTGCGCGTGCGTGCGCTCGCGAATCGGGCCGCCGGCGTCGACGCCGCGGACGAGGACGAGGCCGATCACGAAGAAGAGGCCGACCGACACGATCGCGATGCGCTGGTTGCCACCGGTCAGGCGGGAGGTGAGGCCGAAGACGAGGGGGCCGAGGATCGCCGCGGTCTTCCCGCACAGCGCATAGAAGCCGAAGAGCTCGGCCTCGCGGCCCGGCGGGATCAGCCCGGCCATGAACGCCCGCCCCGCTGCCTGCACGGCCCCCAGCGCGGTGCCGGCCACGACGGCCACCGCGAAGAACTGTGCCTTGGTCTGCACGAGATACGCCGCGGCCACGACCACGCACCATTGCACCAGCGTCACCATGACGACGAACTTCGGCCCGCGCACGTCGGTCGGGCGCGCCCACGCCCAGGCGCCGACCACCGCGGCGAGCTGGACGACGAAGTAGAGCTGGATGACCTCGGGCGTCGTGAAGGCGAGCGTGTGCCCGGCGAACACGGAGGAGAAATAGACCACCGTGTTGATGCCGTCCTCGAAGAACAGATAGGCGAGCAGGAAGCGACGCAGCGCCGGCATCGCGAGGATTCGCCGCAGCGACGCCCACGTTCCCGCGAAGGCCGTGCCGATCGTCTGCCGGAGCGCGAGCCGCGCCGGGCGGTCCGGTGGAAGGAAGAGGAACGCCGGCACGGCGAAGACGCCGAAGAGCGCCGCGGTGACGAGGAAGGTGCCGGAGAAATCGCCACGCTGGGCCAGGGGGAGCGCGGCGGCCAGGGCCACCGCCGAGCCCAGGTAGCCGACGGCGAAGCCGTAGCCGCTCAGCCGGCCCTGACGTTCCGGCGGCGCCAGGTCGGAGAGATACGCGTTGTAGTAGACGATGGCGCCCTCGAAGCCGACCGTGCCGACGACGGCGAGGAACCAACCCCACACCACATCACCCGGCCGCACCGTGGCCATGACCGCGGTCGCGGCCACCGAGAGATAGGTCAGCGCGAAGAGGAAGCGCTTGCGCAGTCCGCCGTGGTCGGCGATGGCGCCGAGCAGCGGTGACGACAGCGCGACGATGACCATCGAGGTGGTGACCGCGAGGCCCCACCAGAAATCTCCCTCGCCGTGCTCGTTCCCGACGACGGCGAGTGCGTAGTACTGCGAGTAGACCGTCGCCGGGATGACGGCGACGAAGGCGGAGTTGGCGAAATCGTACAGCGTCCACGCCACGACCGTGCGTCGAGACGCCGCCGTCACGGCGGGAGGATGGCACACCCCGCAGAGATACGCTACTATCCGCGCCATGCCCGGGCGTCTCGATCTCCGTAGCCTCGAGGCGCTGGTCCGCGGGGGCGAGATCGACACCGTGCTCACGGTGATCCCCGACGGGTATGGCCGTCTCCTCGGCAAGCGTGTGGTCGCCCGCCACTTCCTCGAGCACGTCGCGCGCGACGGCGTCAACGCGTGCATCTATCTGTTCACCGTGGACATGGAGATGGAGCCGCTGCCCGGCTTCAAGCTCACGTCGTGGGAGCGCGGCTACGGCGACATGAAGCTGGTCCCCGATCTGCCGACGCTGCGGCGCATTCCGTGGCTGCCCGGCACCGCGCTCGTGTTCTGTGACGTGCAGAGCGAGGACGGCGAGCTCATCGAGGAGGCGCCGCGCACGGTCCTCAAGCGCCAGATCGCGCGGGCGGCGCAGGCGGGCTACACGGTGAAGACGGCGGCCGAGCTCGAGCTCTACTGCTTCCGTGAATCGTTCGAGGCGGCGCGCGCGCGTCGCTACCAGGGCCTGACGCCGGTCGCCGGCTACCTCGAGGACTACCACATCCTCCAGACGAGCCGAGAGGAGCCGCTGGTGCGCGCCATCCGGAACGGGATGGAGGCGGCCGACGTTCCCGTGGAGACGTCGAAGGGCGAGTGGGGCAAGGGCCAGGAGGAGATCAACCTCGAGTACGCCGAGGCGCTCGAGATGGCCGATCGCACCGCGCTCTACAAGCACGGGGCGAAGGAGATCGCCCACCAGCAGGGCTGCTCGCTGACGTTCATGGCCAAGTACGACATGAGCGCGGCCGGCTCGTCGTTCCACCTGCACTCGTCGCTGTGGGATCGCGGTGCGAAGAAGGCGCTCTTCGCCGGCGCCGATCACGGGGCGCCCAAGACGCTGCCCACGCTCTTCGGTCAGTGGCTGGCCGGTCAGCTCACGATGGCCCGCGAGCTGGCCGTCTTCTACGCGCCGACCGTCAACTCCTACAAGCGATACCAGGCGGGCTCGTTCGCGCCCACCCGGATCGTCGCCGGCTGGGACAATCGCACGTGCGGATTCCGCCTCTGCGGAGAGGGCAGCGCCTTCCGCGTGGAAAACCGGGTGCCCGGCGCCGACGCGAATCCGTATCTCGCCTTCGCGGCCACCATCGCGGCCGGCTTGCACGGCATCCAGAGCCGCCTCAAGCCGCCGAAGCTCTACGAGGGCAACGCCTACGAGGACGGCACGTTGCCCCAGGTCCCCAAGACGCTGCGCGAGGCCATCGCCGAGCTCGAGCGTTCGAAGGTGGCGCGCGCGGCCTTCGGAGACCGCGTCGTCGATCACTACCTCCACACGGCACGACTGGAACAACAGGCCTTCGATCAGGCCGTCACCGATTGGGAGCTCATGCGCAACTTCGAGCGGATATGAATCGTCTCACGGACAAGGTCGCGTTGATCACGGGGGCCGGCAACGGCATCGGGCGCGAGGCCAGCCTGCTCTTCGCCAGCGAAGGAGCGCGCGTCATCGTCGCCGACATCGACGAGGCGGCGGCCAAGGAGACGGTGAGGCTGGCGGGGGCGAACGGTGGCCAGGCCGTCGCCGCCACCGGCGACGTTGCCGTCGAGGCCGACGTGGCTCGCATGATCGAGGAAGGCGTGCGCCGGTTCGGCGGCCTGCACGTGCTCTACAACAACGCCGGCGTGCTCTGGAAGGACCGAGACCGCTCGGTCCTCGAGACCGACGAGCGGTGGTGGGATCGCGTCATGGCGATCAATCTCAAGTCCGTGTTCTGGGTGACCAAGCATGGGATCCCGCACCTGCGGCGCGCGGGCGGCGGCTCGGTCATCGTCATGGGTTCGGTGTCGGCGCTCGTCGGTTTCACCCGCGCCCAGGATGCCTACACGGCGGCCAAGGGCGGGCTGATCTCGCTGACGAAGTCGCTGGCCATCCAGTTCGCCCGCGACCGTGTGCGGTGCAACATCATCCACCCGGGCATCGTCGACACGCCGCTCCAGGCGCCGTACCTCACGGATGCGCTCCGCAAAGAGTTCGAGACGGGCATTCCGCTCGGCCGCATCGCGACGCCGCGCGAGATCGCCAGCGTGGCGCTGTTCCTGGCCAGCGACGACTCGTCGTACATGACCGGCGCCGAGCTCACGGTCGACGGCGGCTTCACCGCCGGCTGACGAAGAGGAACGACGCGTGGGCGCCGCCCCTCCGGTCGCCGCTGCGGGTGTCGCGCCGCGCGCCGGCCGTGGCGCCGACGTGACGATCGCGGCCTCGGCCGCAATCGTCGCGCTCCTGCTCGCCGTCTTCGTGGTCTGGCCCGTGCTGCGCGTCCTCGGCATGAGCCTGACCTCACCCGCCGGTCTCACGCTGGCCCACTACGCCGAGTTCTTCGGGTCGTGGCGGCTCTTCCGGATTCTCGTGAACAGCCTGGTCGTGTCGATCGTCTCGACCGTGATCACGGTGGGGCTGGCCCTCGTGCTGGCCTACGCGGTAACGCGCACGACCATCCCGGGCAAGCGCTTCATCTCGCTCATGAGCCTCTTGCCGCTGATCTCGCCGCCGTTCCTCGTCTCGCTCGCCTTCATCCTCCTGCTCGGGCGCAACGGGGTCCTCACGCACGGGCTCGGGCTGTCGTGGTCGATCTACGGCTTCACCGGGATCGTGGTGTCGCAGGTCTTCACGTTCCTGCCCCAGGCCTACATCCTGCTCGCGAACGTGTTGGGCAACATCGACAGCTCGCTGGAGGAGGCGGCGGAGAACCTGGGCGCCGGCACGCTGCGGACGCTCTCGCGCGTCACGCTGGCGCTGGCCCGCCCGGGCCTGGCCTCGGCGGCACTGATCGTCTTCATCCTGTGCATGACCGACTTCGGCAACCCGATCCTCATCGGCGGCCGTTACAACGTCCTGGCCACCGAGATCTATGCCCAGGTCATCGGGATGAACGACTTTCCCGCGGCCGCGACGATGAGCGTCGTGCTGCTCGTGCCGTGCCTCCTGGCCTACGTGGTCAACGCGTTCGTCATCGGCACGCGCTCGTACGTCACCGTCTCGGCGGGAGCGCGCACGACGCTCCGCCCGACGCCGCCGCTCGCGCGCGGGGTCCTGCTCGTCGTGGCCGGCGGCCTGGCCCTCGGCATCGCGGTCATCTACGCGCTGATCCCGCTCGGCTCCTTCGTGCGCCTCTGGGGCACGGACTGGTCGCTGTCGTGGCGCCATTACGGGTTCGAGTCGACGGCCGAGGGTGCTCGCCCGATCTGGAACAGCGTGCAGCTGGCGCTGGCCGCCGGCGTGATCGGTACCCTCCTCGCGCTCGTGACCGCGTACGTCTCCGAGCGCAAGCGCCCGCCGGGGGCACGTGTCATCGAATCGCTGAGCCTGCTGCCGGCGGCGCTGCCCGGCACGCTCGTCGGCGTCGGCTACATCCTGGCCTTCAACGTGCCCCCGCTCGTGCTCACCGGCACGCTGGCGATCCTCGTGGCCAGCGTCGTGTTCTGGAAGTTTCCCGTGGCGGTGCTCGCGGCCGTCAACGCGCTCAAGCAGATCGATCCCGCCATCGAGGAGGCGGCGGTCAGCCTGGGCGCCGGCCACGTGCGGACCTTTACTCGCGTGGTGCTGCCGCTCCTCACCGGCACGGCCTTCTCGATCTTCGTGTACTTCTTCATCAACGGAATGGTCACCGTCAGTGCCGTGGTCTTCCTCATCTATCCCGGCTTCAACCTCGGCTCGGTGGCGATCCTGTCCCAGGTCGAGAACGGCTATCCCGGCGTGGCGTGCGCGCTCGGCACGATCATCCTCGCCATCGTGATCGGCGCGATCCTTCTCCTCCGCGCCGTCGTGGGTGGCGAGCGGGTGGCGATCCTCAAGTCCTGAGAGCAGGGAAAGGAGACAGCATGCCGCGCATTCTGGTGTTCCTGCTGGCACTCGTCGCGCTCACGCCGTCACCGGCGCCGGCGGCCGAAGAGCGCCTCGTCGTCTACACGGCGTACGAGGAGAACGAGCTGAAGGATTTCTGGGACCAGTTCAAGAAGGACCTGCCCGACCTCGCGGCCAAGGCCTCGTACATCCGGGCGTCGACGGGGCCCATCATGGCGCGCATCGAGGCGGAGAAGGCGAATCCCCAGGCCGACGTGATCTGGGGCGTCTTCAACGACTACCTCACGGGCGCCGCCAACAAGGGCCTGCTGGACACGTATCAAGCCAAGGAGTCGGGCGGCGTCGCGACGATGTTCCGCCATCCGCAGAATCTCTGGCAGGGCGTCACGCTCGTCACGGTCGCCTTCGCCGTGAACCAGAAGAAGATGCAGGACCTGAAGCTCACGCCTCCGCGGTCGTGGGAGGACCTCCTCGATCCGAAATACAAGGGCCACATCGTGATGTCGAATCCGTCGACGTCGGGCACGGCGTACCTGCTCCTGGCCAGCCACGTCAAGCGGCTGGGTGAGGACAAGGCGTTCGAGTACTACGAGAAGCTCGACAAGAACCTGGCCCAGGTGACGAAGTCGGGCGGCGCTCCCGGACGCATGGCCGCCTCCGGCGAGACGCCGATCGGCATCGCGCTCGCGTACGAGGTGGACGTGGCCCGCAAGCAAGGGGCGCCCATCGACGTCATCTATCCGACCGACGGTGTGGCCTGGACCTTCGAGGGCAACGCGCTGGTGAAGGGCGCGAAGAACCCGCAGAACGGGCGGCGGTTCCTCGACTGGGCGATGTCGCGCTCGGCCATGGACGCCTACGTGAAGTGGCGGGGCAGCGGGATCACGCGCCCCGACATTTCGGTGACGGGCGCCAAGGTCACCGACCTGAAGCTCATCCCGCTCGACTTCGTGTGGGCGGCCGAGCAGAAGGACCGGCTCGTCAAGAAGTGGCTGGAGAAGTTCTCGCGCTGAAGCTTCGATGAACATCGTGCTCCGCGACGTCCGCAAGCGCTTCGCCGGGGCCACCGCGGTGGACGGGCTGTCGCTCGACATCCGCCCGGGCGAGCTCGTCTCGCTCGTCGGCGGCTCGGGCTGCGGCAAGACGACGACGCTCCGGATGATCGCCGGCTTCGAGACGCCGGACAGCGGCGACATCCTCTTCGATGGCCGGGTGGTCAACGGCGTGTCGCCGCGCAAGCGGGGCCTCGGCATCGTCTTCCAGTCGTACGCGCTGTTCCCCACGATGACGGTGGGGGAGAACATCGCGTTTGGCCTCCGTATCGCGCGCTGGCCCGACGCGAAGATCCGCGCGCGGGTCGCCGAGATGCTCGAGCTGACCGGCCTGCGCGGCCTCGAAGCTCGCTACGCCAACCAGCTCTCGGGGGGCCAGCAGCAGCGCGTGGCGTTGGCCCGCGCGCTGGCCCGCCAGCCGGCTGCCCTGCTGCTCGACGAGCCCCTCTCGGCGCTCGACGCCAAGATCCGGCTGCGCTTGCGCAGCGAGATCCGCAAGATTCAGCAGGACGTCGGCATCACGACCGTCTACGTGACCCACGACCAGGAGGAGGCGCTCTCCATCGCCGATCGCATCGCGGTGATGCGCGACGGCCACATCGAGCAGATCGGCCGGCCCGAGGAGATCTACGCCACGCCGGCCACCGACTTCGTCGCCGACTTCATCGGGATCTCGAATCTCTTCGCGTGCCGCATCGTCTCGGCCGGGCAGGGGATCGTGGAGTGGGAGGGGGAGCGCTTCCGCGTTCCGCTGAGCGGCCGCCGTGACGGCGAGCCCGTCACCGTCTCGGTGCGTCCCGAGAAGCTGACGCTCGTGGCTGGCGACGCCGGCGGCAACGGCAATCGACTTGCAGGAGTCGTCGAGGTCGTCACGTTCCTCGGGCCGTTCGTGCGCGTCGAGGTGGGGGTCCGCGGGCGGGCGATGTGGCTCGATGTCTCCCATGCGGCCGCCGCGGCGCTCGCCCGCAAGCAGCCGGTGACGGTCGGCTTCAGCCCCGCCGACTGCGTCGTCCTGGGCGCACGGTGACGCTCGACGGTCGCACCGCGCTCGTGACCGGTGCGGCCCGCGGCATCGGGCTTGCCATCACCGAGCGATTGCTGCGCGACGGCTGTCGCGTCGCGCTACTCGACCGCGACGCCGAGGTCGAGGCCGTGACCAAGCGCCTCGGCGCCGGCACCCTCGCCCTCGTCGCCGACGTGACACGCACCGAGGACGTGGAGCGCTCGGTGCAGCGCGTGGTCGCCACGTGGGGCCGTCTCGACGTCGTGGTCAACAACGCCGGGATCACGGGTCGCTCGTACCCGATCTGGGAGCTG
>WNFO01000823.1_pt1 | contig 23404 bp, 18 predicted proteins | sample 5400251 | NCBI WGS metagenome assembly WNFO01 (sample SAMN13153354, study PRJNA577476) | soil metagenome | isolation source: 100 cm saprolite under Madrone tree | place: USA:California | collected 2016-06-14
AAGCGCCGCCCGCCGCGAAACCAACGACGAGACCCGCGACGCTCGCCAATAATTTCCCGCGTATCTGTGTCATCATGCGTCTCTCCTTCAAAGCTCTTACGGTTCGCCGCCACCGCCAGCACGGCGCGCCGGCGCGGCCGCGGCTTGAACCGGTACGGTTCGCACATATGAAATGATGGCTTCGATCTCGCCCGGCTTCAGATAGTACTTGAAGGCCGGCATGCGCGGCGTGCCATTGGTAATGAACTCGCGCATGACCTCGTCATCGCCGCCGCCGGCTTCCTTATTCAGGGCAGGGCCATAGGTCCTGGCGCCGAGCGAAGGCGGCAGATGGCAGACGCCGCACGACTGGGCGAATACCTGCCGCCCCGTTTTCTGTTGATCGGTAAGATTACCGCCGGCCTGCTGTGCGGTGGCCCCTTGGGCGGATGCTGCGAGCACGAACAGACCAAAAAAAGCTGCCTTCTTCATGAACTTTCCCCCGTTCTCGGCTTGTTTTGTGGATCATACGCTGCGGACAGGCGGAAGGGAAGGGGTGTTGGCTCCTTGTCGGCTCCTGGCGAGGTCATGGCCGCCCTCGCGGCCGTCCCAACTCGTGGCGCCGAGCCGGACCCTCACAGGACTGTGAAACCCAGGTTGCGTCTTCATTCGCGTCCACCGCGTAGCTGTGCCCGAAGCGGGTCGGACAAGCTTGCGGAGGGCCGATGTCCAGGAAGATCAGAGGGACTTCAGCGCTCACCCCTGAGGCGACCCGCGACGACGCAGGCGAGCTTGAGATGCGGTCCCTGCTGCGCAGCTTCTGGCAAAGCGCGGCCGGTTTTTGGCGGGAGCGCCGGGCGCGTGCGTCATGGGTTCTGTCTGCAATCCTTCTGCTTATCGTCCTCGTGAGCCTGACCGCGTCCTATGGCATGAACCGCTGGCATCGCGTCATCTTCGACGCGCTGCAAGCGAGGGATGCGGACACGGTTCTGCAGCTGTCGCTGCTCTACTTGCCGCTTCTGGCGGGAAGCGTCTTTCTCAGCGTCACGCAGCTGTGGGCACGCATGACGATGCAGCGGCGATGGCGCGAGTGGCTCAATAAGCTCCTTATTAATCGTTGGCTCAACAACGGCCGCTATTATCAGCTCAATCTTGTGGGTGGCGCCCACAAGAACCCCGAATGCCGCATCGCCGACGACGTGCGGATCGCCACCGAGGCGCCGATTGAATTCGCCACCGGGGCGACATCGGCGGTGCTGTCGGCGGCGATGTTCATCGTGGTTTTGTGGACGGTCGGCGGGGCGTTCACGGTGCATATCGGCGAAACAGCGCTCACCATTCCCGGGTTCCTTATCGTTGCCGCAGTCATCTATGCGGCGGTGGCGAGCGGAATGATGTTAGTCGCCGGACGTCGCTTGATCGGGGTGTCGGAGAACAAGGACCAAGCCGAGGCCGAGTACCGCTATGCGCTGACCCGCATACGCGAAAACGGGGAAGGCATAGCCCTGCTCCAGGGGGACGACGAAGAGCGCCGTGGAGTCGACAAGTCCTTCAAGACGGTATTCCTCGCATGGAGAGATGTTTGCATCCAGACCATGCGGACCACGATCGTCTCGCAAACCAGCGGGTACCTCGCGCCGATCTTACCCATCATTCTCTGCGCGCCCAAATTTCTGGACAATTCGATGACGCTCGGCGAAGTCATGCAGGCGGCATCTGCGTTCGCCATCGTGCAATCGGCGTTCAACTGGCTGGTTGACAATTATCCGCGGCTTGCCGAGTGGGCGGCCTCCGCCCGCCGGGTCGCGGCGCTGAAGCTGTCGCTGGATGCGCTGGAGCGTGCGGAAATCCGCCGCGTCGGCAGGATCAAGCGCGGCGAAGGGCAGGATGCGGCTCTGCGATTGCGTCATGTCTCGGTCAGGCTTTACGACGGAGCGCCCGTCATCGACAGTGCGGAAGTCGCGATCATGCCAGGCGAAAAGGTGTTGATCACTGGCGAGGCGGGAACCGGCAAGAGCACCCTCGCGCGCGCCCTCGCAGGCGCGTGGCCCTGGGGCAACGGCGACATCGACGTCCGCGCGGGGGCGAAGCTGTTGGTTTTGCCGCAGCGGCCGTATCTGCCCTTGGGCACGCTTCGCCGCGTCGTGACCTATCCGCATGCGGCCGAGAGCCGAACGGTGGAGCAGATTGCGAGAGTCTTGGAGAAAGTCGAACTCGGCCACCTCGTCGAGCGCCTCGATGAGGACAAGCCCTGGGATCAGACCCTGTCGGGCGGAGAGAAACAGCGGCTGGCGTTCGCGCGAATACTGCTCCATCGCCCGGATATCGTCGTGCTCGACGAAGCGACGGCGGCCCTCGATTCCGCAAGCCAGGATCGAATGATGGAGGCGTTGTCCCGGGAGCTCAAAGACGCAACCGTCGTCAGTATCGGTCACCGCGCGGAGCTGGCGGACTCTCATCGGCGAAGAGTCATTCTCCGGCGCGGCCACGGCGGCGCAAGGCTCGTCAGCGATGTCAATCCCGTCCTCAGCGCCGGCCGCACCGGACAGCTCCGCGGCCGAGGGGGGCATGATCCTCGGCCTGCGACGCTGCGGGATATCGAATTGGCGGGAATCCGTCAGCGGGCGTGACCGACATCTCCGATGGACGCAGGCGCCGATCGACGCGCGCAATCCCTTCAGGCAGGGTGCGGGATTGTGGTCATCTGCGGCCGAGTCTCCGGCCACCTCCCGCATCCGCAACCACACGCCGATCGCGCGCATAGCCTTATGATCGCCCCAGTTGCGTTGCAACCGAGCGCGGTCGGTTTCGTCGGGGATGGCGGTCGGTTTCGTCGGGGATGACGGCCGCTCCGAGATATGCCACACGTTCACCTTGCGCTGCCCGCTATAGGGGCAGCGGCGCGTGTGGTGTAGAGGTAGGACCATTCGCCGGGGGCACCGCAGGAATGGACGCAGAGGCATCGCGTAGCCAGCTCGCCGCCGCTCTTGCGCGTGTCGCTGCCGGGGATCGTGCGGCATTACGCATGGTCTACCAAGACACCTCGGCGAAGCTTTTTGGCGTCTGTCTTCGTATCTTGAACGACAAGAGCGAGGCCGAGGACGTGCTGCAGGACGTATACGTGACGGTTTGGCGCAAAGCCGCCGGTTTCGATCCGGGCCGGGCGAGCCCAATCACCTGGCTGGTGGCGATCGCCCGTAACCGGGCGATCGACCGGCTGCGATCGAGTGCGGTGACGCGCCGTATGGAGCCGATCGAAGCTGCCGATGCGGTGAGCGATCCCGCCCCGGCGGCCGCCGAGCGCGTCGAGCTGGCGCAGCAGCACCAGCGCCTTGCCCGCTGTCTGCAGGAGCTGGAAGCGCGGCATTCGGCCGCTATCCGGGCCGCCTTCCTTGACGGCGCGACTTACGAGGAGCTGGCTCAACGCATGAGCGTGCCGCTCGGTACGATGAAAAGTTGGATCAGGCGCGGACTGTTGAAACTTAAGGCCTGTCTCGAAGGATGAGCGAGAACGACACCATGGATCCGGCTGACGTCGGCAGTCTCGTTGCCGCCGAATATGTGCTGGGCGTGCTCGGCGCAGCGGAGCGGCGCGAGGTCGAACGGCGTCTCGCGCAAGAGCCCACGCTTGCCTCTGAGGTTGCGTTCTGGGAGGAGCGATTGACCGGGCTGGCCGATGCGGTGGCGCCGGTGTCGCCGCCGCAGGCCGCCTGGTCGCGCATCGAGACAGCAATCGGAGCGGCGCCGCGGCGGCCGTCGGTTTGGCAGAGCCTCACCTTCTGGCGCACCTGCGCCATCGTCTCGGCGACGCTCGCCGCTGCGAGCATCGCGGCGCTCGCCTACTTCGGCCTTGTTCCCGGTGCACGCACCCCGCTAATGGCAACGCTCAGCGGCAGCGCCGGCCAGCCGAACTTTGTCGCCTCGGTGACGGCAACCGGCAACACCCTGGTGATCGTGCCGGCCGCACTGCTCACCAATGATCCGCGCTCCTTCGAGCTGTGGCTCATTCCGACCGGCGAGACGCGGCCGCGCTCGCTCGGACTCATCCAGCCGGGTCAACCGATCAGACTCGACATCCCTTCCGACCTCGCCGGCCGGGTCACGCCCGATGCCACGCTCGCCGTCTCCCTGGAGCCGCCCGGCGGATCGCCGACCGGCCTGCCCACCGGCCCGGTGATCGCCGTCGGCAAGCTGGCGAATCTGTAGCAGCCTAGCAGCCCGGATGGAGCCACCGGGTCCGGCTGGAGCTTGCCATCGGGCCGGCCGAAGGCCGGACCCGGTGGGCCGGCCCGATGATAAACGCCGCGTAATCCGGGGACGGTTTATCCCGGATTACGCTGCGCTCCATCCGGGCTACGGGCCGAAGAATTCGAAAATCGTCTGCATCCGTCGAGCGCATCGTTCGTATCTCCATTGCAAGCCGCTGGCGCGGCACGAATTGCAAACACGAGATGGAGAACGACATGAAGCTTTCACGCACTGCAATGTTGGTGACCGTTGCCTCGCTCGCATTGGCCGGGGCCGCAGCACCCACTCTCGCGCAAATGCAAATGAGGGAGCAGACCGTCACCGTCGGTGGCGCCCCGATGTATCCTTCCAAGAACATCATCCAGAATGCGGTCAACTCCAAGGACCACACCACGCTCGTCGCCGCGGTCAAGGCTGCGGGCCTGGTCGATACGCTGCAAGGGCCCGGCCCCTTCACCGTCTTCGCGCCCACCAACGCCGCCTTCGCGAAGCTGCCGGCCGGCACGGTCGATTCGCTGCTCAAGCCTGAGATGAAGACGAAGCTGACCGGAGTGCTGACCTACCACGTCGTGGCGGGACGTCTTTCCGCCAAGGACTTGATGGATGCAGCGAGAAAGAGTGGCGGCACTGCCGAGTTTAAGACCGTCGAAGGCGAGACGATCTCGGTCGAGACCAAGGGCAACACGCTTTGGATCCGGGACGCCAAGGGCAATGTTTCCAAGGTCACGATCCAGAACGTGTTTCAGTCGAACGGCGTCATCCACGTCATCGACGCCGTGCTGCTGCCGAGCTGATCTTAACGAAGCCGGGCTCGCCCGGCTCAACATCCGGGGTTGACCGGTCGACGCAGCCGATCTCCTATCCGCGTCGGCCGGCACTCAGCCCGTCGCGACAACGCGTCGGGCTTTCACCTCAGCCCGGTCGGAAGCGGAAATTCACGGGCGGGAGCTTAGACCGCGAATGCTGAAGGCTTTCACGGGTCGGCTGAATCCCTTGAGGAAGAGTTCTCCCCGCACTTCCACGTCCGCCAGATTTTCAATCGCCCTGTGAACGCTGGCATCGATCAGGATCTGGCCGTTGCTTGCCTCATCGCACAGTCTCGAGGCGAGATTGGCAACCTTCCCGGTCACCGAATACTGAAATCTTCCCTCGAATCCGATGCATCCAAGCGTTGCATAGCCGTGAGCAATGCCGATGCCGAAGCCGAGCTCATAACCTAAATAACGCCATTTCGTCGCGAGCCTCGCCACTTCGTCACGCATTTCGATGGCCATTTGCGCACCCCGCTCCTGCGGATTGGGGCAGGGCAGAGGATCGTTGAATAAGACCAAGAGGCCGTCGCCGGTAAAGCGCTCGACCGTGCCCTCAAATTTGTCGATGAGAACGCCCAGGGCGGCGTGATATTCGCGCAGGACCTCCAGGACCTCCTCGGGTTCGGCAGCTTCAGCGAATGCCGTGAAGCCGCGAAGATCACAGAACAGCACGGTTATCTCGCGGCGATGGCTTTCCAGGATGCTTTCGTCGCGCGACGAGACGATGAGGTGCGCGAGCTGGGAGGGAAGAAAACGCTTCAGCCGTCCGACGCGCTCGATCTCGGCAACCTGTTCGGCCACCCGCAGTTCGAGACTGCGATTCCATTTTGCAAGATCGTCCGCCTGCGCCTGCACGCGATCGTGGAGTTCCTTCAAGCGCAGAACCGACCTCACTCTGGCGACCAGCGCCGCATGATCGACCGGCTTCGTAAGATACTCGTCGGCGCCGGCGTCAAGGCCGGCAACCACGTCCTTCGTATCGGTTCTGGCCGTCAGAATGATGATCGGCGTGAACGGGCGATTGCCGTTGCTCTTGAGGCGGCGACAAACCTCGATGCCGTTCAGCTTCGGCATTGTGACATCAAGAAGGATCAGGTCGGGAGCGCATTCGCTGACGGCAGCCAAACCTGTTTCGCCATCGGCCGCCTCGAACGTCTCGTAGCCGTGCGCACGCAATCGCGTCACGATGATGTCGCGATTTTCCTCGCTATCGTCCACGACGAGGATGCGCGGGGGATCATTCATCTCAAAGCCGTTGCACCCGGACGCTGGAGCGGATTGCCAACAAGCTCCCACCCTACCACTCTCCAAATAGGGGAGGGCAGGCGGGGGCGCCTTCAACTCTGACACCATACGCCGTATCAGGCCAATCGGAAATTCCTAACGGACCGATCGATGAAACCGATCATGCACACCGATCATGCACATGGCGCCATCCGCAAATGAGGCTCATCATTGCGGGGTGGCGGGCGCCCCGGAATGGCATAGCATATGATTGGAATTCAAAATCGACCAACTAAGGCACGTACTCCCGTATCTTTGCAAGCAGTTGACGGGTGCTATACGGCTTGCTGACATAGGCGTTGCAGCCCGCTGCTCGCGCCTTGCTCTCGTCGCCGCTCAGCGCATAGGAGGTGACGACGATGATCGGAATGGCGCGCAACACCGGATCGGCCTTGAGGCGACGGGTGACCTCATAGCCATCGAGCAGGGGAATTTGAACGTCCATCAAGATGAGGTCGGGCCGCTCGTGCTGCGCCATTGTGAGCGCCTGCTCGCCGTCCTCGGCCTCCACCAGGTTGTAGCCGCTGTTTGTCAAGAGGTCGCGAAGGATCCGCCGGTTATCTTCCTGATCTTCGACCACGAGAATACATCTGTTCATGATTGTTGCGTCTTTTTCGCTTTGGAGGTTGGTAGCGTGAATGAAAAGGTCGAGCCTTCGCCCAGTGCCGACTCCACCCAGATGGATCCCCCGTGCATTTCAATGATTCGCTTGGCGATCGATAATCCCAGTCCGGTCCCTCCTTTCCGTCGGATTGACGAGCTGTCGGCCTGCTGAAACTCATCGAAAATCCGGCCTTGATCGGCTTCTGAGATGCCCGAACCGGTATCGCGGACGGCAACGAGCAGCTGTTCGTCCAAGGTCGACGCCCGGATGGACACCTCGCCGGCATCGGTGAACTTTATGGCGTTGCCGATCAGATTCATGAGGACCTGGGCCAGGCGCCGTTCGTCCCCCCAACCGGCGGGAAGATCCCGGGATATCTCGCTTCGCAGCGTGATCCGCTTTTCTCCGGCAAGCGGTTCGACCGCGTCGAGCACGCCTTCCACCACTTCTTTCATCGCGTATTCCGCCATTTCGAGCGTCAATTGACCGGCCTCGATCTTGGCGAGATCGAGCACATCGTTGATGAGCCCGAGAAGATGGCGACCGTTGACCTGAACGCGTTCCATGACGCCGCGCATGCGATCCGGAATGTCGCCGTAGATGCGGTCGAGCACCAGTTCGGTATAGCCGAGGATGGCGTTCAACGGCGTGCGCAGCTCGTGGCTCATATTGGCGAGGAACTGCGATTTGTGCCGGCTCTCGATCTCAAGCTGAAGGCTTTTGTCATGGAGCTCGCTGAAAAGCCGGGCGTTCTGAATAGCCTGCACCGACTGCGCCGCAAATGTCTTGATGAGGTCGACCGTGGTCTTGGGAAATGCTCCCGGCTCTTTGCGCCGCACCACCAGCAGGCCGGCCGTCCGATCCAGCCAGAGCAACGGCGCGATGAGGACCGCCCGGTAGCCAGAGCCCATGATGAAGTCTTTTATCGAACTTGCGGGCTCATTGCGAAAATCCGGAATCTGCACGGGTTCCTGCCGCGCCAGCGCCAGGCCGACGTTGCGTTCGCCGATATCGACTGGGCGCCCGGCGAACGTCGCGACGGTGGCGGGATCCATGCCATAGGTTGCGCGCAGCTCGAATTTCTGCCGCTGCTCGTCGAAAACGTAGACCGATCCGGCTGTGGTGCTGGAGAGCTGCACGGCCTGGGCGACGATGGCGGTCAGCACGTTTTCGAGGTTTAGCGTCGAGTTAACCACCTGGCTGACCTCACCGAGCGCACGAAGCTCGAGGACCGATTTTTCAAGCTCGCGGGTGCGGACTTCGACCTGGGCTTCCAGATTGGCGTGGGAGTCTTGGAGCTTGCTCGCCATCTCATTGAACTGATCGGCGAGCGATTGAAGTTCGTCGCCGGTTTTGATCGAGATGCGCTGAGAAAAATCACCGCTGCCGACGCGGGCGGCGCCGGTTCGCAGCGTCTCGATAGGCACCACCATTTTTCGCACCAGGAACATGCCGCCAAGCAACGCCAGACCAAGGGCGGCCAGCAACAGCAGGGCCGTTCGCACAATGGTTGCGCGCAGCGGTGCGTAGGCCTCGTCGATCGGGAGCTCGACGAACACCAGCCAGCCGAGCGGAGCGATCTCGGCAACGGAGGTCAAAACCTCGCGGCCTTGCAGATTGCGGCCGGCCTGGCCGGATTCGGTGGCGTTTTCCGAGAGTGCGGCGCGCGCCGCTTGCACTTGCGGGAGCCCGGACAGGTCCGTGTTCCTCAGCACCATGCTGATGTCGGGATGGGCGATCAGGCGGCCCCGGGCGTCGACCACATAGGCGTGACCGTGCTCGCCCACCTTGATCATCGAAACGACGTCCCACATGAACGTCAGGTTGACCTCGGCGACGCTGACGCCGTCGTCGCGAGCGCCGGCCAGCGCCAGCGTCATGTAGGGCTCTGAATTGTGCCGAAAGTAGACCGGGCCGTAGTAGTTCGTGCGCGACACGGCGTGGCGAAATTTGGGCTCGCCGGAGACATCGATTGCGCTGCCGACCTCATCCGGCTCCGTCCGCGAGACGCGCAGTTGCACGAGCCCCGACGGGTCGATCTGCTCGAGCTCGGTAATCGCCGACACCTGGCGCAGCAGGCGCCAGGCGTCGATCCGCCGCTGTTGAAACGTGCTGGCGTCCCAGGGCACCTGGACGGTCCAACCAAGCTGGGCCTCGATGCCTTTGACGAACTGGCTGATCTTGGCCGCGGCGCCTTCTGCCTGTTCGCGTTGGATGCGGATGAGGGAGGCCTTATGCTCCCGGTAGAAGAACCAAATCTCCGATGCCCCATTGGCAAGCAACGCCATCGAGACCAATGCGACGAGCAACGCCACGTATTTTACGAACAGGCTGCGCACCGGCAGGAACGGCAGGGCCACAGGCATTCTGATGTATCGCGTTGCTACCGACATCGATGCCATCGCACCATTCGCAAGTGCACGGGTCTTTGAATGCCGCGTAGGATCGGCTAGCCTCATGGTACGTTTTGCCTGGCTCTATCGAACGACGACACTGTCCTGATCGATTGACGATACTGTCTGGCGCGCCGGATGGCATCCAACCGATTTCCTATCGGCTCTCACGCCGAGGAAACGCGCGGACGGACAACGAGAACACGAAGTCGCGGCTTTTGGCTGCGTTGTGGCACCCCATGCACCCATTTCCATCGACATGCTCCTGTCGGAAGGTTTCCATCGTGGTGTTCGCAAAGGCCGTTGCGTCGTTTGGTATCCCCGGGATGGCTGAACTGCCCGTTCCGGGGAATGTATTGCCGGGACTTCCGTCGAGGTCGGGCCGGCTGCGCTTGAGCGGCCACTGCGTCATGACGAGCTGATAATTCTGCCAAGGCGAATCCGGATACTGTCGTGCGACCAGCGCCCGGTACCTGTCGTTCGTTCTTGCCGTTGAAAAATTCCCGATGTCGTGAATTTTCGTGATCCGTTCGACGTTGAAAGGCTCCGGCGCCGGACAGGTCGCTGGATCGAAACATGTGATCGGGTTTGATCTGGGCATTGGAGCGCCGTCGCCGTTGTTAAAGGTGAGCGGCTGGCCGGCTTGCGGACCCGGAACATTGTCGATGTGCTCGAACGTGCTCCAGACTCCCTGCGGATGGGTCGGTGTTTTGGTGACGATGTGAATGCCTGCCAGCCCTACGGTTCGCTTTTCGCACTGGCCGGTTGTGATGTTGAACAGCCAGGCCTCTCTGGTGTGAAAGCGTTCGGGTCGTTCGATGTCCTGCATATCGATCCAGGCCGACTTGACGCGGATCGTCGCGGCCGGAAGCGGCGTGAAGCTCCCCAGATTTGCCCGCAGAAAGAAGCGCCCGTCCGCGATATGCCGAAAAAGCGTCTGGTTGAACCCGGACATGTACCGGACGAAGGTGCGATTTTGGGCGAGCAGGGGGCCGGAACCACCGGACTGAATGATGTTATCGAACTTCGTGGAGCCTGCCAGGACGACGTCGCCGAAGGCCAGGCCCGAAACGTCGCACGGGATCACTCCGCCATACTCATTCCAGTCTCTCGGGTCCTGTCCGTCCTTTTGAAACAGCTCCCACTCTGACTTGAACGTCTCGAACACCGTCGGGCGGCCGGCAGCGCTGCCCAGCGTAAGTCCTGCGTCGGGCACGCCGCGCTCACCATCTTGCGCCGGCCATGCCAGCGCGATGAAGCTTCGCCAGGAGAAATCGTCGTAGAGGAGGATGGGCAGGCTGCTGGCGGGAAACCGCTCAATAAAGCAGACGTCGCTCCACATCCGATATGACACGGTCGGCTGCGGTCCGCCTGGCGGCATCGTGGCTGAAGCCGGACAGTCGATCCATTGCTGCGCGTTCGCGGCCGAGGCGCAAACGATGCCCATCAGGGCCGTTACCAACGCGCAGGTCATCTGCGAGCGTCGCATGACAGTCTCCGTACGACTGGGCCCGGCATTGACATTGCGCTGTGCGCGCGTCCTTGTGGGCGTACTCATGGGTTCTGACATCAATATAAAGTCCGTCGCGAGTCCTAAGGCCGCCCAATCTGCCGTAAAATCCTTTCAGCCTGTGTGATTTAGCTCACACAAGCGGAGCGGGGGCAGCTGATATTACCTGCATGCAAGGGTGGATTGTGTTGAAGCTACTATCTTACCATCATGCCGCGTTGGGGATCAGTGGGTTCGGAGGCCTGGTGGCGGCCCCGCGCCGATTAAATCGCCGTGCTGAGTTCAAAAGATTATTCACTGCAACGGAGGGGTTGTTATGAGTGACGACAGGATTAGCGTCGGTCCGAAGAAAACGTTGGCCGAACTGGAGGCGGCGACGGGGCGACTTTCGCCGGAGCCGGGCGTGGCGGGTCAGCCGCTGCAAGAATATGACAAAGACCTGAAGATCAATCATTGGAAATACCACCGCCATCTCGACCCTTCCTGGGACAATGCAGCGTGGGCTGAACAGCATGATAATACGGCCCCGGATTCTCCCTATAAGGGCGATCCGTATTTTGACCGCACCGGGAAAAAACAGAATGACGAGCTGAAGCAGGCCATCGCCGAGGCGTTTATTAAATACAAAAAAATAGACCTGACGGATCCCGATGGACCGCAGTGGCTGCTGGCGTGGCGCATGTATCCGAATGAAAATCATCCGCGCTGGTCGAACTCCGGATTCGAAGGATGCGGATGCAATTGCGGCTGCTATGCCCCGAAGAGTTGGGAGTAACCCAAGAAATAGGACCCGGAATTTTTCGCGGCCGCGATCGGAGTGGCGTCATTTTTCGAAAATGCCACTCCGACGCTCGCTTTTTCTGTAGGACTCTTGTTGTGATAACTCGAAACGCGAAAAGCACGTTCCGTTAAATACTCCCGAGTTTCGTGCTGTTCGCGGCTTGAAGAGGTGCGAATGGGGGGACAACGGCCCGCGGTTGGCATCGGTTTTCGTGCGGCCATTGCCGATTGGACGCGCGAAAACCTCGATCATTTCGACGCCCTCGAAATCACCGTCGATCACTGCCTTGCGGGCAGCAGATCGCTGCGCGCGGCGATATTCGATCTCGTCGGCCGCATTCCGCTGACGGCGCACGGGGTCGGGCTGTCGCTCGGCACCGATGCGCCGCTCGATCTTGCGTATCTTGATGAGGTCGCCGAGGTGGTCGAGCGCCTGCGCGCCCCCGCCTATAGCGAGCACCTTGCCTTCACGCGGGTGCCGGGCCGCGAGACCGCTGCCCTCATGCCGCTGCCAAAGACCGAGGCGGTCGCCGAACAGATCATCGCCAAGGTGCGGACGGTGCAGTCGCGGGTGCCGTTTCCGTTTTTGCTCGAAAACATCACCTACGTGTTCGAGTGGACGGACTCGAAAATGTCGGACGCGGAGTTTCTCAACCTGATCTGCCGGGAGACCGGGGCGGGCCTCCTGCTCGATGTGGAGAATGTCTATTTGAATGCGACGAACCACGGGTTCGACCCCCACGCGTTCATCGATGCGCTGCGCCCGGGCCTCGTCAAGGAGGTGCACATGGCAGGCGGCGTCACCATTCGCGATGAGTCCCTTGCCAAGCCGCTGCTTGCGGATTCTCACAGCCATCCGGTCCCTGATGCGGCCCTCGATCTCCTGGAATACACGCTGGCGCGGCACACGCCCTCCGTCATCATCCTGGAGCGCGACGACCGGCTTGAGGCCGGCGACGAAATTCTCGACGACATCGCCCGCATTCGCGCGCGCGTCGCCGCTGCCCGATCAAGGAGCACCCATGGCGAAGCCCTTGTTGGAGCGGCAGGTTAGCCTCATCGAACATATGACGAGCGCCGCCGCCATTTTCGACGGGGCAGGGGGCTCGGCTCCCGATCTTGAGGGCATCGATCGCGCGCTGTTGCGGGTTGAGGCGCGGTTCTCTTACGCCAAGCGCATGGAAAAGATCACTGCGGTGCTGCCCAAAACTTTTGAGTTGCTGGGAAGCAGCAGGGACGCGCACGTACGCGCATTCGTCGAAAGCTGCCCGCCGACCACGCTCAGCCGCCTTGAGAACGCCTGCCAGTTTCATCGGCATCTGGTGTCTTGCTGGACGCGTGCGGCGCCCGATCCGCCCTATATCGGCGATGTCGCCGCCTTCGAGATCGCTTGGGCCAAAGTCGATGCCGATCCCGAGCACCATTCGTCCGCTCGTGCAACACGAGCGGATCGTGCACCCGGCCGCGGCGTCCGCCGCTGTCCGCACGTCATTTTGCTCCGCTGTGCCTATGACATACGGCCGCTATTCGAAGCCCCCATCCCTACCCTCCCGCGCATGCGGGGGAGGGTAGGGGAGGGGGCCGCGCCGGTGAAGCGCGACGCGCCGTTGGTGGTCGCCTTGCCTCCCGGTGCGGACGGTCCACAGGTATTCGAGGTTGCTCCGGCGCTCTTCGATCTGCTTGCCGCATTGGACGATTGGACCGATCCCCAGGGACTGGATGTCGACCCCGCCTTTGCCAAGCTCCTCTCAGACCTTACGTCGCGCGGGCTCGTCGAGGTGCGGCGGTGAGAATCTGTCTCATCGGCAAATTTCCGCCCATCCAGGGCGGCGTCAGCATGCGCACCTATTGGACCGCCCACGCGCTTGCGGCACGCGGGCAAGAGGTCCATGTCGTTACCAACGCCAAGGAGGTGCGGCCGCCGTTCCGGATGCATATGCGAGAACAGGACTGGCGGCGTTGCGAGGCGAGCTATGGCGAGGGCTCGGTGACGGTTCACTGGACCGATCCGGTCGATAGATCACAGACCTACATCCCAATGGCGAGCCCATTCGTCTCGAAGCTCGCGGGCATCGCGGTGCGGCTGCATACCGAGCACCCGTTTGATGTGATCCATTCATTCTATCTGGAGCCTTACGGGGTGGCGGGACATCTCGCGGCGCAAATGACCGGTGTGCCCCACGTCACCCGAACGGCCGGAAGCGACGCCGGCCACCTGTGGCGCCATCCGCAGCTTGAAGCGCTCTACGATCATCTCTTGCGCTCCGCTGCCGGCGTGATCACCGGCCAGGCTGTTGCGGCCCGCGCCATTGAACGCGGCGTCGACGCCGATCGCATTGCGTTCGCGGGCGGCGTCATCGTGCCGGAGAGTGTTTTTACGCCCATCGGGCCGTCTCTCGATCTTGCGGCACTTCGCGCCGAAGTCGCCTGCGACCCTGATCTGCGCGAGTTGCTGTGGGGCGAATTTGCCGGCGAGCGGCCATATTTTGGGGTCTACGGCAAACTCGGCGAATCCAAGGGGTCCTTTGCGCTTCTCGCCGCGATGCAGCGGTTGAAGAATGCCGGACTGGATGTCGGGCTTGTCGCCCTTGCGCATGGGCCGCCCGCCGTGGAGGAGCGCTTCCGCGCGCAAGCGCGGGATTTCGGGCTTGCCGATCGCATCCTCCAGCTCCCGTTCCTTCCCCATTGGCGGGTGCCTGAATTCATCCGCGGATGTCTCGCCATATGCTGCCTGGAACAGGATTTCCCGATCGGGTTCCGCACGCCCATCATCCTGCGCGAGGTGCTGCTGTGCGGAACGTGTCTGGTCGCCGCAACGGAGGTGATCCGGAAGCTTCCGGGCTATAGTCAATTGGCCCACGGCTTCGGCTGCGTCGCGATCGAAGACGTGAACGACGTCGACACCTTGAGCGAGCGCCTCGCGGCCATCGTGGCGGATCCCGCGCCGGCCCTGCAGGTCGGCGCGCGCGGGCGTGAATTTGCATGCGCGCTGCAGCGCGCTGAATCATTTCCGCAAGGACTTGAGCGCGCACTCGAAGCCGCCGCGGCAGGCCGCCCTATGAGGCCGGACGGGCCGCCGCCCGCACACGCCGCCACCGCACAAGAAGAAGCCGGGAGCCGCTTTCAGCTTTGTCAACTCGCGGCGGGCGTGATCGAACGCACGGACCGGGAGGCCGGGACCGCCTGGAAGCCGGTTGCACCGACGGAAGTCCCTGACCTGCCGTGGGCGCGTGAGCTGTTGGCTGTCATCAAGCAGCGAATAGCCAACGGCCACCGGCACTTCGTCGGGCTTGTCCCGGCCGTTGAGGCGGAGATCGCAGTCGCGGCGGCGGAGTGCGACGCGGATGCGACAAGCACCGGAGAGCCGGGCGATGCGTTGTTTCGACTGCGCATCGGGCGATGGGGAATGACGACGGACGATCTCGCCGATTTGATTTGTGTTCGCGACCCTTGCCTCCGGGTGCTGGCATTCGACTTCGATGTCGCGGCGCTCACAGCGGTTCGTACCGCCGATGATCTGGCCAAGCCTCCGGCATCTCGTCGAAGCTACATCGTGGCTTTCGGGCGCTCCGCCGGCCCGGATGGCGGGCGGAGCGATCCGCTGGTCATCGACGCCGCGGCGGCGCGAATTCTGGATCTGAGCGACGCGACACGCAGCGCTTCGGAGGTCGTCACGGCATTGAACCGGGAAGGCCAGTTGCTGGGAGGCGACGTGGCGCTCAAGCGGATCGAAAGCCTGTTCGCGCACGGCTTGATCTTATTGCGGGACAAGCGGCTCAATGCGGTTCGTCACGACCGTCCGGCCGTTGTTGAATTAGGCTTCGCGGCGAAATAATCGCTTGGATTGTTGCGGGCAGGTGCAGCAAGCCTTCCGCTCCCCAGCAAGCGGGGGAGAGTATAGCGGCGGCCGTGGAATGGCGGCCGACGGCCTCAGCCGCCGTCCTGGCGTCCCGGTCCAAGTCGGCCATTCAGCGTAGGTCGCGCCCGTGCTAACCTGCCGATGACGAGTTGGCCGCCATGAGTTTTGCGCCTATTACTGAGTTCTAAGTTTTTGCGAGTGCGATGTTTAATTGCGGGGAGGGGGAAGCGGGGACGTAGCATGAGACGACGCGATTTTATGACCTTGGTTGGGGGCAGCTTGGCGTGGCCGTTCAACGCCCTTGCGCAAGGGCGGGAGACGCCGATGATCGGATTTCTTAACAGCGCCTCACGAAAACCGTTTGCACAGCTTGTCGCTGCTTTTCACAAAGGTTTGAACGAGCAGGGTTACATCGACGGTCGGAACGTCAAGGTCGAGGAGAGCTGGGCGGAAGGCGATGAAGATCGGCTGACGTCGCTGGCGAGAGATCTCGTTCAAAGAAAGGTGAACGTGATCGCCGCTACCGGAGGTATCAGGTCCGCGCAGGCCGCGCGCGATGCAACCCCAGTGATCCCGGTGCTCTTCATTTCAGGCGTCAACCCAGTCGAGCTTGGTCTTGTATCAAGCTTCAATCGGCCTGGCCACAATCTCACCGGCGTCAATCTCGATACCACGCACTTGATCTCAAAACGTCTCGAAATGTTGCACGAGTTCGTACCGGCCGACACGAAAGTCGCCGTGCTGGCGAGCCCCGGACGCTTCTCCCCAGAAGCTGAGGCAAAATTCTATAAAGAAAAAAGAATGGTTGCCATCCCAGTCAATCCCAACGGGGAGCTGGAGGATGCCTTCAAGGCAGCCGTCGAACAGGATGCTCGCGCCTTGCTCGTCGCTGCCGATCCGTTCTATTTCAACAGGCGTGATCGTATCGCTGCGCTTGCGGCGCAATATAAGATCCCGGCGCTTTACCCGGGACGGGAATATGCTGTGGCCGGCGGTCTTTTGAGCTATGGCCCAAGCATCTCGGATGCCTATCGACAGATCGGCGTTTATGCTGGCCGCATCCTCCATGGGGCGCGGCCGGAGGACCTCCCGGTTGTATCGCCGCAGAAATGGGAATTGGTGATTAATCGCAAGACCGCAAATGCGCTCCACCTGGCGATCCCGCCCTGGCTAATTGCCCGCGCCGACGAAACCATCGATTGAGGTATTGATCCGGCCTCGCATAGGCATCCTGGCCGTGAGAGACGACATCGCATTACGGCCGTACGGCTGTCTTGCGCGAAAAATTCGGGCCGTTCGTATCGAGAGGTTGGATGGACGAGAAGTCTGCCCAGGTGCAAGGCTCGAATGGGCTCAACCAGTTCTTGGGTAGGCCCCCATCGCTCCTGCAGTTCTTCGCTCGTCTTCCGAAGTGGTTCGTATCGCATCGTCTTGAAGTATTGCTTACGGTCCTGCTGATCGTTCTATTGACGACGGGCGCTTTTGTCGCCCTGTTCGGAACTGACCAAGGGCGTGACCTTCTTCAGCTTGCGTTGGATCAAAAATCGGCTCTCACACTCTTTTCGGGCCTGTCCGTTGCTATGATTCTTGTTGTGTTTCTTCTTCGGACGGTCGCCAAGGGCGCGCCCAAGAGCGACCCCGGAACCATCATCTATGTCACCGCCTTCGGCAAATTGGTCGCAAAGGGCGCGCCCAAGAGCGACCCCGGAACGGCCCATCGTGATGACCTCGAAGAATGGTTTGTGCTGCTCATATTGACTGCATTTGGAATGGCGATTGTTGCGGGGTGGTATGGCAAATCCGTTTGGCTTGGTATTGAGGTTTATTTCACTGGCGGCATGATTGGGGCGGTGGTCGTTGCGCTCGTCGTCCAGTTTTTCGAACGTTCACCGATGTGCGCCGGCTACATCTTTCTCTGTTTTTCCATCGTCTGTCTACTTGCCGTCGCATATTCTCCCACGGAGATCGGGGCGACATTTGGTTCGCCGTTACTGCTCACTGTTTTGCTCATACTCTGGATCCTTTTCGTGTTTGCGCTCGCGGCAATTGGATTTCTGAGCGGACGCCCCGGGTACGGAATCAAGGGGGCTTTTTTTGGGGTCATGGTTTGGCTGGTGGTGAAGCTCCTTGGCATCGATCCGTTCTCGCTCGGATATCTGGATCGCGATTATGTACGGCAGCAGGATGGACCGCGCTCCGACACGTTGCCGACCCTTAAGGCTGCCTATCTTGCATGGCGCAAGAAACAGACTGAGCCAGTGCCACAGCTCGTTCTCGTGGCTGCGGCGGGCGGAGGAATAAGGGCAAGCTACTGGACCTCATTGGTGCTCACTCGCCTGGCGGATCGTGGGACGGATTTACGCGGGAAGCTATTCGCGGCGAGCGGTGTATCGGGCGGCTCGCTCGGCCTTGGCGTCTCTTATGGCCTGCTTTCCGCTCCTGCTTTCACCTGCGCTGCCGCCGGTGACATCCGCGAGCCCTGCGTCAAGCTGTTCCACCGGCAGGATTTCCTGGTGGGACCGCTCGGCGCGACACTGGCGGGTTATCCAGCCAATATCTTCGTGCCATTCTTTCCGCGCCGAAACTACGCGCTTGAGATCGGATGGGAGCGCGCGTGGCAGGATACGGTTGGTCACCAGAGCCCGGTGGCTCGTGCCTTCTCGGCCCCAATGACCGCGCTGTGGCCCGAAGACGGCCGCAACCGTCCGCTGCTGCTTCTCAATGCGACATCCGCGAGAAGCGGCGAACGCGTGATGTCCGCTGACGTGCGTACTGACTGGATATACCTGCAAACACCCTGTCGCCTCAATCTTGCCGAAGAGATCAATCTTTCGCTCAGCGCCGCGATTGGCGCCAGCGCGCGCTTTCCAATTGTATCGGACTGGGGTTGGCTGTGGCGGCCCAAGTCGCCAGGCTGCGGACGGCTGGAAGGCGTTGCCGATGGCGGTTTCTATGACAACTACGGGGCTGCAACTATTCTCGATCTCCTTAATGGTTTGGCAAGTCAAAACGGCGGCAGTGTCAATCTTCAACGCGACGTCAATCTTGTTGTGATCCAAATCACCAGCGATCCCACCAGGCAGATGGGTTGCATATTCAAGAAGCTCGACGCGGAAAGCATGTCGCATGACGATACCCGGTCCACCGACGACTATTGTTCTCCGCCACCGCAGCAGACCGCGTTCCAGAACGCCGCATTCAACAGGCTAGACGAGATACTCCAGAGAGAGCTTGGGCTGGATGTCAAATTACCTAGGCTGTCTCTGGAAATCGAGGCGTTTCAAACTAGCTTTCTGGGTTCCGGCGAGCCGGGTGTGATCGATGTCGAGACGCAGGCCAGAGCCGTGAACGGGATCAAAGTTGCCGAAATGCTGCGTGAGCGTACTTGCGCCCTTGGCGGATCCTACTATCACTTTGCGATGACCGGAGCAGAAGCCATCCCGCTCAACTGGACGCTTTCGCCAACGTCGCAGACTCGGCTGTCCGCGCTTCTTGATAGAGGACGCGGCAAAGACCGTCTGGATCGTCTGGTAACCGAGTTGAGGACTGGAGTGGGACTAGGACAATGCTACACCTTGGCTCGCGCCCGGAAGTAGTTAGAGGTCCTCGACTGCTGGGGACGGCGGGCGTCTCGCCCGCCTCTTTCTTCTAACAGGCATACCGCCTTCTTCCAAAAGAGTGGGCCTGACGCCCGCCGTTCCAGGTCAGGCGCTCGACCGTCGCGATCACTTGCCGCAATCCCATGCTGCTTGCACAGGGTTGGGCACCTTCCCACTAATTTTACCGGCGACGACAATCGTCGGTTCCCAATTCCAAAAAGTGGGACGAAAAATAGTTGGATCTTTTTGATGATCTACCGTTGATTGCTGCGCTTTTTGTTTTCATTTCGACTGAAAAGGCTTTCCGCTTGCATGATTCCAACTACACTGCGGCCGGCCGCAATGCCGGCGATAAAAACGCAAGGGGAGGATCACATGGGTGCGCGCAGCCGCGTCATTTTACTAATTGCATCGTCGTCGCTCGCGGTGGCGACGATAATCGCTCCAGCTCTGGGGCGCGATGATGACGATGACCGCTGCACCGGCGCGCGCGATGTGACGTTGATCAATGGAAAGATTCATACACTCGACGCCCGTAACTCGATTGTGTCGTCGGTGACGATCCGGAACGGCAAGTTCGCCGCGGTCGGCCACGACGGGCGATTCGGTGAGGGTCGCTGCACGCGCACGATCAATCTGCGCGGACACACCGCCGTGCCGGGGCTGGTCGACAACCACAATCATTTTCTGCTGCTCGGCTTGCGCCCGGGCCACGACACGCGGCTCGAGACGGCGGCGTCGATCGCGGACGTGCAGGCGGCGATTCGCGCGCGCACCAAGACCGTGAAGGCGGGCGCCTTTATCACTGCGATGGGCGGCTGGACGGCTGCCCAGTTCGCCGAAAACCGTCTGCCGACTCTTGCCGAGCTCGATGCCGCGGCGCCCAACAATCCGGTGCTGGTCTTTAATACGTTCCTCGGGCCGGCGACCACCAATACGCCGGGAAGGACCTTCTTCACCGGCAAAGGCGTTGCCGTCGACGCCATGGGCAATATCGGGGCGGGTGCCCCTTCGCTCGCGGCCCTCAACGCGCTGCGCGCCATTCAGACCTTCGACGACAAGAAGCAGGGCACGCTTGACGCCATGGCCTATTCGGCGAGCGTCGGCGTCACTACCAATGTCGACATGGGCGGCTTCGTCATTCCGGGAACGCCGAACATCCAGGATTCGGACGTTTTCGACACTCTGGCGAGTTGGGACCCGTTTACGGCCTACGATCCGCTCCTCGCCCTCCATGACGAAGGCAAGGTATCGGTGCGCGTTCGCATCTTCTTCCTCAGCATGGACCACAATCCGGATGTTCCGCTGACCACCCAGCGCGTGCTCAACGCGTTCAGCAATTTCGGCGACGACATGATCCGCAGTTCCGGCATCGGAGAGTTCGCCACGAGCTGGCCGCTGTTCGGCAATCCGTTCCCGACCAACTACGGCGCGGCGTTGAATATCGTCGCCCAGCGCGGCTGGGCCTTCCAGCAGCACAGCCTGTCGCTGGCGGAGGACCAGTTCATCGCCAGCGCGTTTGAGACGGTGAATAAGACGATCCCGATCGCCGATCTGCGCTGGTCGGACGCCCACGTGCCATCGATCGACCAGGCAACGGTCAACCGCCTGAAGGCCATCGGCGCCGGCATTGCGGTCCATCCGTTCCGCTATCTGAGCGGCGGCACCAACGGCGGCCCGCCGCTGCGCATGATCATCGACAGCGGCATCCATGTCGGCGCCGGATCGGATTCGGCACAGATTTCCACGCTCAATCCGTGGAACATGATCTACTACATGGTCACGGGCAAGAACGTCGCCGGCAAGCTGGTCAATGCCGGTCAGCAGATTACCCGTGAAGAGGCAATCCGGCTGTACTCCGTCGAGAACGGCTGGTTCCTCAAGGAGGAAAATAAGCTGGGCTCGATCGAAGAAGGCAAGCTCGGGGATGTCGTGGTATTGAGCGACGACTATTTCAACCCGGTGCGCGTCCCCGATGAGTCGATCAGGAAGCTCCACTCCGTCCTGACGGTTGTCGACGGAAAGGTGGTGCATAATCTGCTGGATCGGTAAGGGCGCCCGCGCGTCCTCCTGTTTGCCTGTGTGGAGCTCGTTCCGCTGACTTTCCTCATTGTCATTGCCGGGCTTGACCCGCGGGTGACGGCAAAGAGCTACTTAGTGAGGCCCGCTAGTCCTGCAATCAGGAAAGAGGCCAGCAGGTAACCCATGATCTTGTGGCCATAAAAATAGTAGCGTGCCCACGTCTTCAGATCGATCTGATAATGGCTCTCGCGCAGTCGGATGATGGGCAGGAGGAGGTCGAAGCTGTAGGTAAGACCATAGGGCATCCCATTGCGCCGCCCCTCGTCGGAAACACGCAGGATTAGCGCCCCGACCATTACAAGGCCGATCACCCAGAACATCGCGAAGTATGGGTAATAGCCATAACCGATCACCCATTTGAGGGTGGTCAGCCCCGCCCACGCTGTGCCCATTGCCTCGCTCCGTTCCCGCTCGCGGCCTGAATACCGGATTTCCGTCGCCAGCGCGCGATTCCCCTGGCTCTCAACAACGGAGGCAAGTTGGTCGTAAGGTTGCGGCGCGTAGCGATCGAGCCTGCCGAGCCAGCCCTTGAACTTGTCGGCCGCTCCGGCACCCCGGTAGCTGAAGCCATCGAGATCGAGTTTCGGCGTCCAGGTATCCGCTAAAGTGGGAATGATACCCACCTTGGCGTCACGAAGAACGAGAGTGATGCCATCCGACCATTGCGCTGAGTCAAGGTACAGGAAGCCACCGATTTCCGCCCCAGATAGGTCGACATCTTTCTTGAACCGACTATCGCTTAGGTGGAGGTCGCCCTTGATCTTGGCGATACGACAATTGATCGAATCACCAAACGTCGCATGGTCCATGAGGACTTGTTGCCCCACCTCCAATCCATAACAATCGAGATGGCCGGTCACTTTCGCGCCGCTCAGGCCGAGGGAGTTGCCCACGCGGGCCACAGCAAGCACAACGTCCGCGAACTCGGCCTCGTCGCTCATACCGAGAGATTGGTCGACACGAAATCCGCTCATGTCGAGCTTTCCGGTGACTTTCGCCCCGCGCAGGTCGAGGTAGCCGCCCACGCGGGCGCCGGTAAGCACTACGTTCGCGAACTCGGCCTTGTTGGTCATACTTAGAGTTTGGTCGACCTGAAGTCTGGTCATGTCGAGCTTGCCGGCCACTTTCGCGCTGCTCAGGCCGAGGTCGCCACCCACGTGGGCGCCAGAAAGCACTACGTCCGCGAACTTAGCCCTGTCATCCATTACCAGGTACGCGCCGACCCGAAGTCCGTCCATGTCGAGTGTGCGGGTCACTTTCGAGCCGCTCAGGCTGAGTGAGTTGCCCACGCGGACGACAGCAAGCGATACATCCGCGAACTCGGCCTTGTCGTTCATACCAACAGATTGGTCGACGTGAAGTCCGCGCATGTCGAGCTTTCCGGTGACTTTCGCCCCGCGCAGGTCGAGGTCGCCGCCCACGTGGGCGCCAGAAAGCACCGCGTCCGCGAACTCAGCATTGTCGGTCATACTCAGAGTTTGGTCGACCTGAAGTCTAGTCATGTCGAGATTGCCGGTCACTCTCGAACCCGTCAGGTCCAGCAGGCGGACATGAGCCCGCACAAGACCCACGTCGGTGAACTTCCCGTTTTGCAAGTCCATGTCCGCATCGAGTTGGAGCTCGTACATGTCGAAAATGCCGGCCACATTCGAATGTCGCAGGCCTATCGGAAATTTCGACCTGACCCGTCTGAGATTTATGCCTTTCTCAAGAAGGCTATACTCCAACTCCAATGGATGTTCGAGTTCCGCATTCTCGAGGTCGACGGCCTCGGTAAAACGAGCGCCTCTGATCGACACGCCACGCCGCGTCAACGTGCGGCGGTACAGGTCTTCGAACAGAATCGTCCTCAGAAAGGCCGGCCGCAACACCCGGCTCTGCGGCCACTCAGCTGGATTTGTGGGATCGCGGTCGCCGCCGTACTCCGGCGCCGCATTTAAATCTGCGACCGCGCCGACGCCGGCGTGCTCCCAAACGAATTTCTCCTGCCGCGTCCAGCGCGAGTCGACCGAAACGGAGCACGGCTTGTCGAGAAAAACGGGCTGTGTCGGCTCTTGGCTGCGCGCTCCTATGGGCGCGATGAACAATATGAGTGCGAGGACAATCCGTGAGGGCCGCATGACAAGTCCACTGGGGCTCGTATAATTTTAGGTATCAAAAAGAACGATTGACTATTATCAAATCTGCAGTTGCATGCCAATTGATCCGGCATCCCGGCTACGTCCGCTCCACCGCCACCACCCGTCCCCTGTCC
>WNFO01000824.1_pt1 | contig 23388 bp, 19 predicted proteins | sample 5400251 | NCBI WGS metagenome assembly WNFO01 (sample SAMN13153354, study PRJNA577476) | soil metagenome | isolation source: 100 cm saprolite under Madrone tree | place: USA:California | collected 2016-06-14
CCCTCGCGGCCATCCTTGACGCCCTTAAGGCAGTCCAAGGACACCCAGCCGCGGAGGTGTCGATGCGCGTGTGGAGTTGCGTTGCCAAAAAAGGCCGCGCTTTATACCATGAAGATCTCGTCGGAACAATGTCTTACGCACTCGCGACCGCAGCCGTTTGCCAGCCCGGCGCGGAGCTGACACAGGCCGGATATGCACGTCACAATCAAGACCCCCGAGGAACAGGAAAAGATGCGCACCGCGGGCCGCCTGGCCGCGGAGGTGCTCGACATGATCGGCGAGCACGTCGTGCCCGGTGTGACCACCGAGGAGCTCGATCGCATCTGCCACGACTACATCGTGAACGTGCAGCAGTCCGTGCCCGCGAACCTCAATTATCGCGGCTTCCCGAAGACGATCTGCACCTCCGTAAACCATGTCGTCTGCCACGGCATTCCCAATGACAAGCGCCTCAAGGCCGGCGACATCGTCAACATCGACGTCACCGTCATCAGAGAGGGCTTCCACGGGGACACGAGCCGCATGTACTTCGTGGGCAAGCCGCCGGCGCACGCCCAGCGACTCACGGAGACCTGCTTCGAAGCCATGTGGCGCGGGATCCAGACCGTACGCCCGGGCACCCGCCTGGGCGACATCGGCCACGCCATTCAAACCTTCGTTGAGGAGCGCAACTACTCCGTGGTGCGCGAGTATTGCGGCCACGGCATCGGGCGTGTGTACCATGAGGACCCTCAGGTCCTGCACTACGGCGAGCCCGGCACCGGGCTCGAGCTGAAGCCCGGGATGACGTTCACCGTCGAGCCGATGGTGAACGCCGGTAAGCGCCATGTGCGCCTGCTGCCCGACGGCTGGACCGTCATTACCAAGGACCACTCCCTCTCCGCCCAGTGGGAGCACACCGTGCTCGTTACCGATACGGGTTACGAGGTGCTCACGCTCGGCGCGAATGGCCAGAAGCAGCACTAGGAGACTATCAAACTTGTTGCCTACTGCGCGGGCCGCAAAAGTCGCGCCTTATGGGCACCCCAGGAAATCGCAGACGATTTCCTGGGACCCCGCCGCGAGCGGGCTTGGCACGCGGGCGAAAACCACGCTTTTCGCCCGCCGCCAAAAGTGTGCGACGACGTCGGTTCCGCTGAAACGGCCACAGGCCAGTTTCAGCCCATAAAGAATTGCCGTAGGCCGCTTTTTCCAATGAATATGGCCGCTAGCGACACGGACCTGCTTGACGAAACGCTCCCCGGGACGGCGCGCAGCGCGCCTTGGCCGCTGCTCATTCGTCTGCCGGCGCTGCTGGCCGACGCTCGCGGCTCACCGGGCGCGTATCGTGAGTTACTGCGGCAGGCGCATGAGGAGCTGAAAGTCCGCTTCCTCGCCGAGGAGCCCGTCGAAAGTCTCGTGCAGGCGCGCGCGTTGCTGGTCGATACGGTGCTGCGCGAAGCGTGGAGCGCCCAAGCCGTTGCGGACAACGCTTCCTGCGCGTTGGTGGCTGTTGGCGGCTACGGGCGCGGTGAGCTGCACCCGTGCTCCGACATCGACATTCTGCTGTTGGTGCCGCAGCCGCCGGATGCGCAGGGCCGCGGCATCGTCGAGCGGCTGGTCACGTTCCTGTGGGATATCGGGCTCGAGGTCGGCCACAGTGTGCGCACGGTTGAGGAATGCGCGCAGGAAAGCGCCGACGTGAGCGTGATGACCACGCTGCTCGAGGCGCGGCTGCTCGCCGGCAACGCGGCGCTGCTCACCGAGATGCGCATCGCCCTCGGGCCGGAGCGAGTCTGGCCAGTGAAGGAATTCTTCGAAGCCAAGGTGCGCGAGCAATCCGAGCGGCACCTGAAGGCGCACGATACCGCCTACAACCTCGAGCCGAACGTCAAGACCGGCCCGGGCGGCCTGCGCGATATCCACACCATCGCCTGGGTCGCCAAGCGCCATTTCGGCGCCGACACTCTGGACGGGCTTGCGACGCATGGTTTTCTCAGCGCCGCGGAGCTGCGCCGCCTGAAGCAGGCGCAGGCCTTCCTGTGGAAGGTGCGATTCGGACTGCACGTGCTCACCGGCCGGCGCGAGGACCGCCTGCTGTTCGATCATCAGATCCGGCTGGCGCAGACGTTCGGCTACGAGGATGCCTCGTACACGCTGGCGGTCGAGCAGTTCATGCAGCGCTACTACCGCACCGTCATGGACGTGAGCCTGCTGAATGAGCTGCTGCTGCAGCTGTTCCGCGAAGCGATCCTGAGCGAGAGCGAGCCGCCGCGGCCGCTCAATGCGCGCTTCCAGGTGCGCAACGGCTCGCTGGAGGCGGTGAGCGACGAGGTGTTTGCGCGCACCCCATCGGCGCTGCTCGAGTTATTCGTGTTGCTGCAACAGAACCCGGAGATCAAGGGCGTACGCGCCTCGACCATGCGCGCGGTAGCGCGCAGTCTGTGGCTCATCGACGAGGAGTTCCGGCAGAACCCGCGCCACCACCGGCTGTTCCTCGAGATCCTGCGCTCGCCGGTGGGAGTGACCCACGAGCTGCGCCGCATGAATACGTACGGTGTGCTTGGCCGCTACATCCCGGCATTTGGACGCATCGTCGGGCGCATGCAGTACGACCTCTTCCATGCCTACACCGTCGATGCGCATACGTTGTTCGTCGTGAGCAACCTGCGGCGGTTCGCGATCCCGCGCTACGATCATGAGCTGCCGGAGGCCTCGCGCGCCATGCAGCAGCTCCCCAAGGCCGAGGTGGTGTATCTCGCCGCACTGTTCCACGACATTGCCAAAGGGCGCGGCGGCGACCACTCCGAGCTCGGCAGCGTGGACGCCGAGGCGTTCTGCCTCGAGCAGGGCCTGTCCCCGTACGATGCCCGCCTGGTGGCCTGGCTGGTGCGCAATCACCTCGAGCTCTCGATCACCGCGCAGAAGCAGGACATCGGCGACCCGCAGGTCATCAACGCATTCGCGCGCAAGGTCGGCGACGAGACGCACCTCGACTATCTGTACGTGCTGACCTGCGCCGACGTGCGCGCGACGAACCCGAAACTGTGGAACTCCTGGAAGGCCTCGCTCTTTCATGATTTCTACGACCGCGTGAAGCGCGCTCTGCGCCGCGGCCTGGAGACCCCCATCGACCAGGAGCACCTGGTCCGCGAGACGCAGGATGCTGCGCGCCGCCTGGTCGTTGAACGAGGGATTGCGGAGGCCGATGTTGAGCGCGCCTGGACGCGGTTCTCCACGGCATACTTTCTGCAGCACTCGCCGGAGGAAGTCGCGTGGCACACGCGTCTGCTCGCGGAACGTGATCCCGGCTCCGACGAGCCCCTGGTGGCCCTGGAAGCGCGCAGTCTGCGTGGCACGACGGCGGTGCTGATCTTCACACGCGCGCGCCGCAACGGTTTTGCACGCACCACGGCCGTGCTCGATCAGCTCGGTCTGAACATCGTCGATGCGCGCATCACACCGACGGGGGATGGATTCAGCCTCGATCTTTACCACCTGCTGGAAGATGACGGCGCGCCGATCACCGACGACGATCGGCAGGTCGAGATCGAGCAGGCGATCTGGCTGTCACTGCAGCGGCCGGAGGACACGGCTTTCGCGGTTTCCCGGCGCGCTCCACGCCAGGCACGCATGTTCAACACGCCGACCCAGATCGCGCTCAGTGTCGATGAGCGCAACCGCCGCTCGGTGCTCGAGCTCACCGCCGGCGATCGACCCGGCCTGCTGTGCGACGTCGGCAAGGTGTTGATGGCGGAGCGCATCGAGCTGCACGCGGCCAAGATCATGACCGTCGGCGAGCGCGCCGAGGACGTGTTCTACGTGACTGACTTCGACAATCGGCCGCTGGATGCGGCCGCCGAGCAACGGCTGCGGGACCGGCTCATGCAGGCCCTGGACCGGCGCCAGGCGGCCTGAGCCATGAACAAGACGCGCTGCCAACCGGCATGCTTTTCGCGCGCAAAAGTCGCGTCTTTTGCGCGCGGGGCCGAAACAGCCCCAGGCGCGCTCGCTGCAATGGCCGACGGCCATTGCAGCCAATTAACATGAACCCGCGCCTCGAGAGGCTGCACGCCTACCCATTCGAAAGACTCGCGCGACTGACGGCCGGCGTGACTCCCCCGGCCGGGCTTGCTCACATTGCGATGTCGATCGGCGAGCCGCAGCACACGCCGCCGGCATTCGTGGTCGAGACACTGCGCCGTCATGCCGATCGCATCGGCAGCTATCCCGCCACCGCCGGTCTCCCCGAGCTGCGCGCCGCGTGCGCGCGGTGGCTGGAGCGGCGTTATGCGCTGCCGCCGCACAGCGTGGACTCCGCAACGATGGTGCTGCCGGTGAATGGCACACGCGAAGCGCTGTTCGCGTTCGTGCAGGCAGCCGTGGATGACCGGCACGATCCGCTGGTGGCGATGCCCAATCCCTTCTACCAGATCTACGAAGGGGCGGCGCTGCTCGCCGGCGCGCAGCCTCAGCTCCTCGATACGACCGCAGCCAACGGCTACACGCCGAGCCTGGACAGCGTGGCCGACTCGGTGTGGCGGCGCTGCCAGGTGTTGTTTCTGTGCAGCCCCGGCAATCCGACCGGCGCGGTGCTGTCGCAGGAATTCCTGCAGCGCGCGCTCGCGCTCGCGGATCGGCATGACTTCATTGTCGCAGCCGATGAGTGCTACACGGAGATCTACCTCGACGAGCGCTCGCCTCCGCCGGGTCTGCTGCAAGCCTGTCGCGCCAGCGGACACGATCGCTTCCAGCGCTGCATCGTGTTCCACAGCCTCTCCAAGCGCTCGAGCGTACCGGGGCTGAGGTCCGGCTTCGTGGCGGGCGACCCCGCGATCATTGCGCAGTTTCTCCTCTACCGCACGTACCACGGTAGTGCGATGCCCGTGACGACGCAGCTCGCCAGCATCGCGGCCTGGGAAGAGGACAGTCACGTCGCCGCGAATCGGCGCCTCTACCAGGAGAAATTTGCGGCCGTGCTGCCGATCCTCTCGCCGGTCATGAACGTCCAGAGACCCGATGGTGGATTCTACCTGTGGCCCGATGTCGGCGGCGATGACGAGCGCTTCACCCGCGACTTGTACGCCAACAAGAACATTACGGTATTACCCGGCAGTTATCTCGCTCGCGTAACCGCCGCCGGCAACCCCGGAGTGGGCCGCGTGCGCATCTCGCTCGTCCCGAGCGTCGCGCGCTGTGTGGAAGCCGCCGAGCGCATCCGCGAATATGTGTGCGGACGCTGACGGAAAGCACCCCATGAGCGACTTCCACAAGCTGCAGACCACCATCGATTCCGCATTCGAGCGCCGCACGGAGCTCAGCCCGAAGAATCTTCCCGGCCAGGTGGACGCGGCGATCAACGAATGCATCGAGCTGCTTGATTCGGGCCGCGCGCGCGTCGCCGAGGTCAAGGACGGGCGCTGGGTCGTCAACGAATGGCTCAAGAAAGCCGTGCTGCTGTACTTCCGCGCCCATGACAACACCGTCATCGATGCCGGCTTCACGCGCTTCTTCGACAAGGTGCCGTTGAAGTACGCCGGGGTGAGCGAGGCCGACTTGCACGCCGGCGGCGCGCGCGTGGTGCCTCACGCCATTGTACGCAAAGGCGCTTACATCGCCCCGAACGTCGTGCTGATGCCGAGCTACGTCAATATCGGAGCCCATGTCGGCTCCGGCACGATGGTGGACACGTGGGCCACCGTCGGCTCCTGCGCCCAGATCGGACGCAATGTGCACCTGTCCGGCGGCGTCGGTATCGGCGGCGTCCTCGAGCCGCTGCAGGCGAGCCCGACGATCATCGAGGATGACTGCTTCATCGGCGCCCGCTCGGAGATCGTCGAGGGCGTCGTCGTCGAGGCGGGCTCCGTGATCTCGATGGGCGTGTTCATCGGCCAGAGCACCCGGATTTACGACCGCACGAGCGGCACCATCCTGCAAGGCCGCGTGCCCGCGGGCTCCGTGGTGGTGTCGGGTTCGCTGCCCTCCGCGGACGGCCGTTACAGCCTCTACTGCGCAGTCATCGTCAAGCGCGTAGACGCCCAGACGCGCGCCAAGACGTCAATCAACGAGCTGCTGCGCAGCACCTGACCCCGGTGAGCGTCTAACCGCATTGTAACCGCCATCCGACTGACTCGTAACCGCGACGCTCCTAACATCCGGTGCGCACTGAACGCGCGTGCTGTTGGCGCGCATAATCAAAACATCGAGCAACGCACGCTTGAATCCCCTCGATCCGGGTCGCTGATGGAGCTAACATGTTCAAGAGAAGTTTCGCTGCAGCCTGCGCCGCGGCCTTCCTCGGCGGGCTTGCCGCGAGCCAGCTACTCGCGGCGAATGGCGAATCGACCAGCGTCGGTGGCCGCCTGTTTCTGGACTTCACCTCCATCGACCAGAAGAGCAACGGTGTGAAGACTGATGCCAGCGGCGTGGGCACGGATGTCAAGCGCGCCTACCTCATCATCAATCACACGTTCGATGCGGTCTGGTCGGCCAATGTGACCACGGACTTCAACTATGTGAGCAGCGCGAATTTTGCCCAGGTGTTCATCAAGAAAGCCTATGTGCAGGCGAAGGCCTCCGATGCCTTCGCCGCGCAGCTCGGCTCCGCCGATCTTCCCTGGGTGCCGTTCGCCGAGAGCCTCTACGGCTATCGCTACATTGAGAAGCTGCCCATTGACCGGCTGAGTTTCGGCACCACCGCGGACTGGGGGCTGCACGCCAGCGGCAAGCTGGCCGACGGCACGGTGAGCTACGCCGTGTCCGTGATCAACGGCAATGGGTACCGCAACACCACCCGCTCCAAGAGCGTCGACGTGGAAGGCCGTGTCGGCTACTCCCCCATCCCGGAGGTGACGGTCGCCGCCGGCTTCTACCGCGGCAAGCGCGGCCAGGAGACCGAGACCCAGAGTACGGCTAACACGGCGAGCCGCTTCGATGCGCTGGTCGCCTTCGTGAATCCCAGCTGGCGGCTCGGCGCGGAGTATTTCTACGCCAAGGATTGGGGCGCCGGCTCAGCCGGCACGACGGTCCCGACCCCGGCGTTTGTCATCGTGAGTCCGAACGAGGACAAGGCCGATGGCTTCTCGCTCTGGGGCGCCTACAACTTCGATCCCAGCTGGTCGGTATTCGCCCGTGCCGATGTGTCCAAGCCCAGCAAGGACCTGCACCCGGGTCTGAAGGACCGCTACTACAACGCGGGCATCGCGTGGCACGCGAACAAGAAGATCGACCTGGCCTTCGCCGTGAAGCGCGAGAAGGTCGAGAACGGGATCATCAACGCGTACAACGGCGACATCACCAAGGCGCCCAAGGGCTTTGACGGTCAGATCGGCGGCACCGTCGATGGAACCTATACCGAGGGCGGCGTGTGGGTCCTCGTCAATTTCTAAGCCGCGACAATCCGCGCTCGAGCGCCTCGGCAGGAAGGCCGTCTAGCCGAAACGGCCGGTGATGTAGTCCTCGGTCAGTCTGTGCCGCGGATTCGTGAAGAACCGGTCGGTCTCGCCGACCTCGATGAGCTCGCCCAGATGGAAGTATGCCGTGCGCTGCGACACGCGCGCGGCCTGCTGCATCGAGTGCGTGACGATGACGATCGCGTAGGAGGCTCGCAGCTCATCGATGAGATCCTCGATGCGGGCCGTCGCTGTGGGATCGAGAGCGGAGCACGGCTCGTCCATGAGGATCACCTCCGGCTGCACGGCGATCGTGCGGGCGATGCACAGGCGCTGCTGCTGGCCGCCCGACAGCCCGGTGCCCGGACTGCGCAGGCGATCTTTCACCTCGTCCCACAGTCCCGCGCGCTGCAGGCTCGTGCACACGACGTCATCGAGATCGGCGCGGCTGCGCGCGAGGCCGTGGATGCGCGGACCGTATGCGACGTTGTCGTAGATGGACTTTGGAAACGGGTTCGGCTTCTGAAACACCATGCCGACGCGCGCGCGGATCTGCACGACGTCCTGGCGTTTGTCATGGATATCCTGTCCGTCGAGAGTGATCAATCCCGTGACGCGCGCTCCCGGGATCGTCTCGTTCATGCGATTCAGGCAGCGCAGAAACGTCGACTTGCCGCAGCCGGAAGGACCGATCATCGCCAGCACCTGCTTGCGCGCGACGTCGATGGTCACGTGCTTCAGCGCGTGCTTGGAGCCGTAGAAAACGTTCACGTCCCGACAGGAGAAGATGGGATCCTCGACCGAGGTCTGTCCCACCGCCGGTCCCGAAGTCCGCTCCTCCAAGGACGCGGGAACATGCACGCGCCCACTCGGCTTGAGGTTCAGGCCGCTCTCGCCGAGGTGCCGGTGACTCCCGTCGGCACCGCCGGCGCCAGCCGGTTCCGCTCGCCTGCGCTCGTGCACCGTTCGCTCTCCAGGTCGGATCATGTGTTCGCGCCGCTTGTCACCCGCACTTACCCGAACCGCCCGGTGACGTAGTCGTCGGTCCTGCGGTTCTTCGGTGCCGTGAACATCTGCTCAGTCGGCCCGATCTCGATGAGCTCGCCCAGATACATGAAGGCCGTGACATTCGAGACCCGTGCCGCCTGCTGCAGGTTGTGGGTGACGATGGCGATACAGTACTTCTCGCGCAGGCTCTGCAGCGTCTCCTCGACCCGCAGCGTCGAAATGGGATCGAGCGCGGCTGTCGGCTCATCGAACAGCACAACTTCGGGCTGCAGAGCAATGGTACGCGCAATGCACAGGCGCTGCTGCTGGCCCCCGGAGAGGCTGCGCCCGTCCTCGTGCAGCTTGTCCTTGACCTCTTCCCACATGGCGGCATCGCGCAGCGCCGCCTCGACCCGCTCGGCGAGCTCGCTGCGCGCGATGCGTCGCGCCAGACGCAGGCCGAACGCCACGTTATCGAAGATCGACATCGGAAACGGCGTCGGTTTCTGAAACACCATCCCGACGCGAAACCGCAGGCTCGCCACGTCAACCGTGGGCGCGAGGATATCCTCGCCGTCGAGCAGCACATCGCCGGTCGCGCGGTGACCGGGGTACAACGCATACATTCGGTTGAACACCCGTAGCAGCGTCGACTTGCCGCACCCGGACGGACCAATGAAGGCCGTGATGTTGCGGTCGGCGAGCGTCAGGTTGACGTCCTTCAGGGCCTGCAGGCCGCCGTAGTAGAAGTCGAGGTGCCGCACCTCGAACTTGACAGCGTTCGCGGCGGCGGCTGCGGCGCGCCCGGCAGCCACGCTTGCCTGGGGCACGCTCATCGCTTGCCGCCCGGATTCAGCGTCGATACGACCAGGCGCGCGCTGATGCTGAGGATGAGAATGGCCAGCGTGATCAGCAACGCTCCCGACCAGGCGAGCTGCTGCCAGTTCTTGTAGGGGCTCAAGGCGAACTGGAAGATCACCACCGGCAGATTCGCCATCGGGGCGCCCAGATCCGTGCTCCAGAACTGGTTGTTGAGTGCCGTGAACAGCAGCGGCGCCGTCTCGCCGCTGATGCGCGCCACCGCCAGCAGCAGCCCGGTCACGATACCGCTGCGGGCAGCCGGATAAATGATGTTGGTGATCGTGCGCCATGGGTACGCGCCCATCGCCGTGGAAGCATCTTTCATGCCCTGCGGCACCAGGGTCAGCATGTCTTCAGTCGTCCGGACCGTCACCGGCATGGCAATGACCGCGAGCGCAACGGCACCGGCGATCGCGGAGAAGTGCCCCATGCGAATCACGAGAGCTTCGTAGATGAACAAGCCGACGATGATGGACGGCGCGCTGAGCAACACATCGTTCACGAAGCGGATCACGCTGCTGATGCGCGTCGTGCGCCCGTATTCGGCGAGGTAGGTTCCCGCAAGCATGCCGATCGGGGCTCCGATGAGGATCCCGATCAGCGTCATGGCAGCGCTGCCGTAGATGGCGTTCAGCAGCCCGCCGCTCCCACCCGGTGGAGGCGTCATCGCGGTGAACACCGTCGTCGACATGCCGGCGAGCCCGTTCTTGATGAGCGTCCACAGGATGGCGCCGAGGCAGGCCAGACCGATGGCCGTCGCAAGCCCCGACAGAGCGAGCGCCAGCGCATTGGTGAATTTGCGTACGGCGCGCCGGCTCATACAGATGAGAGCGCTCGGCGATCGAGACGTAACAGCATGAAACGCGCGCTAGCGATGACCGTGAAGGTGATCAGGAACAACAGCGCGCCGAGTGCGACGAGCGACGAGGTATACAGGTCGCCCACCGCCTCGGTAAATTCGTTGGCGATCGAGGCGGAGATCGTCGTGCCCGGCGCGAGCAGCGAGGAGCTGACGCGGTGCGCATTGCCGATCACGAACGTGACGGCCATGGTCTCACCGAGCGCACGCCCGAGGCCAAGCATCACTCCGCCGACCATGCCGACCCGCGAATGCGGCACCACCACTTTCCAGATCACTTCCCAGGTGGTGGCGCCGAGTCCGTAGCCGGATTCCTTGAGGACATCGGGCACGGTCTCGAAGACGTCGCGCATGACGGCGGAAATGAACGGAATGACCATGATCGCGAGCACGAAGCCCGCGGTGAGCACGCCGATGCCGAATGGGGGACCCTGAAAAAGCCTGCCGATCAGCGGCAGCGGCCCCAGCCACTCGATGAGCCACGGCTGCACATGCCGCTGCAGGATCGGCGCGAGCACGAACAGCCCCCAGATGCCGAAGATGATGCTGGGCACCGCTGCGAGCAGCTCGATCGCAATCCCGACCGGACGCTTCAGCCACACCGGCGCCAGCTCGGTGAGAAAGACCGCAATGCCGAAGCTGATCGGGATCGCCACCGCCATCGCGATCAGCGAGGTGACGAGCGTGCCGTACACCGGCGCGAGCGCGCCATACTGGTCCGTCACCGGGTTCCAGATTTCCCGCGTGAGGAATGCGAGCTTGAAATGGGAGAAGGCGGGCCACGCCCCCTTCGCGAGCGACACTGCCACCCCGCCCAGCAGTGTCAGCACGACAAGCGCGGCAGCGAGGGTGGCGCCGCGGAAAATACGCTCCCGCAGCCGCTGGCCGGCCGCGTGCCGGGGATCGATTGCGGCCACACTGTTCATGGCCGGTGGCGAACCTTCACGCTAGCTTGTTCCATCCCAGACCCAAAGCGGCGGCCGCCCACGCGTGCCGGGCGGCCGCCGGTTGAAGAGCGACGCTCCCCAAGCGCGTATCGCGCCCGGAAGGCGTCAGCCTGCGCTTCCGGCGCCAGGCTTGGGTTCAGACCCGTTTCGCGCCGCGTGCGCTGCGGCTGGCCACCGCCGGTACGCCCTTGATCTCTGCCTTCCAGGTTGCCCGCACCTGTTTGATGAGGCTCGCCGGCAGCGGCACGTAATCGAGCTCCGCCGCCATCTGGCCGCCCTTGTTGTACGCCCAGTCAAAGAACTTGAGCGCCTCGCCCGTCGCCACGGGATCCGGCGGCGCAGCATATACGAGGATAAAGCTGGCGCCGGTAATCGGCCAGCTCTTGACCCCGGCCTGATCCGTGAGAATCAGGTAGTAATTCGCCGCATGCGCCCAATCGGCGTTCGCGGCTGCGGCCTGGAACGTCTCCGCGCTGGGAGCCACCGCCTTGCCGGCCTTGTTGATGAGTTGCGCGTACGCCATCTTGTTTTGCTTGGCGTACGCATACTCCACGTAGCCGATCGCGCCGTCCGTCTGGGTCGTCATGTTCGCGACGCCCTCGTTACCCTTGGCGCCGATGCCCGCGGGCCACTGCACGGAGGTGCTGGAGCCGATCGTCTGCTGGAACTTCGGGCTGACTTTTGAGAGATAGTCCGAGAACAGGAAATTGGTTCCGGAGCCATCCGAGCGATAGACCGGCGCGATCGCGGTGTCCGGCAGGGTCAGCTTGGGATTGAGCTTCTTGATCCGCGGGTCGTTCCACTTGGTGATCTCGCCGAGATAGATCGAAGCCACGGTCACCCCGTCGAGCACCATCTGTCCGGGCCCCACACCCTTGACGTTCACCGCGGGCACGACACCACCGATGATCATGGGGAACTGCACCAGGCCGGCCTCCTTGACCTCCTCCGGCTTCAGCGGCATGTCGGAGGCGCCGAACGTGACTGTCTTGGCCTTGATCTGCTTGATGCCACCCCCCGAGCCGATCGACTGGTAGTTGAGCCCCACACCCGTTTGCCTCTTGTAGGCATCGGCCCATTTTGAATAGATCGGATAGGGGAACGTCGCGCCGGCGCCCGAGATGTCGGCCGCTTGCGCGCCTCCCGCGACTGCCGCAGCGGCCACCGCCGCAACCAGGATCGCCGTCGGATTGAAAGATCTCATAGACTCCACTCCTGCACTCTCGTGGACTTCGTCAGGACGTTTGATGGCGTGATGGCATCGCGGCCCGCGCGGAACTCTTCAGGGACATTAAGGTGCCGATGGCGCGCATTAGATGACTGAAATATGACGGTCTGATGACAGCCAAGCCGGCGCCGAGGGCGCGCTCCGGATCCGCCCGATGCTCATGGGCGACAGCGTGGCGGTTCAAGATTGCAGCAGCGTGACGCAGGCAGTGTGGCGCCGGATCTGGCCGCCCCAGGCGACTTTCAGCCGATAATAAGGAACACCTTGCTGCGCCCGGCGGCTCGCCGTATAAACGCGAGCCGTTTCGCCCTCATGCCTCGAACCCCTTTGGCCTAAGCCGGTTGCGCGAATGTCCGAAACCCTTGAGCTGACTCAGAATCTGATGGCGCGCCGCTCCGTCACGCCGGCGGACGAGGGCTGCCAGCAGGTCATGACCGAGCGCCTCGCGGCTCTGGGCTTTACGATCGAGCCGCTGCGCTTTGGGAGTGTCGAGAACTTCTGGGCGAGACACGGCAACAACGGTCCGGTTCTGTGCTTCGCCGGACATACGGATGTGGTGCTGACCGGGCCGCTCGAGGAGTGGCGCACCGACCCATTCGTCCCTTCGATCCGTGACGGCGTGCTTTACGGCCGGGGCGCGGCCGATATGAAGAGTGGACTCGCGGCGATGCTCACGGCGACGCAGGAATTCGTGCGCGCGCATCCCCGTCACAAAGGCTCGATCGCTTATCTCATCACCAGCGACGAGGAAGGGCCCTCGGTCGACGGAACCAAGCGGGTGGTTGAGACGCTGGCGGCGCGGCGCGAGCGCATAGACTGGTGCGTAGTGGGCGAGCCCTCGAGCGAAGCCTCGATCGGCGACACCATCAAGGTCGGCCGAAGGGGATCCTTCAGTGGGCGCCTCACGGTGCACGGTGTGCAGGGGCACGTGGCGTATCCCCAGCTCGCTGAAAACCCCGTGCACACACTCGCCCCTGCCCTGGCGGAGCTCACGAGCCGCGTCTGGGATGCCGGTACAGAGCACTTCCAGCCGACGAGCTTCCAGGTCTCGAACCTCAATGCAGGCACCGGCGCCCCCAACGTGATTCCGGGCGAGCTCAAGGCACGCTTCAATCTGCGCTATTCCCCGGTGCAGACCCTGGAGGGTCTGAAGGAGACGGTCGAAGGCATCCTGCGCAAGCACGGCGTGCGCTACACGCTCGAGTGGTACCTCTCCGGGGAACCGTTCTACACGCCGCCCGGCCCGCTGTCGGACGCGGTCGGCGCAGCGGTGGCGCAGGTGACGGGGTCGCTTCCGAAATTGTCAACCGGCGGCGGTACGTCCGATGGGCGCTTCATCGCCCCGCTCGGCGCTCAGGTCGTGGAGCTCGGGGTGGTGAATGCGTCGATCCACAAGGTCAACGAGTGCGTGCGGGTCGAGGACATCGACGCGCTGCACCGCATGTACGTCAATGTTCTGAGGAACTTGCTCATGGGCTGAAATGTCCTGCGGCCATTTCAGCGAGCGCGCCTGGCATTTACTGCGATGCCGATCCCGCCGAGCACCAGCGCACAGATCAGCACCCACGCAGGCATCGCCAGGCCGAGGAATTTCCAGTTGACCTCGCCACACTCGCCGCTGCCGGTCAGTACGTTGCGGATCACCGTCATCACCGGCGTGAAGCGCAGCAACACCTCGAGCGGCGCCCCGCACGAGGGGACCGAGCCAGGCGGCAGATGCTGGACATAGACGTGCCGGCCGGCCACGCCGATCGCTGCCAGCGCAGCGATGCCAATGAAGATCGCGTACACCCGAGCGCCCCAGCCGCGCGGCTGCTGAAGAGCGGCCAATAGAAACACCAGCCCCAGCGCAGCGATCGCGATGCGCTGAAAAATGCACAGTGGACACGGCTCGAGACCGAGCTCGTATTGCGCGTAAAGCGCGTACGCGAGGAGCGCGACACACGCGACGAAGCCCGCGAAATTGATCAGCCGCCGGTTACTCAGCACGCCACGATCCGGTGCCCACGTGCGGCGCAGCCAAGCCTTCGGTCCCAAGCTGTCAAGTCAGTCGCCTGCCGACTGGACTCCGGCGGCGCTCGCGGCCCCCTGCCTGAGCTCGCGCTCGACGTCATCCAACGACGTGTGCCGGATGTCCTTTCCATGCACCATGTAGATGACGTACTCGCTGATGTTCTTTGCGTGGTCGCCGATTCGCTCCAGTGCGCGTACCACCCACATCACATCCAGCGCGCGCCGGATCGTACGCGGGTCCTCCATCATGAAGGTGATGCTCTGGCGCTGGATGGCCTCGTACTCCTCATCAACAAGGCGGTCCTGCCGCGCCACCCGCAGCGCCGACTCTACGTCCATGCGCGCGAACGCATCGAGCGCGTCGTGCACCATCTCGGAGACTACGCGGCCGAGATGCTTGATCTCGCGGTACTTGTCGGCCGGCCGCTCCATGGTCGCGAGTCTGGATGCGATATAGCCGATCTTCTCGCCCTCATCGCCGATGCGCTCGAGGTCGGTGATCGTCTTGATGATCGCGACGATCACGCGCAGGTCGCCGGCGGCCGGGGCGCGCGTGGCCAGGATGCGGCTGCACTCCTCGTCGATGGAAACCTCCATGTTGTTGACCTGGTAGTCGTCCATCGCGACGGACTCGCCGAGGGTGCTGTCGCCTTCCACGAGCGCCGTAATGGCCTTGTGGAGCTGCTGCTCCACGAAGCCGCCCATGCCGAGCACCTTGCTGCGGACGCGCTCGAGATCTTCGTTGAAACGTCGCGAGATGTGGTGACTGAGATCCGCGGTTTCCATCTAGTCTTCCTGCCAGCGCGCGGCGATACGCGCGATGATAACGGAACTGCGTCGGACGGCCAGCGTCGCGCGCAGGGCGACTGGAATCGGCTCGAGCCCGGCGAAGAATTGCGCTGTCGCCGCATCCCACGTCAACGCCGCTGCGCGCTGCACGCAGACCTGGCGATCAAGATGCAACGCCGAGCCTATAGCAACCGCCAGATCCTCATGAAGGACACCGGTCACACCCTGCTCGATCACGTCCAGCGGGCCCGGCACCGGAAAGGCCGCGACCGGCACGCCGCAGGCGACCGCTTCGGCCATCGCCAGACCAAACGTATCGGTGAGACTCGGGAACACGAAAACATCTGCCGTCGCCAGCAGCTTGACCAGCTCATCGCCAAACCGGTATCCGGTGAAGATCACCCGCGGATAGCGCGCCAGCAGCGCGGCGCGCTGGGGTCCATCGCCGACCACCAACTTCGTACCGGGCAGGTCGAGTCGCAGGAACGCATCCAGATTCTTCTCGACCGCGAGACGTCCGACGTACGCCATGAGCGGGCGCGGCAAGCCGGCAAGGCTCGGGTGCGGCAGCACCTGCGGGCGGAATCTGCGCAGGTCGACCCCCCTGCGCCACAGATGCAGGTGGCTGAAGCCCTGGGCGCAGAGCTGCGCCTCAAGGCTGTGACTGCTGACGAACGTGCGCGCGGCGGCGCCATGGAATCTGCGCAGCCAGGCGTAACTGAGCCGCAGCGGAACGGGCCAGCGGGCACGCAGATACTCCGGGTAACGCGTGTGATATGACGTCGTGAATGGCACCCGACGGTGGCGGCAGTAGCGTCGTACGGCCAAGCCAAGCGGTCCTTCGGTGGCGATATGGATCGCGTGCGGACGAAACGCCTTGAGCCCTCGAGCCACGTACGCTCCGGGTGACAGCGCGAGGCGTATCTCCGGGTAGCTCGGACAGGGGATGCAGGTGAGACCTTGTGGAGAGATCACCCGCACGACGTGGCCAAGTCGGCTGAGCGTTTCGGCGGTCGCCGTGAGGGTCGTCACCACGCCATTGGTCTGGGGTGCCCAGGCGTCGGTTGCAATCGCGATCCTCACGCTGCGTCCGCAACCAGTTCCCCGGCGAGCCGTCGTGCCGGATGAGTGTGCGGCCAGCGCAGGAGTTGCAACTCACCGTTGGGGTTCTCGATGAGCGCGGAGCAAGACTCGACCCAGTCGCCAGTGTTGCAATAGAGCGTGCCGTCGATCAGCCGCAGGTTCGCGCGGTGGATATGCCCACAGACCACGCCGTCGTAGCCCTGCGCGCGCGCGTGGGTCGCGGCGACCTGCTCGAAGCGAGCGATATAGCGCACGCTGACGCCAATGCTTAGCTTGATGCGCTCAGCCAGTGGCCAGTAGGGCCGCCCCAGAGCACGACGCAGGTTATTGACGCTGTGGCTCAACATGACACTTGCATCATACATCGCATCGCCCAGACGCGTGAGCCAGGGTGCGCACGGCACGACGCCATCGAACTGATCGCCGTGCATGACGAGAAGACGCTCGCCGCGCGCGGTGCGGTGCACCCACTCGCGGTGGACCTCAAGCTGCCCTTGCAGCATCTCGGCCATCATGGCGAGACTCGCGTCGTGGTTGCCGGGAATGTAGATGAGCCGGGTGCCGGCTCGGCGCCTCGCGAGCAGCGTGCGCACGACTTGAGTGTGCTCCGGCGACCAGAAGAAGCGCCGCGCGAGACTGAGTGCATCGACAATGTCGCCGACAAGCACGATGCATTCGGCCTCGATGCCCTGCAGGAACTCGTTCAGCTCGCGCACCCGCGCGCGCTTGAAGCCAAGGTGAATATCCGAAAGAAAGAGAGTGCGCCCCCTCGCCTTGCGGGAACGCCCGGGACTGCCCTTCGTCATAGCTTTCAGATCGCATCCGCAGCTTAAGGGCCCGACGGCCAACGCCTACCTAGGGTGGTCGCGGCGTGTGTCGCTCACGTGACAGCGCCGCGAAGTCTTTCTTACGAATGAGGCACTTGTGACGGCAATCTAAACTGTCGCAGTGGTCAGGGCACGCGCCGGCTCAACCCGCTCCGGTGGGAAGTGGCATATGAACGTGCTCCCGCTGCCGAGCGTGCTCTGAACCTCGAGCTGCGCGCCGTGACGCTGCAGCACGTGTTTGACGATGGCGAGGCCGAGACCGGAGCCGCCGGTGGCGCGCGAGCGGCCGGCATCGACACGATAGAAGCGCTCCGTGAGGCGAGGAATATGCTCTGGCGGAATGCCCATTCCCGTGTCAGTCACCGCGAAGTGTCCACCGTCCTCGTCCACCCACCACCGCATCTCGATGGAGCCTTCGGGCGGGGTGTATTTGGCGGCATTGTCCACGAGGTTGGAGAACGCCGAATGGATTTCGGGCTCGTCACCGATGAGCTGCGCATCCGAGTCGATGCGCACGCGGACGTCGCGCGGGTGCACAGGCCGTGCGAGCACGTCTTTGCGCAACAATGAGGTAAGCGCCGCGACATCGAGCGGCTGTCCGCCGCCGACCTCATCCGTCTCTTCGAGCCGCGAGAGCTCAAGAAGATCGCGGATGATGGCCGTCATGCGCTCGGCCTGGCGACGCATCTCTGCCACCGGTCCGTGCAAATCGCGGTCGAGCGCGGGGTCCTGGCTCAGCGTCTCGAGATAGCCGGTAATCACGGTGAGCGGCGAGCGCAGCTCGTGCGAGGCGTTCGCCACGAAGTCGCGGCGCACCGCCTCGAGGCGCATCTGACGTGAGACGTCGCTGACGAGCATCAGCTGTTGTCCATCGCCATACGGGACGACCTGCAGCGAGAGATAGGAGTCCTCCGCCGTGGTCGGGCGAATCACCACGGGGTTGGAGTAGTCGCGCCCCTCGAGATAGCGCTTGAACTCCGGCTCGCGCAGCAGATTCTCGATGCGCAGACCCAGATCCGCGGTGCGGCGCAGATCGAGGAGCCGCGCCGCCATCAGATTGAACCAGACGATCTCGCGCTGGGCGTTGAGAATCACGACACCGTTCGGCAGCGCGGCGGTGGAGTGCTGCAGCTGGCGCATGAGCTGCACGAAGCGCTGCTTGTGGAAGCGTTTGCGCCGGTGCAGGCGCACGATCTGGGCAATGATCTCCCCCCACACGCCGCCGACATCGGGCGGGTCCGCGTAGCTGCGGTGGCGCAGCCACCACTCCAGACGGAAAAGGTTGACGAGCTGCCAGCCGAGGTGCAATCCGAGCGCGCAAGCCAGCCCGCCCCAGGCGCTGCCGAGGAGCCAGCCCGCACTGAAACCGATCAGCACCGTCCCGAGCAGTCGGCCCGCCGCGAACCACCATGCCTGCGTCGCGGGTTGCATGCGAAGTGAGCCCTACAACTCCCGGGAGCCGCTAGACCGTGCGCGCGGAGAAGCGATACCCGGAGCCGCGCACGGTTTGAACGAATCGATCGTACCCGAACTCCTCGAGCGCCTTGCGCAGGCGGCGGATGTGCACGTCGATGGTACGCTCCTCGACGTAGACGTTTCCGCCCCAGATGCGGTCGAGGAGCTGATCGCGCGTGTAGACCCGTTCCGGGTGCGTCATGAAGAACTCGAGCATGCGATATTCGGTCGGACCGAGCGCCACGGTGCGCTCGCCCACCATGACCCGGTGGCTCGCCTGATCGAGCGCAAGCCCCTCGAACTCGATCAGCTCGTCGACGCCGTTGGCAGTCGTCCGGCGCAACACCGCATTGATGCGCGCCAGCAGCTCGCGGGGCGAGAAGGGCTTCGTGACATAGTCGTCCGCACCGCCCTCGAGACCTGCAACCTTGTCGCCCTCCTCCGCCCGCGCCGTCAGCATGATCACCGGCAGCTCGCGCGTCTCCCGGTCGCGCTTGAGGGCGCGCGTGAGCTCCAGCCCGCTCATATCGGGGAGCATCCAGTCGATGAGCACGAGATCCGGGCGCTGATCCGCGAGCGCTGCCCGGGCAGCGCGGCAATCCTCAGCCTCACGAACCTCAAATCCGGCCCGCTTCAGACCGAATGCGATCATCTCGCGGATCGGCCGCTCATCCTCGACGATCAATACCTGTTTCGCGGGCATGGTGTAGCCGATTGCATGGCGCGAGTATTACAGAGGGACTGTGTTGCAGATTCATGACGCAGGGCCCGGGTGTGTCAATTTAATGACTTAGGCTGCGCAACCCTGACGACGTCGTCACGCAGGTAGACCGGAATGGCAGCCTCAGGACTCGCCAGCCGACCTTTTGCCACCTCCGGGGCTGCCAGTGTGGCAATTTCCAAGGCGCGCGGCAGCAAGCGGTCGTAGACGCCCGCCGGCTCAGCCGAAACGATGGACCGCAGTCCGGGGTGGGCCACAAAGCCTCGACCTACTGCACAGACAGAGCTTACGCCGCTCTCACCCCCGGACCAGCTTGCGGGCAATACTACGCTCGCTGGCTTCCCGACTCGCTCGGTTCCGACGGCATTCGCCAGTCCGTCCGGCCCGCGCTCGTAGCACGCCCAGTACACCTCGCCCATGCGCGCGTCGTTGCACACCAGCGTACGGCTGATGGTCGCGCTGAGCTCGAACGCCCTCTGCGCAACCGCTCGCAGATCAGAGATCGGGACGACTCCGAGGCCGGCACCGAAGGCGAGGCCCTGGGTGACGCTTGCCGCCAACCGCACCCCCGTGAATGAGCCGGGTCCGCGACCGAAGGCAATGGCATCGAGGCCCGCGAGCTTCACGCCAGCCTCGGCGAGCACTGCATCAATCATGGGCAGGATGCGTTCTGAGTGACCACGCTCGAGCTCGATTTCCCGCGCAACCGAATGTCCATCGATCAGCAGCGCGGCCGAGCAGCTTTCCGTGGCCGTGTCGAGCGCCAGAATCCTCACAGCGATTCCGCGGCGACGGCCGATGCCCGCCGGCGCGGAGCGTGTTTTCGCAGGAAGCGCAGCGCTTCATCGCAATCACGCGTGACGGTCATCTCGGGAAGCGCAGCCAGGAAGACTTTGCCATAGCCACGACCGACCATGCGCGGATCGCAGACGACCACGGCGCCGTAGTCGTCTTCGCTGCGGATCAGCCGCCCCACTCCCTGCTTGAGCGCCAACGCCGCCTCCGGAAGCTGGTAATCGCGGAACGCATTGCCGCCGGTTGCCTGGAGATGTGCGATCCGCGCCCGCACCAGGGGGTCGTCGGGCGAGGCAAAGGGCAGCTTTTCGATGATGACGAGTCGCAGGGCCTCGCCTTTCACATCGACGCCTTCCCAAAAACTCGTGGTGCCCAGCAGCAGCGCATTGCCGTCATCGCGGAACTCCTTGAGCAGCCGCTCGCGCGGGGCTTCGCCTTGCACGAACAGTCGGTAGGGCGTCGCGCCCATCCAGCGTGCGCGCAACAACTCCGCACCCAGGCGCAGGGCCCGATGACTCGTAAAGAGCACGAATGCTCCCCCTTGCGCGGCCTCGATCAGGGTGAGCGCAGTCTCGATCACCGCGGCGAGGTAACCCGCCGAGGCGGGCTCCGGCATTCCGGCGGGCAGATACAACAGGCTCTGCCGCTCGAAATCGAAGGGGCTCGCAATCTTGAGCGTCGGACTGTCGGTCAAGCCGAGCCGTCCGGTGAAGTGGCCGAAGTCGTCCCCGAGCGAGAGCGTCGCCGATGTGAAGACCCACGCGCAGCGGCGCGCCTGCACGAGCGCCTGGAAGCGCTCGGAGACATCGAACGGCATCAGGCTCAACGCGAAGCCGCGCGCAGAAATCTCCACCGCGCGCGCCCCCTCCATCTCGTCGACGGCGGCGATCCGCTCGAGTCGCAGCGCCAACTCACCCGCCCGCTCGCCGAGCTGCGCAAGCGGACTATCGCCGTCGAGGGTTCCTAACTTCACCCGCAGGTTCTGCAGCGACTGCGCCAGCTCGTCCACCGAGGCGCTCAGCGACGCACCTGTCTGCCTCCAGGCCAGGCGTCCGGCCCCGGCCGGCAGGGACGACGACAGATGGTGCACACTCTGTTCGACGGCCCGCACCATCTCGATAATCCTGGCGGCGGCCGCATCTGCTTCACTATCCGGGGAGGCGTGAGCCGCATGCGCGGTGACCTCGAGCTGCGCTTCCTTCAAGAGCGTCTCGATCTGGCGGCTGCTGACGTTGGCACCGAAGAACTGCGTCACGAGGTCCGGGATCTGGTGGGCCTCGTCAAGAATCACGGCATCGGCGGACCCCAGAATGTCCCCGAATCCGTCCTCCTTGAGGGCGAGATCCGCGAGCAGCAGGTGATGATTGACAATGACGACGTCAGCATCGAGCGCCTCGCGCCGGGCAAGCGCCACGTGACAGCGCGAAAGCTCCGGGCAACGCGTACCGAGGCAGTTGTCACGAGTGGAAGTGATGTGCGGCCAGACCGGGTTGGAGTCCGACAGGCCGGCCACTTCGGCAAGATCCCCCCGGCGCGTCGTGCGCGCCCAGCGCTCGATGCGCGCCAGCATTCCCTCAGGCACGGGGTTCTCGGCCGCGGTGTGGTCCAGGGACAGCTGTTCACCAACGCCGCCCACCCGCGCCAGCCGATAGCGGCACAGGTAATTGCTGCGCCCCTTCAGCAGAGCGACGCGTGCCGGCCTGCCCAAGGCCGCGCCGACGAGCGGCAAGTCCTTGGAAAACAGTTGATCCTGTAGCGTGCGCGTGCCTGTGGAAATGAGCACCCGCGCGCCCGACAGCAGGGCGGGAACGAGATATGCGAACGTCTTGCCCGTGCCGGTGCCGGCTTCCACCGCGAGGGTCTCGCGGCGCTCGAGAGCGGCCGCGACCCGCTCCGCCATGCGCAGCTGCTGGTGGCGGACTTTGAAGTCCGGGAGCGCCCGGTGCAGAGGCCCTCCGTGGCCGAATATCTCTTCAAGATCCAACATGATAGGGACGCGCCGCACGTAGTGGGGGCAAGGCTTGCCCTCTCTCAAGCTACCGTGCGGGGTCTGATGTGTCGAGACCGGGAGGCTGGCGCAATACCCCGAAATCGCGTCCGTGCCGTACGGTAATGGAACAAAATGACACGGTTTATCCTACTTATAAGGAGACCCCGACAGGCCCCGCTATACTCAAGTCCCCTGGGGCGGCGGCGGGCTGATGTCTCGGCACCGCCGGCGGCACGGGGGCTCGATGACGGCCGCGCCCGCCGAATGTGAGGATCCGCGAATGGCGACTGCTGCACAGATGCTGACCCCGCTGGCCCAGCTGAGCCGCTCGGTGGCCGATTGGGTGGACTCGGTGCGCGAGCTCACGCAGCCGCGCGCGATACACTGGTGTGAGGGGTCCGATGCAGAAGCGCGGGAGCTGACGGCGAAGCTGCTGCGCGACGGTGAGCTGACCGCGCTCAACCCGCAACTCTTCCCCGGCTGCACGTTATACCGCTCGCATCCGAGCGATGTCGCCCGCGTCGAGAACCTCACCTACATCTGCACGCGCTCGAAAGAAGACGCCGGCCCGAACAACAACTGGATGGATCCGGAGCGGGCGCACGCCAAGATGCGCGACCTGTTCCGAGGCTGCATGCGTGCGCGCACGCTGTACGTCATCCCCTATTGCATGGGTGCCATCGACTCGCCGCTTGCGCGCTGCGGCGTGGAAATCACCGACAGCCCCTACGTCGTCCTCAACATGACGATCATGACACGCGTAGGGCGGCCGGCGCTGCAGCGCATTGCCCGCGATGGCAACTTCGTCCGCGGCCTGCACTCGATCGGCGAGCTCGATCCCGAGCGCAGGTTCATCATGCACTTCCCGGAACAGCTCTCCATCGAAAGCTTCGGGTCCGGCTACGGCGGTAACGCGCTGCTCGGCAAGAAGTGCCACGCGCTGCGTATCGCCAGCTGGCAGGCTCGCACCGAAGGGTGGCTCGCGGAGCACATGCTGATCGTGGGTCTCGAGAACCCGAAGGGCGAAACGCACTACCTCGCGTGCGCATTTCCCTCGGCGTGCGGCAAGACCAACCTTGCAATGCTGATTCCGCCGGTTTCCCTGCCGGGCTGGCGCGTGTTCACAGTGGGCGATGATATTGCGTGGCTGCATCCCGGCGCCGACGGCCGCCTGTGGGCAATCAACCCCGAGGCCGGCTACTTCGGCGTGGTCCCCGGGACCAATCCGAAGACGAACCGCAACGCGTACGAGATGATCCGGCGCGACACGCTGTTCACCAACGTCGCTCTGACTGCCGACAATCAGCCGTGGTGGGAGGGACTGACGACGGGCACGCCCGTGATCGACTGGCAGGGGCGCCCATATGATCCAGCGCGCGGCCCCGCCGCTCACCCCAATGCACGCTTTACCGTCGCGGCGAAGCGCAACCCGAGCTACTCGCCGCACGCGGAGGATCCGAGCG
>WNFO01001430.1_pt1 | contig 23387 bp, 19 predicted proteins | sample 5400251 | NCBI WGS metagenome assembly WNFO01 (sample SAMN13153354, study PRJNA577476) | soil metagenome | isolation source: 100 cm saprolite under Madrone tree | place: USA:California | collected 2016-06-14
GCGCGTGAGGAGGATCACGATGAGCACGGGAACGAAAAAGATCCGCAACAGCGTCAGTGAGTTAGGAAGATTCATGAGCGCATGACGGCGGGGGTGCCGCCCCTGGCTTCAGCCACCGCAATTCACTATAGACTTGGTGCTAGGACGCGTCAACACGTCAAGAGGCGGTTGCGGGATTCTTCGGAAAGCCCTAATTCAGTGGATTTTGCTCTCGGAGGGTTACTCTGGGATTAACACCTTCCCAAGAATCTCAGCAGATTGGACAGTACTGTTTCGTTACGCACCTGCTGCAAATCTGTGCAAATGTGTACAGGCCTGAGTTGCGCCGAGACCTGAAGGAGGCAAACCATCAGAGCTCTGGAAAGTTAAATAATTCTTTCAGTATCAGCATGTTACAGCGACGCCTCCGCCGGATTCTCCAAGGTGACCACAAGAATAGGCACGCTGTTCTCCGCAAGACAAATACAGTTTCCACAACGTTTTCCACAGAGGGCGGTGTTCGAAGATGGAAGGAAAAGAAACCCAGGAGGAGCCGCAAGTGAGTAAAAACAGAGGTCTTGCGCCGTTTTACTCCAGAGTTACCAGGGCGGTGCGAAGCAGACCCGTCAAATAACGCGGGGAGCGCGAAGGAGGCGGATCGGAAGCATGAAAATGGCAGTGAAAAGACCAAGAACTCCGTCAACGGCGATTCCCACAATGCGGAAAGGCAGCAACAGCAGCCACACGATGGGATATAGAACGAGCGCCAGCAGAGCGATCGGCCAGCACAGGATAAACAAGATAATCCACAAAAAGAAAGCAGCCATGGCAACCTCGATTGTGGTGGCAGCACAGCAGTCAGGGGAAAGGAACCGCCACGCGCCGGCCTCGTCTAGATATTACGAGGTTGAACGCGAAAAGGTTTCCTCGACGGCAAATTCCTTGAGGCGCAGGCGTTTCGCAATGGAAGCGGGCACCTCGGCATCAAGCCGCATGTGTGAATCGTCAATTTCCGAGTGGAGGACGCGCCCGAGCGCATGAATCATGGCCAAGGTACGTCCTTCCGCGAGCGGCAAGCGGATGGAAATCTTGAGAACGGCATCCGTCGGCATCTCGGCGTCTATCCGTTGCCGCAACTCCTCGATCCCTTCGCCCGTAAGAGCGGACACCAGAACCGGCGCGCCGCAAGCGCCAATGCTTCTCCCGGCGCTGCTGGCGACGGCATTCCGATCTTCAGGAGCGAGGCGATCCATTTTATTCAAAACGCGCAACCGGGGCCGGTCATCGACACCAAGTTCCCGCAAAATCTTGTCTACTTCATTGTCAAGTTCGTCGTGGTGTGGATTGGAGACATCGCTCACGTGCAGGATTAGTGCGGCTTCCTGCACTTCTTCGAGGGTCGCACGGAACGCGGTCAGCAGTCCTTTGGGCAGATCGCGGATGAATCCAACGGTGTCCGAAACCAGGACGCGGCGGTTCGAGGGAAGGCGCAACGCACGGATGGTGGGATCGAGTGTCGCGAACATCCTCGAAGAAACCAACACTTCGGCACGGCTCAGAGCATTGAACAACGTGGACTTGCCCGCGTTGGTGTAGCCTACCAGCGCGATGGTGCCCAGTGGAACAGCATTGCGCGCCTCGCGCCTGAGCGCCCGTTGTTTGCGGACTTCATCAATGCTGAGCTCGATCTTGCGGACGCGGTCGCGAATCCGCCGGCGGTCGGTTTCCAGTTTCTTCTCGCCGGGGCCGCGCACGCCGATTCGCCCCGCTCCCCCGCCTGCTCCCCCCGCGCCACCGCCGCCGCTTTTGCCGCCGAGGCGCGACATCGCGGTTCCCTTTCCGGTCAGGCGGGGCAACATGTAATTCAACTGCGCTAACTCCACTTGCAACTGGCCCTCGCGGCTCCGCGCGTGGCGCGCGAAAATATCGAGAATCAGCTGCGTTCGGTCGATTACCCGGCGCTCCGTCGCTTGTTCGATGTTGCGCTGCTGCACTGGGGAGAGGTTGCTGTCGAAAATGATGAGGGGCGCTTTGTGAGCCGTGGCTTCGGCGCGAATCTCGTCCAGCTTGCCGCGGCCCACCAGCGTTGCGGGGTCCGCGGCGTCTCGCAACTGGAAAACCGTTCCGGCGATTTCCGCTCCAGCACTGCATGCCAACTCCACCAGCTCCAGGAGCGATTCTCGGCCCTGCTCACCGGCCGCCATGCCGGGAAAGCGAGGCGCGCGCTTCCACCCAACACCTACGAGTAAGGCGCGCTCTGCGTTCGAGACTTGGTGTTGCGTTTTGGTCACTGAGATCGGCCGGGAGTCATGTTGCGGACTTGCGCATTTATAGCGGTGCTCACCCCTGAGAATGATTATACGCTTCTCCTCTCAGGCTCGCGACCTGCGTTCCATCCCTTGGGCTTGCGGGAATTCAGCAGAGATTTGCCTACCCAGCCGACCCATGTGAGAATCAATTCATGCGAAAACTTACTACAATCGTGACCACTTTTTTGGCGGCTAACATGGTTCTCTGTGGGAATGCCCCGGCACAGCAGACTCCAGCAACGAATACGCAACAACCTCCGACGGCGAAGGCGGCGCCGGCTCCCGCTACGGGCGCTCAGAAGGCTCCCACGGCAAAGGCAGGTACAGCGGCCAGCCCGAGAACGCCGGCCTCTCTCACGCTCAAGACGCAGAAGGACAAAGCAAGCTACGCGGTAGGATTGAATGTAGGCAAGAACTTGGAGGCGCAACTGACTCAACAATCTGTTGAAGTGAACCAGGCAATTCTACTAAGGGGAGTGAAGGACGCCCTCGCGGGCGGCAAGACACTATTGACGGACGACGAAGTGAAGGCCGTGCTCACGCAACTGCAGGCTGACGCGCGCAGCAAACAAATGGAAAAAATGAAGGCGGCCACTGAACTGAACAAGAAGGAAGGCCTCGAGTTCCTGACTGCGAATAAGGAGAAGGAAGGAATCGTAACGCTGCCGAGCGGGCTTCAGTACAAGGTTCTGACGGCGGGTACAGGACCCAAGCCTGCCGCTACCGACACCGTCGCGTGCAACTATCGAGGCACACTGATCAACGGCACGGAGTTTGACAGCTCCTACAAGCGCGGGCAACCGTTGTCCATTCAGGTAAATGGAGTCATCAAGGGCTGGACGGAAGCTCTGCAACTCATGCCTGTGGGATCGAAGTGGCAACTCTTTGTTCCGTCGGATCTGGCTTATGGCGAACGCGGTGCGGACCCGCGCTCGGGTATCGGCCCCGGCGCGACCCTCATTTTTGAGGTTGAGCTGCTCTCGATCCAGGGCAAGGACAAATTAGAAGCTGTGCCAAAATAGGCGGACGCGAGAAGTGAGTTTGTCGATGGCTGCGATCAATCAGCTCGCGCAAGTGAGTTTCTATCTCAGCCCTTCTGCCTGAAGCCATTCGAGAACGCCGGCTTGTACCTCGGCATCATCGCCAAAACCTGAAAACCAGCGCACGCCAGGCTCTTTGCGAAACCAGGTGAGCTGGCGCTTGGCGTAGCGTCTCGTGGCTTGTTGAATCGCCGCGCGCGCCTCTTCCAAAATCATCTCGCCCCGCAGCACCCTGCGCAATTCGCGGTAGCCGATAAAATCAAATGGCTTTGCATCTTCGCTCAAGCCCCCATCAAGCAGCCCTTGCACTTCGCGCATCCATCCCTGGTCGAGCATGGCGTCTGTTCTGGCATGAATGCGTTCGTTGAGCTTTTCGCGCGGCGGCATCAATCCAACTTTTAGAACGCGCCATCCTTCCAGTGGAACACGGCCGGTTCGATGCACTTCGGAAATCGGCTTGCGCGCCAGAAGGCAGACTTCGACGGCACGGATGAGCTTCTGCTCGTCGGCAGGCGCAATTTTTCCGGCCGCTTCGGGGTCGAGCCGCTTCAGCACGCGATGCAAATGGCCGGGCGAATGCTCTTCGACGCGTGCGCGTAGGCGCTCGCGCAGCTTTTCCGAGCGCTGCGGAACATCCGCAAGACCCTCAAGAAGCGTGCGCAAATACAATCCAGTGCCCACGGTGAATACCGGCAAGCGCCAACGTTTGCGCAGATCTTCCAGAATCCGCAATGCCAACTGGCGGTAGCCCCCTGCGGTTGCATCGTCCTTTGGTCCAAGCACGTCGATCAGATGGTGGGGAATGCCGCGGCGTTCGGAGTGGCTGGGCTTTGCAGTGCCAATATCGAAACCACGATACAGCTGCGTCGAATCGCACGCCACAACTTCACCGCCAAAGCGTTCCGCGAGCTTTACACCGAGCGCCGACTTTCCCGATGCCGTCGGACCGACAATGGCAACGAGCGGTAAGAACGTTTTATTTTCGTTCATCGAAAGAGGAGATGCCGCGCGCGAACGAAAAGAAAAATGAGCACAAACAGCGCGAGGAGAAGACTGCCTAGCACCTGTTGGCGCGGAACTTTCACCTTGGCTGGTTATAATCCTCGGGCAAGATGTTGTAATAATACCTGTAACGCAGCTCGATGTAAGGGCCCTTGAACTGCGCAGGCAATGGCTCGAAAGGATTCGAAGCGCGCACGGAAGAGTATGCGGCGCGGTCCAGGGGCTCTTTCCCCGAATAGCCTTGGATTTCCGGCTCGTTGGATGGCACGCTGCCGTCCCGCATAATCTTGAATGTCAGCACGACTATGCCTTTCTCACCGAGCTCGACAGACGCCGGCATGACGGCAAACCAATTGCGTTTCACCGTAACATAAACGGCAAACCAATTGCGTTTCACCGTAACATAAACACGCTGGAGATAGCTCTGGAAGTCCACCCCTTGAGGATCCGTGAGCATGTCCATGCCGCCGTACGCTGCTCCACCACTGCCCCCGCCGCCCCGTCCGCCACCGCTGCCGGGAAGTTGGCCACCTCCCGCGATCGCGCGGGGACCGGAGGGCCGCGTTCCTTTCAAGATGTCTTGAATGCTTTGGTTTGGTGACGTTTGTCGGGGCAAGACCAGACCGGGATGCGGCTGCGGAGCATCCGGCGCCTCAAGCTTTAGCGGGGCTTTCGCCACTGGCGCGTCGGATTGCGTCTGCGGAGCTATTTGTGGAACGTTCTGTTTGGGCACCGGTGCGTTTGGCAACTCCCTTACTGGTCGTTCTGGCTGAAGCGCTGGCGCTGGAACGATGGGTGGCGCGACTCTCCGCAAGACGCGCGGATCGACATGGACTTTAGGCGGCGGTTGAACCGGGCGAGTTGAGGGCTTCAGCGATTCCAATGCGCCGGGAGGAAGCAAAACCGTCATTTGCCTTCGCGCAAGTTCCATTTCGGCTTGGGTCGGCTCATGCGGCGGAAACAGCTTCGATTGGAACAGCAGCGCGAGGAACAGGAGGCCGTGAAACGCGATGGAAGAAATACGCGTGATGAGTTGCCACTTGGTCTTCTCTTCTCTTTGCTCGGGAACGATCAGTTGTACTTCGCCGGTGCTGAAAATGTCCGGGTCAACCAGGTCTTCCGGAACGTGCAGCGGGTGCTCGCTCGTTTCCGGCGGCGCGGCGCCGGCGGGCAAGACGATGCGCTCGTCCATTTCCGTTGGTTGTACCGGCGTCGAATGGTCTTCCTGGATGTTGTAGGCTTCGCGATTCACGTCGCGGGGCACAACTACCCTCGCCGCGATGGATTCCAGAGGCAAATTCGTCGGAATCGTCGAGTTACCGTTCAACTGCACGATGGGCAGCATGGCAGGTACCAGCGTGCGCTCGTCCATGGTGGTGGGTCGGCGGCGCCGCGTGGGCGTATCCATCGCCGCGGATGGACGAGCATCGATCGGAACCAGAATCCGTGAAATCATCTTGTTTTGTCTTGTGTAGCGAATGAGCCTATTTGGACGCGCGCGGCGTGTTCTTGGATGCTTGCCATGACGCGGCTAGCCAATTCGAGCGCTGCGCGTCCCGCGGCCCCGTTGGTGCGCGGTTCCTTTCGTGAGCGCACGGCATCGACGAACGCTTCCAGTTCCGCGTGCAGCGGCTCGACCGCGGGAGCCTTCAGTTTCTCGAATCCAAACTCGGGCTGCGGACCGGGCTTCTTTACGCCGATCCTCAGCGCGTCCCGCCGCGCATAATCCAATGAAACATATTCGTGCTGCTGGAAGAAGCGCATCTTGCGCACGCGCTCCGTAGACACACGGCTGGCGGTGATGTTGGCTACCGCGCCACCTGCAAATTCCAGCCGCGCATGGGCGATGTCCACTTTGTTCGTCAGGACTGGGATCCCAACGGCTTTCACTTCCGCCACCGGTTCGTTGACCATTGCCAGCAAAATGTCCAGGTCGTGAATCATCAAGTCGTAGATTACATCCACGTCGAGGCTGCGCGGTGAAAAGACGCCCAACCGGTGCACTTCGAAAAACAGCGGCCGGTTCAGTATCGGCTCAACCGCAACCACGGCAGGATTGAAGCGTTCAACGTGACCTACCTGGAGAATCCGTCCGTTTTTTCTCGCCGCATGAAGCAGGGCGTCGGCCTCTGCAAGATTTACGGCCATGGGTTTCTCGACTAGGACGTCGAGCCCCATTTCCAGAAGCCTGCAACCCACCGCTGCGTGCGCGACGGTCGGGACTGCCACGCTCGCGGCGTCCGCGCGTTCGCGCAATTCATCGAAATTCTTCAGCACTCGTGTCTGAAATTCAGCCGCGACGGCCGCGGCGCGCTCCTGATTCTCGTCGAAAACTCCAACGAGTTCCACGCCTTCGAGTTCCCTGTAGACTCGCGCGTGGTTGCGCCCGAATTCGCCTGTGCCGACCACGGCGACGCGGATCTTCTTCGGCTGTCCCGCCGCCGCGCTCATTCTTTGCTTATTCCCTTCGAGGCATCACTTGGTTCCGGGGCGGCCAGCGGAGGGAAGGCCTGAATCGCAATTCCCGCTGCATCCGCCAATTCGATCAGTTTTGCCCGGTCAAAAAGAAGCGTTCGTCCAGCGTCCAACGCAAGAGCAGTCGCGCCAGCACCCCTCATCTGTTCGATGGTAGGCAAACCGACCACGGGTACATCAAAGCGCATGTCCTGTCCTGGCTTGCTGACTTTCACGACAACCAGCAGCTTGCCGCCGGTGATTCGAGCGGCGCGCGCGATGGTCTCGTCGGTGCCTTCCATGGCCTCGACCGCCACGCAAGCGCGATCAGCGATCACCACGGTTTGCCCGATGTCCATGCTCGCGATTTGCCTGGCCACGCCGAGCCCGTAAGCCATATCCTCCGATTCGCGCTCGTCCGGGGCGCGCCGCGTAAGCACGCCGGGTTCAGCCACTAGCGGTTTCAGGAACATCGTTGAATCAACAAGGCGAATCCCTTCGTCTTCCAGCACGCGCGCTATTGCGCCGATCAGCGCATCCGTATTCTTCCGCGGAAGCGAAAAGAGCAGCTTCGCCAGTTTCCAGTCTGGCCGGATAGCGCTGAATATTTTGTTGTGTTTCACCTGTCCGGCCATCACCGCCTGCTTCACGCCTTCCTGATGCATCAAGTCGATGGTCTTGCTCAACTCCCCGAGGCTCACCCAATGCAGCCGAGTGGCAATCTTTTCAAGCTCCAGCGACGCTTCTTCCTTCAGCGCGATCACGGCCATGTCGATTCCCTGGCTGCGCGCTCCTTCCAGCACCAGAAACGGAAACCGCCCGTTGCCCGCGATGAGTCCCCAGCCTGTCGTATTGGTATTTGGGTCCGGCATGAAATGGGCAGTCAGAAGTTACTTCACGATGCCGCGCTCGGCGCTCTCAATGAATTTGATCAATTCCCGCACGTCGGCGGAATCGCCCAGCGACTTCCGCATTTCCGCAACGGCTTGCGACGTATTCAACTTCGCGCGCAAAAGCAAACGATAAGCGCGCTTCAACGCACGCACGCGTTCCGGCGAAAAGCCCTTGCGCTCCAGGCCGATCGCATTGATGCCGAAGCTTTTTGTTTCGCGCTCGGTAACAATTTTGGAAAACGGCGGCACATCCTGAGTGATCACCGTCGACGCTCCGATGTACGCGTACCGGCCAATGCGGCAAAACTGGTGCACCGGGCAAAACGCGCCAATGGTCGCGAAATCTTCCACCGTGACGTGTCCTGCGAGGGTTGCGCCGTTCACAAACAGGGTGTTGCTGCCGATCACGCAGTCATGCCCGACGTGCGAATACGCCAGAAGAAAGTTGCTGTCACCCAGCAAAGTTTTGCCGCCGCCCTTTTGCGTGCCGCGGCTGACCGTCACGTATTCGCGGAAAATGTTGTCGTCACCCGCCACTAACTCGCTGCGCTCGCCGCGAAAGGTATAGTCCTGCGGGTCGCCCCCGATTGCACTGAACGAATAAAACACATTCTTCTTGCCAAACTTCGACGGTCCCCCAACCGTGGCGTGCGCGTGTACCATGCAGCCGTCGCCTAATTCCACGTCCTCCCCAACCACCGCGTAGGCGCCAATTTTTACTCCCTCGCCAAGCTTTGCGCTCGCCGCCACAACAGCCTGCGGATGAATTTCGCGCATCGTCATTTCGCGGGTTCTTGGGCCTTCGTAATAACGTCGCGGTCCACCATCTTGCACATCAGTGTCGCTTCAGCAGCTAGTTTTCCATCCACCGTTGCTCTGCCTTCCAGCTTGCAGAAGTCTCCGCGCCAGTTGAGCACGGTCATTTCTACTTTCAATTGATCGCCGGGCACCACCGGCTTGCGGAATCGCGCGCCGTCGACGGCCACGAAGTAGAGCAGCTTGTTTTCGCGATCGGGAACTTCGGTGAGCAGCAAGAGTCCGCCGATTTGCGCCATGGATTCGATAATCAGAACCGCGGGCATGACCGGCTGGCCCGGAAAATGTCCCTGAAAGTGCGACTCGTTGATGGTGACGTTCTTCACGCCCACGATGCGCTTCAGGCGCTCCATCTCGAGGATCCCGTCCACCATCAAAAAGGGATAGCGGTGCGGCAGAATCTTCTGTATCGCAACCACGTCCAGTATCATTCGCGCTCTCCGTCTCGCCGCGCACCCCTCCAGCGGCGTCTGGCCCTTCCCCGGCAAACTTCTAATTATATGCGAACGCCTGCCCTGCGCGATACGCGCTCTTACATGGTTATCATAGTCTTCAAGCCGCTAGGTTTTCATACGTCGCGATAGACTGTGCTCGATTGCTCTGCTCGCGGCTCATTGATAGCATCTCTGCGCCATGCCAGATTCCCCACTTCCAAAAAAGTTTCTGCGGCTTCTGAAACCGCGCCTCCCGCAAATGATCGCGACGCTACGCCGGTTCGTGACCGCCGAGTCGCCCAGCCTGGAAAAAGCCGCCGCCGATCGATGCTGCAGTGTCATCGCCACAGAATGGAAGAAGCACGGCGCGCGGGTAGAGCGGATCGCGCAGAAGCGTCGCGGCGATCTCCTGCGCATCACTTACGCACCGAACAAACCTCGCCCTTCGAGGCAACTTCTGGTTCTCGGCCACTACGACACGGTTTACTCCACCGGAACCCTCGCGAAAATGCCTTTCCACGCAAAAGGCGGCAAAGCTTACGGCCCGGGAATCTTCGACATGAAGGCCGGAATCGTTCAGGCGCTTTTCGCTCTACAAGCGCTTCAACAAACAGAGATACCGCTTACTAAACGCCTTGTCTTCTTGTGGACTTCCGACGAGGAGATTGGCAGTGAATCTTCTCGCAAAATATTCGAAACGGAAGCCCGCCGCAGCGATGCCGTCTTCGTCCTGGAGCCTTCCTTCGGTCCGCGCGGATTGCTGAAGACGGCTCGCAAGGGAGTCGGCGAAGCCGAGTTAATCGTGCATGGCCGCGCATCGCATGCGGGTCTCGCGCCTCAGGAAGGCATCAACGCCATTCACGAACTGGCGCGGCAGCTCGGGCGCATCGAAAAATGGAACGATCTTCGCCGTGGCCTCACCATCAACGCCGGCATCATTGAAGGGGGCACGCGCACCAACGTCATTCCGGAACGCGCTCGCGCCGTTCTCGATCTGCGCGCGCTTCGCGTTTCCGATATGCGCGACCTCGAAGTCCGCCTGCGCGATCTGCGCGCGTTGCAAGCTGGCGCACGGCTCGAGATCACCGGCGGCTTCGACCGTCCTCCGCTGGAACATAAAATGAGCGAATCGCTCTTCGCCCGCGCCCAATTGCTCGCAAAGGAAATGAATCTCTCCCTGGGTGAATGCACCGTGGGTGGTGGCTCGGACGGAAATTTCACCGCCGCGCTGGGCATCCCCACTCTCGATGGCCTTGGCGCCGTCGGTGATGGCGCTCACTCATCGGGTGAGCACGTGCTGATCAACACCATGCCCCAGCGCGCCGCTCTTTTGGCCGCTCTTCTCGTCACGAACTAGGATTTTTCAACTCTGAGTGACAAATGGGAATAACGGAGGACACGAGGGTAAGTGCACCTGCAAAGGGAATCATCGCCCGTAGGTTTTGCGCAGAAACTCCGCCGTGGAATGCATCAAATCGTCGTAATCGCTGTGCAGCACTTCCTTCAGCGCCACCTCGGTTGCTATTCCTGCTCCGATGCGATCCAGAATGCGATCGATGTCGCTCATCCCGCCGGACTGCACGATGTATTCGATGTTCGCCAGCGACCAGGCATACGCATAGTGCGCCGTATCCCCGCTCATGTTCAGCCACGAACCTTCGAGGCGGCCAAGCGGAAAGGCGTGACCGGCGTTGTAAATCTGCACAAGAACCGCGGCATGCTCTCCGCTGCGCTGGCCCTCCATCCATTGCGCCAGTCCTTCCTGAACCCAGGTCGGCGCATGAATCTCGCAGCTGGCCTTGAGCCCCATGCAAGCGCTCCGCGTCTTTTGCGCAATGAAGCTGTGGGTGAGCTCATGTTTGAGGACGCGCGACAATTCCCCGTCGACGCCTGCCAGTCCCTCCACCGGCACGCGGATGCGTCCATCGTTCAGCGCTCCGGCCCACGCCGGCGCCCTGGTGATATCGCTGAAGGCGTCTTGCGTGTAGAGAATCACCCCGATTGATTCCGGCGGCGTAAAGTTCAGCTCGGATTCGATGTCCGAAAAGTGCCGCTCCAGCGTTCGCAACACGTCGCGTGCCAGCGCCGGCGCTGCCGCGCCGCTGTAGCGCAGCTTGAAGTGGGTGCTCTCGTTTTCCTTGTAACTTTCTTCTTCATTCTTATCGGCGAGCGCTTTTTCCAGCGCACCCTGCACTTCTTTGTCCGGACGCATGGCCAGCGCGCGCTTCCACTCCGCAACCGCCTGATCCAATTTGTTCAAACCGTAGTAGGCCCAGCCCTCCAGCTTTGGCACATCCGCATTGTCGGGCGCAAAACGCCGCGCACGCTCCAGGTATTCCAGGGATTCCTTAAATTCGCTCTGCCTCAGAAGCAGGTAGCCTACATTCATGAGCAACACTGGCTCTTCCGGCGCATAAGTCAATGCCGTACGCGCATCGATAAGCGCATGTCCCATGTCGCCGTGGGTCAATTCATAATTTGCCGCCGCATGATGCCCCAAAGCCGCGCTTAGATTCGCCCGCCGCCCGCCCGTGCGCGCCGCGCTTTCCAGTTTCGCAATGTATTCTCGGTCGATCGAACCGTCGTGGACCGCTCCGTGCTCGACCTCGGTGAACGTTCCGGTGGCTTCCATCGCTGGCGGCGTGATCGTCAAGTTGGCGGCATTGGCTCCTGGCGTGCCGGCTGTGGGCACCATGCCGCCGCTCTCAATGTGATCGACGATGGATTTCGGTAGGCTCAATTCTCCCGCGGAGGTCACATACTTTACTTTGTCGCCTTCTTCGACCGCGCTCAGAGCGGTGATGCGCCGGCCGTTTTTGAGGACAATCGTATCCGCTGCTGCTCCGCCGCACATGCCAAGGAGTGCGGCGCCCAGCAAAATAGCGCGAAATTCGCGGGCAGTAGTCATGCGCGGTATCTTCCCATTCTAATCCGGCCAGACAAGTCTGCTCATCCCTCCTTGTTCCTTCATGCCGAAAGTGTCTACACTTCTTGCATGAGGGTGTGGGCAATCTCTTTTGCGTTATGGTGTCTTCTCGCGCCGGGAGTCTTTCCAGCGACGGAAAGATCCGCGCATGAATTGTACGATGCCATCAAGGCGCTCCGCGTCGACCCCGCCAATGTTTATCGCGTCGTTCCCGCCAATCACATTCAGCTAAGGCGCGGAGACGCTGTCCTCTCCTTTGAAGAGGGGACGCTCAGTTTTTTTCCCCCGCTGGACGGGCAGATTACCGGCGCGGTTTTTTCCGGGCGCGGTCATGTTCTGGCGGCGCCGAGGGAACCCGTCGAAAAGCAGCAGATGGGGCGTTTTCTTGGCGCTCCCATCCTCGACCAGGAATTTGTCAGCGGTTACATTCGCTTCACAGACGATACCGCGGACGACCTCCTTCGCCAATTCCACGCCGCGAATCTTGCGGCTCAAACGGATTCTTCCGTTGCGGCCCAGTGGGATTCCGCTGTGGCTGGACTCAATCCCGCTTACACCCTTCGCATTCTGGTTGATAGGTTGTCGCCCAACCCTAAGCCCTGTTTTTATGCCAGTCTTGAAGGCGTAGCCACTGGTCCGTTCGATGTGGTCCTTGACAGTCAACGCGATGAACCGTTCCTGCTCGGGCAAGTTCACAAAGCGGGCAGCGCAACTCTTTATGATGTCTGGACCTCGCGTCGCCTAGCGGACACTTCTCCTATTCCCGCGGCCTTTCGCGCTACTCATTATTCCCTCGAGACTACGATTTCCTCCAACAACTCGTTAGAGGCCACCGCCAGCGTGAGTTTGCGCCCGGTAACGGGAACAGATCGCGTGCTCGCATTCCAGCTTTCCCGGGCTTTGACCATCGACAGCGTCACGGGCGAGCATGGAGAATCCTTCGAATTCTTTCAAAATGAGGGCATGAGCCCCCAGGAACGTAGCTCCCGCGGCAACGACTACGCGGAGGTAGTTCTTTCGCACGTTCCCGCGCAGGGTCAGGAATTCACTCTTCATTTTCATTACCGAGGCAACGTCATTCAGGACGCTGGAAACGGCGTCCTGTTCGTGGGCGCCAGAGAAAGCTGGTACCCCCACCTTGGCGATTGCGCGGAATTCTCTTCCTATGATTTTCTCCTGCGTTGGCCGCGCAAGCTCCGCTTGATTGCCACTGGCGCCAAGCTGGAAGAGCACGAGGAAGGAGAATTTCGCGTCGGGCACTGGAAGGCGGAGAAACCTATCTCTGTTGCGGGCTTCAATCTCGGTGAGTACGCCTCTTCCTCCGTGGCCTCCGGGGCTCACTCCGTCGATGTTTACGCGAATCGTGAACTCGAGGAGGACCTGCGCAAGCGGCTGTCATCGCCAGACCTAAACGACCTGTCCTTCGCCTCCGCGCAGTACGGCTCCGCTGCGAGGGGGCATCCGGTCGCGCCGGCGCCTTCCATCCCTCCCAGCCCGACCGATGCCCTGAAGCAGCTTGGCAAAGAGATCGATTCCTCCATCCGTTTTTATGAGACATTCAACGGGCCCTTTCCATTTCACAACCTTAGCGTTTCGCAGATTCCCGGAACCTTTGGGCAGGGTTGGCCCGGCCTGCTCTATGTTTCCACCTATTCCTTTTTGCGTCCTGAAGCTCAGCAGCGTGCTGGCCTGAGCCCCGCCACCCAGGAGAGTTTTACGGAACTTGTTCCTTACCATGAGGTCGCGCACCAATGGTGGGGCAACGTCGTCGCATGGTCGAGCTACCGCGACCAGTGGATTGATGAAGCCATCGCAAACTATCTCGCCCTGCTTTTCGCCGACACGAAGAAGAATCCGGATCGCACCCTGCACGTATGGCTGGGACGCTATCGTCACCAACTGACTGAAAAATTGCCGGGCGCTACCGAGGCGGCAGGCGATATCGGCGCCCTAACTTTGGGAATCCGCCTCAATTCCTCGAAGTCCCCTTCTGCTTACGAAGAGATCGTCTACGGCAAGGGTTCCTGGATCATTCATATGTTGCGGGAAATGCTGCGCCAGCCTGCCGCGGCAGGCCAGCACGGCGCCAGGAACCCCGACGCGCGGTTCAGCGCCCTGCTGCAAACGCTCGTGACCAAGTACGCCTACCGCGCCCTCTCCACCGAAGATTTGCGCCACGAAGTGGAAACCGTCATGACGCCCGGCATGGACCTCGAAGGCGACCGCTCCATGGAATGGTTCTTCGAGGAGTGGGTGCGTGGTACCGGGATTCCCCACTACCGCGTTGAGTTCACCGCTCGCCACACGGAAAGCGGCTATCAGATTCGCGGGAAGCTCTTTCAGACGGGCGTGCCGCGCTCCTTCATCGCCAGAGTTCCGCTCTATTCCAGTGGGGCCGGACACGGCACTCTGCTCGGCACGGTCGTGGCAGCCGGGCCGGAAACATCTTTCCACTTTGACACTCCGAATCTCACGCGCAAAATTATCATTGATCCCCAGATGACGCTGCTCTGCACCTCGGAATAATTGAACTTGCTTTTCACTTGGAGTGCGGTAGCTGCGTCGCTGCTTTGGCCGCCGCCCGGCGTTTTCAATTCTGAATTTCGCGTCGAATGCTCGAACCATGGGATGGACACTAACGGCGCTGCTGCCTGCTGAAACGCTCGAGCAGCAACTGTTGTTCGCGGAGCGGGCTATCCAGGTTCAGCTCCGCTTTTCCCTCGTCGCTGAAGATGTAAGCGAACCCCAGAGGATCGGCAGGGATCCCTGGGAGCAGTCCGGCCCAGACCAGTTCGTTCATATGCGTAGGACGCTTCCCGTACCGCTTCGCGTATTCATCGGCAAGCGCATCGAGCTGCTTGCAGTCTTCTCGTACTCTGAGCAGCTGCAGATGGAGCTCGGCATTCTTCTTAATCGTGGGATCGGTCGTCGAATTGTAAATGTCTTGCCACAAAAACGCCGAAGTCGCAAAGGACTCACCTTCCGCTGCAATCCTGGCAGCCATGACTTTCATCCAAATCTGCGCGTTGGGTCTCTTGCTGCCCTCCAGGAAAGCTTCGGAAGCCTTCTGGTAATCTTTGAGATCGAAATAGTAGACAAATCCCAGGTCCTCATAGAGGCGCCAGTATTCCGGATTCGCTTGGATGCCGCGCTGAATCAGCTGCACGGCGAGGTCCGGCCTGCCTGCGCCCCCCGGCGCCGCTTGGCTAAGAAACATTGCGCCGAACCTGTACGCAACCAGCAGATTAGGGTCTAGAGTCGTCGTAATGTCCAGGAGGGGCCAGAGCAATTCGAGATTCGCCTGGCCTCGCACGTGCTTGTTTCCGTAATATTGCACAGCTCGCGTCCAGTAAATGTCCGCCAGCAACGGCGCGTATTCCAGGCTCATCGCTTTGACGAGCCTTCTCGAGCGTAGCAGGACGTCGTCACTCTCCTGGCTTAGTGACTCGCGTTGCGCGTCGATCCCGTGCTGTAGCCTCCAGACGCTCGCAAATCCAAGAGGCAGGACTAGCAGAAGCAACCACGCGATGGGATTCTGCAATTTCATTTCAGATTGCGCCGGGAGAACACCGCGGCCGCCGCCGTCAAAACGATCGTGCAATAAACCACCGTGTACAGCGTGTTTTGCAGGATGAATGCGCCGGGAACCGCTCTCCCGTGCGCGGCCATGGCCATCACATTGAAATTCTCAAAGTTCGGCAGCAAATAGGAAAGCCATTTGGTGAACGCCGCCATCGCCGGGCTCATCACATTGACCGGCAAATTCCGCAGCTCCTGCACGTACAAACCTACGATGTACAAACCCACGGTGAACAAAATCGCCAGCAGCGGCGTCGTGAAGCAGGAAAACATCAGCGCCAGTGCGACAACCAGCGCCAGCTTCAGCAGTATGAAATACACCGCCACCAGCACCACCGCGTCGCTGCGCACGAGCGCGTGCTTCACGTAGATCATCACCAGCAGGAGCCCCAGGGCCATCGCCGCCGTGTTCACCGCCAGCGTCAGCACCAGCCCCGCGAATTTTCCCAGCAGGAATTCCCACCGCCGCACCGGCTTGGCCAGCAGCGCGTAGAGTGTGCGCTTGTCCATTTCCTTGGAAACCAGCGCGACTCCGATGAACACCGCAATCAGTAAGCCGATCACCGAAATGGCGCTCAGCCCCAGGCTCACGATGACCGTCTGCTCGATGCCGATCGAAATTTGCCCTACGGCGATGGCTGCAACCATCATCAGCAGCGCGAAAAACACCAGGTTGTACAGCACCCGGTCGCGTACCGCTTCGCGAAACGTGTTCAATGCCACGACCCCGACTCGCTTCATTGGCCGCTCACCTCGACTGCCGCTCCCTGCGCGCGATCGGCCTCCACCAGATTCATGAAAAACTCTTCCAGCGTCGCTTTCACCTGTGACACCGAGAGGATGCGCGCCCCGGCTCCTCGCAATTGTTCGATGGCGGCATACAGCTCTTCCTCAGCCACTTGCAACCGGTAACAGTCGCCCGTGCGCGTCGCCTTGGAGACCAGCGGCGAATTGCTCGTCCCCTTCAGCTCAAAGAAAATCTCCATCCCCTGCGTTTTCATGTCCACGAGTGTGTCCGGCGCGCCGACCCCGCGCAGCTTGCCTCCCACAATCACTCCTACGCGGTCGCACAACATCTCGGCGTCTCCAAGAATGTGCGTGGAAAACATCACCGTCTTTCCGTCCCTCTTCAACTCCAGAATAATGTCGCGCACTTCGCGCCTGCCCACCGGGTCCAGCCCCGACATCGGCTCATCCAGAATCACCAGCTTCGGATCGTGCAGAATCGCCTGCGCCAATCCCACGCGCTGCAGCATCCCCTTCGAGTATTTGCGAAGCTGTATTTTGCGCGCCGTTTCCAGCCCGACCTTCTTCAACATGCGTTCCACGCGTTCCTTGCGGTCCGTCGCCGTCAGGTCGTGAAACCTCGCGAAATAATCGAGCACTTCCGCGGCGGTTAGATAGTCGTAGAAATAAGGCTGCTCGGGCAGGTAACCGATGTCTCGGTGCATTTCCACGTCGCTGATGGGCTTCCCGAGGATTCGTGCTCTCCCCGCCGTCGGGAAGATCAGTCTCATCAGGAGCTTGATGGCTGTCGATTTACCGGCGCCGTTCGGCCCGATGAATCCAAACACTTCGCCCGTTTGCACCTGCATATTCAGACCATCGAGCGACGTTCTCTTCTTAAGGTTCAAGAACCCGAAGGGATACGCCTTGGTCAAATTTTCAACTTCAATCGCTGCTTCTGGCATGTTTTGATTGTTGGCAAGCTGTGGCTGACAGTCAATCCCCTCGCCTGCGAAATGTGCACGGAGTGAAAATATAAAGATGGCTACAGTTACGACATTGTTGCGTCGCGGGAAATCAGGAATTGCCGCGGGCGTGCCCGATTTGCACCAGCTCCGCTTGTGGCGTCGCCTGCGGCGTCATCGGCATCGGCTTCAGGTTTTGCGGGTTTCGCCAGTTATCCAGAATTCCCACCTGCTGCACGCAGGAAACCGTGCACCGGGGCGCGCAAAACTTCACGGTCGAGTACTCCCGGTGCCGCATCTCCGGCGTGTACTGCGCCAGCGGAATCCCCGGATACCCGCGCTGCTGCGAACACCAGTGCACCAGCCCGTCTTCACAAATGTACAAGTAGCGCGACCCCGAGCGGCACCGCCAATTATGTTCCCGCCCGCGCGCCACGTTATGCTGAAATTCGTTGAAACGCGAGAAAGACCGCTTGCCCAGCGCCATGACTTCTTCAAAAATTTCCTGCTCGCGCGGCCCCAACGGCTTCAATTGCCCGTTGTTGTCGTGAATAATCCCCACTGTGCTGGTAAAACCCAGCTCCACGGCCCGGTGCGCGATCTTCAGCGCATCCTCGGGATCTTTCACGCCGCTCCCCAGCACCGAATTAATGTTCACTTGAAATATCGCGTATTGCGACAGCATCACCAGCCGGCCATCCAACGTCTTCAAGCTCTTCTTGGAAACTTCGTCCGGCACAACGTTATCAATGCTGATTTGCAGGTGTTCCAACCTTGCATCGTTCAGCCGCTCAATGCGTTCCTCGTTCAGATAGAATCCGTTGGTGATTAGCCCGGCGATCATGCCGCGCCGCCGGATGTGCCGGATCACCTCATCCAAATTCGGATGCATCAGCGGCTCGCCTCCGCTGATGGTGATGATCGAAGTCCCCATGTCCGCCAGTGCATCCAGCCGTTTCTTCATCTCTTCCAGCGGCACTGGTTTCGAGAAGTCATCGAATTCGTTGCAGTACGTGCACGCCAGATTGCATTGCCGCATGGGGATGATGTGCACCAGGATGGGGTGCTTTGTCGACACCAGCGCCTTCCCAATCATCTTCAGCTCGCGCACACGCGTCCGCAGAAACCGCAGCCGCCTGCGCAGCCGCGTTTTCGCAGTTGCTCCTGCTACCTTTGTTTCTTCAGCCATGAAAAAAGCAGAATCCCCTGCCAAAAATTATACATGACCTGTTGCAACTTCGCTTGCGCCGGTGCTCCACGCGCACTATTGCCCCCCCCGCAAATGAACCGCTTGGTTTGGATTTCTCTCTGCGTCGTTCCCTGCTGTGCCGACACAGTTAGCTACTAACGAACCGCCGTTTCAACCTCATCTTCATTTTTCTTGCGTTCTCTGCGTGTCTTTAGCGGCTCTTCACTGTGGTTTCGGCAACGCTGCCAGCGCCTCGCGAAACACCGCCAGATTGTTCTTATCTATCACTGCCGTGCCGGTATCCACCCAGCTCGGCAACGGCGCTGCCGGGGCGCTGCGCCAGTCCTTGAACTCCTTCACCGCGTTGTGGTGCAGGTCGTCCAGGAATTTTAGCCCGTAGTAGCTCATCACGTACGGCTTCTGGGCGATCGTTGAGGCAATGGCTCCTTTCTCGATCAGCTCCAATGTCTTCGGATCCTTGTCGAACGCCACGATTGGCACCTTGCCCGCCATCTCGAACCGGTTCAGCGCGTCGGAAGCCCCGGGACCTCCGGTCGCTTCCAGGCAAATAATTCCGTCTATTTTTTCCTTCTTCGAGATCATGTCAGAGATTTGGTCAAAGGCGTTGCGCCAATCCCCCTTGTCATCCAGTATCTTCGTCAGCTTCATCGCCGGAAAATTCTTCAGTGCATCAACTACCCCGGCCAACCGATCGTCTATATTGCGCTGGCCGGGAATAGTGATAACCACAATGTTTCCTTTGCCGGGGACCAGCGCCGCTATCCGCTTGACGCTCTCTCTTCCAGCTTTGAAGTTATCGGTTCCGATATACAACACCCTCCTGGAGTCCGGCACATCCGCATCAACGCAAATCACCGGAATCCCTTCGGATATCGCTTTGTCAATCTTCGCCTTGAACATCTCCGGCCGCGCCGCGGAAAGACAGATCCCTGCCGGATGCTGTTGCACGACGTCTTGGAACATCCCGGCCTCTGCGTCGGGGTCATACTTCACCGGGCCTATCAATTCGGCCTTCACGCCCAGCTGTTTGGCGGCGTCCAGAAAGCCGGCTTGCGCTTCCTGCCAGTACGGCAATTCAATATTGGTTGCAACGAAGACGTAGCGTTCCGTTTCCTCGTGATAAGGTTTCGCGCATGATGCAATGACCGCAGCCACCAGGAGAATCATCAAGAATGCCAGTGCTCCCGCATATTTCCTCATCGAAATTCTCCTTTCGCATTCAGTCCGGCCCTCGGCATTCCTCGCACTCATGAAACTCTGGTTGTTAGGGGAATCCTCCTTGTTGGTTGCCCGGAGGCCGATTCGCAACCGGATTCTAGCACCGTCGGGCTTGCCCCGTACCGTTTTGATTTGCAGCGGCCGTGTGGCCTACATTCCCGCTGACAATCTAGTCCAGCTCGCCAATCCGCCCAGCTTCCATCCGTACACTTCTCTATCCGAACATCAAGTTTTCCTTGACTTTCCCTTATTTCCTGGTACACATAGCGCTGTAGAAAACTGCATTTGGACTGTGGGAGCTTGCTCCCGCCTTTCTTTTTTTGGAGCCATAGTCCAGCCCTTTCCTAGCTCAAACAACCAAAATTGCGCCCTTTAGAATCAATCAATTACGAAATGCAATTTTTGTAAGCCCTTTCCTTTGATATTCATGCAAATTGGTGGGGGGGGGACGCTTCACAACTCATTCCTCCAAACCTTACGGCCTGCCCCGACTTTGCCGGGGGGCACTTGCTGATAGAATCGGGACAGCAGCCATTCAAGGAGTCCCAAATGTCTGAAGCAGCCAAGCAGTCCGCCCTGACCACGTCGACTCGCACTGAGTCCGACTCCATGGGCAAGATCGACGTCCCCGCCGACCGCTACTACGGCGCGCAAACCGCCCGCTCGCTCATCCACTTCGCTATCGGCAAGGACACCATGCCGCCCGAGCTCATCCGCGCCTTCGGCATCCTCAAAAAGGCCTGCGCGCTCGTTAACGAAGGTCTCGGCAAGCTTTCGGTGGAAAAAGCTTCGCTGATCACGCTAGCCGCCGACGAAGTCATCGCCGGGAAATTGAACGACCACTTCCCCTTGCGCGTCTGGCAAACCGGCAGCGGCACGCAAACCAACATGAACGTCAACGAAGTCATCTCCAATCGCGCCATTGAAATTGCCGGCGGGGTCATGGGCAGCAAGAAACCCGTCCACCCCAATGACGATGTAAACATGTCGCAGTCCTCCAATGACACGTTTCCCGCGGCCATGAATATCGCCGCTGCTACGGAAACGGCGCGCCGCTTGCTTCCCGCGGTAAAAAATCTTCGCGATGCGCTCGACGCCAAGGCCAAGGAATTTGCCGACATCGTAAAAATCGGCCGTACCCATTTGCAGGATGCCACGCCGCTCACCCTTGGCCAGGAATTTTCCGGCTACGTCAACATGCTCGACCGCGATGGCGGCCGCGTCGCCGTCGCTCTCGACGGCCTCTACGATCTCGCCATCGGCGGCACCGCCGTCGGCACCGGCCTCAACGCCCATCCTGAATTTGCCGTTCGCGCCGCGCGCAAAATCGCCGAACTCACCGGGTTGCCGTTCCGCTCGCATCCCAATAAATTTGCCGCGCTCGCCGCCCACGACGAAATCGTCTTCGCTTCCGGCGCGCTAAAAACTCTCGCCGCCTCGCTCATGAAAATCGCCAACGACATTCGCTGGCTCGCTTCCGGTCCGCGCTGCGGCCTCGGCGAACTCACTCTTCCCGAAAATGAGCCTGGCTCCTCCATCATGCCCGGTAAGGTAAATCCCACGCAGGCCGAAGCCCTCACCATGGTGTCCGTGCAAGTCATGGGCAATGACGCCGCCATCGGCTTCGCCGGCTCGCAAGGCAATTTCGAGCTCAACGTTTTCAAGCCCGTGATGATTTTCAATTATCTCCATTCCGTCGAGCTCCTCGCCGACGCTTGCAACAGCTTCGTCGAGCATTGCGTCGTCGGAATCGAAGCCAACCGCGAAACCATCGATCGCTACGTTCACAATTCGGTGATGCTCGTCACCGCGCTCGTCCCCAAAATCGGCTATGACAATGCCGCGCAAGTCGCCAAAGCCGCCCATCACGCCAAAATCAGCCTCCGCGAAGCAGCCCTAAAACTAGGCTACGTCACCGCCGAAGAATTCGACGCCCTCGTCAAGCCCGAGGACATGACCCACCCATGAGGCCACGCCAAAAACAATTCGCATTCTTCACGCCGAGCAGGTGCCCGCTTCCGCTTCTGTTGATCTTTGTGCTCACCCCCGCCGCATCTGGATTTGCTCAAAGAACGGATATCGCGTACGCGAGACTGCAGAGTGCTCCACCAGGGGCTTTTGAAGTGGAATTGTCCGATGCCCAGTGCCGCTTTTTGAGCTACCGAATTTTGGCTCCGTACCCGACCAACAGTGTCATCGAAGGGATTGCTACGCAACTCGAACAGCAACGTTGGACACGACTCCACTTTGACATGTTCAATCAAGCTGACGTCCCCATTCCTGAAAAATGGAAACACTGGACGAACGTCAATGGTGGGAGTTTCTACACGAAGGAAGAGCAATGGCAGAGCCCAGAAGGCGCAGTGATCTACTACAAGTTCCGGTATGTTAGTCCACATCTCAAGACTCTCAACGTTGAAGCAAGATACTGCACGGTCGAGCAGCTCGAACATACAGCACACCATGTCGACTGCAAGAACGTTGCTCCCGCTACTGGCGACGACCCTTCATTTTCGGCAATAGTTCGCGTCACGAACATGGAAACTGTTAAAGCTGGTTACAAGGTTCATTTTCGTATTGAGAATACAGGTTCCAAGACTTTCCTTCTCCCAGTTGACGGGAAAAAGGACGACGGTCCGCCGCATCTACGTGTCTATCCCGAGCAGCAAGAACACGGCGAATGGTCATCTGTGGACAACGAATGTTTGGAGTATTCTCCTCAAGTCTGGATCGACGTCAAACCAGGCACATTTGTTGAAAGCTGGGTAAACGCCGTTGATTTTCCCGAACCCAACAAGCGATTTGGGATGTGCACTCGAAAAATAGGGCACCTACACGGCCCAATTCGCGTTTCTTTGCGATACTTTATCGGCATTTGCGACATTCAGGATGTGTTCGCTGCGAAAAAGCCCTACTTTGTGTCCTCGAAACCTGTGGAGCCGCCTTCTTCAAGCCAATGAGATCAAAATTCAAATTTCGGGGCTGTTGCGAAAGCGCGTGCCTTGCCATGTCCGGACTACTGCTATCGGGGGTTCCGGGCGCAGTCGCCCAAGAAACCGGTTTGCCAAAACAATACACCCTGAAACCGACGCCGAAGACGGTGGCTTGGGGTTACTACGATGCGAAGGCGGCTCCCGTGCTGCGCGTCAAGTCGGGTGATATCGTGGAGATTCAGACGCTGATCACGAACAGCCCGAAGCGGCTGGAAGATGCGGGCTTGCCGCCGGAGCAGGTCGAGCAATCGCTGCGCGACATCACCGACCAGGTGAAGGACAAAGGTCCCGGCGGGCACATTCTTACCGGACCGATTTACATCGAAGGCGCGGAAATCGGCGATGTACTGGAAGTAAAAATTCTGGCGATAAAGCTGGCGATTCCTTACGCGTACAATGCTTTCGGCCCCGGCCGCGGCTATCTGCCGGACGATTATCCTTACTCGAAAATAAAAATCATTCCGCTGGATGAAAAGCGCATGGTGGCGAAATTCGCGCCGGGCATCGAGATTCCGCTGCATCCCTTTTTCGGCAGCATGGGCGACGCGCCGCCGGAAAGCGCGGGCCGCTTCAACAGCGCGCCGCCGTGGATCATGGCCGGCAATCTCGATAACAAGGACCTCGTCGCCGGCACCACGCTGTACATTCCCGTGCATGCTCCCGGCGCGCTCTTTGAAGTGGGCGACGGCCACGCCGGACAGGGCGACGGCGAAGTGGACATCACCGCGCTCGAAACTTCGCTCATCGGCACGTTTCAATTCATCGTGCGCAAGGACATGCACCTGAAGTGGCCGCGCGCCGAAACGCCCACGCACTACATCACCATGGGCCTCAACGATGACC
>WNFO01001954.1_pt1 | contig 23383 bp, 23 predicted proteins | sample 5400251 | NCBI WGS metagenome assembly WNFO01 (sample SAMN13153354, study PRJNA577476) | soil metagenome | isolation source: 100 cm saprolite under Madrone tree | place: USA:California | collected 2016-06-14
CCCCCAATCCCTGTTCACGTCCTCTCCTCCTCGACCGATCATGGACTCGTCTAGCAAACATACCCCGCCGTTGCGCGTGGTGGCCGTTGTCTCATTCTACATGTTTGCTGCTCTGGTGGTATGTATTTTTTTGGCATTCGCCGCCCTGACCCTCATCCACGCTCATCTATTCCTAGATGGTCTTTGTGTATGTTACTCCCTAGACTTGCTTGTCTAGCATACTCTGACAGGTTGTAAAGGAACAAGACCGTACTCAATTCCACGCCTGATACCCCACTCCTCTTCCTTTTCCTTCAGCTCATCATCGCTGTTGTCCTTTTGCACATCTCAGCTCTCTTCTCTTCTAGAATTGAGATTCCACGCTGGGACCTGTTCACTGCCAGGAAGCTCCTTCCGGTCGTCACAATCAACATCGTTGGTCTTGTGTTCAACACCCTTTGTCTTCGGGAAGTGGAGGCAACATTCTTCCAGGTACTGATCTGTTTATTTATTTTTTCTTGTCCTCGTTGTCCAACTTAATACCGGTTCCCTTCAGATTGCAAGAGGCTTGGTTCTGCCCTTGACTATTGCCGTCACTTCTGTCACGACTCACAATCACCCTTCTGCCCGTGTCATCATCGCAGCTGGCATAGTGTCCATAGGATTTTTCGTCGGTGTCGCACCAACGGGCAACATTCCCGTTGCCGCAATTCCATCACCCATAAGTCTATTTTACGGCGTATTTTCCTCCCTGGCCATTGCCATTCACACGGTCCTGATCAAGTCTTCTCTCCCTTATTGCAATAACTCGACTATCCAACTCGCTTACTGGACAAATGCGGGTTCTGCTATCCTCGTTGCTCCGTTTGTGTTACTCCTCGGGGAACCTGTCAGGATATTGGAATTGAGTGCCAGTCCTGACTGGAATATGAGGGTTTTCGTTTGGGGTACTGTCGTAACGGGGTTCTTCGGGTTTTTGCTTTGCATTGCCGGCCTGCTTAGCATCAAAGTTACGAGCCCCATCACTCATATGTTCTCAAGCGTACGTCCCTACTTCATTACCACGCTTCTCCTGTCACCAACGTCACTAATCCCATATTCCCACTTACTAGGCTGCTCGCTCCGTAATACAGACGCTTTTGGGCGTTTGGCTATTTCAGGACATTTTAACCATGTAAGGCATTCGCTCCGGTAGTCATCTCAATCTCACTGTGAAAATATTGCAGTAACCGGGTGTCATCCATTATGACTATTCTTAGCGGCACAATGTGCGTTCCCACCGCTGACCTGTTGTTTGTTCCTTAGCATTGCTTTCAGGTTCTACACGTGGGCCAAGGCGACCGAGCAAGCTCAAACTCAACCACCACGGCCGGTTGATCTTGAGGCGCTTACGCCATTAAAGAATGACAAGGATGAGAGCAATGACAGACGGGTGCAGGAGAAGGCAACGGACTCGGACTAATTCAAGTGGCGAACAAGCTCATTGTGGTGGGGAAAGATGTTCAAAGCATTGCAGGTGTATTCCCACGGTTGCTGGTTGGGGTTGACAGCTGTCAGCCACCAAACGTGCAACCAACGTTGTTGTTTGTTCCTCGTATCTCGTATCATTTGTCTATTACAGTAGCATATATCGGACAATCTTAGCGGACAATCTTAGCCTCATTGGTTCCTTGCCACGTTCCCACGCAAGCAGCGATCAGCTTCCGTTGCTCTTAGCCCCTCAGGGTCCACTGCCAGCTCACACACCGGCAAAAGAAGGACATAGGGGGCATACAAGGACCCATACACAAGACCCTTTCGGCTCAAAGAGAACCCCGACGGTAACTTATGAGAGCAAGCACATGGCGCAGCGCGGTAGGCTAACGCCGAATCGCGTATAGCGCCAGTGATGCACTGCCAAATCGATCCGTTTGAAAATCAATTTCCTTCATTCCTTCGTCCCTGCTTTCTCATCACATGCTTCGCTTTAAATTACTACTGAGCGGGTCCTGTGCCCTCCTGTCCATCCTTCCCTGATGTCGCCCCTCACTGATCTCCCAAAATCCTCCCTGGCTGCGAGCACTCAAGCCCCTTCCCCAGCGCTGTCTGATGAGGAGGTCTTAGATTCAAAAGCCCAAAACACGACCACTTCAGACAGCTCGGATAACAAAGTACATGACTCCCCCTACTACGAGCGCCAGATGGGAGACAGCGAGGTCTCGTACTACCTTCAAAGCAGGGCGGCGGGAGTCAACGACATGTCCGTCTTCCTCCCGTCTTAGAGACAGGGACCCCTCGCTTACCTCACTGAACGTCAGGTATCTCCACTTGGGATTCAAGTCTCCCATGCGCCTTGTACTCCGCCCCAGAGTACGCGCAGCCTGGGCCATATTAAGGATGCGTCACCCCCTGTTGGCCTCACACGTTGTAATGCAGGATTATGACAACATCAAATTTGTGTATGTTGTCCTCCTTTTGGTAGCGCTTCCGCCGATCAATTCACACACCACCCTTCTTTCGTTTCGTATACTGTAGCTTCTATCCGCCGACCTCTCCCGAAGATGCTCTAGCGGGGGCCGACAGACAGCTCGATTATCGACATCAGAGCAAGGATGGTATGTACAGATTCCGGGATCTTGGCGTATCCCACTGAGGTTTCCTCCTGCTCCGGCAGTTTTAATCGACTCTTATCTCAACGGCCCTCGCACTTTGTCCAACGAGCGGTTGTCCTATCTCATCGTCTCTCACACATCTACACTAGATGCCCAACTACCCACTCCTCCGTCGACGCCACGGATCTCCACGGAGGAATCGGCCGAGCTATCTGCGCATCTCACGTGCGATGACCGCGTGTTCGACCACGAACTACTAATATGTGCGGCCCACTTTATCGGCGACGGGATGGCACTTCATCAATTTGCGAACGACTTCTTTGGCATGTTGGGGGGTGCCTGTTCGCAGGAAGAATTGGACCAACTTGTTGTCGACGAATGGAAACAACGCTGGGGTCAGACACTCTCGTCAGATGTGTGTTTCCAATTATATCGTCATTGTTCTACTGGCTGAAACTGCTCGTAGACCCCGGCGCTTCCGGAAAGCGTAGAGGAAAATTGGGGCACCGAGCAGAATCGCTTCCGTCGCGCGGCAGGCGTTATCGATTTTCAGAATAACTTGGAGAAGCAGATTGTAAGTTGTTGTGCATGTGTCCCCATTCCCTCATTCTGACTAGTCGTAGGGCGGGCAATCGTTCCCACGGAAAAAAGACCCTGTTCGCCATACCGTGGTCCCGACAACGTCATTCAGTGGGGATCTCACCAAGGCCATGATCAAGAAGTGCAAGTCTCAGGGTGTTTCTATTTCGGTCGCTATGTTTGCGGTTTGTAACATCGCTTGGGCCAGAACAGGTCATGGGAAGAAGGAATTACCGATGTGGGTTCTTGTATTACGATTTCACATCAGTTGCTGATGCGAATGATCAGGATGATGTACGCGCCGATCAATATTCGACCGTATTTACCGAAGCCTGCCAGCGAGTCATACTGGTTCCTTTCCGTCGGTTACTTCAACATCGTCCTCCCGAACTTCATCCCGGCCTCTTGTGATGTGCCCAAGACGTTCTGGCTTCGTGCTCGCAGTGCCAAAGAGCAGAGCTCTCGAGTTGCGAGCAGCAAGATGATCATTCCGCGCAGCAGGGAGATGGCGATTAAGCGTGGGCTGCAGTCCCGCTTGTGGGCAAAGGAAGACGATGAAAAGGCGGCTGGCGTGTGGGTCCCGCCGCCTCCGAGCTCTGACACCGCGCCGCCACCTCGTGTTCCCTCGGTTGCGCTTACCGGACTTTCGCTCCTCGGAAATCTGGATGGCATGTATAAACATGCAAAATTCCCTGATATCAAATTGCACACCTTGACGACTGGTTCCCGCCAGCGCAACGGTGCAATGCTGATGTTTGCATACACTTTCGCAGGCAAACTCTGGGTAAGCCTTGGGTATGACGAGAACGGATTCGAGCGAGAGATGGTGGACTTATTCTGGTCGAATGTGGACGCAGCTATCCGTGAATTCTTGATCTAGGGACATTATCTTGGAGAACTCTGGACATTGTTTGGACCGTTTAATCTGATCGATTGATATATATGCCACATGAACTATAGACAGTGTAGAGACATTAGTAGTTGTAGGACGAGGGGTGTGACAGGGTGTGACATGTTTAGTTTGAGTGCAAGTTGGATACCCAGTTAAGGACTGCGACCCAATGATATCCACCTTTTCGAGCAAAACGGGCTTAACGGCCTCCAGCATGACTTATCGTCCTCCTCTTATTGCCCCACATCCCCTCGCACCCCCACCCGCTCCTCGTCCTGCCCCAAATACAACGGACGATTATGAACGTCAGTGGAGGCTTGGCTGCGCGTCTCCCATAAGGCTGACCACAACTTGGTACTTCAGGATGGTATACCGAGGCATCGCCGAACAACAGGATGTTGCTGTCTTTGCGCTCCGGAATCCCCTCAGAGATAGCCTGGGCTTTCGATCGTCTTTGCCGTCTATGCAACAATGAACAATTCCTCTTCCGTTCCATCCCCGGGTTAACCAATGCGCTCTTTGAGTGGCCAGAGTGGTACATCTCGCAGAACGCGTCGGGTTCGTGCAAGCTCTCCTCGCTGTTCGCGTTACCGCCCTCGGAGGAACGCAAACGTCGTCACGGACTCGAAGCTCTGTGCATCATGCGTAACGCCGCCGCCGTCAACGACGCGAACGCAGAGGAACTGGTTAAACACCGCAAGGCGACCCCGCTCATCCTCTCGGCTTTGCATAACGTCCAACCCGACTCGGACGAGAATGTGGAGTTTTTGCTCTATGTGACTGACCTCTTCCAGTACATTGCCCCCATCTACATCCTACCCCCATCTTCGGCATCGCAGACGACCTCACCCCTCCCGCCCCTACTCGATCTTATACGCCACACGTCCAACCGCTCGCTCATCGTTTCATCACTCACGTGTCTTCACCTCCTGTTCTCTAATACTTTCAACGCGTACCGCCTTACCGCGGATTCCCCTGCTCTTTCCGCGTCGCTGCTTTACCTCCCCTTGCTTTCCGATCGAGTTCTTGTGGATGTCTGCATTAACTATCTTTATGCCCACCTCTCACACCCCCCGATGGCAAAAGCGTTCCTTCTCCATCCGGATATGTCTAGCACGCTGAAACTTCTCGTAACCCAAATGCTGTCCGAACAAATAGAGGACACGGTGCCAATCGAGATTGGGGGACCCATCCACACGGTACCTGCGGAAGCTGTTCTCATCCAGGATCACGAACTCAGTAAGGAGGAACTGGAGGGGCTAATTGCGCAGCCCGAACCTCAACGCTGCTATGAGTGGTACGTTGAAGTCTCGGTCTCGTAGAGTTTTCGGTGTTTATCCCATTTCAGGATGAAATTGATGTTCGTGGCTAAACCTGAGGGGGAGCTGACTCAGGTTGACTTTTGGAATTTGTACAAAGACGTGTTTGTTCCTTATCAAGACCAATACCACCTACTAGTCGCGTCCGACGTGATCAAGAACGTCAACGTTGTTTTTCCTCAAGCACAAGCCATGGTCCTTCCAGGCCCCCCGCAGAAATTTGTCGTCCGTGGAGTGGACCGAAGGAAAGATGATCGGTCGAATGAACGTTTCAAGTGTCTATGGGATCGATCTGAGTGCAGCTCATTACCTCTTAATTCCGCCGGCGAATTGTGTGAGCACATTTTAGGGCACCTTTCTTCCCTTGGGGATGACGAGCATAGTTGTTCGTGGGCAACATGCTCGCGTGAACCTCTGGATAAGCAAAACTTACGCGCCCACGTCCTCACACATCTCCCGAGTGCTCAGCCACCATCTAAACACCCAACGCAGAGCGACACGATCACTCTCCCGTCACCGCAACACTCGCACCCTATGCCTAACCCCACGACAAGGCCATTTCCCCCACAAAAGACGACTCTCGTTATGAAGAAGCCAATCGGTGACCCACCGTCAAGTTCATTGACGGCCTTGCTTTGCATCCGTATCCTCTTTCGCATGGCGTTTACGGCCATCGAAGCCGCGCCCCGTGTTGATGCGGATCACTTTGGATTCCCCGGGGTCGTTGAGGAAGATGAGGGAATGGATGCTTTGGAGGATAGCGGTCTCTCTGCCTCTGAACAGGAGGGACAACGAAGAGGAAGGAGGGCGTTTAATGGGGTGCGGAGATTGTTAGAGGGTGTGCACATTAGGGACGAGTCGTTAATGTGTTGGATTACGGAGATGATCCAGGCAAACTAGTTAGTATGCTCTATGGTGTAGCTGCTCTCCTTCGAACCGAGTTGTGTGCAATACGGAACTTGTCTGTTTTGCCTGCTCAGCACATTCGTGCATATGCCGGTGTCTGCACGCAACTAAGGGAAGCTAGCTGTACTAGGTGCTGCACAGTTGGAGTGACATGTTGGGCAAGGGCCGCAAGACAAACGGCGCACAGTGTTTCTAAGTCCAGGTACATGAGTACAGAAGCTCGATTCGAACAAAAAAGGGTGCGGGCGCCTAGCGCCGGACGTACAGAAAATGAACTAGCAGAATCGTCAGTAAAAACTGAAGTGATGAAGGGGCATACCGTTGTCATACGGTTGCAGGTAATGTTGACCGCACTTATAAAAGGGATTAAAAAAGGAGGGAAAGAGAAAGAGCGAGCAGAGGGGAGGCAATGAGGGGAGCAACAAGGAGGAGGAAGCATGGAGAAGGGGCTGGTGGTTTATTTGTTCTGCTGTCCGACCATTTTTGTACAGCTCGGAATACGTATCTAGAGTACAGACGTAAGTTTATAAGGGACTGTAAGAGTCTGTAAGATGAATTAAGGGATGAGAAAGATGGCGTTAAGGCTGCCTTGAAATCTGAAATCTGGCCTTTCGCATAACACCAACCTTCGGCCGGCTCCTCCATCAAGCCATCTACGTATGTGACGTCATCTGTATGTGCTAGTACCAATTCGACTCCACGTCTGTGCAGGACCTGGTGGTGTGCGTGGGGGAGCGACGGGGCACATGGCTGGCGGTGGTCCGATTCGGGTCCACAAGGAACGTGAACGGTCGTGGTGGAAAGGGGAATAGTGGTGCACCAATTCGAGTCCGCATTGGTGCGAGACGGTCGGGGCTCAAAGGGGGCAGTATGCACCAAAGTGCGGCTGCCTCAGATGGGAATGCTTGTCGTACATCCAGCCTGTACCCACTGGGGTGTGCTGCGGCTTGAATCTAAACAGCGGGCTTGCGTGTTGGATGCCAAGACGAGAGCGATTAGGGCCATCTCCGGGAAATAATAGGTTTCTGAGTCAATTGATAAGCCTCAGAGCCACATCCGGCTACAATAGACCGATGCGCTCATGTAGTATATGGCAGGGGCAGGAAGGTGAAGGAAATGTCTTCCCATTACCAGTCTGCGATGGCCACAACATCTCTTCCTGAGAGCGCCATCGGCCAAGCCTGACACTGAATAGGTGTAGGCCCTGCAAAGCCCGAACATGGCTGAGTCCTGCTTATGCCAATTCTCGGTGAGGAATGGGCGTTAGGGTACGGATAGACGACGTAGTGTGGCTGCCCACGACTTTTGCCGGATGTTCTGCGGTGGCGCACCGCTCGACGGAAGGGCTTGACGGCGAAGTAGAGAGTGACGTGTTGTCCCCTGATGCAAAGGATGGGTGGTGGGCGAACGCGCGAGGACTCGCGAGCAGCAGCGAACAAGCGAACAAGCTCTCCTCCGGGCCGAGGTGTGTGCAATATGATCTGTGGTCTGTGGCTGCTTGCGCCGCTCTTCGTCCATTGATGAGTGTTCCGCCCTACGTCTCCAGATTCGTGTCCCTTTTTAACAGGTTATTCGAGGAATGTCATCTTATACTTCCATGCAGGCCGTAAAACTGACAAGTCATGGTTATCGTATAGGGTCTGACACCGGCACAGCTCAGCCCGAAAGGAGGGGCAGAGGCGTTCTGGTCTGAGTTATTATCTCTGGATGTAGACCGGACGTACCTTTCGGAAAGACTTGCCTTACTTCCCAAGGGAGAGTGCCTGGGTCGATTGAAGGTCAGAGGGTGTTGACCGATACTATGCATACGGATGTCTCATTGCCAACTTCTTGCAGTAGTCACTCTTCGTGACGCTCTTCTCAACTTGCTTGGAATATGCCCGGACGGTGCCTTATGATGACCCTAAAAAATCTCATGCTGTCCAGCTGATGACTGTGGTCACTCGTTATCTTTTGAGCAAGAATGACCTTGCGGGGTGGGAAGTCATGGAACTCTTTGCTGGAGGAGTAAACCAGAGCGATAAGTTCTTCAATGTATTCAGTTTGGCCTATTACTGTATGCTCTTCTAATGAATATTCCCTAGGAATTCGCCACCACTATTGGAACATTGCTTGGCGATGATGATGCACCAGGCGAGCTCCATTCTACAATGTGTCTTTGGGACGCAGCAGGTTATTGAAACTGAATTCTAGCTGAACTACGACATGAAGTGCTTCAACTGGCCGTCGTCTTTATGTGTGGAATCAACCAACTCAGCCCTGGTGCATATCTATTGCGGGGAGATCTTTTCCCAGCAATGATTTCTGTCAGCATATATTGTCCGTTCCTCGTCTTTGAGCTTATTGCGGATCTTTAGATAATCAAGGGGCGGGAGACGGGGAGGTTCACGTTCGAAGCCTTGCTTTTGTTTACACTCTTGTCCAACTTTCACAAGTCGGATGCGGCAAAGCTCAACCCTTTCCTTCGTCACATTGGAGAGATCTCGGATGTTGAAGTACTGCGCAAGGTGTGCTGGGCTGCTGAGTTTACAGCAGCAGCCACCGCGAGGTGAGGCATCGTAATCTTTTGAAAGCTCGCATCTTGACATCATGTGTTCAGGGCATACCAAGAGATTTCTGATGACTCTCCCCCAACCATGTCTTCGATGATAGGTTCATTCGTGACGTCGCTACGTCCAGATCGTGCTTTCTCCTCCACTCCAGTCAACACGCCAAAAGAGCTCTTCAAAGGCCAGTACGTCAATCATCGCCTTGGTCTGTCGCTCCATTCTGAAATCCTGGGAGGCCTATCGAAGGCTGTATTGTTATCCTACCAATACTAGAGCTTGTCCTGCGCAACAACACTTTCCCCTCGGTCCTCGTAGAGGGCATAAAGGATGCCGGCGGCAACAAAAATTCGCAGTCCCCATTACCCCATACTATCCTATCTTTGTCCTCCTATTTACTGACGCACGCGACATCCACATCTACCTCCCGTGCAATTGGTTATGCTAATGTAGCATTGCATATTCTACTGGCGTGCGTGGAATCAGACGAGGCCATCCGGGCGTTTTGCGAGTCGAGCCCTCGACCAGTTAGGCTGTGTCGCCAGGTACGTCCACTCGTTTGTTCAACCACCTCCCGGCTCAAGAGGTTTCAAAGAGGCTCCCAATGCTCCCGTTTGTACCATCTCCTCGTCCACTCATCTGTGCAGTTTTAGATTGTTGCATTCTCTGGCTCCGACACAACTTGCACAAACGATTCGAAACGTCTCTATACCTGTAGGCGGCATTCTTGTTGCGAGACTTTTCCGCGATTACTCTGCGGCTCTAGGACGTGTATGCGGACATGCCATCGCACGATATGGTTTCTGCAAAAGGAGCATATTCGACCAGGTATTTCTTAGAGCTCTCGTCTCATCCAACTATTGATGGAGAACAGACTATCATTGGCTACAACTTTGGAAGGCAATTATCGGACTTCTGGACTTTCTAGGCGGCAAATTGGAGGAGTTGTCATCGATCACGGGCATTGAACAACTGCTTGAGGAGGTGTGTTATATGTCCCCAGTCGGAGTGCGTGAGCGGTCACGATAATTCATCTCTTGTCCAGACCCTCATCTTGTTGGATATTGTATCTACAAAAGCCGAGGCCTTTCTTTCATCGCCAGAGGCTATTCATGACTTCATTGTAAGTATCTGCGCAACGGGGGATTGTCAGGGACTAATGGACATGTACAGTACGAGCTTGTCAGGTCTGCTCCCGCTCTTCAGAGGCTGATAGCCTCGCTGCGGTCTTTCGTCTCTCCTCAATCAGCGTCTGGACTTTCACAAGAAAATCCCTCGGAGCAGGCGTTATCCCGTCTTCTTTCTGTAACTAGTTTCTATGAGGAGAAGGTCGGATTGAAGAGTCGCAGTGTCGATGGGGCGATGCGCATCGTGGCGAATGAAATTGAGCGTGACGGGGTTCACGGCGTTGGCAATTCACATATCGAAGATCCACCGTATGTGGAATTGTTTGGTAGATGCTGATTTGACTGATCCGCGCTTTTTTTCAGGTCGTGGTCCGAGGGTGTCACTATTTTTTTGCGACACGTGTATTCAGACGGGATGGCCTTGATGCCCTGAGGTTGCCTAGATTTACGGAATTGGTAAATGATGTCCCCCAATATTCGTAAATTAAATTAGCACCAAAATAGAGGCCGTTGTTTGGGGGAAATTTTTGGGAAAAAGCCCAGCTCCCTCTCCCTCGCCTCTAACCACTTGAGGATTGAGTGAGTGGACCTGCTGTTCAAACGTTCAAACGTCAAGGTTAGCGTTTAAAAAGTTTAAACGCGACCAAACCGAGACGAGGATGCTCCGAGCCAGCATCGATTTCCTGGTGCGGAAGGAGAAAAAAGTTTTTCACCGTCAAGTGGCTCGGGTAATTAGTGACGACAGGCGCGTAGGAAGGCGCCGGCTGTTGCGGAGACAGCGACTGTGAAACGACGTACTCGGTGAATGGCTCGGCGAATGAATGGCTGCTTCGGGGATGACCTTGCCACCCTTTCACCCCCTGTTTGCACCTCCACGACCCTCTCATAGATGGCTGTGTTGCGCATTGGCCCGCGATCCACTTCGAGACGGGTGGAACGCTATCTCTTGACCGTCGTTCCACGAAGGGGTCTCGCGACTGCAAAGCCGCCAATATCACTGTTCTCTGCTCTTGACACCTTCTCCGACAGGCACATAGGCCCCGACGATGCAGAAGCCGCATACATGCTTTCAAAGCTGGGCTACAGCTCTATGGAAGCCTTTGTCAATGATGCCGTCCCGCCAAAGATCAGGATACCCGCGGACGCGATCTCGGACAAGGCAATCGGTGCCCTGAGCGAGGCAGAGTTATTGAGGCGGGCGAAGCATTTGGGAGCAGAGAATAAGCCATTCAAAAGCTATCTTGGGATGGGCTATCATAACGCCGTTGTTCCGCCGGTGATTTTACGCAATGTAAGCTTCCGGGTCGAATCGCAAAGGAATACAGTGTCTCATCCTAATGTCTAGGTTATGGAAAATCCTGCATGGTATACCCAATATACACCGTATCAAGCAGAGATTGCCCAAGGCAGGTCGCGTGACACGTCCTCGAACGCATCCTAACTGGTTTCTTTCCCTTCTTAGGACGACTAGAGTCGTTGGTCAACTTCCAGACAATGATCATGTCTATAACTGCCATGGATATTGCTAATTCGTCCCTGTTGGATGAGGCCACGGCTGCAGCGGAGGCCATGGTTATGGCGCTGGTTGCGTCAAATCATAAGAGGAAGACGTTCTTCGTGGATAACGGTGTCCTTCCCCAGACTCTCGCCGTCCTCAAAACCCGCGCGAAAGGATTTGGCATTCGTCTGGTCGTCGGTGACGTCACTACCGCGCTGAGCGACGAGGGGCTACGCTCGGACCTTTGCGGGGTCCTTCTCCATTATCCGGATGTAGACGGTCGGATCAAGGATTTCGGAAATCTTGCAGATTCTGTGCATGCTGCGAATGCCCTTGTTGCGGTGGCCACGGACCTTCTTGCTCTCACCATGCTCAAGCCACCCGGTGAGTGGGGTGCTGACATGGTGCTCGGGAATTCCGCGCGATTCGGTGTTCCTGCGGGTTACGGAGGTCCTCATGGTGCATTCTTCGCGTGCACGGAAAATTTGAAGAGGAAGATGCCCGGAAGGATCATTGGACGAAGTCGGGATGCACAGGGACTGCCAGCGTACCGGCTTGCACTTCAAAGTGAATATATTTTTTGCTTTGCTCCATGTTGTTGGCTAATTAGTAAACAGCTCGTGAGCAACATATACGGCGTGAGAAGGCCACGAGCAATATTTGCACCAGCCAGGCTCTTCTCGCCAACATGGCTGCTATGTATGCCGTCTATCATGGCCCCGAAGGTCTCAGGCGTATTGCCAACAAAGTCCATGGTTTAACTCAGCTACTAAAAGGGTTCGTGGAGAGGTTCGGCTATCGCGCAATCGACGAGCACTTTTTCGACACATTAACCCTAGACGTGACCGGCGCGGTGCCTTCTGTTCGGACTCTGCATACTGCTGCGAACACAGCTGGCATCAACCTCAGAACCGTGGATGATAAGCATGTGGGGATTACCTTGGACGAAAGTGTTGGACCCGTCGACTTCCTTCGGGTCGTTAATGCGTTCGCCGCATCCGTAGGAGCGCAGATGATCCCAGCGGAGAGTCTGCTGGCACCAGTGCACACTTCAGCCATCCCTGAATCCCTCAGACGAACTTCGGAGTATCTCCCTCATCCAGTTTTCAACAAACATCATTCGGAGACTGAGATGCTCCGTTACATCCACCATCTCCAGTCCAAAGACCTTTCTCTGGTTCATTCCATGACCCCTCTCGGCAGTTGCACAATGAAACTTAATAGCACAAGCAGTATGATACCACTGACATGGCCTGAATTCGGTTCTGTCCATCCCTTCTCCCCCTTAGATCAAGTACAGGGGTACTCTAAGATTATCTCTGTGCGTGTTGGACATAGAAGTCGACGACAAGTTGGTTGACGCTGCTGAGCAGGAGCTGGAATCCGATCTCTGCAAAATTACCGGTTTCCACGCGTGCTCCCTTCAGCCTAACTCTGGGGCTGCTGGCGAATACGCTGGCCTTTGTGTCATCCGGGCATACCACCAGTCGCGTGGGGAGGAACATCGTGACATTTGTTTAATCCCTGTCAGCGCACATGGAACGAACCCAGCGGTAAGTTAATATTATCCGGCGTGAGAGCTAGTACTCAGTATATGTAGTCTGCAGTCATGGCCGGTTTGAAGGTTGTGCCTGTTAAAAGTTTGCAAGATGGTAGCTTGGACCTCGCCGATCTCAAGGAAAAGGCCGAAAAGCACAAGGATAATTTGGCTGTGCTCATGGTCAGAACCGGGACGGACTCAAGTACCTATTTTCGTAATCTGATCAACGATTCTAGATCACTTATCCATCCACTTTCGGCGTCTTCGAAGATGGTGTTCTCGATGTGCGCTGTTCCCATCATTATCACTACTGTATTGAGCGGTATCCCCTGTAGGCATGTCAAGTTATCCATAACAACGGCGGTCAAGTCTATCTGGACGGTGAGTCCTTTTAAACTTGAATGGAAGTACCTTTCTTACTACCCGAATGTAGGCGCAAATCTGAACGCCCAGATTGGTTTGACAAACCCCGCAACCTGTGGTGGCGATGTGTGCCACATGAACCTACATAAAACCTTCGCGATGTGCGTCAAAGTCTTAGTGATTGCTACGCTCTGTTGACAGCAGAATTCAAAGTCCTCACGGTGGAGGTGGACCTGGCATGGGGTAATCCCCTTTAAGCTGACAAATACATCTGAACTGAAAACCCGTTCCAGGCCTATTTGTGTTGCTAAGCACCTCGTACCTTTCCTCCCATCGCATCCCGTTGTTCCGGTAGGTGGCGACCAGGCCATTAACGCTGTTTCCGCCGCGCCCTGGGGAAGCGCGTCGATCCTTCTCATCTCATGGGCCTACATCAAGATGTTGGGTGGCCAAGGACTCGTTGACTCGTCCAAAATGGCATTATTAAATGCCAATTACATGGCTCATCGTCTCTGCGGTCATTATAGCCTCCGGTATAAGAATGCCAATGACCGGGTTGCCCATGAGTTATTGATAGATCTAGCGGAGTTTGAGAAGTCAGCTGGTTTGAAGGTCGCCGATTTTGCGAAGCGTCTGCAGGTAAGCATTCGAGTGCCCAGTAAATGGGTTCTTTTTCTCAAGCATGTGCTATCTCAGGACTACGGTTTCCACCCACCGACTGTTTCATGGCCCATCTCGACGTGTATGCTTATTGAGCCCACAGAATCTGAATCTTTAGAAGAGATTGACAGGTGAGTCTTCATAACCTTCGCAATCTCACTGGCCGATGTCCGACTTCCAAAAGGTTCTGTGATGCCATGATAAACATTCGACGGGAGGCAGATGAAGTCATAACGGGCAAGCAACCCCGGGATAATAACGTCTTAAAGAATTCGCCACATCCTATCTCTGTCATCGCGCTTTCCGAAGAGGAGTGGAACCGGTGAGTACGGAAAGATGATGAGGGAAATCTGAATCATTCACAACCCCTGATGAATAGTCCGTATTCGCGCCAGCAAGCTGCCTATCCACTACCATGGCTCCGCGAAAGAAAGTTTTGGCCAGCTGTTTCACGAGTAGATGACGGTGAGCTGGCAATTTTTGCACATGAAGGGTATGACGCTTACGATCTGATAACTAATTAGCTTATGGTGATACAAACCTCATCGTGAGTATTCCAAACGCACGCCATTCATAGCCTGATCTAATATTTTTCTTTCTGGCTTTAGTGTGATTGCCCGTCCGTGGAAGAAAGCGCCTATGACCAAGCTTAGTTTTATCATGATAGCAGCGCGCAGACTTTTCAACAAAGATCTGGAAACTATTGATATACGACTGATTTAGACTGACCCGCACAGCCCTCGTCTATCTAGATGATGTAGTACCGCCATGTATCATTTTCGTTGTTACGGCATTTAGAACCCATACGAAATGATCTGACGCTTTACATGACCACCGCCACGTATTGATCCCGATATCCCCTGTTCCGGTTGTTCACCACACGAGAGCAAATCAATGATTTTGCATGGTGCTATGGCAGGCATGGTCGAGAGCGCCGTCAACAGCGCAGTGCGTCCGTGCGACGCCCAATTGTTCATTCTCTGCCAATCAGTGATTGTCACTACCATGATGGGCCCCGAGGCTCTGGGCACTGCCTTAGCTGGCAACTACCAATCATCGTCCCTACGGGCGGTTGGTATAACGTCTACGGCCTGAGGCCGATCATGACTCCTCGACCTTTTCCCGCCCATCCAGACTCCCAATTCTTTACATGGCTCGGTCATTACAAGTAATGCAACCTCCGAAGGTTCACTCAGACCTAGTCCCGGCATTCGTGACGTTGTTAGCCCTCGGCGGTCAAATAGGGCTACCTATCCTCGTCCTGACGTGTCTTCGTTCCAAGAGGCTTAACCGACACTCGACGTTCGTGAACTGCTGTATCTCCTCGATCATCTACTCACTCGTATTTTGCATATTGTTGAGTTTGCCGTTTCCCCTTTTTGCTACATTCCGTTCTGACTGCAGATCCATCCAACTCCAACTCCTCCAACTTAATGGGGAACTGGATTATATAGAATCTATTCAGGGCAATATCGCCGCACGGAGCCCGATCATGCTCTCTGTGTCGCACAGGCAGCTATGGTCATGGCCGTTCTTCCGATGTGCGTTTTACCTTAACCCTCGTTCCTCGCGAAAGAAAACTGACTCGGACGCATCTGTACTAGGGTGTCCGTCGCTGTCCTCACGTTCGTGCTCCAGGTACGATTCACAGTTCTGAGACAAAATGGCCAAACCCATAGGACATGACAGACCTGGGCAACATTCCAAGATCCTGGTTCCGTCATTTTCGTCGCCTTTGAGACGCGTTTTATGCTCTTCGTCGTCCGTCGCACTCTTTTCTTACGTGGTCCTAATGAGTATCACTGACGGCCCACATAGCTCCTTGCTTTCCCATACGTTACCTTCTTGGCTTACCTGATAGGGTCAATACTGGTATGAATATCATATCTGTATCTCTACGAGGACATCGGTTGACAACGTCACCTTTTCCTAATAGGTTGCATCATCTCGCCCTGACGCCGTTTGGGACTATAACGGACTTTATTGCTTTTTCAAACGGAGGGCTATGTACGAGATCGCCGATTACTGTCTTCCGGTGAATTCACACAACTCAATTCACTAGGGCGCATCACCTGGGACCATTGTCTTGTCTGGTTCCTCTAGCAATAACTGCGGCACTAGAGGGTGAGCCCTTGGTCTTGATCGTCGGTCTTTCCGGAATTCATACGACTCCCAAGCTGCCATCTTGGTGCAGTGGTTTTTGCGATGGCATAATGTGAAAAAAGTATTTCCGTTGGCGATGAAGAAAGCACAAGCACTGATTTGCTTTCGGGCGTGCCTATTCAACGTGTATTCCTGGCTGGCACTCGCGTACGTTCTACCGTCCTGCATCTAATTCGCCTGCATGCCTAATGATATCTTAGTGTGTCGGTGACTTTTCGAGGAGATGCACCGGGCATCTCCTATCTGGCTGAGGCTGCGGGTGAGTACCTTCGCATACTGAGTTCATACTACTAGGCTCAATTATCCAGTCCCCCTAGTTGCATTTCTCGTATTCGGGACACAGAAGGTGAGCCAGACAACATCAATGTTGAAAGTTCATCTGGACAGGTTATTTCGAACAGGATATACTCGAAGCTTGGGGGATTCGAAGGGAAGAGGACTCCTCGGAAACGCACGACCAGGAACAGGATACCAGCATCGCTTCCTTTGCAACTGAAGAGATGGGTCTCCCTGACTCGTAAGAGCCACGACGCTAGCCCCTACGAAGCAGGGAGCGATATAGGTCGTGGCCTCGAGATAAAATGCCTCGAGCACCTTGCAGCATTGACATCACGGCTTTCGACGTGGCATGCTCATATCGACTGCAACACCTCAGAGACAAGTGAATAGCACGCTACGGTGTCCACGCAGGTGTCTGAATTAATACGGATGTACAGGGAACGTGTGGTCCAAAGGTAACAAGTATCAGGCACCTCCTCTGAAGAACGAGGATGAGAAACAAGGGAAGAAGGAAAGTTATGAGTACTTACACAAGAATATTGTTACTGTAGGTTATAAACTTTAGATTAGGCACACGTAATTATACGAATCCATCTACACTCACATGGGAATATGGATGAGCTTTACCAAGTAACCAATAAACCCCATGACGGCGAAACCGATCGCGACAGCCTTGGAAATCTGGACAAATTCTATGCGTCGAAGCGGCCTGAGTAAGCCAGTGGACTGGTATAACTAGAAGAAAACCGTAGAGACCTTTTTGAGAGGGTTTTGTGCATCTGACAAGAAACTACGGAAGGTACTGAGGGAGACGGTGGTCGTGCGACCGCAGAATGACGAACCTGGTTTCCCTCGCGGATAAACTCTTGTGGAACCTCGAGGAACTCTTGGATTTTTTCGGACATTATGCGAAGAGGAGAATGAACGACAGAAGTATGAGAAAGTGTGTTGTACGTGTAAAGCAAGGTGCTGCTGATGTGTCCTTTAGCGGCCCTCTTAATTCTCTCACGCTCTCCCCTGCGGCACCCATGCATGTTCTCACTGACAATATTCCCTCGACGCAGCGCTCTTTCAGTACACTCGCACCCTTTTAATTTCTTTCCTTCTCATGCAGCGCGGGCCCACCTTTCTAGCGCAATCTCTGCCGGCCCTTCCGTCCAAGTTCTCGTCTCGCAACTGCGCGAGCAAATATGGCATTGCAGCACCGCGCCGCTCCCTCCAACCCACGACCTCCACTATGCATACCGGTCACTGCGCAGGGCTCTTCGCAACAATAACCACGTCCAGTCCCCTGATGACGTTCCACCACTCCTCACACCGACAGATTTACACAACGCGCTTGATGTCCTTGCCACTTCCGCCAAACTAGATGACTTCCGACTTATCATAGATTTGCTCGACGATATGACGCCTGTTTTCGGGCATGTTGTCTCTGAGGATACCCACCACACCGTTGTTCGCGCGTTGGCAGACAGCGGCCGCACGACCGCCCTTCTGAAATGGCTCTCGACGATGCCGACCAAGCCGGGACATGTCCAACCCACGTTGGAATTTTGGCACATGTTCATGGATCACTGTTTGGTGCACAGCAATGTCCAGACGATGTCCCGAGGAATTCATGTCATGCAATCGCAAGGCCGTCCCGCGAACAACATGACCTACAAGTTTCTCATACGAAAAGTATTCACGTCCTCATCCCACCATTTTCTTTGGACTATCCGTATCGTCAACCACGTTTCACGTGCGAGGCTCCCATTCGATGATACGCTCCTTGACATGATGTCGGAAGGCTTTAATGGCCTAGGACTACCTTCACAGGCCGCAAGAGCTGAGGAAGTATACCGCACACGGTTTTTGGATCATCAGCAGCAGCCTCCAGAACGACGTGGCCAGGACTTCAACATGCAACTTGCTCAAACGTTTCGGGCCCATGGGCAGGCGGCTGCAGTGCAGCTGTATCGCACCCTTCGCAGACATGGGTTCCAACCGTCTCAAGCAACCTTGACGTCTCTACTTGGTGATGCGCGTAGAGGGGAGGACGTTGCGTTCTGGGAGCGGACGTTTGAAATCAAAGCGGGGTCTCACGTTTGGTCCAAGGTTATTCGGAATGCTTTGTTATCGGGGTTACCTCTTGCAGTTCTGGAGGTCTATCGTGCTGCAAGAGCTGGCGGAGTAACGGTAGATCTGGTTCTTGCAGAGCCTGTAATTCGCTCCCTCTGTTCGTCTTCTCTGCAGTCCCCTACGGATGCAGCCCTCGACTTGGCAGTCAAGATATACCGGGAGATAGAGGAGACTCTACCTGAGACAAAAACGACAAATCTTGGCCCACAAGTCGCGCTTTTTCAGACTCTGCTGCGCGCTCTTTCAGTGTCTGCCAACAAAACGAAATACATGCCCATTGCCATAGACCTCCTAGAAGACATGAAACAGCGTGGACTCTCGGAAAGTGCACATGTAACGTCGTTGGTGATCCTCCTCATGCGATCAGCTTCCAATTTCGCGGAGGCGTTCGACGCATATAAGACCATTCGCGAGCGCACGCGGATACCGTTCCAAGCGAAAGGTTACGCAGCTATACTCCACACCTTCACGACCCTCAAATTTGGCAATCGCACCGTCCCACCATGGCAAGATTATTTCCAAATCGTAAAGGACATGCAAGAGGACGGGTCCCCAGTCCTTCCGCACCTCTACACGAACATGCTCCGGCAAATGGCGCGCATGGCTGCGCGGGCGAAGCCGTCTGACGCTGACTATATACCCAGTTTGCAGAAGATAGTCCACGCTGCGCGCGACATACAGAATCTCGTTACTATGAGCACTGCTACCGTAAAGACGCTCGACACGCCATTCTGGAACCAGCTCATGGACACGTATCAGCGCGCTGGCGCGTTCGAAGACGCACGAAGGGTATGGGGCAAGTTGTTTCACGAGGGGCGAGCAGACGCCTCGAGTGTCAGTATCATCTTCGACGCTTGTGGATACGCGCATGCGGGTCGCACGGCTGTACAGGTTTTTGCCAGCTTGCGCGCGAGCGGGTATAAACTTAACCTGCGTAACTGGCACGCATGGCTCGAGTGTCTATGTCGCTTGGGCCAGCTGGACGAAGCGGCACGGTACTTCTGTCTTGAGATGGGCAACGGTCCGGATGGCGTGCCGCCCGACGAGCAAGGCTCACGCATTCTTCTCAAGTTTGCCGACCAGCGAGGTGTAGGGGACGAGGTGCGCATGCGCATACGGCGGTTCTTACCTGCGCTTTGGGAGAAGCTTCCGTCGGATATCGTGCAAGGACCTTACTAGAAGGACATGGACACACATGATGATGTTCTTTTCTCCTCTCTAGCATCTCATGGTAATAGTAACCGCCGAGGTTTACATTACAGTGAGTCGTAAAAGTGCTACCTGGGGACTGTACTGCCTACTAATAACGATCCAAAGCGAGGTCCCGGTTTTGCGAGATCCATCACGGGCTGTGCCGTCTGCTCGACGGCCGGTAGACCAAACTGCAACAAACTCTCAGTTCGTGTATCCTTCATGGAGAAGGTTTTGTTCGGATGCGTCGGTCGTGGTTGTGATGCCATGGGGGGTAAGAGGGGCGCCAATAGGATCTGAGTGCGTAATAGGTGCTGTTCTATAACGGCGGTATTATCGCTGGGTTGGTTTTCGGAGACGCTGGAAGACTAAATGGGTTCATGGTAAATATATATCTGCATCATAATGTTTGGAGGCGCTACATACCTGTAGCCTCTCGGTCAATTGGTCCAGCTCTGATAAGCTATCCCATTCCACTGTCCACAAGGTGATGAGTCGCCGAAGGAACCTCAAGTCGCAAACTGTTCCCCGATAATCACGTTGTTCTCTCGAAGTTTGTTGGGCTTTCATCAAAGCGTTGACAAGAGAGCTGGCAAAATGCCCAAGAGTCGTCATGGCGATGTTGGGGTTCTGCAATCGTGAAGAGGTCGACGGTGCTTCCACAGATTGCACATGGGAAGACAGCGACAAGAGTGCTTGCATAAGGAACCAAGATGGCTGACATGGTGCTGTGTGGGGTCCAATTAGACAGCGCAAAAGAGAGTCAGCTTGGAACCTTACAATCGGTATGGCTTTGAACAGGTCGAGAACTTTTCTGGTAACCAGTTAGGATGGCCGTAACCACGAATTCTCTCCACTGATTGACAGCTTGTTCGCGCAGCGACGAAATGTCTCTGTGGAAATCTGATTTCACATTGTAGGAAACAAAGCGATATATATCAAGACGTCACGCCAGACGTACCAATGCCAGTGAGTGTTTCGCACTTGAGATAGGAGCAAAACGGTGATGAGTGAAGCGCCTCAGTAAGTCGACTCAAAAATCCGAGCGAACGGACATCGGCATCTGCGTCATCGAGGTTACGATTGTTCATAAAGCAAATGAATACCGAAAACATACCAGTTCTGGAATTTAACTCGGCGATATTCGAAGAAATGGTAGTGAGAATTGCCTCGCAACAGTCTTCCGCCAGCGGCGCGTAGGCCTCACGTAGTTTCTCCGTCAGCTTTCTAGCAACACATCCATGAAACCGTTTAATAACGGAAAGGTATAGAGAATTTACCCCTCGGAGTCCTCTTGTAAAGCCTTTGCACCGTCTTCGAGGGAAGATACGATCTTGTGAAGTAAGGGTGTTCGACCAGTGACTTGTCGTTGGAGCGTTGATCCATATCTGCGAAACGCGGAAACTAGGGGGGATCCTACACCGATATCGAAAGAGGGAGGTGTGACAGGTTGGAATCGGAACTTTGTAGGGGTACTCTCTGGTCACAGACAATCTGCTCAGAAGGTTCGTTTGCGAAAACAAGCACCCGGGGACATACCTACTAGAGCCTCGCTCGTGCTATCTCGCAGGTGTAACAAAGTGTTTTGCAGTTCATCGCGGAAACCATCTTGCAAGTCTCCCAGGGCTGTCCGTAAGATCTTCACCGCTTGATCATACGCAACGTCATCAACGACCTCTGCTAATCCCCGCCTCTCTTCGTTCTCGAGTTCCTTGCCTCCAAGCCAATCACTGAACCATGAACGCACAGCCCATACTTCTTTCAACGTCCGTAGCTCAGCAAACCAATCTTTCGCCACACTTCGCAATTCTGTCACAGCTTTGGAGAACCACTTGCTTAATTGCAGAGCAAGTTGCGCGGGGGACACAGAAGATGTCGCGGACGCCAAATCTACGAAGGGTTTATACGACCGGATGGTAGTTGGGAGTAGGACGAAGTGGGAAGCAGAGGGGAGAGTGGAAAGAAGATGTTGTGTGGACATCTGGAGATCAGATGGTAAAGAGGTCGCCTGGTCGGGGACATCTAACTGAATGAACGAAAGGACGCGGAACATGAGGGATGGGGTTTCGGACCCTAGATCGCGGAAAACATCGCGTGCTACGCCAACCGTTGAGGTGATGGACTCTAAGGTGCCTTCGAGTCCCTCGCGAACTTCACGAACGACAACCTTCTTAGATTTGAGGTGAACACCACCATTAAGGGAAGATCCGTTTGGTGCGGATTTGGGGCTTTGCAAAAGAGCCGCATGTAAGCTTCTCGCTCGCTGTGCAAGGAAGACGGACAACACGTCCGTCAATGGCCGGGATTCGAGGAGATGCAAGGTAAGAAGAATCGAACAAATGTCCTAGAGAACGGGTTGATGAGAACTCAAGGGTTGATATGCGGGAAAAGGTGTACCTCTAAAGATGCATTTGAGTCACGAAGAGAAAGGGTTGCTTTGTACGTGATCTGTGCCCTCAGCGGGGCGACAGCGTCCCACTGCCGCTGAACAAGAGGGAATTGCTCCTGTGGTACGTCGTGAGTATTGGCAGCGATAGTCCATAAACGAGTCCACGCGCCAACATGTTGATGCTATGGGCCGTCCAGTCATCCTCGTCTTCGGCATCCTCCCGTACCAACGCTTGGTAAACGATACGCGCAAGAAGAAACAGCCACCCTGCGTGCAAATACTTTTTCTTCTCCAGGAGACGCCAGATATGCTCTGGAGTATCAAGCAAAAGCTTTACGTGGGCAGCTACAGACTGCAGTATGCGCAACTGTGTGTCTTATTGACCGCCGGTGTTGTCAGTCAGGGGTTGTAGTAGAGGGAGTACATGCTTACCGTCAATTTGCCCCGCAATTGATCTCCGTGTCGACCGAGGAATCTCGGGAGGAACTAATGTCTTGATGTCCTCAAGAGCGTCTAGCGTATCCTGGGAGGAACGTGCGATAGATACAATGGAGGAAGAGGCCTGTAGGAGATCGCGATACCGTTCCCTGCGCTTTCATATTCGAGTTCCAAAAAACCACATAGTGCAGTACACAGGTACGCACCCGACCATAAGCCGTAGCTCTTCTTGCTTGACATCCGCATCAGTCCTATCGCACGCGGCTTAAGAGTCAACGTGAAAATTCAGAGGCTAAAAGCGAGGGGGTATGGCGCACAGGAGGCGTTGATGGACTTGCTTCACCTCTGATATTGTCAATTTTGTGAATAGATCATCTGGGTCTTCGACGGCGGGGGGGTGAGGATGTCGAGAAGGTGCGAGGAATGACGCGTTTCGGAGCGGCCGTGGTGAAGTAGGGGTTCGGGAACTTGGTAAACGGGACAGTTGTGGGATTGCTTTAAGCGGTTGCAGTTCCGTAGATGAAGGTGGGGGAGAGGAGAGAGAGACGGTGGATGACTTTCGCGCCATGCGAGTTGGGCCCAAGACGCGATCCAGATGGCGCCTTAAGAGGCCCCGAACTGTCACACGCAACACCAACACCACTACGCTCTCAGCCATTCAAAAACTCAATCACACACAGGCAAGCATCTAACGGTAAGCTATCATAGTCTGGCATGAGCGTGTACGATCACGACGTGCGTAGATACACATAATTTGGTAAATTTGCTACCGGGTCGCATGTCCACCTGTACCCAGATCCCA
>WNFO01002327.1_pt1 | contig 23376 bp, 21 predicted proteins | sample 5400251 | NCBI WGS metagenome assembly WNFO01 (sample SAMN13153354, study PRJNA577476) | soil metagenome | isolation source: 100 cm saprolite under Madrone tree | place: USA:California | collected 2016-06-14
TGACGGACAAGTATCTCAATGGCGTCCCGGCCGGCTCGAGAGCGGCCCAGCCTGCCGGCTCGCTGCAGCCCGCGCAGATCACTGCGCAGGGTTTGGCGAAGGTCCGTGAGTTGAACAAACTCGCGCTTGCGCGCGGCCAGACTCTGGCGCAGATGGCACTTGGCTGGGTACTGCGTCATCCGCAGCTCACGTCCGCGCTGATAGGCGCCAGTAGCCCCGAGCAGGTGCGTGAGAACGTCGCCGCTGTCAGCAACTGTCAGTTCTCGCCGGAAGAGATCGCGATGATCGACCGCATCTGCCCGCCGTCCGCAAAGGCATGACCGGCTTTCGGCGCCCGCGGTTGAATTCCGCTCTCGCCTATTCTGGCACGAGATCCTTGTAGGCATGCCAGGTGGCGTGGCCAAGGAGGGGGGCGACTACGATCATCCCAAGGAGCAGCGTGATGAAGCCCAGCGCGGTGAGCGCAACGATGAGCGCGCCCCAGATCACCATTGCCGGCAAGTTCGAGAGGGTGGCCTTGACGCTGGCCCACATCGCCTCCGCAGCGCTTGCATGTCGATCGATGATGAGCGGCACCGCCACCACCGAAAGCGTGAAGACAATCGCAGCGAGCACCGCCCCGGAGCCGACATACGCCAGGATCTGCGAGCGGTTTAGCGGCTCCGTCACTCCGCCCCAGAGCGCGACCGCGAGACTCGGCGTCGGCGCATGCAGGACCGATTGCAGCATCACGGCGGAGACGACGAACCACACAACGGCGATGGCCGCGAGGACTGCGCCGAATTGCATCAGGCTTTCGGGATTGCGCGTCACGGCCTGAAGCGACTCGTCAAATCCCAGCGCTTCACGTGCGGCGCGGCGTCGCGACAACTCGCAGGCGCCCGTGGTCATGATCGGTCCAATCAACAGGTAGCCGGTCACCGCAGCGGCGATCAAGTACGAATGAGTGCTGCCGAGCATAAGCAGCACAGCACCGAGGATCGCTATGAGCGCGCCATGCGCCATGCTCGCCCATCCGAGCTGTCGCAGATCTTCCCATCCACGGCGCAGCCATTCGATCGACTGGAGATACGGAACGCGCCGAATTTCGACGTGTAGAGACGGACGCTTTCCGAGGGTGGCTGACGTGGTCATAGACAGTATCTCCTACTAGACCGGCCTCGCCCGCTTCGCCTGCGGCCGCGACCCTTTGCAGGTCGCCGGCGCACAGGGTCTGCGTGCCCTGCAGGACGCGGCTTCATACTACGCTAAACTTCGCATCTGGCGCTGCGCCCCCGTAGCTCAGTGGATAGAGCGACCGCCTCCTAAGCGGTAGGTCGTCGGTTCAACTCCGGCCGGGGGCGCCAGACCCTTCGTACAGCGCCGTCCAGGCAAGTCCATTGCAGTCGCGAAGTCCTATAAAAATAGGCATTTAATTCACCGTCAGTGGTCTACCGCTGTCTATGTCTGTCACCCGGAAAACGGCGGGTACGGAACACGCGGTGGCTACAATAGCGGGTACGCGGACCACCGGTGGGTACGGCTTTGGCGGCGGCCGACTTTCTGACCGAAGCGCGAATACGGAGCGCCAGACCGAAAGGGCGCCCCTACAAGCTTCGAGACGGCGGCGGCCTGTATCTGCTGATCACGCCCGCTGACGCGCGGCTGTGGAGGCTGCGTTACAAGGTGCAGGGAAGGGAATCCATGCTGGGACTGGGCACTTACCCCGCCACCTCACTCAAGGCGGCCCGTGCCAGGCGTGCCGAGCTGCGCGCCGCGCTCGAAGCCGGCCGCCGAAAACGCTCAAGAAGGCGGTGTGGACCTTCGAGGATCTTCTGTTTCCGTACATCGGATCGCGTCCAGTTTCCGCGCTGACGGCGCCGGAGCTGCTCGGCGTGCTTCGCAGGCTCGAGCGGCGCCGCAAGCACGAGACCGCGCACCGAGCCAAGCAGCGGGTCGGCCAGGTGATTCGCTACGCGATCGCCACCGGTCGCGCTGAGCGCGATCCGACAGTGGACCTGCGCGGCGCCTTAGCGCCCATCAAGGTGATCAATCGGGCGGCGATTACCGACCCGCGCGAGGTCGCGCAGCTTCTGCGCGCTATCCACGGCTATAGAGGACATCCCGTAGTCGAAGCCGCACTTCAGCTGGCGCCGCTGGTCTTCGTTCGCCCAGGTGAGCTCCGCGCGGCGGAGTGGTCGAACCTCTAACTAACCCTCGCGCTTCATCCGTTCCTGACGCGCGCGTTCACGGTCGCTCGGTGAATCGAGCGCGGTGCCGCCGATCTTGATGTCACCGGCGCGCTCGTAGTGCGCGATCATGACGCCTGTGCTCGAGACGCGCGATCTGGTCAGCTTGTAGGAATGCGGCGCGGAGCCGTTTGCGAACAGCTTTTTGCCGCCGCCCAGCACAACTGGCACCGTAAAGATGCTCATCGCGTCGACAAGGTCGTTGGCCAGCAGCGCGTGCACGAGTTCGGTGCTGCCTTGGGTGACCAGGTTCCGGCCGTCTTCCTCGCGCAAGCGCTTCACGTCGGCGATGTCGCGGAGAAGCACCGAGCCCTGCCAACTCGTATCGACCTCGCCCGAGCGCGAAACCGCGTATTTCTTGATTTCCTTGAACAGCTTGGCGATACCGCCATGAGGAGCGTTTTCGTCGCAATAGGGCCAGTATCCGGCGAAAATCTCGTAGGTTTTGCGGCCGAGCAGGAGGTCGAACTTCTCGTTGAAGAGGCGGTCCAACTCTTCGCCAAACTCCTGATCGAAATAGGGCATCTCCCAGCCGCCGAACCTGAAGCCCTTGGTCGGATCCTCGGTAGGCCCGCCGGGCGCCTGCATGACGCCGTCCATGGAAACCATGGCGCCGACGATAATCTTCCGCATGGTCACTCTCCTTGATCTGACCCTAGGACGAACGGGCGGCGCCCGATCCGACAGGGAACAATGTTAACGTCTCGGCGAGCGGTGCGGTTCAAGCATGGCCGGCCATGGCGCAGCATTTTTGACCTCATCGTCATCGGGTCCGGCCCCGCGGGCCGGCGCGCGGCGGTGCAGGCGGCCAAGCTCAAGAAAAGCGTGCCGGTGGTGGAGCGCGGGCGCCGCGTCGGCGGCGTTTGTGAGCACACCGGAACGATCCCGTCGAAAACGCTGCGCGAGACGGTGCTGAACCTCTCCGGCTGGCGCGAGCGCGGCTTCTACGGCCGCACACATTAGGGCCAAATACCCCAGGTTTGAGACACACCCCATGCCAGTCCAGGAATTAAGGAACCGGTCCAGATTAAAGGCACCGGTCCAGGAATTAAGGAACACCGACAAATGTGCACAAAGGTGTCAGTTTTTGGGATCGTTTGGTTGGTATTGCAGGATAGGCCGCTGGTCGCTGCCGTGTCACGATCAGTGCCATGGCCGCGGACGCGTTCATTCACTGTCGGGTGACTTCAGAGGTGAAAGCGCTCGTGCGTGCGAGAGCTCGCCGAGCGCGATGGGATCAACGAGTCAACACTCGTCAAGCAGCTACCCGACATCCTCCTTCGTACCCAGGCCCTGACCGATCTCCCGGCGGCCGGACAAGGTGAACCGCGGTTCGCGTCTCTACGTGCGCCTGGCTTCTGAGGATTGGAGGCTGCTCAAGGAGCGCTCGAGGACTGCTACGTCTCACTCCGGGTGCGCTCTCACCTGCGGGCTGCCAGACGTCTGGGTCCAATGCAATCCGGACCTAGGTCGGGCCGGCTCAACCGAATACGCCGAGGCCCTCCTACATGCCTATGGCCGATATCTGATTCGTGATGGCCGATATCTGGCCGATAAAGGTTGAACTTGATTGGTTTGGCCGATATATTGGCCGATATATGGCCGATAAATCACAAGTACTCAACCTCCTCCATGCACGTGGGGACGGCTGGACCTCACGCGCCCAGATCCGCGCGACCATCGATGTGCCCGACCGGACGCTGCGCAACTGGCTTAAGGATCTTGTCGAGGAAGGCGCAATCGAGGCCCGCGGCGAGCGAAAGGGTCGGCGCTATCGCCTTGTCGAACGTTCCGCGGGCGTCGTCCCGGGAGCGGGCACGATCGGCGTCGAGGGACAACCTCCGGCCGTGGCAGTCCCGCCGATTTTCACGTCGGAGAGTCAAGCGCTGATCAAGCGCATCGAGGCGCCCCTCTACACGCGCCCGCCGGCGACTTACCGGGAGAACTGGCTCCAGACCTTCGTGCCCAACGAGAGCGCATATCTGACACCTAAGCAGCGCGAGGAGCTCGCCGCGCTCGGCAAGCGCGATCCGATCTACGGTCACGCCGGCACCTACATCAAGAAGATCTACGACCGCTTGCTGATCGATTTCAGCTTCAACTCTGCACGGCTCGAGGGGAACACCTACACGCTCGCGGATACCGAGCGGCTCCTGCTGCAGGGCGCGGCCGCGCCCGGCAAGCCCAATGCCGAGCGCATCATGATCCTGAACCACAAGGAGGCGATCGCATACCTGGTCCAGCACATCGATACCTTGCAGCCGGACGAGAGCACCATTCGGACGCTCCACTATCTGCTCGCCGACAGTCTCGTCGCTCCAGGAGCCGCTGGTCAGATCCGTGACGAGAGCATCCGGGTGAGCGGCACCACGTATGCGCCGCTGGACGGCCGGGAGAGACTGACGAGGCTCCTGCTCTGGCTGCTGGAAAAAGCACGGGCAATTACGGATCCGTTCGAGCAGAGCCTTTTTCTGCTCGTGCACATTTCGTATCTCCAGGCCTTCGTCGACGTGAACAAACGCACGGCGCGCCTTGCCTCGATCATTCCGCTGATCCGCGGCGACTACGTGCCGCAGTCGTTCGTGGACGTGGATCAGGACGCTTATCTCAAGGCGACGATCGCGGTCTATGAGCTCAACGAGGTCGGGCCGCTAGCAGACCTTTACGCCTGGTCCTATCGGCGCACTTGTCAGCGTTTCGACACAACCGCTCAGGTGGTGGGGTTCGATGAGATTGCCGCGCTCTATCGCCCGTCGCGACGCGCGTTGGTGACGGACCTGGTGCGCGCCAAGGTGCCGCAGGACAAAGTAGCCGAGTGGATTACGGCGCATGTGCCGGACAACGTCGAGCCACAACATCGGGAGAAGTTCATCTCCGACGTGCTCGCGGAACTTGAGAATCTCGATGCGTCGCGGATCGGAGGATTGGGGATCACGCGGGAGGAGCTCGAGGCTTGGCAGGAGTTGCGCCACCAGCGCTAGCCACAAGCGAGGCGATCAGGGATTTTTAAAAACGAGGAAGCGGCGCTGATAAGACAGAGAGCTATGGTTGGCGCGCTGACGACTTTGGTTTTGTCAGCCTGCCGAACTGATCTGGCGTTGGCGCGCGAGCTGCTACCAATCCTTTATTCGAACTCAGGGGAGCTCTGCAGCGTGGCACCTGACTCCCCGGGTGTAACGGTGTGCGCGTCCTCGCTCGGTGCCTACGATGTCGACAGCCCTTCCTGGCAACCCAATGGCAACCGGATCATTTCAGAACTCGGCCGTGAGGGAGGCGACCACACGCTGTGGCTCCTCTTAGACCAAGGCGTTCAACTCCGGCTGGGGACGCCAATTAAATCAATATCTTCCGGATTACTTCTCGGCAGTTTCGAGCCCGTAGTCTAATGGGGTTCGGACCAGTTGACTGGTCGCAACGAAGGGGATCACATCTGTCAGCGACCGCACGAAATGGAGCAGCACATGGCCCGCAAGAATCAGCCGAACGCACCTTCCGACGCAGCCAGCGTAAAACTACCAGGGGCAGCACTGCACATGGCACGCGAGCATCCCGAGCTGTGGGAGGCCTTCCAGCATCTGGGCGAGGAGGCGAGCCGCGCAGGCCCGCTCGATGCGCGTACGCGGCGCCTGATTCACCTCGCGCTCGCCATTGCCGCCAGCTCGGAGGGCGCGACGCATTCGCATGCACGCAGAGGCAGCTCCGAGGGAATCAGTCCGGAGGAACTCGAGCACGTAGCCGTCCTCGCCATCACGACTGTGGGGTGGTCACAGGCGATAAAGGGCCTGACGTGGGTGCGTGATATCACTCGCGCGCGGCCTGGTGCAGCGGTTAGCGAGCCGCTCGAACCGTGATGGAGGCGATCGGCTTTGGCCGACCTCATGAGGCTGGATTCCACCCTGCGACAGCTACGGACGGGACTCACCGATCCATTGCTCAGATAGCTACGCAATTTCGAAAAGCCCGGCCGCTCCCATGCCCCCGCCGATACACATGGTGACCACGGCGTATTTCGCACCTCGTGCCTTTCCTTCGATGAGCGCATGTCCAGTCATCCGGCTGCCGCTCATTCCGTAAGGGTGCCCGAGCGCAATAGCCCCGCCGCTGACATTCAAGCGCTCGTTTGGAATTCCAAGCTCGTCCCGACAATAGAGAACCTGCACGGCAAAGGCTTCATTGAGTTCCCAGAGGTCGATGTCTTGCGTCTTGATACCGGCGCGGCTCAGCAGCTTTGGAACGGCAAATACCGGACCGATGCCCATCTCGTCTGGTTCGCATCCCGCCACCGCGAAGCCGCGGAAAATCCCTAAAGCAGTAAGGCCTCTGCGCTCAGCTTCACGTGCACTCATCACCACGCAGGCCGAGGCGCCATCGGAAAACTGACTCGCGTTCCCTGCGGCGACGAAACCGTTTTCAGTCGCCGGCTTGATGTGCGCGATGCTGTCATACGTAGTGTCCGGGCGAATGCCTTCGTCCTCGCCCGCCGTGACGTCCCGAATCGACTCCGTGCCGGTGGCTTTGTCCACGACCTTCATGCGCGTGGTGATCGGGGCGATCTCACTCTTGAACCTACCCGCCGCCCGCGCCGCCGCAGCCCGGATTTGGCTTTGCACGCCGTATCGGTCCTGCGCTTCACGGGAGATCCCGTAGCGTCTGGCTACAGTCTCCGCCGTCTGAAGCATCGGCCAGTAGATCGCCGGCACCTGCTGTTGTAACCATTCTTCCGGGAAGATGTGGTCACTCCAGTCCTTTTTTTGAACCAGGGAGATGGATTCGACGCCGCCCGCGACGTAGATACCGTCTTCGCCGGCTTGGATCCGCTGTGCGGCGAGCGCGATCGTCTGCAACCCCGAGGAGCAGAAGCGATTGACGGTCATACCCGGCACGCTCGGGGGGAGACCCGCACGCAATCCGATCTGACGCGCAATGTTCCAGCCGGTCGCGCCTTCCGGAAACGCGCAACCCATCAGAACATCTTCCACGTCCTCGGGCTGTACGGACGCTCGTTCAAGCGCAGCTTTGACCACGTGACCGCCAAGGGTTGCGCCATGAGTCATATTCAGCGAACCCCGCCAGGACTTGCACAAGGGAGTTCGCGCCGTCGATACGATCACCACGTCGTTCATGCTTCGCTCTCATGGGCTGAGTCTTGATTCGAACACTCCCGCGTGGTCTTGTCGAATCGTGTCGGCAGCGGGACCGGGGCAACGTGACCGGGTGTGTATAGCGCATCGACACTGTCCTTGCGGCGTGTCAGCACGGCACGTTGATTGATGTACCCTTTGTCCGTAATTTCACCGGCGTCGATCGAGGGCGGATCGGGCAGGAGCAGTGCGCGAACGGCATGCGTGGACGAAGCGGGCGTTTCACGTTGCAGTGTCATTAGGGCCTTTGAGACGTGCTCTCGAACGCTTGGATGCGCGAGTACTTGTTCGATGTCGGCCTCGGCGTGCAGTCGGGGACAAATGGCTCTGCAGGCTGCGACATTGGGGAAGATCAAAAAACCGACCTCAGAGCGCCCGTGGCCCGCGACGACGACGTCTTGAGCGAGCGGCGCGAGCGCGGCAATGGCACGGACGCGCAGATTTCCGACTCTCACCCAGGTCCCGGTCGTGAGTCCGGTAGAAGCCTTCCTCATCGAATTCGCGCGCGGCGAGCTCGGGTCGACCCCAATAGCCGGGAAATACGTTGGCGCCGCGCACGCGGACCTCCATCTTTTCGCCACTCGGCAGGAGCTTCAGCTCGCATCCGGGCACCGGCAGGCCGATCACGCCCGAGCGCTGGGCCTGAAAATGACAGTCCGTGGCGAGTGGTGCGGTCTCCGTCGACCCCCATGCGGAGACCAGTGGGATGGGCTCGCCGGCCGCGCGCAGGCAGAGCTCGGAGAGCGTATCCCAGAGGTTCGGTGGCAGGGATGCTGCCGCATAAAAGATCAGCTGCAAGCGACTGAAGAATCGCTCGCGCAGGGCACCATCGGCCTGCAAGGCATTGATGAGCAACTCATAGCCGCGCGGCACATTGAAGTAAATGGTCGGCGCGATGTCCTTCAGATTGGCGAGTGTGCTTGGAAAGAGCGCTGGCACCGGTCGGCCGCTGTCGATGTAGAGCGTGCCTCCGTTTCGCAGGATCAGATTGAAGTTGTGGTTGCCGCCAAAAGTATGATTCCAGGGCAGCCAATCGACCAGAACGGGCGGCTGCGCCTCGAGGAACGGCCACACTTGAGCCTTGGCCTGCTGGTTCGAGCACAACATGCGTTGCGTATTGATGACGCCTTTGGGTTCATCCGTCGAGCCCGAAGTAAACAGCACCTTTGCGATGGTGTCGGGCGTTACCGACTCGAACGCTTGCGCCACGGCGGCTCCCGCATCATCGCGGTACAGCTGCCCAAAGCGAATGGTAGCGCTGGACGGCGCCGTGCCCTCACCTCCGACAATGACAGTCGCCTCATGTAGGTCACGGATCGCGGCGAGCGCTCGTGCGTACCGGGCATGGTCATCCACATAGATCAGTGATGGCGTCGTGCTTTGAATGATTGATTTGAGCTTGCCGAAATCGCTCGAAGCGAGCGAATACGCGCAGGAGACCGATAGCGCGGGAACGCCGATATGCATCGCGGCCAACATGAGCATTGCATGTTTGATGCTGTTTTCCGACAAGATGGCGATGGGATGCTTCGCACAGATTCGCAGTGCCAGGAGTCCGCCCGCCAGACGAAGAACCTCATCGAGCGCTTGCTTGTAGGTGACGCCGCGCCACGGTCCGTCGGGTCCGCGCTCGAGCAGAAACGCGCGCTCGGGCGCGCGCTGTGCCCAGTGCAGAAGATACTCGTTCAAGCATCGCGGATAGGACCTAAGCGGTTGCGTCGCATTGAGCAGAATGCTCCCATCTGGGCGTCGCTCGATGCGCACCTCGGGCTTCGCGAAGAGCAGCGCTGGATCGCGCACGATCTTTGACTGTGTGCGTTCTGGGGCGCTCATGCGCGGTCCCCGACTGGCGCTCGCGCTGAATCGCGCACGGCTTCCCGTTGCTCCAGCCAGCGCGCGAGCGCTTTGAGCACTTGTTCAGGCTGATCCCGATGGGGCGAATGCCGAGACTTCGCCAGACTGATCCATTGGACGTCCGCCGCCGCGCGCGCGATGCGGTGGATCTGTTCGATCGAGGCGTACTCGTCGTCCTCTCCTTGGATGGCTAGCACCGGACAGGGGATTCGCGGCAGGTATTCCTCAATATTCCACGCACGAAATTCAGGGCGCAGCCAGATCTCATTCCAGCCCCAGAAGACCCCGTCCACATCGTCGTGATAGCGCGCGAGGCGCTGACGCAAGCCCGTGGTCTCGTAGGCAATCTTGGCAGCGGCAATGCTGGCAACGGAAAGTTCCTCGACGAAGACATGCGGCGCGAGCGCGACGATGCCACGTACCTTGCGGCCACTGCCGCCAGCATGGATGAGGGCGATCGAGCCCCCGTCGCTATGACCGAAGAGGATCGGCTTCTCGATCCCGAGCGCATCGAGAAATTGCGGCAACACGATGAGCGCTTCGTCATGCATGTACTGAACGCCGCGTGGGGTCCGCAGTGGTGCCGAGCGTCCATAGCCATGCCGGGAGTAGACCAGGACATTAGTGCGTGTCGTGCGAGCGAGTTGCTCGGGAAAATCCCTCCACATGGCCACCGATCCGAGGCCCTCGTGCAACATCACGATCGTGGACGCATCGGGGCCGCCGAGATCGATTCGGTCGTACTCAATGCGCCCCGGTCCAATGCTCGTGAAGGACATGTGCCGATGATCAGCGGACGGGCTGGGGGGTCTCAACCTGCCGTGCGTACAGCGCGCGCAATTTGAAGCGCTGGATTTTGCCCGTGGCCGTCTTCGGCAGCTCGGGCAGGAATTCGATCCGGCGAGGGTATTTGTGAGGCGCCAGGAGCGATTTGACGTGCCGCTTGAGCTCCTCGGCCAGTGCCGGGTTGGGTGCTGCAGCGTGCTTGAGCACGACACAAGCGAGGGGCTTGGTGAGACCGTCGCAATCCTGCTCGCCGATCACGGCGGCCTCCAAGACTGCCGGGTGGGTGATGAGGGCCGATTCAACTTCCGCCGGCGAGACGTACAGGCCGCTGACTTTCAGCATGTCGTCGCTTCGGCCGGCATAGACGTAGTGGCCGTTCTCATCGACGTGGTATTTGTCCCCGCTGCGCGTCCATGGACCCTGGAATGTCTGGCGAGACTTCTCGCGATTGTTCCAGTAGGCCATCGCACAGGTCGGTCCGGCGATCTGCAGCTCACCGATCTGACCGGGCGGCACGCAGCAGCCCTCGTCATCGACCAGCCTCAGCTGGTAGCCCGCCACTGCGGACCCCGTCGTGCCATAGCACACGTCGCCGGGACGATTGGACAGGAATATGTGCAGCATCTCGGTCGAGCCGATGCCATCCAGAATGTCTACCCCGAAATGCCGGGCCCAACGCTCACCGATCTCCCGTGGCAACGCTTCGCCTGCCGAAACGCAAACTCGCAATCCCACGTCGCTGCGCGCTGGCAGAGCGGAGGAAAGCATGGATGCGTAGAACGTGGGCACGCCGCAGAAGATGCTGGGCCGATGCCGCCGCAGTCGCGCAAACACGGCCGCAGGAGTGGGGCGTTCCGCCATCAGGATCGCAGTCGCTCCAAGCGCCAGCGGAAAGGTAAGGGCGTTGCCCAGTCCGTAGGCGAAGAAAAGCTTCGCAGCGGAGAACACGACATCGTCTTCTTGGATGCCCAGAATCGGACGCGCATACAGCTCTGCGGTCTGAATCAGGCTGGCGTGTGCGTGGATCGTGCCCTTCGGCGCGCCGGTCGAGCCCGAGGAGTAGAGCCAAAAACAGGGGTCATCGCAGGAGGTCGCGGCGGGCTCGAACGAAGCGCTCGAACGCGCGAGTAGCGTCTCGAAAGAGTGGAATTCACCACCGTCGCCTCGCGAGACGATGACGTGCTTGAGATGCGGCATCCCGTTGATGTGGGGCGCAAATAGAGGCAGGAGCGGTGTCGACACGATGAGTGCGCGGGCACGACTGTCCTGCAGCAGGTATTGATAGTCAGCACTCTTGAGCAGTGTGTTGACCGCGACCGGGACGATGCCGGCCTTGATGGCGCCGAGAAAGGCCGTCGGAAAGTCGATGGTGTCCTGCAGGCACAGCAGGACACGCTGCTCGGGTTGCATTCCCAAATTCATCAGCGCATTGGCGCAACGATCGACGAGCTCGGCCAGGTTCCCGTAGGTGTAGCGGCCGTGGTCATCGATGTAGGCGACCTTCGCGCCCCGTCCGGCCCGCAGATTGCGCTCAATCAGGTCGTGTGCAGCGTTGTATTCGCGCGGAATGTCGATGACCGGCGGGCTGACACGATGGTCCGCTGAGCTCAAGCCAGGCATGACAGGCATCCCCCTCGTGATCCCGTACGGCTCAGGGCTTCGTGAATTCGATCGCACCGCCCGGTAGCAGGTACAACACGAGCGCGCGTCCGTGCGTGACCGTCGGACTATGGACGCTACCGGGCCCATATACCAGCCAACCAGCCTCCCGGCCATCGAACTTCGCGCCCGCTGCGAGTGGCATGATCAGATCGATTTCGCCGTTGGGATGGCGGTGATGCGGGCCTGCAATCGGCGGCATGTCGACCACATCCACACTGAAGCCGTGTGTCTGCGGTCCCGGCTTGATGACACGTCCGTACTTGATTCCCCCGGCCTCCCGGTTGCACATCCAGCCGGCCGCGATGGCCCGCCTGCAGGCATCCAACATGGTCAGGTACTGCGCCCCGCTGGCCGGAAAGACGGTGTTGAGATCCTCCTCCAGCGGGCCATCGAGAGGCCTGCCCTGAATTCGGGATGTGACGGTTGCGATCAGGCTCGTGAATGCTTCCGGAGTCATAGGCGATGATGCAATATAGCCCATTGAAGAGGGTGCCTTAAAGCAGCATCGACCATTTTATGGCAACCGGTGGAGCTGACGATGCAAGCTGTATGCTGTATAATGCTTGATACTTTTGGTATGTAGCTGTATAGTTCATAACATGAAAGCCGCAACCAGGCGTCGGGCTGTGTCAGCCCCGCGCGCCCAATCCAGCCCCCAGGCGCCGGTGGCACTCGCCGCGACCGATGCGGATTTTCTGGCGAACCTCGGCCGCCGGGTCCGCGAGGCGCGCGAGCAGCGCGGCATGGCGCGCAAAGCGTTATCCCGGGCAGCAGATGTTTCGGAACGCTATCTCGCGGCGTTGGAAGCGGGCGAGGGCAATGCTTCTGTCGTCCTATTGCGCCGCGTAGCGGGCGCGCTCGACGTCAGGCTGAGCGACCTGTTCGAGGCGGGCGAGCGCGGGACCGAGCACCATCTGATCCGGCGCTTTCTCGGTAGCCTGCCGCCGAAGCGGCTCGAAGAGGTCTTAAGCCGCTTGACCCAGGAGTTCGGGCAGGATGAGGCGGTGCGCCGCAAGCGCATCACGCTCATCGGCCTGCGCGGCGCGGGCAAGACCACACTCGGCAGCGCGCTCGCAAAGACGCTGCGCCGGCCCTTCATCGAGCTCGATCGGGAGATCGCGCGCGAGGCCGGCATCCCGCTTTCCGAAGTCTTCCTGCTGTATGGGCAGGCGGGGTACCGCCGAATTGAAAGGCGCTGTCTCGAGCGGATAATCAACAGTCAGGACGATATCGTGCTCTCAGTCGGCGGCGGCATCGTGTCCGAGCCTGAGACCTACAACCTGCTGCTGCTCAACTGCTTCACGGTCTGGATCAAGGCCGCGCCCGAGGAGCACATGGCACGCGTGGTCGCGCAGGGCGACATGCGGCCGATGGCGGGCCACGCGGAAGCGATGGACGACTTGCGAAACATTCTGGCCTCCCGCGAACCGCTCTACAGCAAGGCGGACGTCGTGGTAGACACCTCGGGACGCTCGGTGGAGCAGAGTTTTGCGGCGCTTGCCCAGCTCATGGCCACCGACACACGTCTTTAAGATCCACCAGGAGGAAATCCAATGTCGCCAGCGGCCGCATCGCTGCCATTGCAACCCCGGCAATGGGTCACGTTCGATGCTCATCCCGATCGATACCGGCACTGGAAGCTGTCTTTCGACGGTGCTGTGGCGACGCTGGCGATGGACGTCGACGAAGAGGGGGGCCTGAAGCCCGGGTACCAGCTCAAGCTGAATTCCTACGACCTCGGAGTCGACATCGAGCTGCACGACGCACTCCAGCGCTTGCGGTTCGAGCATCCCGAGGTGCGCAGCGTCGTGCTGACGAGCGCGAAGGAACGGATCTTCTGCTCGGGCGCCAACATCTTCATGCTCGGCCTGGCTTCGCACGCCTGGAAGGTCAACTTCTGCAAGTTCACCAACGAAACACGCAACGGCATCGAGGATTCGAGCCGGCACTCGGGACTCAAGTTTCTGGCCGCCTGCAACGGGACGACCGCCGGAGGCGGCTACGAGTTGGCACTCGCCTGCGATGAGATTCTGCTCATCGATGACCGCTCCGCGGCGGTGAGCCTCCCTGAGGTTCCACTGTTAGGCGTGTTGCCGGGAACCGGGGGCCTCACGCGCGTCACCGACAAACGCAAGGTGCGACGCGACCACGCGGATATTTTCTGCACAGTGACGGAAGGGGTGCGCGCACCCCGAGCGAAGGAATGGCGGTTGATCGACGGCCACGCCAAGCCCCAGCAGTTCGCGCCGACCGTCCGGCGCCGGGCGCTCGAGCTGGCGGAGCTCAGCGATCGTCCGCGCGAGGCGCAAGGGATTGCTCTCACTCCGATTGCACGCCAGATCGAGAGCCAGGGGTATCGCTATTCCCACGTTGAGGTGGAAATCGACGCCAAGGCACGCACTGCGACACTGACGATCTGCGCTCCCAAGGCAGAGCAGCCGTGCGACCTCGCGAGCATCCTGGCGATGGGGGACAAGTGGTGGCCCCTTGCTATGGCGCGTGAACTCGATGATGCCATTTTGATGCTGCGCACGAACGATCTCGAGGTCGGCACGTGGATCCTGAAAACGCGCGGCGATATCGCAAGGGTCCTGGCGGCGGATGCGACTCTCACCGCGCACGCCAGCAACTGGTTCGTGCGCGAAACACTCGGCATGCTGCGCCGGACGCTCGCCCGTCTCGAGGTGAGCTCGCGCACGCTGTTCGCCGTGATCGACGCCGGCTCCTGCTTTGCGGGTACCCTGCTCGAGCTCGCACTTGCCGCCGACCGCAGCTATATGTTGGCGGAGCGGGAGAGCGGGCAGGCTCCACGCATCGCACTCTCGCCGATGAACTTCGGCCCGTACGAGGCCGTGACGCGCTCGAGCCGCCTCGATTCCCGCTTCTACGGGGAGTCAGAGCCCATCGCGCGTGCGCGCGAGACCATAGGTCGCCCCCTCGCGGCCGAAGAGGCTCTATCGCTCGGGCTGATCACGGCCGCGCCGGATGCGCTCGACTGGGCCGACGAGATCCGTATCGCCATCGAGGAGCGCGGCAGCCTGTCGCCGGATGCGTTGACGGGAATGGAGGCCAACCTTCGATTCGGAGCCGCGGAAACGATGGAGACGCGCATCTTCGGGCGGCTGTCTGCCTGGCAGAACTGGATCTTCATCCGGCCCAACGCGGTCGGAGAGACGGGAGCGCTCAAGGTGTTCGGCAGCGGCAACAAGGCTCGATTCAACTGGGAACGCATCTAGGCGCCTGCAGGGGTGTGCGATGAATATCGACTACGATCAGAAGATCCCCAACAACGTGGCTCTGTCGAGCGACAAGACCCTGCAGCGTGCGCTCGAGCACTGGCAGCCGGAATTCCTCAACTGGTGGGGCGAAATGGGCCCGGAAGGTTCTCACCGGTTCGACATCTACCTGCGCACGGCCACCAGCGTCGATCAGGCCGGGTGGGCGCAATTCGGCTACGTGAAGATGCCCGACTATCGATGGGGGATCTTTCTCAACCCGGCCGAGCGCGACCGCAAAATCGCCTTCGGTGCGCATCGGGGCGAGCCGGTCTGGCAGGAGGTGCCCGGGGAGTATCGCAGCAATCTGCGTCGCATCATCGTGACGCAAGGCGATACCGAGCCCGCCTCCGTCGAGCAGCAGCGACATCTGGGATTGACGTGTCCGTCGATGTACGACCTGCGCAATCTCTTCCAGGTGAACGTGGAGGAAGGACGACACCTGTGGGCGATGGTCTACCTGCTGCACCGATATTTCGGGCGCGACGGACGAGAGGAAGCCGAGGCACTCCTCGGCCGGCGCTCGGGGGATGCGGACAACCCGCGCATCCTGGGTGCATTTAACGAGCGCACGCCGGATTGGCTGTCGTTCTTCATGTTCACGTTCTTCACCGATCGGGACGGCAAGTTCCAGCTGTCCGCGCTGACCGAGTCCGCCTTCGACCCGTTGGCACGAACGACGCGCTTCATGCTCACCGAAGAAGGGCATCACATGTTCGTGGGCCGAAATGGCATCCGGCGCATCATCGATCGTACCGCCGAAGTGATGATCCGCGAGCAGACCGATGATCCGGCGCGCCTGCGCGCGCTAGGCGTCATCGATCTGCCGACGATTCAGCGTTACCTCAACTTCCATTCGAGCGTGACCGTCGATCTGTTCGGTTCGGATCTGTCCTCCAATGCGGCGACGTTTTACACGACGGGGCTCAAGGGGCGATTCCGCGAGGAACGGATCGCGGACGACCATGTTCTCAAGGAGGCGACCTATCCTGTACTCGAGGTTGGCGGCGGCGAGCTCCTCGGGCGAGACGCCCCTGCCCTGAATGCGCTCAACGAACGGTTGCGGGACGACTTCGTGGCGGACTCCATTTCGGGCGTCGATGCGTGGAACAGCTTGCTCAAAAAGCGCGGCATCGAATTTCACCTCACCGTGCCGCACAAGGCGTTCAATCGCCAGATCGGCCCGCTCGCGGGGGCCAAGATTTCCCCGCAGGGCCGCATCGTCAGTGCCGCGGAATGGGATTCAAAGGTGCGCGAGTGGCTCCCGAGCCCCGAAGATCGGGACTTCGTGCAGTCGCTGATGGGGCGGGTGGTGGAGCCGGGGAGGTTCGCGAACTGGATTTCACCGCCATCCGCCGGCATCAACGGACAGCCGGTCGAGTGCGAGTACGTGCGTTTCAACTGAGTACTTCACGCTCCGTGGATACGACTATCACGTCGAGGCTGACTTAAGCGGCGGACAGACTGATGCGGTTCGCGCAAATCGAAGCGGGGATGGTCATCAGCGGGGGACGCCGTGCGGTGACCGAAGCGGAAATCATCGAATTCGCATCGCGCTATGACCCGCAGTGGTTTCACACCGATCCGGCCCGGGCGCAGCACAGCCGCTGGAAGGGGCTCATCGCCAGCGGCTGGCTGACCTGTTCCATCGCCATGGAGCTGGCGGTCAAGAACGTGTTGCGCGACTCGGAGTCCATAGGCTCACCGGGCGTCGAGCAGCTCAAGTGGCCCAACCCTCTGCGGCCCGGTGACGAGGTTGAGCTGCGGATCGAAGTCATCGAGTCGCGTGTCTCGCGATCCGGCGTCCTGGGGATCGTCCGCTGGCGGTGGTTGCTGGTGACGCAGCACGGCCTGACGGTCCTCGATGTGCTCGCGACCAGCTTGTTCGAGATTCAGGCGCCCTCGTGACCACAACTTCGCGGATGCTGTCTCGGCTGTGCGCGAGCGGGCGCTAGCGCCCCGAAACCTCCTGACGGCCCCCAAGAGTGCTGAGTGTCGCGAAAGGGTGACTGATCCGGCACATATTGAAATTAACGATTGCATCAGTTATATTGACGGCGCTCGTGAAACTAGCCCAGAACATGGCCGGCGACAGGCAAGGGGCGAGGGGGAAATGTGGAAGATCTGAACGATTTCTTCATATTTTCGCAGGTCGTTGAGCACAACGGGTTTACGGGCGCGGCTCGAGCACTCGGTGTCGCCCGCTCGAGCATCTGTCGACGAGTCGGGCAGCTCGAAGAGAGGCTCGGCGTGCGGCTCGTCCAGCGCTCTACCCGGCACTTCGTCGTGACCGACCTCGGCATGCAACTCCACGGCCATTGCGTGAAGATGGTTGCCGAGGCGACCGCCGCCTACGAAAGAGTGGCCTGCGCCCGCGCAACACCGTCCGGCCTGATCCGCTTGAGCTGCCCGCCGATCGTGGCGCAGTTGCTGGTGAGCCCGCTGCTCCCCGAGTTCACCGAGAAGAATCCCGAAGTCCGCATCGCCATCGAGGCAACCGATCGCAGAGTCGATCTCGAAGAGAATTTCGACCTGTTCATTCGGGTCCGGCAGATCCCGAGCGAGGACTCTGGAATGGTCATGCGCTCGCTCGGGATCGTGCAGCAAGTGCTGGTCGCAAGCCGCGCGTTGCTGGAGCGTTACGGGCGCCCGGCAACGCCTACGGAAGCGGCTCGCATGCCGAGCCTCGGCCACGGCTCTTTCCAAGGGCCGCACGTGTGGAGATTGGTCGATCAGCAAGAGCAGGAGATTCAGATTCGTCACGAGCCGAAGCTGATCAGCGACGACATGGTGCTGGTGCGTCAAGCCGCGCTGCAAGGGGTCGGGGTCGCGCAACTGCCGCTTTCCGTGTGTCTCAGCGAAATCCGCCAGGGCCTGTTGGAAGTCATTTTGCCCGAATTCCCCGCGCCGCTCTTCGAGATCCAGGTGCTCTTCCCCTCGCGTCGCGGCATGCTGCCGGCCGTGCGCTCTTTCATAGACTTCTTGAGCGCTCACTGTGCGAGCGAAGTGCCGGAGTGGCAAATCAAGCGGCACGATGGCCGTGGGCATCGGGTGAATCCCTTCTGGACCAGCCGTAAGTCTCTCGAGCAGGTGGCCCCGCAGAGCCGTGAGCGCATAAATTCCAGACGCGAAGTGCGCGTGGCGTAGACCCAGTCGAGCCGCGATGCGCCAGCCCCGCGCATGGAATGCGCTTCGCGCAAACTATCATCGCTGGCTGATCAGCGCCGGTGCGTGCCTCGTGCCGCTTGCGGCTCCGGCCGAGACAGTCGCCGATGGGCGCGCCATCGCCGATGAGCGGCAGGGCGTGAACTGGCTTTCCTACGGCCGCACGTATGCCGAGCACCACTACAGTCCCCTGACCGCGATCAACGTCAACAACGTCAAGCGGCTCGGCCTTGCGTGGTCCCGCGATCTGCCGGGCCAGCGCAGTCTCGAGAGCCTGCCGCTCGCCGTAAATGGGGTGTTGTATTTCTCTGGAACCTACGGCAAGACTTTTGCGATTGATGCAAAGAGTGGCCGCGAGCTCTGGGAATTCGATCCTGATCTCGCTCACAATGCTCCACAGAAGCTGCGCATCGTGATGGGCGCACACCGAGGCGTCGCGTATTGGCGCGGCAAGGTTTACGTGGGCGTGGTCGACGGCCGGCTGATCGCGCTCGATGCCAACACCGGCCATGTCATCTGGAGCGTCCAGACCTTCGATGATCCGCGAGCCCGCAAGGCGATCTCGGGCGCACCACGGGTGTTCAACGGCAAGGTCATCATCGGTCATGGGGGCGCAGACTTCGGCACGCGCGGCTATGTGAGCGCCTACGACGCCGGAACCGGCAAGCGGTTGTGGCGCTTCTACACTGTTCCGGGCGACCCGAAGAAGGGCTTCGAAGACGCAGCGGTCGCGATGGCCGCCAAGACGTGGGACGGTGAATGGTGGCGCTGGGGAGGCGGCGGCACCGTTTGGGACAGCATCACCTACGATCCTGAATTCAACCGCGTGTATCTGGCCGTGGGGAATGGCAGTCCTTGGCGCGCGGATATCCGCAGTCCCGGCAGCGGCGACAATCTGTTTCTGTGCTCCATCGTGGCGTTGGATGCCGATACGGGCGGATATGTTTGGCACTACCAGGTGAATCCCCGCGAGTCCTGGGACTACGACGCGACCCAGCAGATGATTCTCGCGGATCTCAAAATCGCAGGACGCCTGCGCAAAGTGCTGATGCAGGCGCCGAAGAATGGCTTCTTCTATGTGCTCGATCGCGCCACAGGCAAGCTGATCTCCGCGGAAAAGTTCTCCAAGGTCACCTGGGCTGAGCGAATCGACCTCGCCACGGGTCGGCCCGTCGAAATCCAGAATCTGCGTTATGCGGACGGCCCCGTGCTGTTCTGGCCGAGCAGCGCCGGCGCCCACAGCTGGCAGCCGATGTCGTTCAATCCGCGCACCCGATTGGTGTACATCCCGACCATGAAGCTCGGCATGCGCATCGGGCCGTCGGCGAGCGACGAGGATCTGAAGGCCTTTGACAGCGAGCCGCGGCGCTATTTGCCCACGCTGGCCGTCAAATCAGAGCTGGTCATGATTGACCCGGACGATGGCACGGCGGGGCTTCTGGCGTGGGATCCCGTGGCACAGAAGAAGCGCTGGGAAGTGCACTACCAGGACAGCTTCTGGAACGGCGGCACGATGACGACCGCCGGCAATCTCGTATTCCAGGGCATCGGACGCGGGCAATTCGTTGCGTACGACGCGCGGACCGGGGAGCAGTTGTGGAGCTTCGATGCCGGACTCGGCATCATCGCAGCGCCCACCACCTATGAGGCCGAGGGCGTGCAGTACGTCTCGATTCTGGTCGGTTACGGCGGTAGCGCAGGTAATGGCCTGAAGCTCTTCGACTACGGTTGGCGCTTCGATGAACAGCCGCGTCGTCTCCTCAGCTTCGCGCTCGGCAAGCACGCGGCCCTGCCGCTCGCCCAACCTCCGCGTTACACCGTCAACGCGGTGGACGATCCAGCCTTCATCATTGATCCCAAACTGGCCGCCGCAGGCGACAAGGTCTATCACTCGACCTGCTTTCTCTGCCATGGCGGCAAGGTGACGGGCACCGGATCGATCGCCCCGGATCTGCGCGAATCACTCGTAGCACTACATTGGGAGTCGTTCAGATCGGTGCTGCAAGAGGGCGTGTTGGCCGCGCAGGGAATGCCGAAGTATGACGATCTGAGCGATGAGGATCTGCGCGCGATTTTCGCGTACGTGCGCCAGCGTGCGCGTGAGGCACGGGCCCCGAAACGCTGAACGGCAGCTCCGGATCGGTCTACCGCGCCGACGCAAGCCGTCCCGCCGGGCTCTTGACCTTCCGCGGCGCCGTCTCGCGTAGCCCCGCGGCCGCGAGCGCGGCAGCCGCCGCGCAACCGGCCTGCATCATCAAGGCAGCCTGCAGTCCCCAACGATCGGCGCTCCACCCGGCGATGGCGGGACCGGCGAATCCTCCCCCAATCGTTCCGACACCGACTATGAGCCCCATCGCGGTGGAGATCGATCGCGCGGGGACCGTTTCGGACGGAATCGTCGCCGTAAAAATGCTGGGGGTGCCGGACAGCGCCCACGCGATGCAGAGAAACACCGCGAGAATGGCTACCGGACCTCCGAAGTAGATGGCCACCAGCGGAAAGGCGATCCCCAGCGAGCCTGCCATGACCATCACGGGCCTGCGCCCGATGCGATCCGAGATCGCGGGCAGCAGCACGCCAGCTACTGCCGCTGCGATGCCGAGCAGACCCATCAAGAAGCTCATCTGCTGAGGTGAGAACTGCTTGACGTTGACATAGAACAGCGGCAGGAACGCGAACCCCAGATTGATGTACGCCAAGTAGCAGCAGCACAAAACTGCGCACAGATAGACATTGCGGAACCGGAGCACTTCCGTCAGGCGACCGTCCGATGCGGCAGGCGCATCGCCACGGCTCAGGGCCGATTTCCCTGCGCTCGGCTCGGGCACCAGGCGCGCCACCAGCAGAGCGCAGAGCAGGCCGGGGGCCGGAATGGCCAGAAAGCCGCTGCGCCATCCGTATAGCGATGCCAGCTTCACCAGCAGCAGTGGAGCCACGAATAATCCAAGAATCGGGCCGCCCAGATTCCCGACAATACCCATATACGTCCCACGACGCTCGATCGGAGATTCGAGAGCGATGATCGACTGCGCGAGCGGCAGCATCGGTCCTTCCAGGAACCCCATGGCCAAACGGGCGGCCAGCAGCGTGCCGAATGACGTGACGAAGCAGGGCACAACCGAGCACAACGAAAACAGCACCAAAGTGATAACCAGAAATGCCTTGCGCCTTGCCAGCGCCTCGGCGAGAAAACTGCTTGCGTAGCTCGAGACCGCGAAAGCGACCCAATACACCGAGACCAGCAGCCCAACCTGGGTGTTCTTGAGGTGCAAATCAGGCTTGATGAACGGCATCAAGAAGTTGATCCCGACCTGATCGAAGGACATGACGCCGACGACAAGACAGAGAATCGCCACGACGCGGGTGTCGGCCCGTCGTAACCACACCTGCCACATTTTGCTTGCTCCACATCCGCCGCTGAGGCGGCTGTGATGCGTTATCGCGTACTGCCGCCGGGGCGCAGAAGCTACAAAGCGAGACAACAGTGTTGCGAAATTGCCCAGGAGGAGCGGCAACCCTCCGCGGGCCGTACATCAGTGGTGCATTCCTGCAACTGGCACGGGTAGCGGGCGAGTTCTAAGCTGATCCCGGCCGCATCAGGCGGATCTACGGCTCCACTTGAGGGCTGCAACCTGATACGGTCCGGTCCAAGCACCCCCGGGGGAGTACAGCGGATGCTCAAGCTAATTGAAGTGATCGGCCGCCGTGCGGATCTGACACACGAGTACTTTCTCAAACATCTGAGCACAACTCATCTCGAGGTCGTCGACCGGGTGCCCGAGTTCCGCAATCGCGTGCGCCGTTATATGCAGAACCATCTCTTCGTGGATCCCGCGGAGCTTGGTCCGATCAAAGGCCTGCCCATTGCTTCCAACACCGATTCGATCATTGAAGTCTGGTGGGACAGCTTCGCCGACATCAGGCGAGCGTTCGAGGAGCCACGTTACTTTGAGATCATCCGGCCGGATGAGCTAGCTTTTGGAGACGTTGCGGGTGCCTGGGGTGTGACAGCCCAGGACACGCTCGTGACGGAGCGCAACGGCTTCGCTGGACTAATGAAGGTCTTTATCTTCCTCAAGAGAAGCCCTGGTATCAGTCATTCCGAGTTTCTAAGCCGCTGGCGAGCCGCCCGCGATAGCCGACTCATTGCGGCACCGGCCTTTCGGAGTCTTGTCGGCCGCTGCATCGAAAACGTAGTCGCGCAGGACCCCGCCAATGCGCTGCCCGGAGCGAGGCCGTTCGACCTCGTCGCGGAGCTGTGGCTCGATTCTCTGCAGCACGTGGCCCAATTCGCCGCGGATCCGGATGTCATCGCCGCAATCGCCGGTGCGCAAACCGACTACACCGACCGCGCCCAATCACTGATCTACGTCGGCAAGGAGAATCCGGCGGCGGCCGAGTGGCTACGCGGAAGTCAAGCGGGTCGCTGAGCTCGTTACAGCCACTACTTTCGTCGCAATGCCTGCTCCAACTCACTAATGCGAGTTTCGAGAGCGCGAATGTGCGCGGCGATTTCAAAGGCGTTGGCGGAGGGCAGCGCTCCGAGCTTGCAAAGGAATTCATTGCCATTCATGTAGACGTGCTCTCCCAGCAGCAGGCCGTCTGTGGCTCGTGGGAAGTGCGCGAATGACCAGAATCCGATCTTCTTGCCCGTGGGCCGGAGCCCATTCCACTCCCTGTCATGGGTGAATTCGACGCGCGCCTTGCCGAACACGTCATCCCCCGCCTCATACCAGATAACTTCTTTGTTGATGAAGTCAGGGAAGGCGGAGAAAGCACCCGAATAGTGCTGGCCGATCTGGTCTTTGCCTTTCAGGTCGATGCCAAAGGCGTCCACCGAATACACGCAGTCTTTCGTGAACGTGGCGAGGGTGGCCGCAACGTCATGACGGTCTTCGGCGGCGGCATGCGCTTTGGCGAGCTCCAGCAAGGTTGGCATTGGACGTTCACTCCCGAAAATGACTCGAACCCATATTCTGCGCGCCTTGCCCGGCCAGCGGGAGCGCACCCCACGAGCGATTTGCGGAAAACTGTGTTGTACGTTTCTCTCTCTGCGACCGCAATGATCGATGGCATGATTCGCTCGGCCTATTGACGCGGCCGAAACGCGGCCAAAACGGGGCGCAGGGGGATCGATGAAAGCTCTTATCACGGGTGCCGGAAACTCGTTGTGGGGTTCGCGCATGCTGGCGGCCATGCTCGCCGGCGTCGCCGGCGTCGCCGGCGTCGCCGGCGCAGGACTAGTTGCGCCCGCGCGCGCCGAGG
>WNFO01000827.1_pt1 | contig 23361 bp, 19 predicted proteins | sample 5400251 | NCBI WGS metagenome assembly WNFO01 (sample SAMN13153354, study PRJNA577476) | soil metagenome | isolation source: 100 cm saprolite under Madrone tree | place: USA:California | collected 2016-06-14
ATAGACAGCCTGTGTGCACGGCCTGTCCCGCTGGCGGGTCCCCTCGAGTTGCGAGGATGCAGACGCGCGAGCGGGGCAGGAAAGCCTAACGGCTGGCTCGTGGCGCCCTACTATTTCAGAGGTTCACGGCCTAGCTCTCCACGGCCAAGCGGTCCGCTCCATTATAGTTTTCAGTCGCCAGTATTCAGTTGTCAGTTCAAGATGAAACTTTGCAAACGGCGATTTATGGCCGAAAACGAAGAAGCCTTACTTGAAGGTGAGAAGATTCCATGTGGGAGAGATTGTGACCGTTCTCGGGCAGAGGCAATATTGCAAGCCGGGGCTCGGCCTTTCCCACTGAACACTGAGAACTGACTACTGACCACTGCCTTCATGCGCGTACTTTTCGTAGGAGACATCGTTGGCTCGCCGGGACGGCAGATCGTTCACGATCGCCTCGCGGACATCGTTGCGCAGCGGCAGATCGATTTGGTGATCGCCAACGGCGAGAACTCGGCGTCGGGATTCGGGATCACGCCGAGGCTGGCGGAAGAGCTTCTGAAAATGGGTATCGATGTGCTTACCGGCGGAAATCACAGCTGGGACCGCAAAGAGATCCTGGAATACCTGCCCCACGAGCCGCGGCTGCTGCGTCCGGCAAATTTTCCCGAAGGCAATCCTGGCAGTGGGCTCTATGCCGGAACGGCCAAGAATGGCGTGAAGTATGCCGTGCTGAACCTGCAGGGGCGCGTGTTCATGACTCCGATCGACGATCCTTTCCGGAAAGCCGACAGCGAGCTCGCGAAAATTCCAGAAGATGTCTCCTTCGTCTTCGTAGACATCCATGCGGAAACCACCAGCGAGAAGATCGCCATGGGCTGGTATCTGGACGGACGCGTGACCGCGGTCGTCGGCACGCACACGCACGTGGCTACCGCCGATGAACAAGTCTTTCCGCAAGGCACGGCTTATATCACGGACGTGGGAATGACCGGGCCGCATGGCGGTGTCATCGGAATGGACCGCAACGGCATCATCACGAAATTCCTCAATGGCTTGCCGGCGCGGTTCGAGGTGGCTTCTGGCAAGGTGCAGATGAATTGCGTCTTGATTGAAACCGACGACGAAGGCCCGCGCAATGCCGCCGGCCGCCTCCGTGCTCGCTCCATCGAACGCCTCCGCTTCCGTATTGACTAATCGTTACGACACGCGGCTGCAGCGCGGGGCAACCTGCGCACCTCCGTAGTAATCTGAAGATTCATGCGACAGAAGGTGGGCCCAATCTTGAGAGTTCTTGCGGTGATGTGTCTGCTGGCGTGCGCTGCTGGGAGTGCGGCGGCTCAGGAGGAGGGCGATCTTACTGCCAGGCAGCGGGTTTTTCCGGGCGTGGGTCCCGGGCTGCGCTCGGTGAAGCGGGGCGCGGATGGACGGCTGTACATTCTGGCTTCGCCGTCGCCCGGCTTGCTGGTGTTCGACGCCCAGGGCAAGCAGGTTCTTTCCATCGGCGAACTTCCCGGGGCCGATGCCAGCGCCAAGACCGGCCGCGCATTGATCACTTTCGGCGAAGACTGCGACGGCGCTGCCGACGGAAAGATTTACGTAGCGGACCGCGGCGCGAACCTCATCCAGATTTTCTCCCCCGAGGGCGCGCTGCTCCGTTCGATTTCCATAAAGGCCCCGATTTCCGTTGCGGCGCTGCCCGAAAGCGAAATTGCCGTGGGGACGCTTCGGGAGCCACATTTAGTGACCGTTTTCGACAAAAACGGCAGGGACGTGCGCGAGTTCGGCGATCCGGAGCCGCTTGCGGAGCGCGCGGAGTTGAATCGTTATCTGAACATCGGGCAGCTTGCCACGGACGCTCAGGGGCATCTCTACTATGCGTTTGCTTACCTGCCGGAGCCGACGGTGAGGCAATATGACCGCTTGGGCTATGCGGGACAGGACGTCCAGTACACCGCTCTGGAGGCCATGCCCGCGGCGCAGGCCGCCCGCAAGGAGATCGCGCGCCAGGAAAGCAAGGGTCAACAACCTTGGTTCAAGCGCATTCTTACCGCGGTCGGCGTCGACCGGACAAATGGGGAAGTCTGGATTGCGTTGTACAACACGCTGCTGCATTTCGATAAGGAAGGAAACCGGCGCGCGACCTATAAAATCTACACCCCACAAGGCGCCCGGCTCGAAGCCAACACCATTCTCGTGGAGAAGGACCGTCTAATCATCGGGAACGATCCGCTGGGCATCTACGAGTTCGCCCGGCCCGATAAAAAAAATCCGCGATAAGCCAAGTTTTCCTCAGGCAAACTTACGCGTGTTTTGTGCAACGTTCGCGCGCGGCGTGAAATATATTCACAAATGCCGCAAAAATCAGCGTCAAACAACAAAGTTGCCCAACATTGCGCTTGTGGAAAAACTGTGCATGGAGTGTGAACGCCGGTGAATGTCTTCTTCTATTTTTCACTTGCCCCCTACGCGCCAATCAGAGACAATCCCGCGCTGACTCATAGCGGCGGTACGTGGGCCGACAATTCCAGACGGGCGGCGCGCGGAGCGACAGGGCGAAGTAGGGCGTTCCGGCGCGGGCAAGAATCCCGAAGCTTGAAGAAAGACGCAAATGGACCTGCTTTCCACAGCTTTTTCACATCTGTGGAAATAGCATAGGGTTTTGTTTTCTCTTCCGATGACGACTGCACCTCAAGTTGGGCGTGAGCGCGAAACTGCGAATTCCTGGGACAAATTTCTCGAGCGGGTGAAGTCCCGGGTCAGCATCAACACCTACACGACTTGGTTCCAGCCGACGAGGCTGAACCGGGCCGAGGGCGACACCCTCTATGTGCAGATCCCCAGCGCCGTCTTCCGGCAGGTTTTGACGCGCACCTACGGCGATATCGTCAAGGCCGTCTTTCATGAAGTCGGCACGCCGAACATGAAGGTGCAATACGTGTGCACCGAGGAGGAACCGGTCCAGCCGGCGCCGGTGGTCTCCGGCGTGAAACAAGCCAAGTTGGATTTTGAGAGCAGCGACCATCAACTCAACACGCGCTACACGTTCGATTCGTTTGTCGTCGGCAAGTCCAACGAATTCGCGCATGCCGCTTCGCGCGCCGTGGCCGAGCAGCCTTCGAAAGCATACAACCCGCTGTTCCTGTACGGCGGCGTGGGCATGGGCAAGACGCATTTGATGCACGCCATCGGTCACACCATCAAGAAACGTAATCCGGCGATGCGGCTGAGCTACGTCAGCGCGGAAAAATTCACCATCGAAGTCATCAATTCGCTGCGGTTTGACCGCATGATCAGTTTCCGTGACCGTTTCCATACCGTGGATGTCTTGCTGGTCGACGATATCCAGTTCATCGCCGGAAAAGAGCGGACCCAGGAGGAGTTTTTTCATACCTTCAACGCCCTCTACGAGCAGCAGAAACAGATTGTCATTTCCTCGGACTGCCTGCCGAAGGACATCAACTCCATCGAAGAGCGTCTGCGCTCGCGGTTCGAATGGGGATTGATTGCGGACATTCAGCCGCCGGACCTCGAGACCAAGATCGCCATTCTGCAGAAAAAGGCGGAGAACGACCGCTTCAGCCTGCCGGACGACGTGGCGGAATACATCGCGCGGGCCATCAAGTCCAACGTGCGCGAACTCGAAGGCGCTTTGACGCGGTTGATGGCTTATGCCTCGCTGACGGGCGCGACGGTTTCGCTGGCGACAGCGCAGCAGGTGCTGCGGAACATCATTGCTTCTCAGGAAAAGCGCGTCACCATCGACCTGATCCAGAAGCGCGTCAGCGAGCACTTCAACCTGCGGGAGCAGGATCTCAAGGTCCGCAGTAACACGCGTGCGATCGCCTTTCCGCGCCAGGTGGCCATGTATATCGTCAAGCAACTCACCACCGCTTCGCTTCCGGAGATCGGCCGGCAATTCGGCGGCAAGCACCATACGACGGTGCTGCATTCGATCAACAAAATCGAAGAGTTGCGGCGGTCCGACAAAGACCTGAACCGCACCATCACGCGGCTGATGGACGCATTGCAGTAGCCGGCTGATTTTTCGCACGCTTCTTTGATTCCGAAACGCAAGCCGCTCCTCCCGCTTGGCCTTTTCGCGCTTTCGTTCCGCAATTGTTGCGCACCGTGCTTTTCTGATCCAAGATTCGCTGGCGATCCTGTATTCGTGTCCTGTGGAGAAGGCTTGAAAAAGGTACGGAAAATATGTTGATAGGAGCGGACCAAATTCTGAAATTCGCGGCGGGCTGGCCCATAGGGCTCTGTTTCCCGAGATTCTCACAAAACGCCACTTGCAACTCAACTCCGCAAACTGCGTGTGCTATTGGAGTTTGTGAGGTTTCCACAGATTCACAGCGCTCATCACAACAACAAGCTTTATAATTTCAAAAACATCTTGTTGTGATGATTGCATTTTGGTGCCGAGTGGGGGGAGGAACAGCAGTGTTTCCCACCTATTTCCACAGCGCCGGAGTATGCAGCGGACTTTATACTTTATCGAAAAGCGAGTACAGTACCGCAGCGGTAGAAATTAGGCTACGGAGGGCGTTAATGCCCTTCTAGTCGAAGGTAAACTTCATAATGACCTCACCCGGAACGGCACGCGAGGAACATCAAGCGATGGAATTCAGCGTCACAAAGTCCGCGCTGTTGAATGAACTCTCAACGACGCAAGGAGTCGTCGAGCGCAAGACCACAATTCCCATTTTGTCGAATCTGCTGGTGGAGGCCAAGGGGAGCCAGTTGACAATCACGGCGACCGACCTCGAGCTGAGCATTCGCACGTCGTGCGAAGCCAAGATCAAGAAAGAAGGCGCTGGGACCATTCCTGCCAAGAAACTTCTCGAACTCGTGCGCCTGCTTCCCGAAGGCGAGATCAAGGTCAAGCTTCTCGAGAATCACTGGGTGGAGATCGTCAGCGATAAGAAGAAATATAAGCTGGTAGGCATGGCCAAGGAGAATTTCCCCGCGCTGCCGGTGATGCCCCACACGCTGGTGAAAATTCCCGCCGCGATCATCGAAAACCTCATTAGGAAAACGAAATTCGCGATCTCGATGGAAGAGTCAAGGTACACGTTGAACGGCGGCCTATTGATTCTGAAGCCGGACACGCTGGCGATGGTGGCGACGGACGGCCACAGACTGGCGCTCGCGGAGACGGATCACAAGCTTGCGGGACTGAATGGCGAAGTAAAAGTGCTTATTCCGAAGAAGGCCATGGACGAAGTCGAGAAGCTTTCCAGCGCCGCCGGTTCGGATGCACACATCGAATTTGCAAAAGACGAAAGCCACCTCTTTTTCCAGGTCGGCCATCGGCTGTTGATTTCCCGCATTCTTACGGGCCAATTCCCGAACTACGAAGCAGTGCTCCCGCGGGACAACAATAAGAGCGTGGTCATCGAGCGGGCGGAATTGAGCGATGCGGTGCGGCGCGTCTCGCAGCTTGCCGATCAACGCTCCCACGCCGTCAAGCTGGCCGTTTCGAAAGAAGGCATCGAGATTTCTGCCTCTAGCCCGGAATACGGCGAAGCCAAAGAAACCATCGAGAAAGAATTCAAAGGCGATCCCATCGCCATCGGTTTTAATTCCAGCTACATGCTGGATTTTCTTGGCGCCGCGGCCGATGGCCCGATCAGCATCGAACTGAAGGACGAACAATCCGCTGGACAAATGCGGCCGCTCGCCGACGAATCCTACCGCTATCGCTACATCATCATGCCCATGCGCATTTGATTCCCCGCGCGGTCTCCAACGGCCGAGCTGCACTCACAGCCAAGCTAATTTACTCAATAGCGAAGACAGCCCTTGATAAAATCCGGTTAGGGATATGGCATCCGTGTTGTGATTTTTGAGGTTCCAGATGGGAACCTCAAGGACCGGGCAAGGCGGACGCCGGTACACTCCTTACGCATTCACGGAACAAGGCATTGCAATGCTGTTGAGCGTGCGGCGGAGCGCGCGCGCCGTGCAAGTGAACGTAGCGATCATGCGGACCTTCGTGCGGCTTCGCGAGATGCTGGCAACCCACGAGGAGTTGCGCCGAAAAATAGACGCGATGGAGAAGCGCTACGACGCGAGATTTCAGGCTGTTTTCGCAACTATTCGGCAGAAGCTGGAAACACCAGTGCCGGCGAAAAAGCCGATCGGATTTCACGCAAGACTAGAGCTCGCCGCGAACTCTGCTAAAACCAATAAGAGGATACATAAATAGTAGAAAACAAACGCGTTACAGCCTGGGCAATGTGTCCTTCCTGTCTTGAGAATGCCCTTCGATTCGGCTATACTTGCGGTGTTGTCGATTCGTTTTAAAATCTCCTTCAAATCGACACGTCCGCCAGGTAAATGTGACCCAGAAATTGAGCTTCGCGCCAGGAGCTCGGGGCCACTGACCTGGAGAACATGAGTCTTCGCCACGTCTCGCTGCGCGAGATGGGATGGAGCAGGAACCCTACGAGTTCTGGATTCGCCCGGCGAAACCGGAATCACAGGGTGAGGCGACGTACGGATCATTCCGCAAGCACGCCTTCCTTGCTTCACACAAAACGAATTTTGAGCGCGGACGCGCACTCCGAATTGTCCGGAGTTTGTCCAACGCCGCAGATACACGCGAGAAGTTGCTGCGCCAGGAGAAAAAATGGGCGAAAAGGAAAACGTGGTTGGTACGCCGCAGGGCGGCCACAAGTACGACGCGAAGTCGATCAAAGTTCTCGGCGGCCTGGAAGCCGTGCGCTTGCGCCCCGCGATGTACATCGGCTCGACGGGAGAGATGGGCTTGCACCATCTCGTCTGGGAAGTGGTGGACAATTCCGTCGATGAAGCTATGGCGGGCTTCGCGGACGAGATTAACGTCACCGTGCACGCCGACAACTCGGTTACCGTGGTGGACAATGGCCGCGGCATCCCCGTGGACATGCACGCGACGGAGAAACGCCCCGCGGCGGAAGTTGTGCTGACCGTGCTGCACGCCGGCGGAAAATTCGATAGCGACACGTACAAGGTTTCCGGTGGTCTCCACGGCGTGGGAGTGTCCGTCGTCAACGCGCTTTCCGATTGGCTGGAGCTGGAGATTTCGCGAGATGGCGCGGTGTGGGAACAGACTTACGAAAAAGGCAAGCCCACCAACAAGCTGAAGCAGACCGGTAAGACGCGCAAGACCGGGACGAAAGTTACCTTCCATCCGGACCCGACGATTTTCGAGAAAACGGTCTACAGTTTCGACACCCTGGCGCAGCGCTTGCGCGAACTGGCCTTTCTGAATAAGGGCTTGCTGATCACGCTCACCGATGAGCGCACGGAAAAGACCGCGGAATTCAAGTTCACCGGCGGCATCACGGAGTTCGTCAAGCATCTGAATCGCGGAAAAGCCACGCTGCACGATTCGCCGGTTTATATCGAGGGGAAGCGCGGCTCAGTGGAGATCGAAATCGCGCTGCAGTACAACGATACCTACGGTGAAAATGTATTTGCTTTTGCGAATACCATAAATACCGTCGATGGAGGCACACACCTTTCCGGCTTCCGCTCCGCGCTGACGCGCTCGATCAACAACTTCGCGTCATCGGCAGGCATGCTCAAGGAACAAAAAGACGAGGTCACCATCACGGGCGATGATGTTCGTGAAGGACTCGTCGCGGTGGTCAGCGTGCGACTGCCGCAACCGCAGTTTGAAGGACAGACCAAAGGCAAGCTCAATAGCGACATCAAAGGTGATGTCGAGCAGCTCGTCAACGAAAAGCTCGGCGAATGGTTCGACAAGCATTCCACTGTGGCGCGCCGCATTATTTCCAAGTGCATCGATGCGGCCCGTGCCCGCGAAGCTGCTCGCAAAGCGCGCGAATTAACGCGCCGTAAGTCCGCGATGGATTCGAGCGGCCTGCCGGGAAAACTCGCCGATTGCCAGGAGCGCGATCCCGCCCGGTGCGAGCTGTTCGTCGTCGAGGGCGAATCGGCCGGCGGCTCGGCGAAGATGGGCCGCGACCGTAAATATCAAGCGATCCTGCCGCTCAAGGGCAAAATCCTAAACGTCGAAAAGGCGCGATACGACAAGATGCTGGGCCACGAGGAAATTCGCGCCATCATCACGGCGCTGGGCACCGGCATCGGCAAAGACGATTTCGATGCCGGGAAGCTGCGCTATCACAAAATCATTCTGATGACCGACGCGGACGTCGACGGCAGCCACATCCGCACGCTGCTGCTGACGTTTTTCTTTCGCCACATGAAGGAATTGATCGAACGCGGACACATCTACATCGCGCAGCCGCCGCTGTATCGCGTGAAGCGCGGCAAGACGGAAAAATACATTCGCGACGAAGGTGATTTCGCGCGCGAGCTGATGAAGCGGGCCACGGAAGACCACGTCGTGAAAGCCAAGGAAGGCGTGAATCTCGAAGGCGCACGGCTGACTTCGTTCTTGCTGAACGTTCAGGAGTACGAAGCTGCTGCGGCGAAGCTTGGCCGCAGGCTGCGCGAGCCCGCTCTCGTCGAATTGCTGGCCGAAAGCGGCCTCGAGAAGAAGACGGACTTCGAGGACAAAAAAGCGCTGGAAAAACTTTTGAAGCAACTGGAGAAAACCAAGCTGAAACTCGAAGGCAAAATCGTCTTCGACGAAGAACACAGCTTGTACGAAATCCAGTTTGGCCCGCCGCACAGCCAGAAGATCAATTGGGCGGTGGCGTCGACGGCGGAATACAAGCGGCTGCGCGGGCTCGCCAAGCAGATCGAAGAATTCAACCATCCGCCGTTCACCGTGGCGCGCAATGGCGACAAGGTGACGAAGGAAAAGGCGACCGACGTACTCAACTACGTCGTCGAAGACGCCAAAAAAGATTTCACCATCACGCGATTCAAGGGCCTGGGCGAAATGAACGCCGAGCAATTGTGGGACACGACGATGAACGCGGACACGCGTACGTTGCTTCAGGTAAAGCTCGAGGACGCCGTCGCGGCCGAAGATATTTTCACCACGCTCATGGGCGAAAACGTCGAGGCGCGCCGCAAATTCATAGAAGATAACGCGCTGGAAGTCGTGAATTTGGATATCTAGCCAGCTTCCGATGCTTTATCAATTGGGATGGACGACATTGCCGGGGCTGCGGGGATTGAGTTGCAGCGCGTTTCACGCGACGCCGACAACTTCGCCTGACAATGAACGCGGCGTGGCGATAGATTTTGCCAACGACACCAAGCGCGATGAGTTTTTGAAGCAATTAGAAGAGTATTTCGGGCCGCGGCGCTTTACGAATGCTGCGGACGCCTTCGACACTGTGAAGGCGCACGTGCTCGAACTGACGGCCAGGCGCTAAAAAGTTCGCAGGGGAATGGATTGTTCACCCCTACAGAAGATTGAGGAACTCTTCGAGCGAGAGACCGCATTGCTTGAGGATGTCGGAGAGAGTGCCTTTGGCCAACTGCGAGTGCATGGGAACGACTGTCTTACAGGTTTTGTCGTTGGTACGTTTTTCGAGCGAAACATGGCTGCCTTCTGGCGCAACTCTACGAAGCCTGCTCTTTTTAGTGCTCGAACGACTTGCTCACCTGAGACGCTCGGCAGCTTCGGCATGTCAGTGGGAGACTTCGACCGCTGTCCAGAACTCCGAGGCTTCGGCGGGCCGCTCCTCGGGCACGCCCCAGGTTTCGAGGTAGAGCTCGATCGCTTCGCGAAGGTTGGCCCGGGCACCTTCGACGTCCTTGCCCTGGGAAGTGACACTCAATTCAGGGCGGCGGGCGACGTACCGGTCGTCTTCTTTGCTAATGAGCGCGGAGAAGCGGTAGGTCATAAGCAAATGCTAACGAAAGTACGGTAACTCGGCAAGGCTTGTATAAATTCAGTTTCGGCTCCAGACGGGTCAACAGAGCGAGGGGAAATGGCGGACGAAACAAATACATCGGTACTGCTTCCGATCGATATCGAAGCGGAAATGAGGAAGTCGTACCTCGATTACGCGATGAGCGTGATCATCGCGCGCGCGCTGCCCGACGTGCGCGACGGGTTGAAGCCGGTACAGCGCCGCATCCTGGTGGCCATGAACGATCTCGGCCTGGCCTCCAATCGCGGCTACCGCAAATGCGCCAAGATCTGCGGCGACACTTCCGGCAACTATCACCCGCACGGTGAAGCGGTGATTTATCCCGCGATGGTGCGCCTCGCGCAGGATTTCAACATGCGCTATCCGCTGGTCGATGGGCAGGGGAACTTCGGTTCCGTTGATGGCGATCCGCCCGCGGCCATGCGGTACACCGAAGCGCGGCTGGCGAAAATTTCAGAAGATATTCTTGCCGACCTGGAAAAGGAAACCGTCGATTTCATTCCCAACTTCGATCAGACGCGCGAAGAGCCCGTCGTCCTTCCGTCGCGCATCCCGAATTTGCTCGTCAATGGCGCGAGCGGCATCGCCGTCGGCATGGCCACGAACATCCCGCCGCACAATCTGCGCGAGATCGTGGACGCGGCGATTCTGCTCATCGAAAAGCCCGATACGACGCTCAAAGAAATAATGAAGATTGTGCCAGGCCCGGACTTCCCGACAGGGGCATACATCGCGGGCCGCGAAGGCATCGAAGCCGCTTACAAAACGGGCCGCGGCAGCTTTACCATGCGCGCCAAGGCCGCCATCGAAGAAACCACCAAAGACCGCGAAAGCATCATCATCACGGAAATTCCGTACCAGGTGAACAAGGCGCGCTTGATCGAGCGCATCGCCGAACTAGTGCAGACCAAGAAGCTCGAAGGCATCTCCGACGTGCGCGATGAATCTTCGCGCGAAGGCATGCGCATCGTCATCGAGCTGAAGCGTGGCGAAGAATCGCAGCTCATCCTCAATAATCTTTTCAAATACACGCAGATGCAGGAATCGTTCGGCATGATCCTGCTCTCCATCGTTGGCGGGCAGCCGCGCGAACTGGGCCTGATCGCGATGATCAAGCTGTTCATCGAGCACCGCATTGATGTAATCCGCCGCCGCACGATTTACGAGTTGAAGAAAGCCGAACAGCGCGAGCACATTTTGCTCGGCTACCAGATCGCCCTGGATCACCTCGACAACGTGATTCGCATCATCCGCGGTTCTTCCAGCCGCGTGGACGCCAAGGAAAACCTGTTCAAGTATTTCAGCGAGCAGGACGTCACCATCTCGGAAAACGGAAAGTCCAGGAAAATCGAGGGCGTGAAGCTGGACGGCCGGAAGTACCGCGCGCAGGGAGCGCCGGAAATCGAAGCGGCTGGCCGAGGGACCGCGCTGGGCCTCAGTTACGCGCAGATCGACGCCATCCTCGAATTGCAATTGCACCGGCTTACGCAGCTCTCCATCGACGAAATTCTCAAGGAATTGAAGTCCATTCGCGAATTGATCGCCGAGTTGCGCGAGATTTTGGCGAGCGACAAGAAACTCAAACAGGTCATCGTCGGCGAGCTGCGCGAAGTGCACAAAGGGTACGGAGACGACCGCCGCACGCAAATCGTCGACAAGGTCGATGAGATAAAGCTCGAAGACTTGATCGCCGACACGGAAATGCTGATTACCGTCAGCCACGCGGGGTATATCAAGCGCACGGCGGCGGATACGTACCGGCATCAGTCGCGCGGCGGCAAGGGGCGCATCGGGGCGAAGACGAAGGAAGAAGATTTCGTCGAGTATCTCTTTATCGCTTCGGCGCACAGTTACATTTTGCTGTTTACGTCAAAAGGCCGCGTCTACTGGCTGAAAGTGTACGAGCTTCCGGAAGCAGCGGCGGCCACGCGCGGCAAGGCCATTTCCAGCCTCGTAAAATTCCAGGAAGACGAAAAACTCACAGCGCTGGTCGCCGCGCGAAACCTGGAAGAAGCGGACAAGTTCGTGTTCATGGCCACGAAGAGCGGCACGGTGAAAAAGTCGACGCTCACGGAATTCTCCAACCCGCGCTCGACCGGTATCATCGCCGTTACCCTGGACGGGAAGGACGAACTTATCGGCGCGAAGCTCACCGACGGCAAGAAAATGATCTTCCTGGCCAGCCACGAGGGCCAGGCGATCCTCTTCCGCGAGACGGAAGTGCGCCCGATGGGCCGCAACGCTGGCGGCGTGAACGGCATGGACCTCGATAAGGACGACTACGTCGTGAGCATGGACGCGGTGCAGCCGGACTTCGAGATCATCGCCAAGGAACACAAGACCACCACGCAGAATCTCGAGGAGCTCGAGAACGAGCAGATCAGGGACTCGCTGGTGACGCTGATGCTGACCGTGGCCGAGAAGGGCTTCGGCAAGCGTACGCCGCTCGCGGAGTACCGCATCACGTCGCGCGGCGGCAAGGGCGTGGTCAATATGAAGACCACGGACCGCAACGGGTACGTCGTGGCCACGCTGCAAGTCACCGAAGAATCGGACGTGATGATCATCACGCACAACGGCAAAGTGATCCGCGTTCACGCGAACGAAATCCGCGAAGCGGGCCGCTCGACGCAGGGCGTGCGCCTGTTGCGGCTCGATGACGACGACTCCGTCGCCGCCGCCGCGGTGCTGCAGGAAGAAAACGAGGAAGAGAAGAAGTAAATCCGCAACCAGAAAAATAGTTTTGGGGCGCGATGATTCGTGCCCCTTTTCTGTTTCGGCCTGCGTTACACTACTTCCCCATGAAATTTACACGCCGAATCTTTGCCTTCTCTCTTCTCCTTGCGCCATTCATTTTTTCGGTTGCCGGTGCATCAGCCGATAAGCCCGCTACAAATCGCAGATATCTGGTTTTCGTCGGGACGTACACGGACAAAACGGAGAGCAAAGGAATTTACGCGTACGAGTTTGATGCGGACACCGGGAAGCTAACGCCAAAGGGCGTTGCGGCGGAGACGCCGGACCCGTCGTGGGTAGCGGTGCACCCCAGCGGAAAATATTTGTATGCCGCGAACGAAGCAGGCAAAGCGAGCACCGTGAGCGCTTTTGCGGTCGACGCGAACAGCGGGAGGCTCACGCTGCTGAATCAGATGCCGTCGCTCGGCGAGGATCCGTGTTATTTGTCGTTCGACAAAACCGGTAAGTACGTCCTCGTCGCCAACTACAGTTCGGGGACGATTGCGGTTTTTCCGATTTTAGCGGATGGCCGGCTGGGAGAGCACACCGCGCTGTTGACAGACCAGGGCGCCACGGGTCCGAACAAGGAGCACCAGAAAGGGCCCCACGCGCACTGGATTGAGACGTCACCGGACAACCGCTTTGTTCTGGTGGCGGACCTTGGCTTGGATGAAGTGCTGGTCTACAAGTTCGATGCCACGAGCGGCGCGCTCACGCCGAATGAACCCGCGTTTGCCAGATTGAAAGCCGGGTCTGGACCGCGGCACGCCGCGTTTTATCCGAACGGGAAATTTGTTTTTGCCGTGAGCGAACTGAGCTCGACGGCCACGTCGTTCGCATACGACGCGAAAAAAGGGACGCTCAAGGAAACGGGAATGGCGTCGACGCTGCCGCCCGGATTTTCCGGCCGGAACGACGTCGCCGAAGCCGCCGTGCACCCGAACGGAAAGTTTCTCTACGTCTCCAACCGGGGAAACGACAGCATTGCGATTCTTTCCATCGATCCGGGAAACCGAACTCTCGTCCCGGCCGGGGGGATTCCCACGGGCGGCAAGGAGCCGCGGCATTTTGCCATCGATCCGAGCGGCAAGTACCTGCTGGCGGAGAACCAGTTCTCGAACAATATAGTCGTTTTCAAGATCGATCCCGCAACGGGTGGCCTGACGCCCACCGGGCAGGTTGTCGAAGTTCCGTCGCCAGTTGACATCACCTTTTTGCAGGAGAATTGAGCCTGGGTCCCAGTATGGTTGGAGCGAACGAGTGGTTGCACGTTGAGCGGTTTGGGTTACAATCCCCGCCATTATGCCGAAGCGTAAGCCGAGAAGAACGAGAAGACCGAAACGCAGAGCGCGTACGGCGCGCGGTGCGGCTGGGGGGAAGCTGCCGAAAGACGCCGTCACGCTAATCGTTCTCCTGCGGGCGCGCGAGGGACAGGAAACGTTGCTCGAAGCGGAACTGCGCGCGCTAGTCAGCCCGTCACGCAGAGAAGAGGGCTGCCTCACCTACAATCTTCACCGGTCCATCGATACGCCCGGAGCGCTGCTGCTGCACGAAGTTTGGACGAGCCGCGAAGCCCACACCGAGCACACCCATACGCCGCATTTCTTGCGCTGGAATGCACGCAAAGACGCGCTGCTCGCGTCCCGTGATGCAAACTTCTGGAAGCACATTGCCTAAGGCTGATTGCTAGGTCAGCCTTCCGGCGGGGCCAGGAAGTAGCCGGGGCGGGCGCGAACCTTCAAATTTTTCGCGTCGTGGCGAAGGACATTCACTTTAATTTCATGATAGCCGGCAGCATCCGAGCCGGTCGGGGTGTAGCTGATGGTGTATTGCGAGTGTAGCTCGCCGCCGATTTCGTCGATGGCTTTTTCGATAGAGCGGTCCTTGAAGGTGGAGAGGTGCGTCCCGCCGGTGGCGGTTGCAGCGACCTCCAGCGCGTGGTCTTTCACCTGATCGTGAATGTGCTGCACGGCCCAGACGGCCGCGGCCATCAGGTCAATATTGCCGTAGCGATTTTCCTCGCTGGTCGGCGTCTGCACCGTGCCAGGCGGCGCAGGCATCGGAAACGTGCCAGGCGGCGTGATTTGCGGCCGCGTGTCCTTCGGTTTGGCCTGGAGCTCGGCGCGAGTGGTGGAAAGTCCCACGCTGTAAATCGTCGCATTGGCCAGTTGCGCCTGCCGCAGCACTTCGCCCAGCTTTGCTTCGCTGCCGGCATCGGTGGCTTCGGAGAGAATCATTAGCACGCGGCGGCGCCCGGGTTTATCGGCGGTGGCCTGCGGGCGGCCGGAGAGCATTTCCACGCCCACGGACATGGCATCATAGAGTTTCGAGCCCGATGTCCCTTGTCCCAGATGCGCGACGGTGTTCTCGATGAGGTCGGCGTTGGTGGTGAAATCCTGCAGCTTGTCGACTGAGTCGTTGAAGCCCACCACGGCGGCCTCGCCTGTCGGCCCCATCACGGGTTCCGTGAAGAGAATGCCGGTCTTGCGCACCTCCGGCAGGAGGGGAGCGATGCGCGAACTGGTCTCGATCAGGATCACCATGGATATCGGATCACCGCCCAGATCGAAGTGGGAGATCTGCTGAGCCACGCCATTGTCCGCAATCTGAAAGTCGCGGGCCTCCAGATTGTGAACCATTTCGCCGCGGCCATCGCGCACGGTCACCGGGGTATTTACCAGCGCGACGCGCACTTTGACCTTCGCTTGCGCGTCCGCAGGAGGCAACTGGACTTCGACGCCGGGTTTGGGAGGGATCGGGCCGGAGGGCGCCTGTCCCCAGGCGAAAACACCAGGGAGCTCCAAGAGGAGCAGCAAGGTTATGAATGTGACCACAATTCGCGCCATTCCGATCACCTGACCTCACAAGCTAAAGCCCGTGCTACTGAGGGAGTGTACTTGATTCGACGCACGTCCCACGGAAGACGTTGCCGCAAGCGGCGGCGATTCCTACAATCAAGGTTCGTCTCAATGGGAGAAAAGACCGATGTCCGATGGCAAGAAACTGAAGCCCCAGCACGCCCCGAAAGCGCCACATGAAGATCCGGAATTTCTGAACAGTACGCCGGCGCGGCCGATCCGCATCCTAGCCGAATACATCCACCCGCTGGTGCAGCTCAAGAAAGAAGGGATCGGCGACACCATAGTGATGTTCGGTTCCGCGCGCATCGAACCGCACGAAACCGCGCAGGCGCGATGCACGCGGTTGAAAAACGAGAAGACCTCGAAGATGTCCGCGGCCGAGCGGGCCAAGCACCGCGCGGAAGTGCGTCACGCGAAGAGCTTGCTGGAGATGTCGCGCTACTACGAAGAAGCGCGCGAGCTTTCGCACAAGCTCACGACCTGGTCGCTCACGCTGGGACCCAGGCCGCGGCGCTTTGTGGTTTGTTCCGGCGGCGGGCCGGGTATTATGGAAGCGGCGAACCGCGGAGCGTATGACGCCGGCGGCAAATCCGTCGGGCTCTCGATCGAGCTTCCGCACGAACAATTCGCGAATCCCTACATCAGCCCCGAGCTGAGCTTCAATTTCAAATACTTCTTCATGCGCAAGCTGTGGTTTTCGCAGCTCGCCAAGGCGCTGATCGTTTTTCCGGGCGGTTTCGGGACCATGGACGAACTGTGGGAAATGCTGACGCTGCTGCAAACCGGAAAACTTGCCAAGCAAAATATTATCCTGATCTACGGCCGCAAGTATTGGGATGAAGTCCTGAATTGGAAGGCCATGGTGCGCTGGGGGACCATCAACGAGGACGAATACAAGATGCTCAAGTTCGCCGATACCGTGGACGAAGCTTTCGACCACATCCGCGCGGGGCTCGAAAAATACCACATGGATCTCGACCCTTTTTTACAGGCTTATTGACCCTCGGCTACCTATAAATTGTTTATTTCCAGTTGTTTATGGTGTGGACCGGCGCATGCTACATTCTCTCCGTCATGGTGTTTTATAACTTAGCACCTGACCCCATTCCAGCCAGGGAGAATACGGGAGGATGGAGAGAACATGAACCTTCAAACGGGAGGGAATAGGTTTCTTGGAAAGGCGATACTCGCCACGGCATTGTTTGCCGGCGTGCTAGCCTTCACCGGAACGCCCAGTGCACTTGCGGATGACGACCATGGTTGCCAGCGCCGCATCGCCAAGGCGGACCACAAACTGCACGAAGCCGTGGAGCATCACGGTTGGGAGAGCAAGCAGGCGGATCGTGCCCGCCACGAACTGCGTGAAGCGCGGGAACACTGCTGGAACGAGAGCCATCGCTGGTGGGACGAAGACGGCCACCGCTGGCACACGGAACGCGATTGGGACGACCACGATCACGATCGCCACTAATTCCTGAATGTGGTTTTCCGGGCGCGGCGAAGTTTCGCTGCGCCCATTTTCTTTCGAGGCGAGATTGTTTGCCAAAATTGCTGGGAGCAAAAAGAAGCGGAGCGCAACTATTTGCGCCCCGCTTTAGTTTTGCAATGCAAAACAGAATTAGTGCGAAGTCACCAGATGCTCATCGGAAAACACAGCTTCGAAGCGGCGAGTTTCGTCCTGATCGTGCAGCATCACGATGGGAACAACGCGCAAGTACTGCTTGCAGGCATGGCACTGCGTCACTTCGCCCTGCAAGTCCTGTAAAAAGCCGTCCGTGAAACGATACAGCGCACGTTCGCGCCGGGCATTTTTCTTGTCCCGCGCGCCGCAGTGCGGACAAATGAATTCCACTGTGTCCTGCTGCGGATCGCGGTCCAGAGCGGCCCAGCCGGTGCGGCGCACACCTACTGTTTCGGGATTACGCCGGTCCATGGGGGTCAACCTCCTTTGATCCACGTCCACTTTCGATAAGATGCACCAGGCGGGCATTCGGGTACGGTTTGTTGTAACCTTATCATAACAATACACTTACCAACGCTTCTGGAGCCAAGAAGCGGCCATGCCGGCTGCCAAGACCGTTCTTGCCGGAATCCACGGGGAACTTGTGCCAGCGCCCGGTGTCCAACGCAGTGAGGACGCGCGCAACCTCACATCCCTGCGAGCGCGGCGCCGGTCTCCTGGAGATCTAGAGCAACCCCCAGGAAATCGGCGCCGCATAATTTCTCTACGCCCGTTCTGCGGTACTGCAGAGCCGTGGAGACTCGCAGAAAAAATGTGGAGGTGTGTGATGTCGCCCGAGCCCAAAAAAGTTTCTGAAGGTATCCCCGAAGAGAGTCTTGGATCGCTAAGCGGATGCCTGGTAGATGGGAATGCGGACCAACGCACGCGGGAACGCCGGGTGAGGCGGCGTGCCCTGGCCATTTCCATTCTCTTGCAGAGTGTAATTCTAGCTTCGCTCATCCTCGTGCCTCTTTTCGGCAAAGCGGAGCGCATAACGCTCACCATCGTAACTCCCATGCCGCCGTACTCGCGGTATCGCACCACGTCAAATAATTCCGGTGCGCAACGCCAACATTTGAACGGTCCGAAAAACCCGTGTCGTTTTTGTGCCCCAACCAACATCCCGCCCACCATCGCTATGCGTGACCCCACCCCAAGGGAGGATGAAACGCCGTTGGATGGTCTGGGGCAGAACATTCCCGGCGCAATTGACGGAGCAATTCCTTTAACCGACCCAGGACGGAGGGGGCCGAGGCGAGAAGATATCGAAACGCGGGTTGAGCGTCCGCGCGTCTTGCACGTCACAAATATCGACCCTGCAATGCTGATCCACCGCGTCGAGCCGGTCTATCCGCCGCTGGCGAGGCAGACTCATCGAGAGGGACGAGTGGAATTGCGTGCCATCATTGGGACGGACGGAACGATCCAGTCACTGCAGATCGTTGCCAGCGATCCGCTCTTCGATCTTTCGGCGAGGGACGCTGTTCAACAATGGCGCTACAAACCAACGATTCTCAACGGCCAGCCCGTCGAAATCGATACGTACATCACGGTGATTTACACCACCACGCAGCACTGAAATCTACTTCGAATAGTGCAAGGGCCGCGTCTGCCTTGAACGCGGCCCCTCTGCCTGCACCGGGCAACCGATGCTTGGCATTTCCCAGGAACAATTACTTGAAATGGAAAACGATTCCCGTGGAAACGCGCAAATTGTTTTGTGTCAGGTTGTGTCCGTTGTTGACTTCCGGAAAATGCGTCAGCAGATAGTCGAATTGCAGCGGGCGGATCGAGAAGCGGTCACGCACGTTCCAGTCGACGCCGGCGCCAAACGCCGAAGCGAACGCCGTGTGAGAATTCGTCGTAGCGAACACCCCCGAGCCGGTACGCGCCGCGCCGAACAACACCTGGCCAAATGGCGTGATCCGCCGTGTCCCGCGGAACGTGAAGCGCGGGCCAAAAAGATACGTAAGGACGTGGTTGTCCACGTTCACGCCATTAATTTTGCCGACTTGATAGCCGCCGAAATCGGCGACACCGCTCAGCCAGTCCCGGAAGTTGTAAGACGCCGAAGCGCTGCCTCCGTTGAGATTGAATCCCCCAACCCCCGAAGTGGCAGGATTGGCGCGAAGATAGGAGTAACTTACGGACGCATCGATCTTCGGCAACTCTTGCGCATGAGCAGTTACCCCGAAAAGCCAAAGAACAGCCACTAGAGACACCCATAGTTTCAACTTCATAAACCCTCCAATGAATTTAGTTTTCTGCGCAGCGCCGCAGAATCCAAGCGCGGCCGCGCGTTTCGCGGTGTGCCTCAGGCAGGGAGACAGCGATCCGCATCACTCTGTTTTGTCTTACGATAAAGATGCAGAACTGCGGAGTGAAGTTGCAAGTCCCTGAAAATATTTGGTGTATAGATTTGTAACGGGGTACACGGCTGCATGCGGTTTAGGCGTGTGGGCCACAGATTGAGCGGTGAGATGGTTTTGGGTGCCGCATCCTTTTGGGGTTTGCTTTACCAAAGGGTGCGGGTTTAACTTTCTCTTTCTAACTTCTAACCTCCAGCCCGGCTGCCCCACTCATGCGCAGTATGAGTGGGGATTTCCTCTTCACCATTTTCCAATTTAAATTTTCTAGTCTCTATCAGTTCTTCGCATTCCCCCGCCATTTCGTCCGCGCCCCGCCTTCGCCCTTTTCCTCCGCACCAATTTGATTTCCACCCTGCGGTCCAACGCATGCGCCACCCGGATCAACGTGCCAATCGTTAGATTCCGCGGCTCATTCTCCATCGCGGAAATCTTCGGTGCGCTCATTTCCGCCAGCGCCGCCAGTTTCGTCTGACTGAGCTTTTCCTCCGCTCGTAGCTTTGCGATCTGCACTCCCAATTGCAGATTCTCAAGCTCTCCCTCCACCAACTCCCGCAGCTTCGCATCCCCCATTTGCTTCTGATAGAACCGCTTCCATCGCGTCGTCATTTCCTCTTTCCCTCCAGTCTTCGTCTATGCAGTTCCATGCGCGCTTCCGCAACGCGAACGTCCTCCTCCGGAAGTTTCGCCGTTCGTTTCACGATACCGTGCAGAAGAACAAACACCCTTTTTGCATCTCCAAAATAAAGAATTCTCAACTTGTCCTTTCCCTGCTGTGTTCGCAGCTCCCTTAGTTTTCCCTGTACTTGAGAAGAATAAGGAAACGGCAAGCTCGGCCCCTCCTGCTCCAGCATCTTGATTAACGCGAGCGCCTTCGCTCGATGCTGCAACGGTAGACTTGTCAGGTACTCTTCCACGGGCGCGTTTCCGCGCTCGTCCACAAAGAAATCAACCTGCCAACTCATCCCTTATAGGATATCCCTTCTAGGATATATCCGCAATTAAGGTGCTTGCAGGGACCGCAGACTTCGGTTTAAAGGCTCGGGTTTGACTTTTTCTTTCTAACTTCTAGCCTTCAGTTTCTAACCTCCAAGCAACGAGGCTTGCAGGGGGCGCGCTTCTACAGCAACGGTTCGCCGGCGTAGCGCACAATTGCAGCGCGTGTGGCGTCGCGCAGGCGAATCAGTTCGTGCCAGTCGGAAGAGTCGGCGGAATTGCTTGTGTTTGCCGCACTGCTTGGATAGATCGGCGGCGAAAGCGTAATGGTCACGCTGGTTGGCCGAGGCAAGTACGTGCCATCGCGCAGAAATCTTCGAGTTCCGGCAAGAGACACAGGAATGATCGGCGCGCCGGTGGCCACTGCGGCCTTGAACGCGCCAAGCTGGAACGGCCGCACGCCATCTTCTCCGCTGAAGGTGCCTTCCGGAAAAATAAATACAGACTCGCCGTTGCGCAAAAATTCTTCCATCACCTGCGCCTGGCGCAGCCTGGATTCCGGATTCGTGCGGTCAAACTTGAAGTGTCCCATCCGGTCCAGGAACGCGCCGATGAAGGGCATGCTGCCGACTTCCATTTTCGAGACGAAGCGATAAGGCACGCCCAGCCCCAGCATCAAAGGCAACACATCAAAATAACTGGTGTGATTTGCCGCGTAGATTTTTGCGCCCGGCGTTTCCATGTGCTCCTTGCCGACGACGCGCACCGGGCATCCTATGAGCGCGAACAAGATCTTGAGAGCGGAAGAAGTGAAGCATCCTGCCTTCTTATGATCCTTGATGAATTGCACCATCACCCAGGTGGGAACAATCCACAGGAAAAACACCACACCGAAATACAAACCGTACAAAATCTCGAGACCACGCTTGACGCCGGCAAGAATCTCGCCGCCGAGGTTGTGCAAAACGCTCCTCGTTCCCAGTCGCGCAATTTGCAACCAGGCCGGCGCCCGGGAGGCGGAAAGAGTTCCCGCAAGATAGAGTTGTTTGGTTTCTTCCCGGCGCAATTTTCCACTAGAAGTTTTCGGGATGCTGCCCGGCGGGATTAGCTCGACGCGATCCGGCGGAAGCCCCAATCCCCGCGACACAAGGTCGGTCACTGCGGAAGCGAGAGCTGCAAGCCGCCCCGCGTCGCGTTCGCGAGTCTCCGCAACGACAACCAATTTTTCCGTGCCCGTGGCTTCGTCCGTCAAGCCGAACGCGACGATACAACCTTTGCGAATTCCTTCGACGCGCGCCGCGAGTTCCTCGACTTCGTGCGGATACAGATTGCGCCCGCCCTTGATGATGATGTCCTTCACGCGGCCGGTAACGTAAATTTCGCCGTCGGCGCGATATGCACGGTCGCCCGAGTCCACCCAGGCGTATTCCCCCTCGCCCGTCGCTGGGCCCAGGGGCAGCAACGCTTCCGTTGCTTTAGGATTCCGGTAGTAGCCGCTCGTTGCCGAAGGCCCCCGGAACCACAAAAAACCCTCGGTGCGGTCCGCTACCTCAGTTTTGTTTTCATCCACGATGCGCACTTCATGCCGTGGCAAAGGTTTTCCAGAGGAAACAAAGGCGATGGCGGTGTCGTCCGATGGCGTCGTGGGCACTGCGCGTCCTTGCGCCGCGAATGTCTCGCGCTCCACGCGATCGATCAGCGGTCCGCGATTCAGAGGCGGGATGGTGACCCCAAGAGCAGCCTCCGCCAGGCCGTAGACGGGAAGCTGCGCTTCGCGCCGAAAGCCGTAACCTGCGAATCGCTCCGCAAAGCGCTCGAGCGTCTCCGGATTCACCGGCTCCGCGCCATTCAGCGCTGCGCGCCAGGAGCTGAGATCCACACCCTTGATATCTTTGTCCGCGATCTTGCGCACGCAGAGTTCATAAGCAAAATTCGGAGCCGCGGTGATCGTTCCACGATGTTTGTGAAACGCTTGCAGCCAGCGCTCCGGGCGCGTCAAGAAAGCCAGCGGTGACATCACCGCCAAGGGCGCGCCAAAATGCAGCAGCGTAAGCCACGCGCCGATCAAACCCATGTCGTGGTACAGCGGTAGCCAGCTGATGCCGACGTCATCGGGCCCGAGCTGGACCGCTTCGCCAATGGCGCGGATGTTCGCGAGCAGGTTTGCGTGCGTCAGCATGACGCCTTTGGGGTCGCCCGTGGAACCGGATGTGTACTGCAGCAACGCGAGGTCGCGGCCCCGGCGCGCGCGGCTTCCGGTGACGTGCAACGGCAGCGCGCCTGGCGAAGGGGGCGGAGCTTTGTCCGCGGCTTCAATTAGTTTTTCCGCGTCCGCAACGCCAGAGAGCGACTGCACGCGAGGCCGCAGCAATTTCGCCACGGCTTCCGCGCGGCGGAACGTTAGCAGCATACAAACTTCCGCATTGTTCAGGATCGCCGATTGCCGAGCGGCGTATTCCTCGATGCGGTCTGCCCGGAAGGGCGGATAAATGGGAACGGGGATCGCACCGGCAAGGAGGATTCCCGCGTAGGAGACGAAGAACGCGCGCGATGTCGGCAACATCAGTGCGACGCGCCCGCCCGCCGGGACGCCGCGGCGCGCCAACTCCGCTGCGCAGCGTTGACCCGCGGAATAGAGCTCGCCGAAGGTCAGCGCGAGGCCGCGCTCTTGCCCATCGGTATCTTCCGTAATCAACAAGTGGGTGCGTTCGGCGTCATGCGCCGCGCGATACCGCAGCACATCGATGAGCGTTTCCGCGGAGAAAACTCCTGCGTTTGTGGCTTCGTGGTGCAGCTTTTGAACGGTCACCGAAGCCCGCAACGCCGAGCTGGCTTCCACTTCTTCCGCGTTTGTTCCCGGAGCGCTCAGAAGCGCGCGCGAGAGATCCTCGGGAGTGTTGGCTTCCGAAGCCACGCGGTCCGGCAAACGTATGCGAAATGCCGTTTCCAGTCGCGCAAGTAATTCCACACGCTCCAGGCTGCCGAGTCCCAGGTCGCGGTCAAGTTGCGAGGCGGGATTGAGCATCGGCAACGCGCCCTGGCTGCCCAGTTCATCGAGCAGGCCGCGGATTACATCCAGCACGCGTTCGCGCACGGCCGAGCGCTCGAGTTGGGTGACGGGGGTGGCCACAGGACTCAAGAAGGGTTTCGTTTTTCTTCCGCGAAAGGCT
>WNFO01000828.1_pt1 | contig 23355 bp, 17 predicted proteins | sample 5400251 | NCBI WGS metagenome assembly WNFO01 (sample SAMN13153354, study PRJNA577476) | soil metagenome | isolation source: 100 cm saprolite under Madrone tree | place: USA:California | collected 2016-06-14
CACTTCGCGGACTTGAAGCTCGTCGAACAAATGCATTGGGACATTCCTTTGAGCTTAGATAAGCACCCGGTGAGTGTCCCGGGGACCAATAAATTGGGCCAACGCCCGCCTTGAGTCTTGCCCTATTTCGCAATCCTTTAGTTGGCAATCTCAAAGGAAAGACGGAGGAGTTCGATCGCTCTGTCCACATCAGACGCTTGCCTCAAATAAATACTGACCCAGCCACTGTCGGGAAGAATGTGGTGCGGTTCGGCGCGACCACCTGTAAGCAACTGATTGCGGGGTACTGCCCCAGCTTTCCACACTCCAAGGGTTTCCGCTGTATGAGCATTCCTAAACGATTTTCACTTGGCGACTTTCAGCGTTTTTCCCGTGCGGCGACGACCTCGCGGAACTCGCGGGAGATCGGGCTGACGGCTGAACTGTGGTGCATAGGTGTAAAAGCCAGAATCATTGGGTAGCTTACGGAACCCCAAATCGGTCCAGACTTTTGTTACGCGAGCGAAATCTGCGATGCGTTTCTCTTCAAAACCGGGTTGTTCGCGCTTTCGTTTATGTTCTTCGTCATCCGCGTTCCACTGTGAATACTGAAGCGGGAATGGCTTGCACGCCACCAGCGCAATGCCGCTCGAAGCAAACGTTGCAATCAACTCCTGCACCGCTTGAGGACCAATACCCTTCCCCCGATGTTTTGGCTCAAGTTCAATACTATCGAGGAACAACACATCCTCTTCCCCGATCTCGACACCATATAGCTTTTCCACCGCTTCACCCCATTCAACGGTCGGCTCCTCGAATAATGCCGCGTAACAGTCATGCACGGACTGATCGATGGAATCCATCGCATCAAACAGACTTGCACCATCGTTAACTGCCCGACTTCGCTGCACTAGGTATGCGTTCAAGTGGCCAATCTTCTGACCTAGTTCCTCGCCGGAACCTTCCTCCGGATAATCGAAGATTTCGCCGTGTATGTGGGGAATAATCCGGCTGGGTTCGACGTCCTCGCAATCAATCTGAATAGTGAACCGCACGTATGCCATGTAAATGAACTCCGCGGGATTTTTTCACCGGGCGGGGCCGAAATGGGAGCCTAACACCAAGCTCACGCACTGGCAAATTCGGCCTGGAAATCTCTCTAAGCTCCAGAGCTACTAGAGAGGCTTCAATGTGCCGCCAGAAACCCGTGCTCTTATCGTTGAACGCATGGCTTTTCCGCTTGCGGTCTGCACTGGATGTTCTTGACGTCTATTCAGCTCGATTGAAGCAGTGTGCCGCCTGTATTAACGCGCTCCGCTCTCAGGATTATGGCGCGGGCCTCAAATATAGTCCATGTCACGATCTCAAGCGGCCTTCCATTTGAACCAAAGTAGGACCGTACGCACGGCCAATGCCGGGCTCCCGAATTGAACTGTTGCGTGGATTGGAACGAACTCTAGCCGATTGCCGATCGGGACTTCGGGAATTTGTTTCAGCGACCCAGGTGTCGCTGTCCCCGGACAAAGGTTTCACCCCTAAAATCCTGGCCCCTTCACGGCGCGTGCAGGTCGCGATTCTCTTATCCAGTGATTGCTCTGACTTCGTTCCACTGAGCTAAAGGTGCCACCCCTGAAGCTCTATTGTCGCCTTTTGTCGCCTCGCAAAACTTCTACTCCGCTCATTCTAAAACAGTTGGTTGGTAGGGGCGGTGGGGATCGAACCCCTCGCGGGGATTGATACTGCGTAACTTATTGATTCTACGAAACGACAAAATAGAGAAAAACTGCAAAAACGGCGAACCGAGGTACACCGCGGGTACACGGAATGGTCGGAGAGACCTGACAGATTCTCACCACTTCACACCACGTAGCTTCTTCCGGAAAGCATCTCGTCCTCAGCGATAAGGGCAAAAAAACTTGTTGTGCGATTTGGACTCTCGAGATTGCCCTGAACGTCGTTTATGGACCGTGAGCCAGTCAAAGCGAAAAGGGCCTCGACGCACTGTCCCAGATCTTGGAGCGACAAACTGCTCGCCAGAAACTCGGAACACGCGGGCCATTGGAGGGTCGGACAGATCCAGAGTGATCATTTGAACGGAATCTACAATTTGGGGGTCCTCTGTTCCAAGAGCTTGCTTCCCGAAAATGGCACAATTTGGCGCAAGGTTCTCCAATTGAAAAAGCGCCTGGGTGCATATTTCTGGGGCACGGCACTAGTTTTTAGTGGGATGCTCTCTTTTTGGTTGTTGTATCAAGGAAATGCGCGTTCCGTCCAATTCGGAGCAGCAATCTCATTCACTCCCGCGTAGTCAAGGCTGGGCTGAACGGGCGGCCATTTTGTGCTGTCCCCCCACTCATTCACTAAGGATTCGACGGTCACTTCTGTATTGTGGCGTATCTTGTTTACGTCCAATCCAAGGGCCGCGTAGCTTTTGAATAGCAGCTTGATATAGTCATTTGTCAGTATTTATTTATCTTCGATAGTTCCGTCCGAGTGACAGTGGACTGCGCCGCGTCAGTCAGGCAGGGTTCAATCGACCGAATCCCCAGAGGAACTATTCAGCAAAGAACCGATGGGTGCCTCCATCGCATGAACGGCGTGCAACGCTTCTCAAAGAGAAGAAATCCCAGGGAAAGGTCCAATCACATGTCTTGGAAGCGGGTGCCCAGTGGAGTGCGGCGGGATCGAAAGCGCATCCCTACTTCATAAAGACCTGCACGGCAATGACTTAGCGCCATCGCCCCCTTCCAGTTGTTGCTAACTGTTCCTTGCGAAGCATCCTCCAAATTTCCCGCGGACCTTCCAACGAAATGCACGTTAAGCGCCCTATTTACTAATTGCTATATTTTACCACGGTGTGTTGCGCGGGGCCAAGTCTGTCAAGCTGGAGGAGTGAATGTCCGTCCTTAACCTCACGCGCAAGGGCCTGCGCCAGAATCTGCCTTGGAATGCAATCCTGTTTCTATTCGTTCTCTGCTTGGCTGGCGGCACCGGCACTCCGGCGCAGACCCTGGCGGACTTTGGATACAAACGGATGACCGTAGGCGGCACGCTCGCCAAGGGCGGCAGGCCGCTCGTGGTTATACTCATGCGATACGCCGGATCCCCCGATTTCTTGTACCGTGCGAGCTACTACGATGACTTGATTTTCAATCCCTTCAAGACCAGCGTGAATGGTTACTATCTCGAAAATTCTCAAGGCCGCTTGCACTGGGCACGGGCAGGCGCCGGAATCTACGGCTCACTTGACTTCACGGCCAGCCAGTACGGTACGGAGACGGGCGGCAAGTTTTCACGTCTGTATCTCGCCCTGCAATCGTTGGCGAACGCCGGATCTGATTTTACCCAATACGATTCAAACCAAGACGGCTCCGTAACTACAAATGGGCTGAGTGTATTCGCGATCGACAACAAGCTGACGACCGGAGGCGTGAACCGACCAAGCTCTCTCATCACGACGATGAACCTTTCTAGGAGCAGGCTTTTGTCGTAGGAACAGTCAACTGATTGGGCCCAACTCCAGCTTCTCGAACAGCATCACTGCAGCGTGCGCAAACCTTGCCCTTCCAGTCCGATTCCTTGGTTCCGGTCTCTTGGGAGGCCAATTTTGCAGCTTCGACACGTCGGGTACCGCAACGCTCTAATGGCTGCACTTTCTTGCGAAGGCCGACAACGCCTCTACAATCTCACGTTGTTCGTCAACAGAAACCGTCCGCAGGTCCAGCAGCACGCGGTCGTTCTCCACTCGACTGATGATGGGCGGGTTCTTTGTGCGCAACTGCCTCGCCAGTTCAGTCGCCGTAGCGGATTGCGGGACAATCGTTAGAAGAAAAGTCGGAAGTACTGATTCCGGGGCCGAGCCGCCCCCCACGAGTGATTCGCCAGCGATGATCTCTGTTCGCAGGCCCACCGCCTTAAGCTGTTTTTGAATGTCAAGAGCTCGATGTCGTATCTGATCAGCGGAGAGCTGGATCATTCGGGCAAACGGAATCTCCCCATAATCCATGCGGACGTACGCAAGCAGGGTACCTTCTAGAGCCGCGCAAATGAGTTTGTCGACGCGCAGGGCACGGAACAGCGGATTCGAGCGCATGCGCCTGATTAGGTCTTCCCTCCCGCTTAGAACGCCTGCCTGCGGTCCACCCAGCATCTTGTCGCCACTGTAGGTCACGAGGTCAATTCCGGCTCGAAGGCTGTCGTGGACAGTTGCTTCGTTGATGCCAAAAGGATGTAGCGGCATTACTGCCCCTCCACCGAGATCTTGCATCACCGGCAGTTGGTGTTTGCGTCCCAGGGTCACAAGTTCGTGCAACGGGGGCTGTTCTGTAAACCCCAGAATAGAGAAGTTCGATCGGTGAACCCGCAGCAGCAATCCGGTCTCCTCACTAATGGCATGCTCGTAATCTTGGATCCGGGTGCGGTTTGTAGTGCCAACCTCGCGTAGGACCGCGCCCGACTTGCGCATGATATCGGGAACCCGAAACGACCCACCAATCTCAACTAGTTCACCCCGGGAAACGATGACCTCGCAGCCTTCTGCTAGGGTATTCAGCGCCAGCATAACTGCGGCGGCACAATTATTGACTACCACTGTGCGCACTCCAGTGATGCCGCCCTGATTCAACAGTCGAGAAAATAGTCGTTCTAAGTGCACATCGCGCTCGCCGCGGCCCCCGTCGACGAGATTGAACTCTAGATTGGAATAACTTTTTGCGACTTTGCCTATGTTCCGTATCGCTGCACCTGCCAAGGGCGCGCGGCCCAAATTTGTATGGAGGATCACACCGGTCGCATTGATCACGGGGCAGAGTGAGAAGTCTGTCTCAGATCGTAGGCGCCGCGAAACTTCCTCGGGAAGCCGTTCGACGGTAGGCATAATAGCCTCTGCTGTAGCGAGACTGCCCGCAACAATCTGCTCGCGAATTTCCGACAGCGCTTCTCGAACACAGTCCGCCACGATTTGCTGGCTTTCTGTGCGTAGGAGAGCTTTGATCGCTGGATCGTGAAGCACTTCATCGACCGACGGAAGGAGTCGGTAAAAGCCGGCTTGGGTGGAGGCCGTGGCAAACGAATTCATCTTTCGTTCAGATTCTCCTGTTTGATGGTGGGTTCAGTGGGCTTTTTCTGCTTTGATACGGTTCACCGTCACGTATCGATTACGGCGATCATCAGCGGAGGAGGAGTCCCCCCGTTGCAGCGATCGCCCAAACTAGGCCAGCAAGTGTGACGCCCACCTTCCAACTGCTGTGCCGCCCAATTACGAGAAGGGACGGAAGATTGATGGCCGGACCGGCAAACAAGACTGCCGCAGCCGCCCCTGTCGGGCCTCCTGCTGCAAGGATTGACAGCGCTAAAGGTATCTCGAACAAACTCGGTAACGTAAGGAGAACAGCAATCAACGCCACAATTGCGATACTGAATACCTTCGCGCTTGCAGTCGCTCCCAGTGTGTTCAATGAAAGGCGTGCCATAATCCACATCGAGGCCCAAATTCCAATCAAAATTAAAGGGACTGTCCTCACCGATATATAAGCTAGCGACTTGGCATAAGCCGAAAACAATTCTGACCAGCTTGTGTCGCGGTCGACCTTTTCCGGTTCAATCGGGATCTTAGGCGACCTTGTAATGCTCGCCACAAGCGCGGACCCGATCAGAACCAGTGTGAGGGCCATCGCCAGCCGCGCCCCCGCAACGCGCAGAGGAAACAGTACAAACGACAGAGTCAGGGCCACAGGATTCAAAGAGGGCGCAGCCAAAGCAACTGCCAACGCGGGCGCTATCCTGCGAGTCCGTAAATAAATCGATGGGAATATGGGGGCAACGCAGCACGAGCAAAGCATCAAAGGCATACCTGCCAACGCGCCGGTCACTTGATCGCGCAGAGCTCCTCTGCCGAAGAGCGTATGTAAAGGCGTGCGCGAGAGGCTCGTACGCACGGCAGCACTGATGAGAACGCCAAAAAACAATGCGCGCCAAACAATCTTGAGGTATTGGGCAGTGTCCCGGAAAGTAGAGATCTCGAGTGAGCTGTCTCCCTTCTGGAAAGCGGGAAGACTCAGCCTCCCAGTGGTTCGCACCTGTCGAATTTTATTGATGCCAGCCGTTCCCTTATAATTAACCAGAAGTAGAATCAGCAGGCTTAGGACAAGGAACTGAAACATCATCTGGACGCGTAAATCGCTAGGTTGTTTTGTTTGTGTGCTGGCCTCGATGGCTGTTGATTGTGTGTTCAAACGATCCTCCAAGACTGAATATATGAAGAGATATATACACGCATAATACTAGTGATGAAAATAAAAGCCGAGCCACTAAGGTCGTTCGGTTTGGAGTCTGCCAGCCTCCATTGCGACCACAAATGATGCCAAACCCAGGAGGATTAGACGAACAGGATTTCTCGTAGGGCCATCTCGCTGCTCGTCGACGTCTCCAATTTCCCTTGAAGGGACGCCCGTTTTTTGCAGTTCCCGGAGTAGGGCAATCCGCCCCCGCAACCGTAATGAGCAAACCCTTGAGGGAAGAGCAGTGCCTTTACGGACTTGGGGATGTCAGAGGCATATTCCTGTTTCGGCGATTCTTTGTTGAAGCGAATTCCATTATGAATGCATCCACCATTAACTCATTCAAACACACCCTTCAAGGGCAGTTATTTCAGGTGCGTAGAGTCTCAATTTCACGTTGTTCGCTAAGTTCGCAAACTTGGCCAATTAGACAGAAGCCTGGAATGTCCATGACGGCATGCACAGACAACCTGTTGGCAGATCAAAACCCGCATCCGAATCTGGAGTCTAGTCCGAACTGCCCCGGTTGCTTAATGAGCGACTGCCAACCGCCCGAGAGAAGCTTTCTCCAACTGCTTATCGAGTTCGTCTAGCCGCTTTTGAAGTTCGGTGCGTATCGTCTCTTCGATCCGTAGTTTCTCCTCAGCTTCAATTGCCTTACCTTGCCTCTGTTCTTCTTCGTTCCCCCACATTTCGAGTCGCGCTCTAAACTGAGGAAGCGTGCCTTCGATTTCTCTCCGTAGGTTCACATTTTCGGTGCTGTGCAGCTCCTCCTCCATCTCTTTGATGCGGGCCGCTGTATCTTTTCGATTATGCTGTGCTTCGGCGAGCTTCGACTGCTGCTCATCTCGGCGGACTAGAGCGCGAGCAACGGCTGCTTCCTGCATTTCTAGGCGATGGAGCAAAATCTCTGACCTTTGCACGGCTGCCATGCCAGCTTGCAAATCCTGCCGCAATTGGCGAACCTCCGTTAATAAAGCTTGGAGTGTCTGTGGATCAGTTGAGGGTGTTTGCGCGAGAGTATTCGTTAAAAGTAGCGAGAGACCGAAGGCAAGAAATGCGAAACGCTGCATCGAGTCCTCCTAATGAGACTCTATGTTCTTACTGAGAACGCATCTCATTTGTTACTGCGATGGTATATTACCTTCGCTAGGTGCAGTTCTTTCGAATTTTTCGTTCATGCGCTGGACTTCCTCTAGAAGGAAATCGAAATCCAAAAAGGGATCGCCCCCTTGATGCGACCAGTCCACGTTACCGTGTTTATCGATGAGCAAGGTGGAATTCAACGAGAGATCGTCAAACTCATCGTAAGACTGGAATCGGTGTGCATCCTCGAAATTAGGATCACGAAACATCTGAATCTGCAGCTTATTCGCTTTTTTCAAAGCTGCGATCTCCTCCGCCGTATTGCCGCTGATCTCCACGATGTCCGTTCCAAGCTTCGAGAAATCGGTCTGCCTTTTTCCGAGCTCAGCGATCTGCATTAGGCAAAGCGGACACTCGCCCGGTGGATGAAAAACCAGCAGCACGTTCTTTCCGCGAAACGCCTGTAACGTGACCCTCCGGCCATTCGAATCAAGCGCGTCGAGGGTGGGTGACGGAAACGGCTCCCACCTCTCAGGGCCAAACCCTTGCAGCGCAACCATCCTGTATCTCCGCTGTGCCGATGGAGAAGCGTCGATGGGCTGAACGTCAAGCTTCCATCTCTTAGCCCTCTCAAGCCACTTTAGGTCAGTTTCGGCGTCAGACCAGACAAACAGCAGGCGCGCTAGTGCATTTCGCGCTTCAGTAGTCTGGCCGCTTGCGCCATAGGCCTCGACAAGACCGGCCAAGGCAAAACCATCGTTGCGCACAACTTCGAGTGTCTTCTTAAAGGCGGAAGCAGCCAACCGTGGACTACCGTAGGCGAGGTAAGCTTCACCAAGAATGTTGTAGAGCACACTTCCTCTGTCAAACGGGTCGATCCGCCTACGGTATTCAAGATCATGCTTGGCGGCATCAGACAAGAGAGCTAGGCCGTTAAGCGCGTCGCCCTTTGCCAACGTGAATCGAGCCAGAAGTTCGGCGGACTGGGCGGCATATGTTTCAGGTAAATCCTTGTTCTCAGGTCTTGCAATCTGCTGCTTAAGCTGACCGTGCTGGGAAAACCCTCGTGCCGCCTTGTCTATGTTGCCTAGACCAATCCAAGCGAGCGTCTCGCAATAGGTTTTGTACATCTCGTCCCTTATTGTCGCGCCCCATGGCAGCGATCGTTGGTCCAGAATCGCTTCCCACCTCTCGAACCTGATCAGCACTCGCATCAATGCTTCGAGACCTTCCCAGTGAATTTTTGCAGGATCCTTGGCAGGGTTGTACTTTGGATCAAGGGGAAAGGCGAGGAGTTCTCTTGCACCTTGAATGGCAGGTCCAACCATTCCCAACTGTTCCTGAACATAGCTAAGAAAATCCCGATTATGTGCATAGTTCCAATCGTTAAACGGGAAGATCATATGTTCGCGCATGTAGCGGAGTTCGATGCGATTGGCAGCGTCCATATGAATAGCGGCTTCGTGCCACATTCCAAGTCCCGCATAAATGTGACCTACCATGTGTTGTCCGTGTCCGACGCCGGTTGCGATACTCCCGTAAAGCACACTGTCAGCAAGAACATATTCAGGCTCGTTCCTATCCCACAGGTGAATTCGGTAATGAAGCGCACCTGGATGGCGGGGAGCCGCTGCGATTACCTGCTGTAAGATTGCATCAATGCCATAGGAATCTTTGCTACCGAGACGTTCCTGAGCGAATAGCAGTTTGGCTTCTGGGTCATCCGGGTATCTTAGGCAGATCTCTTGCAGGGCGCGTTCAAACCTAGCTTCTGCTTCTGGAGCGAGGTCGCCATCCTCGCGCCAACGTTGCTCCCAAGCCTCAATGTACATCTTTTCCCGCGAAGTAATGCCATCTTTGCGCTTTGCGGCCTCCCGAAGTAATGCAACCATTCGATCATGCCCACTCGCTCGCGCCAGCCCCCAATAGCACATTGCACATTCCGGGTCCAACTTCAGGCACCAGCGAAAAGCTCGCTCGGCCTCATAAAACCAATATGAATGGAGGAGGGTATTACCCTGATTAAACCAAAACTGCACATCCGCGCTGTGAGTGGTAATTGGAAAGTGAGATTCGCCGATTCCTTGTATGACCCACGGTTTCTGGCGAGGGCCGTCATCGAATGCTACTTCATGAGAAGAATGCCCTGACTTTGTTTGCGGCACTGCACTGCTAGCCGGGTCCTGGTGCCCAAACGACGAAACGCCGGCGGAAAAAACGACAAGATTTAGAACGATGGTGCGTAGGGTGGACGTTCTCATTTTCTCTCCAGCAAATGCCAGACTTCGGAGTCTGTGCTCTAATCCCGATCTCATTCGCAAAGGACTCAGAAAGCTAGCTTCTCTCCTTGATGAATGACTGCGTGAGTCGAAACTTGCAGGTGCCAACATTTTCGATACAATTCACACCTTCTTATCAGCTGGGCGTGGTTTCCGATTTCAATCACGCGACCCTTACTTAAAACGATGATGTCGTCGGAATCGGCAACAGTCGACAGTCGATGTGCTATCACGAATGTCGTTCGGCCGGACATCAATCTTTGCAATGCTTCATGAACCGCTTGTTCAGCCTCTGAGTCCAATGCGGAGGTAGCCTCATCGAGAACGAGAATGGGAGGATCCAAAAGCATTGCCCGAGCTATCGCTATTCGCTGTTTTTGGCCCCCGGAAAGTGCCGCACCGCGTTCGCCAACTTCCGTGTCATAACAACGAGGAAGCCCCAAAATGAATTCATGGGCATTCGATGCCTTAGCCGCAGTGATTACTTCATCGTCCGAAGCTTCCAGTTTTCCGAAGCGGATATTTTCGCGAACAGATGCATTGAAAAGGAAGGTGTCCTGGAATACCGCTCCGACTTGCTTCCGCAGTGATTCGAGGCTGACTGCGCTAATGTCCTCCCCGTCTATTAAAATGCGTCCCGAGCTCACCTCGTGAAGACGCAGAATCAAGCTGACAAGCGTGCTCTTGCCCGCTCCACTGGGCCCCACGATTGCTACTCGCTGACCGGCACGGACCGCAAACGAGACACCCATCAGTACTGGCTTGCTAGCTTGGTAGGTAAAACTGACGGCCTCGAACCGGACAGAGCCGGTAACAGGCCGAAGTTCACTTACACTGGCACTGCTTGGAACGGACGGCTGAGAATCAAGCACCTCGAATACCCGGTCAGCAGCTGTTAATGCCGCTTGCAGTGGAACATTTAGGTTTACCAGAAGACGGATGGGCAGGCTCAAAAAGGTGAAGTACCACACCAGAGCATACAATGAGCCTAGCGACATCTCATTCGCCAAAACCCTTCTTCCGACCAACCAATAAAGAATAGCTGCTGTCAACCAATAGAAGAATGCGTTGACGGTCGATGTAAATTGAAGTGTTGAGATTCGACACTGCAGCGGCACAAAAGCCTGAAAGATCCGACGCAATCGCCGTAAGTCCCAGTCTTCCCTGTTAAATGCCTTCACCTCCCTGGTGGCCGAAATGCTCTCCTGCAGCCCTGCAGAGAGTTCCGCGTTAAGCATCTGCACACTCTGGTTCAAGTAGCGCAGACGTGATGCGAATAGGAGAGGAACAACAAGGTATAGCCCGCATAGGGGCGCGAAGAGTGCCAGTCGTCCGTACAACACGGCTAGGGTGATCACTGCCGCTACCAGCTGAAATACGTTAATAAGCGCGTCCGCTAACAATGGGTTATATAGCTTCGCCATCGCGGGCGCATCATTCGTAAGCACCGACATGACTTTTCCCGTCTGCTCTCTCTGAAAGTGAGCCAAAGGGAGGCGGCGGAGCTGGGCATGGAGTTGGCACCGAATGTGCATCAATACCCGCTCGGCAAGTTGAGTGAATGCATAGTTCTTAAGTACATCGAAAAGCGATGCGCCAACTGCGACGATGACGAGCAAGAAAACGATGTGGAAGAGCGAAGGAGCTCCCCCGTGCGTGAGAGCGTCGAAGAGGAGCTTCAGTACCCACGGAACACAAAGCTGCAACGCACCCAAGATCGTCGCAACACCTACTCCGAGGAAAAACCAGCCCTTAAAGAGTATTAGGTAGCCGAAGCATCTTGAGACACGTCGCTTCGTAGCATTCTTTAGAGGATCAGTGGCGTTACGCATGAACGCTCCGCGTAGCCGTACTCTTGGACCGACCAGCGTGCGTAATTGTGGGAACGCGAAGCAAAGGAAGTCCCTAACTCTCGCCCAAGTTGGCCACTTCTTCTCTATGCCCTGGTGCTGTGCAAAGAGATCACTTCTCAAATAGAGAGAAACTGGGTTTGATGCTATCTCACGCTCTGCCTAGCTATTGGCGTAGGTAGACAAACTGCCTACCTCCCACAGGTGCTAGGCACAACTTGGATCATTCTGCCTGTGGTGGTCGCTGTCGGACCCTCAACCACTTCAAGCCCCTGTAAGGCTCTTGACCGAGCCATACTCCACAATTTCCGGGGTAACGTAGTCTCTCTTTGGGTCTTCTGGTAACTCGGAAGGCTTCATTTTTTCTCACCTCCTTTCGCAAATAGAGTGCCCGACCACGCTGCAGCGAGTCGGACCGTGGCTAACTGCACTACGCGTGAGATAGCATCAAACCCAGCTTGCCGCGCTCAGCTTCCGCGGTTTGCTCAAATTTGACCTTGAGAGTTAAACCTCGCAGTTCGTCAGCCAGTTTTCGAGGGACAGGGAGGCAATCAGTAGGGGTAAACTTCTCGCATAGCCGCCACGTGCTAATTTGAGTGCTTCGCGAAACGCAGCTGAGCTGATACAGCCCATCGCTGCCAATCTGGGGTTTCGCAATCGCGGCTCTAACCGCGGCCACTCTTTGACTAATCCTAAATAGAAGGCGTGGTCTGGACCTCGACCGCCCCTTCTCATTCGGACTTCTTCCGGCAATGTATTCAGCATAGCGCGCCTGAGAAGGGACTTCGGTTCCCCTGGGCGGAACAGCTGGGTCCATGGTAGGGCCAAGAGAAACTCGACCAGGGGACGATGGAAAAAGGGATAGCGATGTTCGCAGACGTTTGCCAGGTATCCGCGCGAAAGGGTTTCGGATGCCTCCATGATGCGTTCGCAACGCGACTGATAAGCACGGCTTCGGAAAGAGGGAGAAACCAATCGGCACAAAGCGCGTTCCTTCATTCGCATAGTCTTCGCAAAGCATGGATCGATCCAGGGAGGCACCGGGTTTCGAACTGACGGAAGGTGCGCATCAAACTGATATCGATCGTGGTCGAGTAAGGGTCTCACACACGAGTTCACGAACAGCGTGAGCAATGGCAATTTGAACTGCCTCTGCCATCGGCCGAGTTCTTTTGCTACCTGTCTTAGCCGAAAAGTCCTAAGAAGGTCCGCGATATAGATTGGCGTGTAACCAGGAACCACAATCTGGTCACCAACATTTCCCGAAAGAACGACCCTCACGCCACTTTCGCGAAGCATCTCCGCAGTCCGCCTTACGCGAGAATAAAATATGCTCTGGTAAGAAGGTTCATCCCAGTGGGCAAAAGCTTCTGCAAAATGTTGTAAGGGATAGTAAGAGTCGCATGAAATGTAGTGTGGTATCACATCAAGACTATTTAGAACGGCAGTCATCCACCTTCGTTCGTCAGAATCGTGAGCCTCGTCATATACCCAAGAGAGGGTACCGAGCCTACCGTTCGAAGAGGCACCTTCACGCATCAGATCGTGTGCCACACACGTTATTGAAGATGAATCTAGCCCGCCTGATAGTTCACACCATACAGGGCCATCGCTCCGAAGCCTGAGTCGAACGGATTGTCGAAATAGTTCTCGAAAATGATCCTCGTACTCTCGGTCGGAGGTGTATTTGACTTGAATGGACGGATCGGGCTGCCAGTATCTTTCTAGATGCTGCTTGCCGTTCTCGATGACCAGCGTATGCGCTGGCTGCAAGCGCTTTATCTCTTTGTATGGGGTTAGTCCCAGGGGCAATTCAATTCTAACTAAATAGTTTGCAATAAACTCCCGGTCCAGATCTCTTGAGATCTGTCTGAGCTCGACTAATTGTCGAATCCTAGATGCCCAAACGAAGGTCTTGCCATCGAAATAATAGAACAGAGGCCGAACGCCTAAGGCGTCTCGAGCACACAAAAGGCGCTGGCGTTCTCTGTCCCAAAGAGAAAGAGCAAAGTCTCCCACGATCTCTTTGATACACTGGGTCCCGCGGGCCTCGTAGAGTGCCGCCACGACCTCAGAATCAGTCGCATGGCGACAGTTCAGGTGGTTCGATCCAATTTGAGCGAGCAATTCATCTCGATTATCCAAACGCCCGTCGAAACAGACGCGCGTCTTTCTTTCTTCGGCTGACCCAGCCGACGCTTCATTGAGAGGCACACGAATCGTATTGCATTTACAGCAGATCATCCCAATGTGCCGGTCCACCCACGAATGACACCCGTCTGGTGCATGCTCTTTAACCGGTGCACCTAACCGGTCCAATTGATCCGGATCAATTGGATGTCCATCTACGTTCCAAATTCCCGCTATCCAATTCATGACTTTGGAAACGACCTATACTTTTAAAATAACTCTGTACGCCTCGACATTAGCAGGCGTAGTGAACACAACACGATCTTCGTATTCAACCCATGCATGTCCGGCAAACGGAAATTTCTTCACGCCCATACAAAAACTAACCGGTATTCCGATTTTTCTCATGAGGTAATACGCAAGGATAGCCGCCGGCAAACAATCTCGTTGAGTCCGGTAGTAGAACCGCGAAGCCTTTTCAACGACATCGTGTACTTCATCGATTGCCTTTGCGGTTGACGGAGCAGCATCGTTCCTCCAACTGGACTTTGCCTTGGCCGCGCGTAGCATCCAGTCGTGTGCTGCGTCGAATGTTCTGAATTTAAGCTTCCAGTCAATCACTATAAGGAGTATATACGCTCGGATAAGTAGCAACAGGTAACTGCTCCTTGTGGTGCGCGAAGCCATCTCGACTCTGTTGTCGCGAACATTGCAGCTGGTTGCCACGTTCTCTTTCATTGCGAAAACACCACAATGCCGCAGTGTGCAGCTTCTGCGAGGAACTTCTCCAAATCGTGTCGTAATACTGCTTCAGAAGCCGTATACCTACGTTTCAACTGCATAACAATCGCTTCAGGTTCATACCCATTTTCCAGAAGCTGAAACATGCAACTAGCGACAGCGTTCAAGCCTAAGTATTTGCCGGTTTTGATGTTGAGCAGGACAATTTCCCCGTCTATGCTCGTATATCTGACATGGTCGACAACTTTAGCCGCTCGTTCCATTCCGCAATCTCTCAGCTCCACCATCAGTCGCACTGAGCAACGCAACATCCAGTTCTAATCAAGCTCGGCGCTCGATTGTGTCCCGGCCAAACCGGTACCGTTTTGTCAAAGCGAAAGGAGTGGCGGAGGCGTGTGGGAATCGAACCCACCGGAGCCGAAGCAGTTTCCGACTCCCGACAGTTTTGAAGACTGCGCGAGTCACCAGACCCAATTCACCTCCAACCGAAAACGCTCACACATTCGAGAGGGTTTGCACAGCGCCGCCCAAGGTGACCGAGGAATACCGTGGCGTATCACTGATCACAACAACGTCATATCTGCTTATTTCGACTGCGACCGAACGCTCGAGCAGGTCTATCGAGACCACCAAGCGTCGCACGTTTCGAACCTCGACAAGCAGGCCGATAAGGCCAATCAGAGGTCCGTTATTGATTCTAACAATCTGTCCGACCTTCAGAAAACGACACGGTCTAGATCTCGCCAGAGTTTTACCAATTAGTTGAAGGGCCTCTATTTCAGCAGATTCGATGGCGGTTGGCGAACCACCACTTCCAACTATCTTGATGACCCCCGGGGTCGTGATCACTAGGCCTGTCGCGTTTGACTTTATACGGCAAAAAACATAGCCAGGAAAAAGGGGGCGTTCAATCTCTTCTGTTCGACCGCGCAGATTCTTATGGGATCTGTAAGTTGGCAAAAACTCGTCATAGCCCTTGTAGCGAAGAGCAATACTCACGGCCTTTTCTAGCCGGGACCTAACCTGTACCGCGAACCAAGCGTTTTGTCTGGACAAAGTCCCATTAGAAGGCTCGGACAATAGGTTCGCTTCACAGGAAGATTTCACCTTGGTAAACACTCCCCCACCCAATCGACGCAAGCTGCCGCCATTGCGGGTCCCTGGACCAAGTGGCTACCCGCTACGCAGCATCTACTCTTGCATTGCGTTACTGGCAACCGTCTCGAAGTGCAGGATTAACCTCCTCCTAGAAGAGGGGACCTCCCCCGACTCATTGTGGGGCCGGTGCCACGCTCGAAGCCTTCCGCGGCATTCCTACGAACGGGTAGGGTGTGCGACGCGAACATGCCATCGAGCAGTTGGTGCTGTCGCCGGACGGTGCGACTTTCTTGGCGCAACTACCGCCGCACTAAAAGGATACAAGCTCCTGTCATTGTCTTGCGTCAGAAGAAGCTTTTGCGTCCGGCTACTCGCTAAGATATGGCCAAAGTTGTGGGGGGAGCTAACTCTACATAATTTATCTTGACAAGACAAGTGTTTTGAGAGATACGTGCAGCCTATGGCAAGCGCGTCGAGGGCTTATGAGCGCGACAAAATGCGAGGCTCTGACGTATATCATTGCTCCGAACCGACTGGCGGGCGAGTATCTTGTCTGGATTCTTTCAAGAAACTCCGAGAATCGTCCAATCCTATGTGAGAGTTTCCCAGAGGTTTCCTCAAACTCAACGTTAACTATTTTTGTTCTCGACAATTCGTTTCCTCTCTTGCCCCTCGGAGAGTGTGTGCGTCGACTGCGATCACGATTCCCCAAAGCGCGATTCGTCGTCGTCGGCAGAGCACAAACCGACGTTGAAATCGTTCGCCTTCTGGGACTGGGTGTTCATGGATTTGTTGACCAGTCAAGGGTCAGAGGCACGCTGCGAGACGCTGTTGGCAGGGTGGAAAGAGGGCACATCTGGGTTTCGAACGACGTTCTGCGAACCTATGTAGAACTGAGTGCTCAACCTCAGAAGGAGCGGCTGCACAGCCCGGCCGCGACAACGCCGCGAGAAACAGAGGTTCTCGATCTGGCCATGCGACGGCTTTCCAATAAAGAAATCGCAAAGATTCTGAGAATTTGCGAAAGCACCGTAAAGTTTCATATTTCCAATATTCTCGGGAAACTGGGTGCTGGGAACCGACACGATCTCGAGTCTGACTTGGGACCTGTTCGAGTCCTCGACAAATTCTTAGCTGAACATAGCTGGTGTGCATCACTTGACGCGGATTCCTTCAAAGTTGGATTGCGCACACCGCCCCACGTGCCACGGGCTCGTCGAAGCCCGCCTGCTATAGGCGGTTAGAAAAGACAAAATGTAGACTTAAGCCAGCTGAGGGAATTATCGTAACGGACCCATGATCGACTTATCTAGCACAGCGATGGGCACTCTCATTCAGGATTTGCAATACGCTTTGCGCTTGCTCCGTAAGAACCGGGGCTTCACCGGTATTGCAATACTGTCGCTTGCTGTCACAATTGGCGCGAACACCGCAATTTTCAGTCTGCTCAATGCCGTTCTGTTGCGTGAACTTCCTGTTTCAGAACCAGGTCGCCTTGTTCAACTTTCAACGGTAAGCAGGAAGGGTGAAGCGCGTAATTTTTCGATTCCGATCTTTCGCGAACTTGAGCGTCAGCAACAAAGCTTTTCGGTCCTCTTTGGGTGGTGGGGAGATGCGGTGCTCAATGTGGAGGCCAATGGTACGCTGTCTCGCGCCGACATCTGGACCGTTACAGGGAAGTTCTATTCAGGGCTGGATGTGCCCCCTCTCGTCGGCCGGCTGATCAATCCACAGGATGTTCAGTTGGATGGGGGCGCCGCCGAGCAGGTGGCGGTGCTCGGTTATAGTTTCTGGCGGCGAACCTTTGCCGGGGATCCATCAGCGGTGAACAAAACCATTCGCATCGAAGGGGTCCCGTTCACAATCGTGGGGATTATGCGTGACCGGTTTACCGGCATGAGTATTGGTACAGAGCCCGATGTTACGATTCCTCTGACAGCACAGCCGATCATCACCGACGGAGATCTCGAAAAACTCGGCAACCGCAGATGGTTCGGCCTGGGTGTTGCCGGTCGGCTCAAGGCTGGAGTAACGCCTGCCCAGGCCCGCGTGCAACTTGAGTCGGTCTGGCCCCGAGTTCAGGAGGCAATGATGCCGCCTGACTACAGCACGCCCGAGCGCGAAGACTTTTTAACGAGGCGCTTAGAATTGAAATCAGCTGCCCGAGGTATTGACTCGAATCTGCGTTCGCGGTATACGCGCCCGTTATATGCCATGCTCGGCATAACTGCGCTTATTCTTCTCGTTGCTTGCGTGAACCTAACCAGTCTCACGCTTGTGAGAATCACAGCGCGCCGCCTTGAGCTGGGAGTCCGCGTCGCGCTCGGCGCGGGCCGTTGGCGGGCAATGTCGCAACTCCTGACCGAAAACCTGCTACTTTCCACAGGTGGCGCGCTACTCGGCCTAGTACTTGCATACCTCGGCAGCAGATGGCTCGCGAATTTTGTCACGCAGAATTATGCGGTCCCTCACGCACTTAACGTTAGCCCCGACCTCCGCGTCCTTGCGTTCACGGCGTCTACCTCGATTCTGACTGTCATTCTATGCGGTCTCGGTCCTCTGTGGTTGGGTGTGCGCCAAAGCCCTGCTGCGTTGCTTGGGCAAAATTCGCGAACGTTCGCCAACAGCTCAGCGCGCTTTGGCAAAATTCTCATCGCAATTCAGGTCGCGCTCTCGTTTGTTGTTTTAGTCGGCGCAGACCTATTTGTGGAGACTCTCCAAAAACTGCGCGCGATCGATCCCGGATTCCGGAGCGAAGGGGTGCTTTGGGTCAAGTTGACTGATGCTCCGGCCGGATACAAAAACATCAACGACGACAGCTACTACCCGGAACTTGTCCGGCAAGTCTCCAACCTCCCTGGCGTAATATCAGCCAGCCTGGCCAATATTCGTCCTGCGGGGGACTCAGAATGGAAGCAATGGGTTTCCACGGTACCTCAAAGTACCGCGAGCAAAGATTTTCAAGCGGATTTTGCCGTTGTCTCGCCGCGTTTTTTTGAAACGCTAGGTATGAATCTCCTCCAGGGGAGAGACTTTGACTGGAAAGATGACGACCACGCACCCCGGGTCGCCATACTCAGCCGAAACCTTGCCGAGCGACTCTTCCCGTCCGGTGAAGTGATCGGACGTCACATCCGCATTGGTGCGGCACCTGAACGGCAGAGCATCGTGATTGTAGGTGTTGCGAGCAACGCTCGTCTATTCAACATCCGCAAGCCGAACGCACTCGCTGTTTGCGTCCCGTTCCTTCAGGAACCCAAGTACATACATTGGAACAGTCTATATGTGCGTAGCATTGGCGATCCAGAGACCATGTCAGAAACCGTGCGGCGCGAGGTACAGTCTTTCGGACATGAGTACGCGCTGTGGGTTAGCCCCCTAGTATATGCACGCGACCTGGCGCTGATGCAAGAACGACTCAACGCCTTGCTCTCCGCCTCTTTAGGCTTGCTCGCGCTCCTGCTGACATCTATCGGGCTGTATGGCCTCATGTCCTATACGGTCACGCGCCGGACACGCGAAATCGGTGTCCGCATCGCACTGGGGGCTTCAGGAGATGAAGTCTTGGGAATGGTGTTGCGAGAAACGGTGGCGCTGATTCTGGTTGGAATTATGATTGGAACGCCTGTGGCGCTCGGCGCAACAAAGCTCGTTGTCAGCATGCTCTTCGGACTTGCCCTGGCCGATCCGCTTAGGGTAATCCTCGTGGCACTAGTCTTGTTACTCGTCGGCACGCTAGCTGCGTATCTTCCCGCACGTCGCGCCACAAAAGTCGATCCGATGGTTGCACTCCGGTATGAATAACGCTTAAGGTTGTCCTCGACGACTTAACTTCAGGGCTCGGGCAACACGCGTATTCGCCGCGAGGCACCAGGCGAACCAAGCTCAGCGCTGCATGCGCGCTCTCGGGATCGCTGCTATTCGCAAGAAGCTCATGGAGTGAGGATTGTCTCGCTTCCACGGCCAAGACCCGACGGAGGCACCAACCGGATTCCATGGTTCTTCAAACGGCTTTGTCGACCAAATTTACTCACGAATTGGACCTCAAGAAGTTCGATGAAATCGAAACTGTCGAAAACGGGACTCGGCCAATCTACAACACGCAATCCTGCCGCAAATGCCATCAGAATCGCGTGTCTGGCGGCTCCAGCCAAATCAACGAATTGCGAATTGGAAAGATGGATCGTTCGGGTCGGTCTCTAAACCCGGACGTCTCGATTGCGAGTGGTGCTGCGACGATCCACGGCAGGTCCGTGATCAATGACCAGGCGATTTGCCCCAACGGATTTCCCCGAAAATGAGCTTCAGGAACACGCCCGGAGGGAATGAATATTCACGCCCTTCGTTCTTCTTTGCTGCTGTTGGGCGACGGATATGTAGAAGTAATTCCTGATGTCAAAATCTTGCAGATTGCCTACAAACAGTGTCAGCGCACTAAAGAGCAAATCGGCGGAGAAGCTATTTCTGTGCCCGTGCTTGAATCTCCAGGTGGTACTCGCGTAGCCACATTCGGATGGAAATACCAGCACGCCAGCCTGCTTTCGTCTGCGCCGATGCTTACATCAACGAAATCGGCGTCAGCAACCGACTCTTTCCGCTGGACCTAACGACTCTCTGCAAGAAAACTAAAGATCTGGAAGACCAGCCAGGGGATGACGGGCTTTCGGACATTGACCGTTTCGCAAGATTCATTCGCGCTACCAAAATTCCTTTGCGTATTGACGCTTACTGTTCCTCGGCCGACACCAGACTCGGCAAAGAGATTTTTTCGCGAATCGAGTGCGACACCTACCATGTCTCTTCCATCACGACCGCACCTTCCCGCTCAATCATTAACGGCGGAACACTTACCGTGCCTCCCGCTCCGGGAGACAAATTCATTTATCCCTTTAGCGACTTCTTGCTGCACGACCTGGCTATCGGCATTGTCCAAAATGGTGGTCGCGAAACCGCATATAAGATTCGCACTCCTCCGCTCTGGGGCCTCCGTTTACGGAGTCGATTGCTGCACGACGGGAGAGCTTTGACTTACACGGAAGCAAGCCTCCTATACGCAGCAAAGGAGATTCAAGAACGGCATTCTGGACGAATCAGAAGGGAAACATCCAAAGGCCGCGAATGCTCGCCAACGGCCGGCGGCGGCTACTTGAGCGCAGAGAGGTCCATACCTCTCATAGTTGTGTCATCCCGAATCGAAACCGCAGTCCAGGGCGACCGTAAGGAGTCGCGTAGCGGGCGTGACCCTTGACGGCGGCGAGAGCGGAGGGAATCTGGCTCTATCTGCTGATGCTGTGGCCTTCTGCCTGCCTATGGTCGTGCACCTGGCTTCGTGGGGATGACGGCTCGATCTTTTGCGCCGGGGATACGGATTCACGGCTCGCTTCGATTGCGGATCGGTGAGAAACGTCGCGAGAAAGTTGCTCGGCAAGCTGGCCTTTGTCGTTCGTGTAGACCTGCGCGTCGTAGCGTCCGCGTGACATCGCCACATACGCCAAGCGGCGATTCACGAGTTTTTCTCCCGCTTGCTCGGTGTCAATGTGAACAAGCACGCGGTCGGCGGTTTGTCCCTGGCTGCTGTGGCTCGTCACTACATACCCGTAGTCGAGATGCGAATTCTCTTTGATGTTGAATACGACGGTGCGGCCTGAGTCGAGACGCAGTTGCAGGTTGCCGCTCTCGTCGATTTTTTCGATGGTTCCCAGCTCGCGGTTGGCGATGTGTCGCTCTCGATTCGGCGCTGTGAACTGCACGCGGTCGCCTTCACTGAATGCGCGCTCGGTCTCCCGGTAGAGCGTCACGCCATGCAAGCGGCGCGGATCGTAACTCACCCGCTCGTCGTTCTCGCGTTTTACCGTCACCAAATTTTCTTTCTCGTTCGCACGCTCAACGCGGGCATATTCTCCGGCCCCGATGCCGTGCGTCTTGCTGCCCCTCGTATAACGCACAACGTCGCCCACTTCGTATTGCGCGGCCCACTGCCTGTCGGCTCCCGTGATCTCCTGCCGTGCAACGAGCACACGCTGCTTGTGTTCGTGCGTATCGACCTGGCCTCGCGTTTGCATTTCCCGGTGGATACCCTGATTGATTTCTCTGCGCGACTGATTGTCCGGGGAGACTACCAGCGTCCCTTCGGGCTTGTTCGCGTACTCGCGGGCGATTTCTCTTAGCCGCTCGCCTCCGTCAAGGATTTCATGCACGCGGCCCTGTGTATCGAGTCGTTCGATTGCTTCTCTCACATTGCCACGCGAGAGCTGCTCCACCACTTCTTTGAGTGCCGGGTCTTTCTGCCGCACGATCTCGTCAAGCCGCGCCGTCTCGATTCCCGCTTCTTGGAGCTTCTGAAACGGTCGGCCCGCTTCGACGGCTTCATGCTGGCGCGTGTCGCCTACTAGCAGGACGCGGTCGTCTTCCTTTAGCCGATGCAGAAACTCGTTCATCTGCTTTGTGCTCGCAAGGCTCGATTCGTCGAGAACGTAAAGCCGTTTCTGTCCGTCGTGTTGCTCTTCGCTCCTAGTCAGATGCCGCTGCAATGTACTCGATTCGATTCCGGCCTCTCCGAGCTTCTGCGCCGCACGCGATGTCGGCGCAAAGCCTTCCACTTTGTAACCCTCGCGGTCGGCGGCCTCCCGGATCGCAGTTAAAGAAGTAGTTTTCCCCGCGCCGGCGACACCTTCAAGCGCCGTCACCTGATCGCGGCTCGACAGGATTTGCTCGACCGCTGCACGCTGGCTCTCGCTCAAATGCGAGTGGTCTTGCTCGATCTTTCGGCGTGTCTCGAAACGCGCGATTGGTGCGTATTGGTTCTGCCCCGCGCGCATCACTTGGATTGTGTTGCGTTCGTGGTCGATCATCTCACTGGTGGTGAACGCGCGGCCCGGCGCGCGATTGCTCGTCTCGATGAACTCGCCCGCTTGCACGTGTTTCTCGAGTTCCGCTTTAACCTCCGCAACCGTGGCGTCACCCATTGAGCGTTTCAGTGCATCCCGTAGCAGATCGCGCTCCTCAGCCACCGCTTCACGCTCGAGATTTTTCTCGCGCGAGTAGGTGAGCGCCTGGCCGATGGCTTTTTCTCCAGGTTCTTCCTGTAATCGCTCTCTTTGCTCCCGTGCCGCTTTAACAACCCGCTCTGGTTGATTGCCGAACTGCGCGGCCATTGCCTTGTGCCGGTCTTGCATCTCTTCGTGTGAGAGTTCTAGCTTTCCTTCTCGTGTCTGGTGCGCGGCGACCTGTGCTGCGCCTGCTCCTCGCTGGTTTTCCTTTGCGAGATGTTCCTCGATCTGCTGGCGGCGCGGGCTCGATGCTTCTAGATACTCTTTGCTGTAGCCTTTGATTTCCGGCTGGCTGCTCTCGCCGCGCTCGATCTCGTAGCCAAGTTCTTTCAACCGATGGGCCAGTTCCGAGCGATACACTCCCGTCGCATACTGCTGCGTCTTGTACAGTTCCCGTGGCTGTAGTGCGTGCGCTTCTCCGTCGTCGGTCTCGGTAAGATTGAAGAAAACGGCGTGCGTATGCAATTGCGGTGCAGCATAGCCGTTCACGGGCCTTGCGCTGTCGTGCTCGAACTTCGCCGCTACCCATTTGCCCGTTGTTTCTGCCGGAAGATTCCCACCGATGCGGGCCTGGACATAACGCTCTAATTCATCAAGTGCGACGGCGACGCTTTCTCGATGCGCTTCTCGGACGCGTTCATCTCCGCCTACGAGGGCTGTCAGCGATACGCTCTTCGGGGCCGAAAACGTCGCGTCCCATCCTGCGCGGTGTTCCATCGCGCTTACCTTTTCGCCGCGCCTGTTCATGTATTCTCTGGCCGCTTGGCGGCGGATTAGTTGCTCCCCAGTGATCGGGTGTTGTCCTTCGGAGAGCCGCTGGAAATGCTCTTCGCGAACCTCGCCGTGTAGTCCCCACCGTTCGGCG
>WNFO01000829.1_pt1 | contig 23349 bp, 20 predicted proteins | sample 5400251 | NCBI WGS metagenome assembly WNFO01 (sample SAMN13153354, study PRJNA577476) | soil metagenome | isolation source: 100 cm saprolite under Madrone tree | place: USA:California | collected 2016-06-14
TGGATCATGCTCTCGCCGAGCATCGCGCAGATTGCGCTGCGCTTCGGCGCAAACGACCTCGACGGAACGGTGGTTGAAGAAAAGATTTATCACGATGCCGGCGCGAAAACGTCCGAGTTCACGCCGCGCAATGAATTGGAACGCCTCATTCGGGCCGCCGGCCGCGTGCCTGTCGAGCGCGATACGCTCTATCATCCGGTCGACCGCTCGAAGCTGCCGCCGATTCCCCCGCCCGCGCGGCCGGACTTGGTTTCCCTCACGTTGAACGTCTAGCGTGGCCCCGTTCTGAAGTCATTTCACACCATTCATGAATGATGTTGATAGTTCCACACTTGGTGTTTAATCTGGGCCGTGGGGGCTCTCACCTTGCGACACCAATTTGTACTCGACAAGCGCACCAACAAATTGCTCGAAGAACTGGCGTTTTACCACGCGGGGAACCGCAGCATGATAGTACGCGAAGCCATCCCGCTTTATGCCGATATGGAAGATCGCCTCGAAAAGATCGAAGCCGACCCAGCTTTCCAAGAGATGATGGCTGAATCGGGTAAAGCGATTCGCGAAGGCCGTGTTACACCGCACAGTGAAGTTGTCCGCATGTCTCGCGCTCGCTCCAAGAAGCGAAAGTGAAAGCGCGCATCGTCTGGGCCGATCCGGTCCGAGACCTGGCCTTTTCTCTTCCCCTGGAAGACCAGCGGAGATATTCGGCAAGATTGCGCTACTGGCCCGCCGCCCGCATCCCTTGAATCCGGAGCACAACGAACGAAACAATTAGAGAGAGCCGGTGGCTTTTTCCAGGACTTCAGGGAGTCATGAACAGGAAACGGGACGGAAGAGCCGTTGCGTGGAGTCCGGCACTAAGCATTTGAGGGAACAGCAACTCCGGTGAATCCTTTCGCGTCTCAAGTCTGTATCGGGGCACCTTGCAAGGAGCGCCTTTTCCAATGCGCACAATTCTATTGCTCATCGTATCTAATATCTTCATGACCTTCGCGTGGTACGGCCACTTGAAATTCCGCAGCGAGGCGCTCTGGAAAGTCATCCTCGCGAGCTGGGGGATCGCCTTCTTCGAATACTGTTTCCAAGTGCCGGCGAACCGCATCGGCTCTTACGAATTCAACGGCGCGCAGCTCAAGACGATTCAAGAAGTCATCACGCTCTCGGTATTCTCCATTTTCTCAATCGCCTATCTGGGAGAAAGATTCCGATGGAATTACGCCGCGGGCTTTGCGTGCATCGTACTCGGCGCGTTCTTCGTCTTTCACAAGTGGTGAGGACGCACTCCGGCGATTCAGGTGAGGCCCTCCGGCCTCCACCGGTGCGCGACTTCTTGCAAGACCGCGCTCATCCGCCTAGGCAAGCTTTCTCGACAAGCTCATTTTCTGAATATATCCTTCCAAGAAGTGCTGGAATCGAATTCTCTGGATTCGAATCGAATGAAAGAGACACAAGGAGAGAACCCATGCAGCGCAAAGCATCCGCGGTTTGGCAGGGCGGTTTGAAAGATGGGAAGGGCTCGATCTCGACGGATAGTGGTGTGCTGAAGCAAACGCAATACTCGTTCAGCACGAGGTTTGAGAATGGGATCGGCACCAATCCGGAAGAGCTCCTCGCCGCGGCGCACGCCGGCTGTTTCACGATGGCGCTCTCCGCGCAACTCGGCAACGCCGGCATGACCGCAAGCAAGCTCGAGACGACTGCAACAATTACGCTCGACAAGCTCCCCGACGGTTTCGCGATCACTAAGAGCCATCTCGACCTCGTCGCGCGTGTTCCCGGGGCGGACAAAGCGAAATTCGACGCCGCCGTGAAAGCCGCCGAAACCGGCTGCCCCGTGTCGAAACTCTTCAAGGCAGAAATCAGCGTGAACGCACGCCTCGAATCCTGAGCGCTATGGCGCTCTCGTCGAACGTTCTCATTGGACGTTCTCATCGAGAGGGCCAAACAGGTACAATGCCGCACATGCTTTCAGCTCCGGGAGCGTTCGCTGCAGGTGTCGCGATCTTTTTGATCGTGCTCTGGGACGCGTTCGAGGCCATCATTCTTCCGCGCCGCGTTACGCGAAAGTTCCGCCTGGCTCGCCTTTTTTACCGGTCTACCTGGAAAACGTGGAAATTCGTGATATGCCTCATCCCTAAGCCCAAGGCCCGTGAGGACTTGCTGGGATTCTACGGCCCGCTCTCGCTCCTTGTTCTGGTAGGAGTTTGGGCCGCTGGCCTGGTGCTCGGCTTCGGCCTCATGCAATATGGCGCCGGGTCCGCGGTGGTCATGACGGGCGGCCAGCCTGGTTTCCTGACGGATATCTATCTCAGCGGCACCACCTTCTTCACGCTCGGCCTGGGCGATGTCATTCCGCGCTCCGGTTTGTCCCGCGCCCTGGTGGTCACCGAAGCCGGTTTTGGCTTCGGATTTCTTGCTGCCGTCATCGGCTATTTGCCTTTCATCTACGGATCGTTCTCCAAGCGCGAGGTGAATATTTCCCTCCTCGATTCGCGCGCCGGCACGCCGCCCACCGCCGGCGAATTGCTTCGCCGCCACGGCTACAGCCACGGCCAGGACGCCCTCCGTGTTCTCCTCAAGGAATGGGAGCATTGGTGCGCCGAGCTGATGGAGAGCCATCTCTCGTATCCGGTGCTCGCCTATTTTCGCTCCCAGCACGACAACCAATCGTGGATCGCCTCGCTCACGGCGATTCTGGACGCGTGCGCTCTTATCATCGTCGGTATCGAGGGCGCTTGCGAGAAACAGGCCGAGCTTACTTTTGCGATTGCGCGTCACGCCGTCGTCGACCTATCGCAAGTCTTCGGCACCGCCCCCCATCCGCTGCCGCACGACCGGCTGCCCGCACAAGCTTTGCGGCAAATCCGCGACACCCTCGCCCAGCACGGCATGAAACTCCATGACGGAGAAGAAGCCGACCGCAAACTCATTGCGTTTCGTAAAATGTATGAGCCCTACATCTATGCGCTGGCCAATTATTTGAACCAGACGCTGCCGCCCTGGATTCCCCTAAAAAAAGGCAAAGACAACTGGCAGACTACGGCCTGGGCGCAGTCCGCGGGGGTCATCGATAAAGACGTGGCCACGGTCGTCGCCGACGACCATTTCTAGTCTTCTTGGACTGCGGCGGCGCGACGCCGCTTTTTTTTCGTTTCCTCATTTTTTTGGAGAAAAACAATGAAGGCCGTTCTCGTTCGTGAATTCGGCGGTCTCGAAGTCCTGAAGCTCGAAGAAATCCCCACGCCAAAGCCTGCCACCGGACAAGTTCTCGTTCGTATCCGCGCCGCAGGTGTGAATCCCTACGACACCTACATGCGCGCGGGCACCTACGCCGTCAAACCGCTGCTTCCCTACACACCGGGCTCTGATGGCGCGGGCGTCGTTGAGGCCATCGGCGACGGCGTGAAAAAAGTGAAGCCGGGCGACCGCGTCTACACCGCGAAAACCGTTACGGGGGCATACGCGGAATACGCCCTCGCGCTGGAAGAGCAAGTACATTCCTTGCCCGACAAAATCAGTTTTGGCCAGGGGGCAGGCGTGTGGGTTCCGTGCGGGACCGCGTATTATGCGCTCCATCACTCCGCCGAGGCGCACTCTGCCGAAACCGTCCTGGTGCATGGAGCGAGCGGCGGAGTCGGCACCGCGGCAGTACAGATGGCGCGCGCCATGGGCCTCACCGTCTTCGGCACGGCCGGAACGCAGAAAGGTCTCGACCTCGTAAAACGCGAGGGCGCGCATCAGGTTTTCGATCACGGCAAGACGGGTTATCAGGAAGAGATACTGAAGGCGACCGGCGGGCGCGGTCTGGACATCATTCTGGAAATGCTCGCCAATGTGAACCTTTCGACCGATTTGAAACTTCTCGCCAAGAATGGCCGTGTGATCATCATCGGCAATCGCGGCGAGATCGGCATCAATCCACGCGACCTGATGTCGCGCCGAGCCTCGGCTCGGGGCTTCACGCTCTGGGCCATCACGCCCGCGGAAGAAGCGGAAATTCATGCGGGCCTGATCGCCGGCCTCGAGAACGGTACGCTGCGCCCGGTCGTCGGCAAAGAGCTGCCTCTCGCCGAAGCCGCTCGCGCCCACAAAGAAATCCTGGAGCCCGGCGCCGCGGGGAAAATCGTCCTCCTTCCTTAATGTAGTGTTCGAACGTGCCGCGCACGGCGGGACGGCGTGGCCGCGGGCCAAATTCTTTTGAGCTCATTACGGCCGAAAACATGCCGTATAATCGGGTTTCTCAAATTATTGGCCAGGAAAGGTCCTGGCAGGGAGCAGAACCACTCTCATCGTGCACATCGCCCTTCTACTCTCGGTTGTTCTCGCGGCGCAGAACCCCATCAGCCACTATTGGCACAAGATCACCGATAGAACCTTTGCCGGCATCTATCACGCCAATGCCTTCGACCTCGCGATGATGATTCCTTATTTCATCGTCCTTTTCGTCCTTGCGGTCTACGGCCTGCACCGTTATTGGCTGGTCTACGACTATTTCGTTTATTCGAAAAATGTCCCCCCGGCTCCGCCGCCGGTGGAAAAGTGGCCCCGCGTCACCGTGCAGTTGCCGATCTTCAACGAGCGCTACGTCATCGAGCGTCTCGTCGAAGCTGTCTCGCGCTTCGACTACCCGCCCGAACTGCTTGACGTGCAGGTCCTGGACGACTCCACAGACGAGACCTGCGAAGTCGCCCGCGCTTGCGTCGAGCGCCACGCCGCACAGGGCATGCCCGTCGTTTACATTCATCGCAGCAACCGCGAAGGTTACAAAGCCGGTGCCCTGGAAAACGGCTTGAAAACCGCCAAGGGCGAATTCGTTGCCATTTTCGACGCCGACTTTCTCCCCGAACCCGATTTTCTTCGCCGCACGATTCCTTATTTCATGAATCCGGATGGCGGCAGCAAAATCGGTATGGTGCAAACACGCTGGACATATCTCAACAGCAACTACTCGCTGCTGACCAACGTGGAAACGATCCTCCTCGATGGCCATTTCGTCGTAGAGCATGGCGCGCGTTCCCGCCGCGGCACTTTCTTCAATTTCAACGGCACCGCCGGCGTGTGGCGCCGCAAAGCCATCGACGATGCCGGTGGCTGGGAACACGACACCCTCACTGAAGACACCGATCTTTCTTATCGCTCGCAGCTCAAAGGCTGGAAGTTTCTCTACCTCCCGCAAATCGAGTGCGCTTCCGAGCTTCCCGTGGACATGAACGGCTTCAAAGCCCAGCAGGCGCGGTGGGCCAAGGGCTTGATGCAAACCGCAAAAAAAATCCTCCCAAGAGTTTTGAAGTCGGATGCGCCCTGGCACGTCAAAGCCGAAGCCTTTTTTCACCTTACCGGCAATATCAGCTATCCGCTCATGATCGTGCTCTCCACCATGTTGCTGCCCGCGATGATCGTGCGCTTTTATCAAGGCTGGATCCAGATGCTGGTGATCGATCTGCCGCTTTTCCTCGCTTCCACGTGTTCCATCTCCAGCTTCTATCTCATGGCGCAAAGAGAGCTGCGGCCCAAGACCTGGCGGCGCACGTTTCTCTACATGCCCTTCGTCATGGCCACGGGGATTGGCATTTCCGTGCGCAACGCGCAAGCCGTCATCGAAGCGCTGCTCGGCAAAAAAAGTGCATTTGCCCGCACGCCCAAATTCAATATCGAAGGCAAGCGGGGCACGTTCGCGACAAAATCGTACAGGAACAAAGCCGGCTGGATGCCCTACGCGGAAATTCTTTTAGGCTTGTACTTCTCTTCGACTGTGATCTACGCCATCCTCAACGAAAACTACGCTACCGTGCCGTTCCTGCTGCTCTTCGTCTGGGGTTACCTCTACACCGGCGCGATGTCCCTCGGCCAAACGTACTTCGCGCGTCTCCGCTTCGGCGTCAACGCTCCGGAAATGCGTCCCGCCACTTCCGGCGCACCGGGCTTCTGATTCTCTTAAATAGAACTGACGCTCAGGTCGGCAGGCTTTCGCTTTTCGCGTGTGCGATGTCGCCGTCAAAGCTACACTGCCCGGAGGGCGGATGCTCCGTGGAAAACCTCTCCTTCAACAATGGAGGCATCGACTTGCACGCCGTCGCTGGGGGCCCAGAAGATGGCCCCGTCGTCGTCCTGCTCCACGGCTTTCCTGAATTCTGGTATTCGTGGCACAGACAGATCGAGCCGCTGGCGGCCACAGGCTTTCGCGTTATCGTCCCTGACCAGCGCGGGTATAACCTCAGCAGCAAACCCGTCGGCGTCTCTTCGTATGCCATGCCTGAGGTCGTCTCCGACGTCATCGCCATCGCCGATCAGCTCGGCCAGGAAAAAATCTTTCTCGCCGGACATGATTGGGGCGCCGCCGTCGCCTGGAGCGCCGCCCTGCTGCATCCGCAGCGCATCGCCAAGCTTGTTGTCCTTAACGTCCCTCATCCTTCGGTGATGCGCAAATTCCTCAGCACGCGTCCGCGTCAATTCCTTCGCAGTTGGTACATGTTCTTCTTTCAACTCCCCTGGCTGCCCGAAGCTCTCTTCTCCGCCTTCAACTATCACATCGGCGCAAGATCGCTTCTCCGCTCCAGCCGCCCGGGTACCTTCTCCGCCGAAGATCTCGCCCAATACCGGTTGGCGTGGTCGCAGCCCGGCGCCCTAACCGCCATGATCAACTGGTACCGCGCCCTATTTCGCATTCGCATCAAATTGCAGAACAAAACCGTCCGCGTCCCCACCCGCATCCTCTGGGGCGAGCGCGACGATTTTCTCCTGACCGAAATGGCTCACGAAAGTTTGCGCTATTGCACGACCGCCGAGCTCTTCACCTTCGCCAACGCCACGCACTGGCTCCAGCACGAAGAACCCGCCCGCGTCTCGGACCTCCTTATCGATTTCTTCCGCATCTAGGCGCCCCCAATCGGCCCAATTCCCTCCATCGCAGCTGCTTCATTTTCATGACTCGCGGGTATCGGATCACTCTGGTTTAGACTTCGTGCTGGCAGTCTAAGTCTGTACCGTGCGTCGGGCCGGCTTCCGGTGGTGTTCAACTGTGGACAGTCTCGTTTCCTGGCTGGTGCTAAGGTTTTTGCCGTTGGGACGTCCTGGATTATTTTTGGAGGCTGGAATGGCAAAGCTCATCGGACTGCTCGGAGTGGTGTTGTTGTTTTCTGCCCCGTCTTTTTCACAAGATAGACAAGGCCAAGACAAAAAGGACAATGCGCAACGCGATAAGAGTCAAGTTGGTGGCGGGCACGTTCCTGCTCGTGGCCCTGCCCCTGTCCGGGCGCGTGACTCTGCCCGGACACCTGATTCTGCTCGGACTCCTGCTCCTACTCCCGTCCGGGCCGCTGCTCCTGCCCCAAACAATCGCGCGGACGACCGCGCTCAGCAAAATACGCAAAGGCCCAACTATCGCGATCAATCCGGGCATCCGGATGCGCCGCATGTCCACGCCAACAACGATCGATGGGTGGGACATGACTCCGGCCGTGGTGATCCTAACTACCATCTCGATAATCCCTGGGCACACGGACACTTTTCGGGTGGATTTGGCCCGGATCATGTCTTCCGACTTGCGGGAGGGAACAGGGAACGTTTCGGGCTTGGCGGCTTCTTCTTCAGCGTTGCGCCATATGACTACGACTATTCCAATGGCTGGCTATGGGACTCTGACCAGATCGTGTTTTATGAGGACCCAGACCACGACGGCTGGTACCTCGCCTATAACGTCAGGCTCGGTACTTACATTCACGTTTCGTATCTCGGCTAACAGGAGAAGTCCGGCCGGGAGCCAAGATAGCTATGCAACAATCGGGTGAGTTCGTGACGTCTCTGAACTCTTGATCGATTCCTTCTCAGCATAATGCTCGGTTCGGTCCGGCATCGCCAACGAAACACCTCGAATCTTATTCAAAGCAGAGCAATACAATCTCGGGGCTAGAGCCAAAGCGCAGCGGCGGCCCCCAAGTCCCTGCACCGCTGGAGATGTAGACTTGCATCTTTCCGATCCGGCTCAACCCGTACGCGAACTGGCGGTAAATCCGCCGCACCATCCAGGTCCAGGGGATAAACTGCCCGAGATGAGTGTGCCCTGAGAGTTGCAACGAAAATCCTGCCTCCGCCGAGATGTGCGGGCGATCCGGCGCGTGCGTCAGAAGAATGCTGGCGCGATTCCGGTCCACGTCGATTCGCTGCAGGACCGCACGCAGATGCTCGTCGTGGGTGGCGTGTTTGTAAGGCACGCCGACGATCTGCAAGCCGTCTGCTTCCACTTTCTCGTTCTCGAGTACGCGAACTCCAGCGCCGGCGACGGCTCGCAGGTACTTGGAGTCGTCCCCGAACTGCTCGTGATTCCCCGCAACAAAATAGGCGCCCTGCGGCGCGCGCAGCTCGCGCAATGGTTCGGCGGCTCGCACTGTATCGATCGCTGTGCCATCGTACAAATCGCCGGCAACAAAAACCACGTCAGGCTTCTCCCGCATCGTCTTGGCCACGATCCGCTTCAGAAACCCGCCGTTTCGAACGTGCCCCAGGTGCAGATCGCTGAGTAGCACGGCCCTGCGTCCGCGCCAGGCCAGCGGCAGATTCTCCAACCGGACGGTGATCCGCCGAACGCGCGTCCAGCCTGCATTCACTAGGCCTGAGAAGCTCAGCACCCCTGATGCTCCGAACAACACCTCCACCATCCGATGGAAATTCAGGTCCATTCCCGCCAGCCGTGCGATTCCGAAAATAACCCAGGCCATGCATGCCGCAAAGAAGGAGAAACTCAACCATCCAAGCCACGTTGCGGCAACCCGATACGTGGCTCGCAACAACGCATTTGTGTAGCGAAAGGCCAGAAGCGACGTTGCTAAAAAACTGACGGACAGGACGCCCACGGCGATCTTGAGCCACAACGCCACAGGGGGGTCATTCCCCGCCGGCGAAAACTTCCAGGTCTCGTAGAGGAAAAAATGAAGCAGAAACAACACCAATTGAAAAAACGCGATGAAGCCTATGAGTCCTGCTGGTATCCGCATCTACCATTGGATTCCTCAAGTCCCAAAAACGGTATTCATCTGCTCCGAAATGGAGGGCGATAGCGGGGTTATTGGGTGGCGCCGCTGTCCTGTTTCGTGACAATTTCGGCCAACCACTCGTTTCGGGTACAATCGCGTGGCTGCGTACAGCCCTGAAAACCCACATGCCCAGTGGGCGCAACATCCAAATGGCGGTTCCGAGGTGCGCGAATGAGTGGTCGCCTGTGGCCGGTGCGGTCGCATGGTCTATCGAATTCAGCAAGACTGGTTTTCTGGGGATTGCTCTGCCTGGCTTATATTGCAGGTACGGCGCGCGCCCAGGAGCGCCGCGAGCGCGAGCCCAATAGCGTCTACGCGGAACGCCGCGCCAAGCTCGCGGCACAGGCCGATGGGCCGATCATCCTCTGGGGTTTCACCGGCCGCGAGGAAGTTTCCCAAGACTATGTCTTTGCCCAGGAAGAGAATTTTTACTACCTCACCGGCCACAATGAAGAAGGCGCCGGGCTGATTATCCTTCCCGCTGGTCCGAAGGGCGACGTCTCGAACGTTTCGCGCGAAACGCTTTTTCTCCCCGCAAAGAATCTGCAGAAAGAAAAATGGAACGGCTTTCGCATGTCACCCTCGGACCCGGACATCGAAGCGCGCACGGGATTTGTTGCCGTGAAATCGTTTGAGAGCGACTTCCGCTCCATGGTCGAGAATCTTGCGAAGACGTTTCCGGACTTCTACACGATTCTTCCCTATCAGAAAGAACTCGGCGGTTACCCGCACGAGAAAACTGTTGTCGATTGGCTGCAGCTCGCTGCGCCGAATGCCAAGCTGAAAGACATTCGCGCGCAGATCAGCGCCATGAGGCAGATCAAGTCGCCCGGCGAAATCGCACTCCTGAAAGAAGCGATTGACTTGTCCCTGGATTCCCACCTCGAAGCGATGAAGTTGATGCGCCCGGGACTCTACGAATATCAGGTAGAGGCAAAAATGGTCGAAATCCATGCCTGGGGCGGCTCGGAAGCGGAGGGTTACGCCCCGATTGTGGGGGCCGGCCCGAACTCCACCGTGCTGCACTACGACAAGCTCTCGCGCAAAATCGAAGATGGCGACATCGTCGTGCTCGACGTCGGGGCGCAATACTCCGGCTATTCGGCGGACATCACGCGCACGCTGCCCGCTAACGGCAAGTACACGCCGCGCCAGCGTGAAATCTACGACATCGTTCTCGGTGCACAAAACGCGGCCCTCGCCGCGCTCAAGCCGGGCATGGATTTCTGTAACAAGGGCGACAAGAGCGTTCACAAGATTGCCTACAACTACATCAATTCCCATGGAAAAGATCTTCACGGCAAATCCCTCGGGCCATATTTCATTCATGGCCTCGGCCATCACATCGGTTTGAACGTCCACGACCCGGGCGAATTCTGCGCCCCTTTCCAGCGCGGCATGGTCATCACCGTCGAGCCCGGCATCTACATTCCCGAGGAAAATCTGGGCGTGCGCATCGAGGACGACGTCCTCATCACCGAATCCGGCCACACGCTCCTCAGCGAACGCCTCCCCCGCGACCCTGCTGAAATCGAAAAGATTATGGCGGAAGCCGCGTTGGCTCGCGCAAAAGGAGAAAAAGGCGAGGTCCGCGGAAACGTTTCGTCAACAGAAGCGCCCGCCGACAGCGGCGTGATCCGGAGCTTGATTGAGAAATACGCGAAATCGGTTGATGGCGCGGACACCGCTCTCGCTGCTGAGGTCTGGTTGGATTCGCCGGACGTCTCTTTCATCCACCCGTTGGGCCATGAGCACGGTTTCGAACAAATAAAGCAAAATATCTACCTGCACTTGATGGGCGATACCTTCTCGGAGCGCAAACTCAGTATTCATGACGTTTCCGTCCATGTTTACGGAGACGCCGCCTGGGCCGAGTTCTACTGGGATTTCGCCGCCAAGTTCAGAAAAGATGGCTCGCCCCTCGCGACACACGGCAGGGAAACACAGCTCTACCGGAAGGAACAAGGTCGCTGGCGTTTGGTTCACGTTCACTACTCAGGAATGCCTGTCACGGCAGAACGCCAAGGTTTCTGAGCGAAAGAAACATTTCTTTTTCAAGGGCGCTCCCTGCCAGCAAAGAAGGCGGATTGACCGCCGGGAATGAGGCACCTTATACTGATCTCCCGCGCTGGACGTGGATTTCGCCAGCGTGCCTCGAGTCATTCCGCGAGCAGCGTAGGAGCGAACTTTAGTTCGCCGGCCGGAATTTCCGAAATCAGCAAACTTTCTAGGGAGCATATGAGCAGCGTCAAAGCGACACAACTTCGCCCCGGCATGGTCATCCAGCACGAGGGCCAGCTTTTCACTATTTTCAGCGTCGATCACCGCACGCCCGGCAACAAGCGCGGCTCGATGCAGACCCGCATGAGGAACCTCCGTACGGGTGCGATCATCGATTACCGGTTCCGCGCCGAAGAATTCGTGGACCGCGCCATCCTCGATGAAGTCGAGTTCGAGTATCTCTACAACGAGGGCGACGATTTTCACTTCATGAATACGAAGAACTACGAGCAGATGCAGATGAGCCGCGAAGAGCTGGGCGAAACGGTCTACTACTTGATTCCCAGCACCATCGTGAGGGTGGAATTTTTCGAGGAAAAAGCCATCGGAGTGGACCTCCCCGACACCATGGATATGAAGGTGATCCGGACCGAGCCAACGCTGCAGAAGGCCACAGCCAGCGCGGTCATGAAGCCCGCAACACTCGAAACCGGCCTGGTCGTTCAGGTTCCGCCGTTCGTGAATGAGGGCGACAGAATCAAGGTGGACACCTCGGAAGCACGTTACGTTCAGCGCGTCGAGTAATTCTTAGTTCTTTGCTTTTGTACGCGGCTGGTAGATGATGACACTTCGATTTTCCGCCTCCGCAGCTAATTTCAGCGCAAGCCGGAATTAGAAGAGGCAGAACGGCGTCCCGGTTTTCACCGGGGCGCCTTTTGTTTTTGCGTGCCCGCGTCTAGTCTAAAATAGACTAGTTTTCAGTCTAATCTACGCTAGTGTGATCCCGCCGTGCCCGTTGCGGATTTTTCGCCCGCCGGATGCGCGCCAAACACGCGGTCGAAGATCGCATCCACATAGCGAAGCTGCCGCTGCAGATCGAAGGTGTGCGCTAGGGCTTTCGAATCGAGGTACTTGGCAATGCGCTCATCTCTCGAAATGCGGTCGCGGAAACTTGTGTCTGACTCCCACGCGGCCATGGCGTTCTCCTGCACCGCCTTGTACGCGTCGTCGCGCGGCATACCTTTTTCCACCAGGTCCTGCAACAATTGTCCCGAATAGATGAGACCGTGAGTGGATTCGAGATTTCGAATCATACGTTCCGGGAAGACACGCATCTCGCCAATGATCGCGGTCATTTTCGAAAGCATGTAATCCACGAGAATCGTGGAATCGGGGAGGATGATTCTCTCCACGGAACTGTGGGAGATGTCGCGTTCGTGCCACAAGGCAACGTTTTCGAACGCGGCGAGCATGTTCGAACGGACGAGGCGCGCCAAGCCGCAGATTTGTTCGCTAGTGACGGGATTGCGCTTGTGAGGCATGGCGGAACTGCCGCGCTGCTCGCCGCTGAACGGCTCTTCGGCTTCTCGGACTTCGGTGCGTTGGAGATGGCGAATTTCGAGCGCGATTTTTTCGAGCGTGGCGGCGATAAGCGCGAGAGCACTGAGATATTGAGCGTGGCGATCGCGCTGAATCACTTGCGAAGCGACGGGAGCGACACTGAGCCCCAGGCGCTTGCAGATGCGCTCTTCCATTTCCGGGCCAAGGTGCGAAGCATTGCCGACGGCGCCGGAGATTTTTCCGACAGCCATTTGCGCGGCAGCGTCGCGAAAGCGCGTGATGTTGCGCTGATTTTCCGAAAACCAATTGGCGATTTTTAAACCAAAGGTGATGGGCTCGGCATGAATGCCGTGAGTGCGGCCGATTTGCGGGGTGTGGCGGAATTCATGGGCGCGCACATCGAGAATTTCTCCAAACATCACCAGGCCGCGCTCGATTAGCTTCGAAGCATCGCGAACCTGGAGGGCCTGCGCGGTGTCAACAACGTCATTCGAAGTCATGCCGTAGTGCAGCCAGCGCGCGGCGGCCGGATCAGCGATCGATTCGCCGACGGCCATGGTGAAAGCAATGACGTCGTGCTTCACGCGAGATTCGAGTTCGTGGATGCGCGCGACATCGATCTTGGCACGAGAGCGAATCGCGGCGGCAGCATCCTTCGGGACTTGGCCCGCTTCCGCAAGCGTTTCCGTGGCGGCAAGCTCGACTTCCAGCCACTTTGCGAACTTGTTCGCGTCACTCCAAACCTGGCCCATCTCCTGGCGCGTGTAGCGTGCTATCACTGCTTTCTCCCCAAAAAGCGAAAAGAAGATTGCGCGGGCAGTTCCCCGTGTTTCCTACTTCCATGATACCGCAGATGGGAAAATGTGCGCGGCGCGAGGGATTTCCTGCTTAGTGTCCGAAAATGGGATGGGCAGTCGCGGAAACGAGCGTTTGGTGACCGGAAAGCGCCTGGACAGCGGGTATAAGACGCTAAGAAAAAAGCAGTTGGGGGCGCCAACGGAGCGGCAAAAGAGTTGCACAAGGCAGGGGTGTAGGGTGTCTACAGGCTAGGAAGTAGGATGCCAACAGCCTTGGATGGAACAAAGCGCAGGGTCACATCGTCATAACCAAGAGAAAGAGCAAAGAGACAGCATGGAAAGAGCGTTCGAGGGACGTTATTGAGCATTGGAAGGAATTGTCTGAGGTGCAAAGCGATGGCTGAGAAGAGAGAACGGTACCAGAACCGGATCGAGCTTTTGCAGGGGACGCTGGACCTGCTCATTTTGCAGACCTTGCAATGGGGGCCGCAACATGGCTACGGGATCAGCGTGGCGATCCGGAACCGCTCCGGCGAGTTGCTGCAGGTGGATACCGGTTCGCTTTATCCAGCATTGCATCGCCTGGAAAAGCAGGAATGGATCAGGGCGGAGTGGCGAATCTCCGAAAACAAGCAGCGAGCAAAGTTTTATCAACTGACGGCGGCAGGAAAGAAACAACTCACAAGAGAACGCTCAAAGTGGTCGCAGCTCTCGGACGCGATCGCGGGCGTGCTGAACCCAGAGCAGAGATGATCGGCAAGAAAGTAAGGAAACGCAGAGGTGGACCGTGAGTTTCTGGCGACGGAAGAAGCGAGACGCAGACCTTGAGGAGGAATTGCGGAGCCATCTGGAGATGGCGGCGCGGGAGGGTATGGAAGGAGGGAAGGGTAAGAGAGAAGCAGAGCAAGCGGCGCGGCGGGAGTTTGGGAATGTGGGGTTGGTGAAGGAGGTCACGCGGGACGTTTGGGGATGGAGGTGGCTGAGAGACGCCGCGGATGATGCGCGATACGGATTGAGGATGCTGGCGAAGAATCCGGGGTTCGCGATCGTTGCCATTCTCTCTCTGGCGCTTGGTATCGGCGCCACGACAGCTATGTTCAGCGTGGTCTACGCCGTTTTGGTGAATCCGTATCCTTACGCTAATTCAGACCGGATGGTTCACTTGGTGGTCCACGACCCTAACGGGAACCGCCGTTATGTAAACCTCAACGGGCCGCAATTGCAACAGCTTCGGCAGGCCACCTCGGTCGAGAGCTCTGCCGCCATGGATGGGTGGGACCTCACCACGACCGAAGGCGATCTACCTGAAAACGTCCAGGGCGTGTACCTGACCTCCAACGCCTTCGTTCATTTTGGCGTGCCAACTCTGCTGGGACGTGGACTGCTGCCATCGGATGCACCTGAGGGCCAGGATCCCGAGAATGTGGCCGTGCTGGGTTATCAGTTCTGGCAGAGACACTACGGCGGCGATCCCGGCATAGTGGGCAAGAATATTCAGTTAGTCCATAAAACCTACTCAATTGTGGGAGTGGTTCGGCCGCGGTTTACGTGGGGAGATGGCGAAGTCTATCTGCCGCTAAAACTCACCGCCGATCCGGTGCGCACTTACTTCCCGATGATCCGGCTCAAGCCAGGGATCACGCGCGCGGCGGCAAACGCGGAGTTTCAGTCGCTCCTCGAGCAATTCGCGAAGCAAACTCCAACGCATTTCCCTGAGCATTTCCGGATGGCCATAGAAGGATTGAACGACCACTTCGTGACTGATATCGGCGGGACATTGTACCTGCTGCTCGCTGCCGTAGCTTTGTTGCTGCTGATCGGCTGCGGAAACGTTTCGATTTTGTTGTTGGCACGTGGCACGGCCCGCCAGCACGAGCTGGCGGTGCGGTCGGCTATCGGGGCGGAAGGCTCCCGGCTACTGCGACAGTTGCTCACGGAAGCGCTAATGCTGTCGTTTACGGGAGCGATCATTGGCGTGGCGCTGGCAAATAGCCTGGTGAAACTTATCGTGAACTGGCTGCCGGAATTCTCTTTCCCGCATGAAGCAGCGATCAGCATCAATATGCCGGTGTTGTTCTTCAGCGTCAGCCTTGCGCTGCTGACGGGCATCGTCTTCGGCATCTCGCCGGCGCTTCAATCCGCGCGTCCAGATATAGCTCAGGTAATGCAAGCGAACACGCGCAAGATTACGGCTGGAGTTCATGGCCGCCGGACTCACAGCGTCCTGATCGCGGGCCAGATTGCCCTGACACTTCTGCTGCTGGCCGGAGCGGGGGTTGCCATGCGAGGCTTCGTGCGCATGATGCGCGTGAACCTCGGCTACGACCCGCACAACACCATGTCGGTCGGAATCCCGGTGCACGACAACACCTACACCACGTGGGAGGCCAGGAGAGCGTACTTCAGTCAGCTGCTTCAGAAGGTGGGCGCAATGCCGGAGGTAGTTTCGGCCGGCCTTTCGACAAATGCCACTCCGCCAAGCAACGGATGGGAACAGCGCTTCGAGATTTCCGGAAAGCCAGTGGCCGAACAACAGCGAGCGCGTATCAACTTCATCAGTCCGGGCTATTTCTCCGTGCTCCGCATTCCGTTGCAGCAAGGACGAATCTGGGATGAAAGCGAAACGCTGCACGGCTCCAAGCTCGCGCTGATCAATCAGACCCTGGCTCGCCAATATTTCCCGAATGGCGACGCGATTGGCAGCGAGATCCGCGTGCCCGAACTGAAGGGTGAGCCTCCGTTTCAACTGGCAGTCGCCGGGAGCGACAGTTGGTTTCAGGTAATTGGCATCGTCAGCGATGCTCGCAACGACGGCCTGCGCAATCCAACCAAGCCCTCTATGTATGTGCCGTACACGATCAGCATGCCGGTTTGGACACAGATCCTCGTCCGAACCAGGGTCCCTCCGCTCCGGATACTCCGTGCTGTGCGCGAACAGATTCACACTGTTGATCCTGACCAGCAAGCATCGAGAAATGTTCGCGATCTCGACGGATGGATTACGACGCAGCCGGAATGGGAACAGGGACATCTGGTAGCAACCCTGTTTGCGGGGTTTGCAATCCTGGCGCTGGCACTGGCCGCCACGGGACTGTACAGCGTGATTTCCTTCGCCGTTAGCCAACGAACAGGCGAATTCGGCATACGCATGGCGCTGGGAGCCAGACCCAAAGATGTCCTGCTGATAGTGTTTCGCTCGGCGGCGATGAGCGTGACTGGCGGCGTTCTAGCTGGAGTAGTGCTGACGATCGCGCTCCATCGGGTGCTCGCGCGCTGGATTCAGGGCAGCTCACTCGATGTGATGATCCTTGCCGGGGTGATCCTGTTGCTGGTCGTGACTTCTGCATTGTCCTGCTTCATACCAGCGCGAAGGGCGTCCTCGGTAGATCCGACGGTGGCGCTGAGGTACGAATGAATGAAGCCTTAGCCGGAGAGCCGTGCCTTGCATGTGGCTCCCCTGCGGAGCCGGATTACTCCTTCGTATAACACTTGTCCTTGCGCGTCCGGAAAGCCGTATGTTATTGGCAAGTAAGGGCCTAAGCCTGACCTAACCGCAAGCTTCGAATCCTGTCTAATGAATCGGATGCAACAGAGCGTAGAAAGCACCCAGGCCATCGCCGAGAGCGACGCCATCGCCGTGGAGCGCACGCTGGCGGGCGATCGCGATGCTTATCGCGTTCTCGTTGAGCGGCACAGCCACAATGTTTTCCGGCTGGCTTATCGGATGACCGGGAACCGGCACGATGCCGAAGAGGTGGTTCAGGAGGCATTCTTGCGTGGGTATCAGAAGCTGGGGCAATTTGCGGCGCGATCGAATTTCGGGACGTGGGTGTATCGAATCGCGGCGAACTATGCGATTGACCGCATGCGCCAGCGGCAGAAGGAAGAATCGCGGCGGGAAACGCCGAGAGCGGAAGACAGGGACGGGATGGAAAACGATCCACTCAATCGCGTGCCAGATGGGGCGCCAACGCCGGAACGGTTGACGCAGAGCATCGAGCTGCGCAAACAGATGGAACGAGCGCTTGCCGCTCTTTCGGACGCGGAGAGAACCGCTTTCGTGATGCGGCATTGGGAAGGCTGCGGGATCGAAGAAATCGCAGGAGTCTTGAAATCAAGTTCGAACGCGACGAAGAACACCGTCTTTCGCGCGGTGCAGAAATTGCGGCGTGCTCTCCAGCCCGTTGTGGAAACAAGGGCGCAGGCGCGCGCCATGGGAACGGAATCATGAAACACATGACGGAAGAAGAATTGATTGCGTATCGCGAGGGAGTAGCCGAGCAGCGAGCGGTGATTTCAGGACACCTCGCAGTCTGCGAAGAGTGCCGCGGCGAGTTGGCACGAATCGAAGCGGTACTCGTCGCGCTGGATACGCTTCCTGTGCCCGATCCGGGGGCGGATTACGGGCGGCAGGTGTGGCGGGAGATTGCGCCGCGGCTAGCGGAGAAACCGGGACAGTGGTGGCAGGTGGGGATGGAACCACGGTGGCTCGCGGCGGCGGGCGTAATGGTGGCGCTGATTATCGCGGCGTTTGCTGTCGGACGGATCAGCAAGCGAGGCAGCACGGGTGACAACGTCGCGAACAAGGAACAGGTGCGGGAGCGCGTGTTAGTGGTTGCCATAGGCGAACATCTGGGCCACTCCGAGAGGATGTTGGTGGAGCTTTCGAACGCGGAGCCAAGCGATCCGGCGCAGAAACAAGTGAACATCGCCGCCGAACAGCGGCGCGCGGAAGATTTGCTGCAAGAAAACCGGCTGTATCGGCAGACGGCGCTGCAAGAGGGAGATGCGGGACTTGCCAGCGTGCTGGACGAACTCGAGCGCGTGCTGCTGGATGTGGCCCACAGTCCGGAAGAGGTAACGCCGGCGCAGCTCGAAGCAATCCAGAAAAAGATCGAGGGGCGCGGGATTTTGTTCAAAGTCCGGGTGGTCAACAAGGAACTGCAACAACGGCAGGAGGCGAGGGAGCCTGCGCCGGCGCAGAACGAGTCTACGAAGAGAGAGAGGAACAAAGTATGACCATCGGCAATTCAATCGGAAAGACGAGCATGGCCTGGATCGCAGTTGCTGCGCTGCTGCTGGCGCCTGCAGTCACGCGCGCGCATGGACTCAAGGCCATTCCCGAGCAATCTGCTGATTCCCTGCAGGACCCGCAGGAGGCCCAGGACAAAGAACAAGAGAAGCGCGAACGCGAGCAGGAAGCGAGAGAGAGAGAAGACGAAAAGCGCGAGCGGGAACAAGAAGCGCGAGAGCGGGCGCAGGAAAAGGTCGAACGACTGCAAGAATTGTACGACGACGGGCGTGAAGACCTCGATGAAGACCGCTATGACCGGGCCGCGGCGAAATTCAAGGAACTGGCAGATATGAACGGCCCGCAAACGGATGCGGCGCTGTACTGGAAGGCTTACGCGGAGAACCGATTGGGCAAGAGGGATACGGCACTAACCACGATTGCGGACTTGAAGCGGCGATTTCCTCAGAGCCGGTGGCAAAAGGATGCCGGCGCTCTGGAGATCGAGGTGAAGCAGTCAACCGGCCAGCCTGTAAAGCCGGCGGACCAGAGCGACGAAGAATTGAAGATGCTGGCGATCCAAGGGCTTATGAACAGCGACTCCGAACGCGCGATGCCCCTGCTCGAGAAAGTGATCAACGGTTCGGCTTCTCCAAGAGAAAAATCGAAGGCGCTGTTCGTGCTGGCACAAAGCGGGTCGCCACAAGCACGCGAGATTCTGGGCAAGATCGCGCGAGGACAGAGCAATCCGGAATTGCAGAGGAAGGCAGTCGAATACCTGGGACTCTTCGGCGGTGCTGAAGCGCGGAAGACGCTGGCGGAAGTCTACGCATCAAGCAGCGATGCTTCGGTGAAGCACGCCATACTTCGCAGCTACATGATCGGCGGCGATCACGAGCGCCTGTTCGCCGCCGCGAAGGGCGAGAAGGACGAGTCACTGCGCCGCGAGGCAATCCGGCAACTGGGTCTAGTTCATGGAACCAGCGAATTGGAGCAGTTGTATAAGACTGAAACATCCTCTGACGTCCGGCGGGAAATCCTGCAGGCATTTTTCCTTGCGGGCGATTCGGGAAGACTCGTGCAGGCGGCGCAAGGAGAAAAAGACGCGGAATTGAGGCGCGCCGCGATTCGAAACCTTGGGCTGATCCATTCGGATGATTCGGGGAAGGCGCTGCAAGAGATCTATAGCAAGGAAACGGACCACGAGGTCAAAGCGGAAGTATTGAACGCGTATTTCTTGCAAGGGAACGCCAAAGCGCTGGTGGCCATCGCGCGTAGCGAAAAAGACCCGGAACTCAAGAAAACAGCGGTGTCCAAGTTGACGCTGATGCATTCCAAGGAAGGCACCGATTACCTGATGGAACTGCTGCAAAAGTGAGAGGGGGAACCATGCGAGAAGAGCGAGCGATTTCAACGCTACAAAGCATACTTGGGCTGGCGATGATTTTGGCAGGGGTCTACTGTGCTGCCGTGCAACTGGCCAAGGGTGCCGCCCCGCCGGAGTCAGCACAAACAAGCCGGGCCGCTACGCAGGCGGTGGAAGCTCCGCGCCTTGAAAATGCTAAGCTGGAAACGCGGGCAGCCGGCGCAAGCCTCGATGCGACCATGCGCGAGATCGCAGCAACGGCAGAAAAAGCAGAGTGGGTCGGCTACCACGTCGATCAAGCCGCAGGCGAACGTGGAGTCTGCTGTAACAACAACTGGAATGACGGGAATTGCGGAACCTGCCGGCTGGAAAAGGAAAATGGCGGGTCGAGCTCCACGACGCGCACGGACGGAAACGTCAAACTGGAGAGCTCGCGGCAACTCATCGTGCTCTATCGCCTCGAAGCGAAGCAGGTCGTAAGAATTCGTGTCGCGTCAGATGATTGCACGCTGGATGCGGGCGGTCTGGCATTCGTTTGGCTTACGGGAGTCAAACCGACGGAGAGCGTGGCGCTCCTCGCAACTTACGTGCGCGGATCGGGCTTCGAAGATCACGGAGATCGCAGCGTCGGCAATGGAGCGCTGACGGCGATCGCTTTGCATGCGGAGGCGTCGGCTGACCGGGCGCTCGAATCGTTCGTGACGCCGGAGCAGCGCGAAGGGCTGCGGAGGCAGGCAGCATTCTGGATGGGAGCTGCGCGGGGCAGCGCGGGATTGCTCGCTTTGCAGCACATGGCGAAATCTGATCCGAGTTCGGACGTGCGCGCGCACGTAGCGTTTGCGCTTTCCGTGAGCCATGAAGCGGGAGCGCTGGATGAGATGATCCGCATGGCGCACGATGACACAAGCACGCATGTGCGGGGGCAGGCGCTTTTCTGGCTGGCGCAAAAAGCCGGAAAGAAAGCCATAGGCACGATCACCGGCGCAATCGAGAATGATCCGGACACGGATGTGAAGAAAAAAGCAGTGTTTGCGCTGAGCCAATTGCCGAAGGAGGAGGGCGTGCCGAAGTTGATTGAAGTCGCGCAGACGAATCGCAATCCGGCGGTGCGGAAGCAGGCGATGTTCTGGCTGGGTCAATCGAACGATCCGCGGGCGCTGCAGTTTTTCGAAAAAGTACTCACCCAGTAGCGATTAACGCAGAAGATCTTCGAGCTTCACGCGCGCATCCGTCTTGGCGTCGCGGTACTTGACGATGACGGCAGCCTGCAGCGAGAGTCCCCATTTTGCTCCAGTGGGATGAGAGACGGCACGCGAGCCAGGCACCACGATAGCTTCTTCCGGAATGACGAGCGGCTCGGTCTCCGTGGCAGTGTAAATCGCATCGCGGACGAGATCGTAGACCGGGATGGAGCGATTGAGAATCGTGCCCGTGCCGAGAACGGCGCGGCGCTTTACGACGGTTCCCTCATAAACGCCGGAATTCCCGCCGACCAGGACTTCGTCTTCGATAATCACGGGAAGCGCACCGACAGGTTCGAGGACGCCACCAATTTGCGACGCGGCGGAAATGTGGCAGTTGCGGCCGACCTGGGCGCAACTCCCAACGAGCGCGTGCGAATCGATCATCGTGCCTTCACCAACATAAGCGCCGACGTTCACGAACATCGGCGGCATGCAGATCACGCCGCGGCCAATGTAACTTCCATCGCGAATACTAGAACCGCCGGGAACGATGCGCACGCTGTCGGAAGCCGCGAACGCGCGCACCGGATAGGTAGACTTGTCAAAAAAGGGCTGTTTCGAAGCGTCGATCGACATATCCGCGATGGCGCCCATTCGAAACCCAAGCAGGATTCCCTTTTTCACCCAGGCGTTCGCACGCCAGCCGGATTTCGTGGAGGCATCCGGTTCGGCAGCGCGAATTTCGCCGCGATTCAGCGCGGCTTTGAAATCGCGGAAGAGCCAGAAATGTTCTTCTTCGTAATGAGCCGGAGCTTCGTCAAACAGACGCTCAATTTGCGAAGGCAGCATGAACCCTCTCGACCGTAGGCACGGCCGTCGGGCGGCTAACGAGCCCGAGCGCTTCGAGCACGGCCCGGATGCGCGCCTGATTCTCCGCCTTCGGCGGCACGAGTGGCAAGCGCCATACAGGTTCGAGCAGGCCCATTTCCGCCATCGCCGCCTTTACCGGGATGGGATTCGATTCCACGAAATTAATTTCCATGAGCGGATGATAGCGGCGGTGAATCGCGCGCGCGGCGGGAAAGTCACCCTGGAGGGCGAGCCGCGTCAATTGTGACATTTCCGCGGGGATTTCGTTCGAAACGACGGAGATGACCCCGCGGCCACCGAGTGACATGATCGGTAGCGTGATGGCGTCGTCGCCGGAAAGGACGATGAAGTCATCCGGCACGGCATTGAGAATCGCAGCCACCTGGGACACATTACCGGAAGCTTCTTTGATGCCGACAATATTTTCAATTTCGGCAAGGCGCTTCACCGTGCCGGGCTCGATGTTCACGCCGGTGCGGCCCTGCACGCTGTAAAGAATGATGGGCAGGGACACGGCTTCGGCGATGGCGCAATAGTGCTGGAAGAGGCCCTCCTGGGTGGGCTTGTTGTAATAAGGGGTGACAGAGAGGATGCCATCCGCGCCGAGGGCGGCAAGCTCGCGCGCGAGAGCGATGACCTCCGCGGTGTTATACCCGCCTGCGCCCCCGAGGACAGGCACCTTACCGTTAGCCAATTCGACGGTGATCTTAACGACGCGAAGATGCTCTTCGTGCGTGAGCGTGGGGCTCTCGCCGGTTGTTCCACAGGGAACGAGGAAGTCGACGCCTGCCTCGATCTGTCGCTTGATCAGAACTCGCAGAGCGGGTTCGTCAAGAGAACCATCCCGACGAAAAGGTGTGACCAGTGCGGTGCCTGTGCCTGTAAACATGATGCTGCTCCTTCCTTTTTTCCCTCAGCTCAATTCGCTGAGAATCTCGCGAAATTCGAATAGCCCTTTTTTCCCCACGACCCAGCGCGCCGCGCGAAGCGCGCCGCGCGCAAAACCTTCGCGGCTGCGCGCCGTGTGACGAAGCGTGATGGTGTCCGCGGCGGAATCGAAACCGATTTCATGCGTGCCGGGATGCGCACCCGCGCGGTTGGAACCCAAGCTGACCGGACGGTTGTAGCCGCTTGCTCGCATCTCCTCCGCAAGTTTCTTCAGCGTCCCCGAAGGCGCGTCTTTCTTCGCGGAGTGGTGAATTTCCCAGCCCCAGGCTTCGTATTCCCCGTGTTTCGCGAAGAGCGCCGCGGTGTGCGCGACGGCTTGCAAGAAAAGGTTCACGCCAACAGAGAAATTGGGCGCCCAGACAACGCCCGTTCCGCTGCTTGCCACCGTTTCGCGGACCGCGGGAAGATGATCGAACCAGCCGGTTGTGCCGATAACCGAGTTAACGCCCAATGCAGCCAGACGGCGGATATTTTCCGGAGCAGCATCCGGTGATGTGAATTCAACCGCCGCATCGACTCCCCGGAGAGTCTGTTGAGAAAGGGCCTGGCCGCGCGGATTGTTGCGCGCATCAAATTTTGCCCG
>WNFO01001460.1_pt1 | contig 23305 bp, 21 predicted proteins | sample 5400251 | NCBI WGS metagenome assembly WNFO01 (sample SAMN13153354, study PRJNA577476) | soil metagenome | isolation source: 100 cm saprolite under Madrone tree | place: USA:California | collected 2016-06-14
TCAGAGCCACGCCGCGCGGCCTTGGGGTTGGCAGTAGCGATCCGAGAGCGCCCCATCCGTCGCGATATATACCGTGAGTCAGCATATATATCGCGAATCAGCGCGAAATGTCGGGACTGCTCAGTCACTGGATGGGCTTCCCCGAAAAGGCCAGGTCCCACTAGGCCAAGGTCGCAGTCGCCGGCCGCAAGACTCGCCGCTCGAATGACAGCCGATCAGGTGCTCGGGGCTACGAGTTTGAAACTCCACTGTTAAGATACCGAGCCGTGGAGCGGTTCAGGGGCCGGGTGGCGGTCGTGACGGGCGCGGCGAGCGGGATCGGGCTCGCGCTCTCGGAGCGGTTCGCCGCCGAGGGCATGAAGATTGTCATGGCCGACGTCGAGATGGCCGCGCTCGACACCGCCGCCGCTGCCATCAAGGAGAAGGCGCCGGCGGTGCTGGCGGTGCGTGTCGACGTGTCTCGCGCCGAGGACGTCGAGCGGCTCGCCCGCGAGACCTACGCCGTCTTCGGTGCCGCGCACGTGGTCTGCAACAACGCGGGGGTGGCGGTGATCGGCGCCGTGCACGAGCACTCGCTGGCGGACTGGCAGTGGGTGATGGGCGTGAACCTCTGGGGCGTGATCCATGGCGTGCGGGCCTTCGTCCCGCGGATGCTGGCCGGCGGCGACGAGGGCCACATCGTGAACACGGCGTCGATGGCCGGCCTCACCACCGCGCCGTTCATGTCGGTCTACGACGTCACCAAACACGGCGTGGTGGCGCTGTCGGAGTCGATGTTCAAAGAGTTCGAGGCCACCGGCGCGCCCCTCGGCGTATCGGTGGTCTGCCCCGGCTTGATCAACACGAGCATCATGCGGTCGTCACGCAATCGGCCGCCCGAGCTCGCCGAGGAGGGCAAGGCCGGGCCCATGGCCCAGGCGTTCGGCCAGGCCCTCGCGGACCGGCTGACCCGCGGCTACCCGCCGGCAGAAGTCGCCGAGCAGGTCTTGCGGGGCATTCGCGAGAAGCGGTTCTACGTCGTCCCGGCTCAGCCGGAGGTCCGAGAGTGGGCGACGATCCGCGCCCAGGACATTATCGGACTTCGGAATCCGACCGCGCGTCGTTAGGTTGTCTCGCTCGTGCGCCTATGGGCCGGCGGCGACCACCACGTTGCTGACCGTCGCGTCGAGGTTCGCCAGCACCGCGACGAAGGCGAGCGGCGAGGCGGCTCGGGCCGCGCTCGTGTAGAAGAGGACACCGTTCTTCGCGTAGGTCACTTCGCTCGCCTGGACCGTGATGCGGAAGACGTCACCGGTCACGAAGGTCGTGTCGGCCCGGTACACGCCGTTCTCCCGAACCTCTGCGATCCCCGCCTGCAGGCGGATGCCGAAGTCGATGTTCTCGCAATCGGGCTCCGTGCCGGCCCGAGCGAGCCCGCCCAGGCGGATCAGGGGCGTTTCCATCGCAGTAAACTCTGCGTATCCGTTGGCGGCGATCCGCCGCCGGGAGGTGGCGCTGGCGTCGAAGCAGCCATCGCAGCCGCTGGTCTTCCTCAGCGAGCTCCCCATCGCGGTCACATGCACCATGTCGACCCAGAACGACTCGGTGTTGTTGATGAACAGCGAGACGGTGGAGCGGACGTTCGCCACCACGAGATCCGGACTGCCCTCGCCGGTGAAGTGCCCACTGCAGCGGGACCGGGAACACCCGTCGCTTCGAAGCTCAGCGGCGCCTGGACGGTCCCGTCGCCGTTGCCCCGCAGTACCCACAGCGCGAAGACCTCGGTGGACATGGTCGACAGAACGTTGGTCACCGCCAGGTCGAGCTTGCCATCGCCATCGAAGTCACTCGCCGCGAGGCCCCGGAAGTCCTTGCCCGTCGCCAGACGACGTGCCGGCTGGAAGGTCCCGTCTCCGTTGCCGAGGTGCAGAGAGATCGTGGCGCCGCCATCACCGTCATTGTTGAGGACCACCAGGTCGACCGCCCCATCGCGGTTGAAGTCGACGACCTCGATGGCGCCGGGGAAGGTACCCCTATAGCCAGAGGGGAAAACTTGGGCCGATCGAAAGGTCCCGTCGCCGTTGCCGAGAAACACGGAGGTCGTGCTGGACTCGGTTGATGTGCCCACACGGTTGACCGTCACGATGTCCAGCGCACCGTCACCGTTGAGGTCAGCCACGGCCACCACAGTGCTGAAGCCGTCAGCCGCGAAGCTTTGCGCGGCCTGGAAGGTCCCGTCACCGCGCCCCAACAGCACGAACACCGGCTGCGTTCCGATGACCACGGCCAGATCGAGCGCGCCGTCGCGATTGAAGTCGCCCGCGGCCAACGCGAGCGCCGGCTGACCGCCGACGGCGAAATCTCGAGCCGGTTGGAACGTTCCATCACCGTTGCCCAGGAAAATCGACACGCCCTGGCTGCCGCCCACGGCCAGGTCCGGCACGCCGTCGCCATTGAAATCGCCCACGGTCAGAGCACGCGGAAGAGACACCGCCAGAGGCAACGCTGGACGGAAGGTTCCGTCGCCGTTACCCAGAAGCACCGAGATGTTGTTGGAAGACAGTTCGGCCGTCGCCACGTCGGTCATCCCGTCGCGATTGAAGTCGCCAACGACGACGGCGCGAGCATCCTCGCCCACGGGGAAGTCTCGGCGGGGCGAGAACAACGCCGTCTGGGCCGGCGCGTGATCCGCGAACACGGCCAGGAACGATAGTGCTGTGAGAGCGACCAGCCGGAAGCTCGGTTGATTGTTTCTCATGACCGATGATTTCACCTGGGGATCGATGGGAACAATCAGTGAAGCCCCCGGATCGTGCCAGGAGAATCCCTGCCGCGGTCGTCCCGAAGTTCCTGGGCCTCGGCGTGCAGTACTTCCATAGCAGCGTGGGTCGAGCAGCGTGGGCGCCGCCACCAGCACGGCAGCGAGGCTTATCTGAAGAAGATGCGCGAGGCCGCCCAGTCTAGAGCGGCTTGATCTGAACCTTGCGCCACTTGATGACACCGCCGGGCGCGTCGTTGGCGCCGTTGCCGAACTGGAGGGCGAACGGCCCCTGCGCGTGCTGACTGTCTTGCGCGCTGACGGTCTGGACTCCGTTCAGCACGACGGTGAGCTGCGAGCCCTTGGCCGTGATCTCGTAGGTGTTCCATTTGCCGCCGGCCTTGGGCATGGGTGAGATCTTCGCCACGTTGACGATTCCCCCGGTGCCGTAGGACGGGTCGGGGCGCTGGTCGTAGATGTTCACCTCGAACGCGTTGGTCGCGGTGATCGCCTTGGGATCGGTGCAGCGGATGAAGATGCCGCTGTTCGTGGTGTGATCCGCCCAGAACTCCGCCCGGATCTGAAAATCCTTGTAGGAGCTCTTCGAGACGAGAAAGCCCCCTTTGCCCTTGTCGGCGACAATGGCACCGTTCTCCGCTCGCCAGTTGGCATCGCCGACCTGGTGCCAGTTGCCCAGACCAGTGGTGCCGTCGATCAGCGTGGTCCAGCCAGCGTCGGACTGACCGAACGACATGTATGCGCTCCCCAGAACGGTCAGCCCGATGACCAGCAGCCCCATGACGATGAAAGACGGGCGTTTCATGGCGATCTCCTCCTGAGTGCGTGACGAGCGACCGTCGTCCTCTCGGCTATCCACGACGCCTGACGGAGGAGTCTAGCATCACGGCTTCGCGCCGAATCCTCAAAGGAGGCGGGCCAGCTTCAGCGCTATACTCCGCCCACCATGCGAGAGAACACCCTCAAGCAACAGCTCCACGCCGGGAAACCGGCCTTCGGCGTCATGTGCACCTTTCCCTCGCCGCCGGTGGTGGAAATGCTCGGCCATATCGGGTTCGACTGGATCCTGCTCGACAACGAGCACGGCTCCATCACGGTGGATACGGCCGAGGCTTGCATCGCCGCCGCCGAGCTCACGGGCATGGCGCCGATCGTGCGCCCCGTCGGGAACAAGCCGGAGATCATCGCGCCGTTCCTGGATCGCGGCGCGTGGGGCGTGCAGGTGCCCCACGTCAACACCGCCGAGGAAGCTCGTGCCGCCGTGGACGCGGTGAAGTACGCTCCCGAGGGCCACCGGGGCATCTTCAGCGGCGGCCGGCCGGCCAACTACGGCTTCAAGGGCACCACCGCGGACTACGCGAAGGACGCGAATCGAAACACGCTCGTGTGCCTGATGCTGGAAGAGGTGGAGGCCATCGAGAACCTGCCGGAGCTCGTCAAGGTCCCGGGCGTGGACGTGTACTTCATAGGGTCGGGCGACCTGTCTCAATCGATGGGTTACACCGGTCAGCAGGCTCATCCCGAAGTGCAGGCGATGATGGAGCGCGGCGTCAAGGTCATCAGGGGCGCCGGGCGCATCGCCGGGTGCAGCTGTCCCGATAATCTCGTGCCGAAGTTCCTGGGGCTCGGCGTGCAGTACTTCCACAGCAGCGTGGGGCGTCTGCTCCAGCACGGCAGCGACGTCTATCTCCAGAAGATGCGCCAGGCGGCCGGCGCGCCGAAGTAACGTGGGCGAGGCGGGGGCGCGACGCTGGCTCAAGTAGGAGAGACTCTCATGCGCTGGGCGACCTTTCAGATTCCTCCTGCTACCACGGAGCGGATCGGTGTGGTGCGAGGCGACGAGATTCACGCGATGGCCGCGGGGCCGCGGCTGATCGACCTGCTCGGCGACGGCGGCGAGCGGCTCGCCGCCGCCGGCGCCAAGACGCTCGCGTCGCCCGCCGAAGTCGTGCGGGTCGATCGCGTGCGACTGCTGCCGCCGATCTCGCGGCCGCCAGCGGTGCGCGACTTCATGACGTTCCGCCAGCACATCGAGTCGATCCGGAAGTCCCAGGGGCTCGAGCTGCCCAGGCAGTTCTTCGAGATCCCGGTCTTCTAACGAACCCTCACGCGCTGGTTGGCGCTCACGATCCGGTGCCGATGCCGCCGGGCTGCCAGAATCTCGACTTCGAGTGCGAGATCGGCGTCGTCATCGGGCGCGACGGCTACAACCTTGACCCGAAGAACGCCGCCGACCACGTCGTCGGGTTCTGCTTGTTCAACGACTGGAGCGCCCGCGACGTACAGCGCAACGAGATGGAGATGCGGCTGGGCCCGGCCAAGGGCAAGGACACCGCGACGACGCTGGGCCCGTGGCTCGTGACGAGGGACGAGATCGAGGCGTGGCGGCGCCCGATGGGCTACGACCTCGAGATGGTCGTCTCGGTCAACGGCCGCGAGTACGGCCGCGACCGCTGGTCCAACGCCTTCTGGTCCATCGGCGAGATCATCGCCTACGCGTCTCGGGGGACGAAGGTGTGCGCAGGCGACGTGCTGGGCACGGGCACCTGCGGCAACGGCTGTCTGGCCGAGCTGCGGACGCGCGACGCCTCCGCGTACCCGTGGCTCGCGGTCGGCGACGAGATCGTCTACGAGGTGGAGCGTCTCGGGCGCATCGCCAACCGGATCGTCGCCGGGCCGCCGCTGATTCCGCTGCGCCCCTGACGCCTTCAGGAAAGGTATCCGACATGACCCGGCATTTCGGCGTGCTGATTCCTTCCACGAACACGACGGTCGAGATCGAGTGCCGACTCCTGCCGGCGACGTACCAGGCGCACGTCGGGCGGCTCATGTCGAGCGGCGCTGGGAGTTTCTCGCCGAGCCGAGACGAGGACATCGACTATCAGTCGCGGTTGCTGAGAACGGCCAGGGTCGAGATGGTGATCCTGGCCCAGACGTCGGCGAGTCTCTCTGCCGAGGACTACGACGACGTCGTCACGAAGCGAATGAGTGTCGGTGCCGGCGTTCCGGCGATCACGTCGGCGCAGGCGGTCGGCCGCGCCGTTCGGGCCCTCGGCGCGCGCCGCGTCGCCATCGTGTCGCCCTATTCGGATGCGGTCAATGAACGAGCCGCGCGCTATTTCAAGACGAAGCACGGGCTCGAAACGATCGCGCTCGAAGGATTTCGCGCGACCGACGCGTACGCGATCGGGCAGCTCGGCCCCCAGCACGCGCGTGACGCGTTCGCCCGGATCGATCGGCCGGAGATCGAGGTCTTCGTGGTGCCCGGCGGCAATTTCCCGACGATGTCGTCGGTCGCCGCCTGGGAGCGTGAGCTCAAGAAACCGGTCGTGACCACGAACCAGGCGTCGATCTGGGCGATGCTGCGCGCGTTCGATAGCGCCGAACGCCTGCCGGCCTTCGGCCGCCTGCTCGCTGAAGTGCCAGCCGACGTGTCATAGACTCGTAATAGGCTATAGTCGCGGAAGACCTCGAGGCCCCGGAGCTCTACCGATGAGCGTGACGCCAGACCCGGACGACGGCGAACCGACGGTTGTGATGCCGGCTCGGGCATTCGCAGACGCCTCGCCGACCGAGATCGCCCGATGGCTTGCGACCTGGAAACACAGGAGGAATCGCCGGCGGGCGCTCTCCGCCGTGGCCGGGATCGTGATCGTCGCGGGGATCGGCGCCGGCTGGTTTTTCTTCCTGCGGAATGAGAAGTCCCTCGCCGTTTCTGGCCAGCCAGCACGAGAAGTCGCCAGCCCGCAGGTGATGCGGCCGGCGAGCCTGCCCGCGCCCCCGCCGGCTTCTCGCCCGCCCGACAAGCCGTCCAGCCCGAGACAGATGTTGAACGAAATCTTCGAAGGCCGCGATCGCGGGTATTCGGTGACCGCCTCAGTCGATGGAGGCGCGGTCCGCGTCAGCTCGTCCAGGCCGGGCTACGTGTATGTGCTGGCGGCCTCGGCCAACCAATCCGACGTAGCCGCGCTGTTCGTTGCCGTGCTGTTCCCCAGGGCGGCAGACACGAACAACCGCATCAGGCCGGGGCAGGCGCTGAAGCTGCCCGACTTACCATGGCCGTCGAACGCCGAGTTCCTCGCCATCGTTTCCGATGAGCCGCGCGACATCGACGTTCTCGGTCCGCTGGCCGGGAAAGTCATCTGTGCCTCCGCGACCCAGTGTTCTGAGTCCTACGGGGCCGTCATCTTCTCGCACGATGGCACTCGCAACACCGCGCGCAGCCCCGCGACCTTGACGGCCCCGGCCGCTCGGCCGACGTCCAAGGCTTCACGCCGCTGCAGTGATATTTTGGAGCGCGCGTCGCTCGGCGAACCGCTCACGGACGAAGAGCAGACGTTCCTCCGAAGGGACTGCCGATGATGATTCGCGGCTATCGGCTTGCGCGAGCGTGCTCCTGATCGTCGCCGGGTGCGCCACGTCGACGCCACCACCGACGCCAGCACCGACTCCGGTGCCAACCAGCGACACCTCCGAGCGGATTTTCGACGAGGCCGTGAACGTCGCGACCGACAGCCTGGTGGCTCAGCTGCAGAGAGGGCCGGGACCTTCGGCCAAGACGGAAGCCAAGCGCGGCGTGGTGATCGACCCCATGGTCGACGCCGCCTCCGGCCAGCAGACCGTGACGACCCTCCTACTCGAGCAACGGGTGGCGGACCGGCTCCGAAGCCGCTATTCGCAGTTCGACGTCATGCCATTCCAGATCGCCAACCTCAGCAAGGCACAGTACCTGTTGACGGGGACGATGACGCGCGTCCCGAGCAGCCAATCGGGGGCCCCCCAGGTGTTCCAGATCAATCTGGCGCTGACGGATTTACAAAATGGCACCGTCGTGGCCCAGGCGTCGTCGCTGGCGCGCGATGAGGGGCTGGATACGAACCCCACACGCTACTATCGCGACAGCCCCGTCGTGGTGAAGGACAAGGTGGTCGATGGCTACATCGCCACCTCCCAGACGGCGCCCGGGAGTCCGGCTGACCCGGTCTACTTCGAGCGCGTTGCCACAGCGACCACCGTCAGCGAAGCAACCCTCGCGTACAACAACGAGAGCTATCAGGATGCCCTCGCGCTCTACCAGACTGCGGCGGCCAAACCCGGAGGCGAGCAGCTGCGGGTGCTCAACGGGATTTACCTCGCCTCGTGGAAGCTTGGCCGCGCGAATGACGCGGAGGAAGCCTTCGGCAAGGTGGTCGCGCTCGGATTGAGCAGCAACAACCTCGGGGTGAAATTCCTGTTCAATCCCGGGACGACCAACTTCTGGTCCGACCCGCAAGTCAGCGGGCCTTACGGCTTCTGGTTACGGCAAATCGCGCGACAGGCGGCGGTGGCCAAGGTGTGCATGAACGTGGTGGGCCACACCAGCCTGACTGGATCGGAGCCGTACAACGACCGCCTCTCTCTGCAGCGCGCCGCCTACATCAAGCAGCGTCTCGACAAGGAGGCACCCGAGCTCGCCCTGCGCACCAAAGCGTCGGGAAGGGGCTTCCGGGAGAACCTCGTGGGCACGGGGACCGACGATGCACGTGATGCGCTCGATCGGAGGGTCGAGTTCAAGCTCACCGGGTGCTGACGAGCACCGACCCGGTCACGCCGCCTTCCACACGGTCATCTCGCCGTCGCGGACCGCGAGCGAGGTGCCGAGCTTGTCGCACCGTCGCGTGATTTGCTCGACCGCCTCCTTGTCCTGGCCCAGGTCGCAGGCGTACGTTTCGTTGCGCTCGTTGTGGCGCACGAGCGAGAACGCGACTTCCAGGAGCCTGCAGTCGTCGAAGGTGACGCGGGCCAACATGCCGACCCAGTCCCCATGTGCCCGGCCGCCATGGCCGGTGTGGAACGAGAAGCTGCCGAGGCCGTAGAAGATCGGCTTGCCCCGATACATCTCGACCGCGCATGCGTAGTGGGGTCCGTGCCCCATCACCACGTCGGCGCCGGCATCGATCGCCGCGTGGGCGATGTCGACCTGGTAGTCGAGGACGTCCTCGAACAAACCCCAGTGATGGGAGGCGACCACGATGTCCGCCTGGGCGCGCAGCGCGCGCAGGTCGCCCGTGAACTCGGCGAGCGACTTCGGGTCCGCCCAGGTGATGATCGCCGGGGGCAGCCCGGGACGGTTCGCGGGCGGGACACCGGCACGCCGCGTCTGGAGCATCGGCTCATACGCGGTGCGTCCCGTGAGCACGGCGACACCTGGGGAATTGTCGGTGGCCTCGTGGCCGGTGGCCCAGTAGACCGAGGTCCGCTGCATGAAACCAAAACGCAGACCCTCGTGAGTGACGATCGCCGGAGCGCGCGCGGCCCGGCGATCCACTCCCGCGCCGGTGCAGGGAATGCCGAGGCTATCGAGCCGCCCGAGCGACGACCGGATCGCTTCCTCGCCGTAGTTCACGTTGTTGGCGGCGCCGACCGCGCGAAATCCGCCGATGACGAGCGCCTGGCCGGAGGCCAGGGGGGCATGAAAGCCCTCGTGCTCCGGCGAATGCCCGCTGACGGGCTCGTAGAAGCAGCACTCCAGATTCCCGAACAGCACGTCGGCCTTCCGGAGCCTGTCCTGGATGCGCGCGAACGGTACCTGGGGATCGGTGACGTTCATGAGATTGACATCGCCGGTCAGCATCAGCACCCGTCTCATGGCAACCGTTTCCTCTTACCGGCCAGAATACGACGCCGTCGGACCGTTCAGAAGCTTCCGGGATAGAATCATGGGGTGACCCCAACACCATGGAGGGCGCGATGAACACAGTGGCTACCGTGACCCGGGCTCTCCCGGCGTCTTCGCAGCGGATCACTCCGGAGAAGTTCGCCCATATCGTCCTCAAGACCGCCAACTTTGACGCGGTGATCGCCTGGTACGCCACCGTGTTGCAGGCGCGTGTGGCCTTCCGCAACGATTTCATCGCCTTTCTCACCTACGACGACGAGCATCATCGAGTGGCCGTCATCAACAACCCGGGCAGTCCGACCCCGGATCCGGCGGCCGCCGGCGTGCACCACATCGCCTACACCTACGCCGGTCTGGGCGAGCTCTTGTCGACCTACCGGCGGCTCAAGGCCAGCGGGATCGAGCCCGCGCGCTGCATCAACCACGGGCCGACGATCTCCATGTACTATCGCGACCCCGACGGCCTGCGCGTCGAGCTGCAGATCGACGTCTTCACGACCATGGCCGAGGCCCACGCGTACCTGACGGGCCCGGACTTCGCCGAGAACCCCATCGGCGTCATCTTCGACCCGGAGCAGTTGATCCGCGACTACGAGGTCGGCCGCGCGTTCGACGACCTGGTGCGGCGCCCGCCGCTCCCGCCCGGCAAGACCCCCATGGACATGCGCGCTGAGACTCCCCGCGTTTGAGGGGCATGGGGGGTCCTTCGAGGCCCCGAGACCGCAAAGCAGCGTTTCCGAGCGCGGGGGGCATGGGGGGCCCTTCGAGGCCCCCCATGTTGTGGTCACACAGGCAGGAGCGGCTCGGCCCGATCCGGGGGCAAGTCGGTGTCGAACGAGTTGATGAGCAACGCCAGCAGGCTGTAGTTCCCCATGACCAGCGCGAGCTCGACCACTCCCTGGCGGCCGAACTGCTCGAGCGCGGCCTGGAACGCCCCCCGGCTCACGCGGCGAGTACGGAAGAATTCGCGGCCGTAGTTCACCACCGCCGCCTCGTCGGCAGCGAGAGCAGGAAGCTCTTTGCGGTCGCGCAACGCGTCGACGATCTCGCTGCGCACGCCCGCCTTGCGCGCGGACCCCGCGTGCGCGTTCCAGATGTGCTGGCAGTCCAGCTCTCGCGCGGTGACCAGCATGGCGAGCTCCTGGATCTTCTTGGGCAGCGAGGATTCCTCGCGCAGGTAGTGGTTCAGAAGGGTGGCCCACTGGTGCGCCTTCGGCACATGGATCAGGACGGAACCTGGGCCATAGCGGGGTACAGATCCAAGTCCTTTCACCATCTCATCGAAGATGGTTCGCTGCGTTTCGGGAACACTCTCTCGGGTCGCTACAGGCAGTCTCGCCACGGTCATCCCCCAGTTCGCGAGATTGGACCTCGCATTCAGCCGGAAAGCGTGTCGTAGTGATGCGAGCTCGAGATCACGCCGTTCCCATACAGCTTGGCGATCTCGTCCGTGGAGTAGCCCAAGAGATTTCCGAGTACCTCCTCGTTGTGCTCGCCCACTCTGGGGGTGGAGCCGACAACGGCCGGAGTGCGGCTGAAGTGCCAGAAGTCCCCTGACACGGCGATCGTGCCGGCCAGGAAATCGGGGACCTCGACCATCGCCCGCCGCTCCCAGGGATGCGGATCTTGGGCCGCCTGCGGGATCGTGTTCACCGGAGCCGCGACCACGTCGTGGCGCGTGAAGTGAGCGATGGCGTCCTTCATCGTCATGGCCCCCATCAGCTCACGCATCGCGTCGTTCACGACCTCGGCGTGCTTGCCGCGCTGGCGGCGAGTGGTGAAGCGGGTGTCTTGTTGCCACTCCGGCTTGCCCAGCGCCGCGCACACTCGATGCCAGTGGTGCTGATCTCCGGCGGCGATGAGGACCCAGCCATCCTTGCAGGGGTACATGCCGCTGGGCGGCGCATCGGATTTGCCTCGCTGCGGCTCGGTGCCTGCCCCGTGGTAGGCCGTGATGGGAATCTCGGTCAGGCTGTAGCCGGAGTCCGCCAGACAGACGTCGATGCTCTGCCCCTCGCCAGAGATGTTTCGCTCGTGGAGGGCCGCGAGCGTGCCAATCGCAGAGTGGAGCGCCGTGGTGCGGTCGATGATGGGAACCCCCGCGCGTATCGGCGGCATGCCTTCTTCGCCGGTGACCATGGCGATGCCGGACATGGTCTGGCCGATGGGGTCGTACCCGATCTGGTCGCGATAGGGACCGAATTGCCCATACGCGGAGACGTTGACCATGATGATGCGGGGGTTCAGCGCCTTCAGCACGTCGTACCCGAAACCCATCTCGTCGATTGTTCCGGGCCGGAAATTCTGCACGAGCACGTCGGAAACCTTGATCAGCTTGCGCAGGGCTGTCTGCGCTTCCTCCTTGCGCAAGTCCATGCTCACGCTCTTCTTGCCGCTGTTGTACTGGACCCAGTACGCGCTCTGCTTGCCCACCCATGGCGCGTGGTAGCGGGTTTCCTCGCCTCCGATACGCTCGATCTTGATGACCTCGGCCCCCAGGCGCGCGAGCACCTGCGCGCAACGGGGTCCCGCCTGATGGCGCCCCAGGTCGATCACGCGGATTCCGTTCAAAGGCCCTTTGCCGTCTGTCATCGCGTCACTCCTCATGGGGCCCCACCGGGCTCTGCCGTCACGGCGAAGCGAAAGGTGGCGCCGCGGTCCGCGTTGTTGGTGACCCACAAGCGGCCTCCGTGCGCCGCCACGATCGAGCGGCAGATCGTCAGCCCCAGCCCCAGCCCGTGCTCCTTGGTCGTGAAGAACGGCTCGAACACCCGCTCGATTCTGTCGGCAGGGATCCCGCCGCCGCAGTCAGCAATCGCAACCTCTACGGTGCCCTCCCCATCGGGGGCAGTCGTGACGGTCAGATGACGTCGGGCTGGCTCGTTGAGCTTCATGGCGTCGCATGCGTTGACGATCAGATTCAGTAGCACCTGCTGCAGTCCCACGCGGTCGCCACGTACTGCCGGCAAGGCGGGCGTCAGTCGTGCGGTGACAGTCACGTTGTGGGCGATGAGCTCGCCGTGAGCCAGGCGGAGCACTTCGTTCGTCACTTCGTTCAAGTCGAGCGGCTGGAGCAGGGTCTCGCCCTTCCTCAGGAGCGTGCGCCACCGGCGGATGACCGCGCCGGCGCGGCCATCGTCATCCACGATGTCCTGCAGGATGTCACGCACCTCCCCCAGATCGACGGGCTCACGCGCCAAGAACCGCTGCGCCGCCTGTGCGTTGCTCAAGATGGACGTCAACGGCTGGCTCAACTCGTGGGCCAGTGCGCCGGACAGTTCGCCCAGCGTGGCGACCCGCGTCAAGTGTGTGAGCAGCTGTCGCTGTTGTTGAATCTCCAGCTCCGCCTGCTTGCGGGCGGTGATGTCGACCATCACTGACCGCAGCCGGCGCCGCCCATCCACACGGCCGGCCAGGACCCGCACCATGTCGTGCACCCATAGCACGCGGCCGTCGGCCGCCAGCATCCGGTACTGCAAGACGTGATCGCGGCCGTCGGCGGTCGCGTCTGTGCACAGCGCCACCGCCCAGTCCCGATCGTCGGGATGAACGTGATTGATCCAGAAGTTCGGGTCGGCGTACCAATCTTGCAGCGAGTAGCCCAGGATGGCTTCCGCCCGACGGTTGACGAAGGCGATCTGGAACGTCTCGGCATCGGCGTCGAGGACGATCGCGTCGAGCGTGTCGACGAGGTCGCGGAAGTCCTGCGCCGACCTCTGGGCCTCTGTCCGGGCGGCCTGCTCGGCCGCAAAGAGGCGGTTGTTGTAGATCGCGGCGGCGGCGTGGTCGGCCAGCCGCACCAGCACGCTCTCGTCGGCGTCGCTGAACGACCGTGGTGTACGACTGCAGACGTAGAGCAGTCCCTCGACCTCCTGTCCGACGACGATGGGAACGGCGAGGGCGCTGCGGATGCCTTCGGCGTCGATCGCCTCGGCGTACTCCCGCGGCATCGGGGGCCATGCGATACGTTCGGCCGCCCGCCCGGGCCGGCCGCTGACCACGGCATGCCCACCGATGCCCACGCCCGGCAGGACGCGAAAGCGCCGATAGGCGTCGCTGCGGGCCCCGATGACGTGTCGGGCCGGGAAGGAGCCGTCGGCGTCGCGCACGGCCAGGCTCGTCACGTCGGCGGCACAGAGGGCCGTGGCACTCCGCGCGATCCGTGCGAGGACCGCGTCGAGATCGTCGCATTCGGCGAGGTCGCGTGCGACGTCCGCCAAGGTCTCCGCCTCACGGCGCCGGCGCTCGGTGTCCGCATAGAGCCGGGCGCTCTCGATGGCGATCGCCGCATGGCCGCCGAACGCCGTCAGAACCTCCACCTCGGCGGCGCCGAGGTCCTCGACACGGCGCGCGACGAGCGCGAGAACGCCCACGAGCCGGCCGTGCGAGGCGAGCGGAATCGCCACGCAGGCGGCCATGCCCTCCGATTCGAAGTAGGCGCGGTCGATCGTGCGCGGGTCGGCCTGGACATCGGGCACCAGTAAGATACGTCGCTCCAGCGCGGCGTGACCGACGAGGCCCTCACCGAGGGCGAAGTCCGATCGGCGGGCCGTGTGGCGCCGAACGCCAGCCCGCGCCCGCGCCACCAGCCGTGAGCCCTCGAGGATCCAGAGCGTCGCCAGTGAGTCGCTCACGACACTGGTGGCCGACACGACCACACGGCTGAGCACCTCGGCGAGGTCAGGTGACGCCGTGATGCTCTCGACGAGACGCAAGAGCAGGTCCAGCCGGGAATCGCGGCTCACGACGTCGGGCATTCGTCACTCCATCGTCCGAACGTTCGGCGCGACCGCGACCTCCATCTCCGTCAGCGCGATCACTTCCTTGGTGGTGAACCCCGGCGCCACCGCGTCGAGGACGAAACGGTCTTTCTCCCAGCGCAGCAGCGCCAGGTCGGTCACCACGTAGCTCACGCACGCTTTGCCGGTCAGGGGGTAGGTGCACTTGCGCCGCAGCTTCGGACGGCCCTTGCTGTCGACGTGCTCCATCACGATGATCAGGTCGCCCTTGCCGGACAGCAGATCCATCGCGCCGCCGATGCCGCCGCGCTTCGCGTCGGCCGTGCTCCAGTTGGCGACGCTGCCATGCTGATCGACCTCGTACGCGCCGAGGATCACCGTGTCGATCCGGCCTCCGCGCGCCATCTCGAAGGACGCAACGCTGTCGAAGAACGACGCGCCGCGGTTCAGGGCCACGAACTGGCCGGCGGCGTTGTAGATGTCCGGATCGATCTCGCTCTCCTCCGTCACCATCCGGCCGTAGCCGAGGACGCCGTTCTCGGCGTGGAGGATCACGTCGCGGCCCTCGAGATAGTTCGACACCATGGTGGGGATGCCGACGCCCAGGTTTACGTAGGTGCCGTCCTTGACGAGCTTGGCCGCGTTCTTCGCGATCCCCTCGCGCGTCAGCGCCGGTTTGCCGTCGTAGAGGCGCGGCTGGTCGGCCGGCCGTCGCGCGGGCCGGCGCCAGGCCTTGCCATCGACGACGTGGGTCGTCTTGACGACGCGCGACACGAAGATGCCGGGTAGATCGATCAGCTCGGGGGCGATGTCGCCCGGCTCCACGATCTCGTCCACCTCGACGATGGCGATTCGCGCGGCCTTGGCGAAGCTCGGATTGAAATTCTGGCTGCCGCCGCGGAACTGGACGTTGCCGAGACGGTCCGCGCGATAGCCCCGGAGCAAGGCATAGTCCACGTGGATCGCATGCTCGAGCACGTAGGGCTTGCCGTCGAAGTCGCGGATCTCTCGGCCCGTCGCGAGATCGGTGTGGACCCCGGTCGGTGAGTAGAACGCCGGGATCCCGGCGCCGCCCGCGCGGCAGCGTTCGACCAGGATCCCCTGGGGGACCAGCTCCACTTCCATCTTGCCGCTGGCGATCTGCTCCTCGCTGGCGGTCGGAGTCCCCGGCCGCACGGAGAACGCCGCGACCAGCTTCTTCACCTGGTTGTTCTCCGCGAGGATCTGGCCGCGGGTCGCCCCGGCGTCACCGAGCGAGTTGCAGACGAGCGTGAGCTCTTTGGTGCCCTGATCACGCAGGGCGCAGATCAGGGCGGTCGCAAAACGGTGCGCGACGCCGAAGCCGGCGATGGCCACCGTGGCGCCGTTGGGGATGTCCGCGACCGCCTGCTCGGGGGATGCAACGATCTTGTTCATGGCGTCCTTTCCACGGAGACGACTAAGCCCGCGCCGGCCACACCGGCTCGTTGTGACCGAGCGGCACCGAGGGCCGCGCCCAACGCGGCGGCGTCTTGGAGAGGCGCAGCACCGGCCCGAGATGGCGCAGCCGACCGACCGGTGTGTCGCTCGTGATCGACCAGCGCTCCAGCTCCTCGGGCGTGAATTCTTTCGGCACGTCCTTGAGCTGGGCCTCGGGCACCTGGCCGCGTCCGACTAGCCAGCGCCCCGTCTGCGCGAGCGAGATCCGCACGAGCCAGCTCCCACCCTCACGCGCGCGGCGCGCGAGAGCAACCAGCGCGCCGAAGGCCATCAGATAGCCGGTCAGATAGTCGATCGCCGACACCGGGTAGAACTGCGGGCCCGGCGCTGCGGCGGGGAAGAGATCGCCCTGGCGGCTGGTGATCCCGCTGACCGTTTGCACCACCGTGTCGAAGCCGCGGCGTGACGCCCACGGCCCGACGTGCCCGAACGCGCACAGGGAGACGACGACGATGCCGGGCCGCAGCTTCGCCAGCGCCTCGGGCGAGAACCCGCGACCGCCGAGGGTCCCCGGCCGGTAGCCTTGAGAGAACACGTCCGCTTCGCGGACGAGCCCGCCCAGGATCTCGACATCCCGTGGCTGGCGCAGATCGAGATGGGCCGAGAGCTTGCCGTGGCCGGTGTCGTATTCCTGGTAGCCGAGATTCGGCAGGTGCGCCCCGGTGATCTTGAGGACGTCGGCGCCGTGCTCGGCCAGCGTCCGCGCGCAGGTCGGCCCGGCGAGGACTCGCGTGAGGTCGAGCACGCGAATACCTGACAATGGCCGGTCGCCGTCCGGGAGCTTCTCCGGCGAGCTCTCGCCGATCTTGACGATCTCCATCAGCGGCAGCGAGGCGATCGCGGCGGCCTGCGGGTGCTTGGCCCATTCGTCCATGGTGCGCACCATGCCCCCGGCGCCCTTCGCGGCGATGATCGCCTCCTCCAGCTCGAGCGCGTCCCATTGCGCCACCGCTTTGCGCACCGCCTCGCGGTCTTCCGGCACGCCGAGCACGCTGAGCGCGGCGGCGCGATGGTTCGGGAAGTTGCAGTGCAGATAGCTCCAGCGGCCGTTCTTGGCGGGATAGACGCCCATCACCGCGTTGCGCTCGGTCGACACGTGCGCGCCGTCCATCTTCAGGTAGTGTCCGCTGCGGAGCGAGGCGGTCGCCTGGCGCGTGTCGACCGCGACGTCCTGTTCGCGCCCGGTGCGCACCGCCCACAGATCGGAGACGGCGAGGCCGACCGCCGCGAGCGCGGCGGCGCTGGTCTCGCCGATGCGGAACGGTGTCGGCAAGATCGGATCGGTGCCGCCGGTGATCTCGACCGAGCGGGCGCGCTCCTCACTCCATCCGGCAATCGGCAGGATCGTACGTAACGCTTCGTTGGTCATCGGATTCGTCCGCGTCCTTACGCTTGGCCGGCGCGTTCCGTGGTATGCCAGCTTTCAGCGATGAGGTCGTTGTGGAGCCGGTACATCTCGATGCCTCTCATTTCGAACACGCGACCCTCCAACCATCTGATGTGGATAGAGGTCCCGACCAGATTGTACGAATGGACCATCCTGAGCAATGTGACGTAGAACCCGGTGTGACCCTTGTGCATTGTTCGAACACACGTCTTGAGATTCTCCCGGCCTTGCAACACCTTGGCTTCGTAGTGACGTTTGTAGCTCGAGTCCACGAGCGCGTCGATGGCCTGGTCGACGGCGACAGGGTCCTGCCCGTTCCAGACCTTCTGGATGAAGTCGCGGACGGTCGCTTGATTCTTCGCTTCGACCGAGTCTCGATAGTCGATGCCGCTGAAACCGGCCAGCCCGGGCTCCGGATCGCCGCCGCAATCTGGGAACCATATGCCGTTTCGGGGACTTGGCTTGGACATGATGCAACCTCCTCATCGAGGGTGAGGCGGGCGTTACTGGGAACCGTGCGGGGGATCTTACCACCGACGGCTTTTCCGCGGGGGAGCGTCTACCACAGGAGAGCTCGGGGCCGAGCTCAGAGCTAGAGGTGAACGAAGCAAGTGCTCACGCTCTCCCAGTCGCGAGCGGAGCGTGCCGGGAGGGTTTTCTCGTACACGAAGAGATGGCGGGCGGCCTCCACGAAGTCACCGTAGTCGGTGAATCCGCGCTCCAGAATGATCGTGTCGAGTCGCTCCGGCTCGACGCCCCAGCGCCCGGCGACGAACTCGTCGAGAAGGCCTCGCCGCACCGGAGCGTGAGCGAAGCGCGGATATCGGTAGAACACGCCGGAGTTGTGCCTGAGGATCCGGCCGGCGAGATTCGCCGCCGGCGCGAAGGCTCCGCGCTCCTTCATCTCGCGAATCAACGGTCCGGTCCAGGGCACGCCGGGATGCATCAAGAGCGGCCGCGTCCACGCCGATTCGTCGACCCCATAGCGAGCCGCGACGTCGCGAGCCGTCCGCCGCAAGAGCGCGGTCCGGCCTCGCGCGATCGGGCGCAGGGTCCGGTACCGATCGACGATCCGGTCCTCGAGGTTGCGCTCACGAAGAAGCTGGACGAGCTCGTCGTGCGCCATGAGTCGGCGGCGCAGCCAGGCGCGATAGGCCGAATCGGACCGAAGGCGTCTGGCGCGGCGGAACCTGGCGAGCAGTGTCCGCGGACAACCCGCCGCCAGCCCACGGTGCCCGGCTTCGTCGAGGGCGAGGCAACGCAATGAGACGCGCCGGTACAGCGCGGCGAACGACGGAGAGAGCAATCTCTGGAACGCCACGATGAGGCGATCCGGGATGTGCTGTCCGCCGACCCGTTGCCCGACGTACTCCTGCTGATAGCGATGCAAGAGGCTCGTTCGCCGAACCTCCAGCGGCACCCCCGGAGGCCAGGGCTCGGATCCGTCGATCCGACCGACGATCGTCTTGACGAGCGACAAAGCATCATTGCGCTTGAGGTCGACCGCTTCCCGGCGAAGGAAGTGGTCGAGCGCCGCGCGCTCTCGCCTGGTCGCAGCACCGAGGATCGCCCCGTACGTTCGCTGCATGAAGGGCAGGCGCTTCGCGCACGCCAGCGCGGTCGCCGCGGTTTTCGCGGAGACGATCCCGCGTTGTCGCGCGCGGCGCAGATTGTGGCGGATGCTGACGAGAGCCTCCGTCAGCGGGCGGAAGTCATCGTCCGCGACGCCGTGCAGCACCGCCACTTCGTCGTCGCCATCGATCGCGCCCCGACGGTACAGGTGATAGATCTCACCGATCCCCTCCATTCCGAAGACATCGAGCTCGGCGGCGCGCAAAGCCCCGATGCTCGAGGAGCCCAGCACACGGACCCCGCGCTCGAGCGCGAGCAGGATCTCGCGGTGGAGTACGGATGGGACATGAAAGAAGTAGCCGTCGATGATCCCGATGACGTCCGGCGGTCGATCGATCAGGCGCAGGACGTCACCCTGCTGGGCCGGGGGCAACACCTGGACGTCGACATCGACGGAGGCGAAGGCCGAGTGAATATCGGTCGCGGAGAGCGAGGGGCCTGCGAACAGGCAGATGCGCGGCCGGCGGCGGCTCATTGAGCGTCCGTGAGCACCAGACCGGGAGCAAGAACGAAGACCACCGGAATCCCGAAGTCGGGCCGAGTCAAATCGACCGCGACCGGGGACATCCCCGTGAAGGAGCGTACGCGGCCGACGACATCGCGCAGCTGCGGGGAAAATCTCGTGGCGCGAACGGTCGGCGCGTCGCGGAAATGGCGTCGCGCCTCCGCCGACTTTCGGCGAAGCGAACCGACGACGGACGGCGCCATCGAATCTCGATAGACGTGGCGCGGGATATCGTCGCGACTTCCGGAGATGTACGCCAGGCGCGACTGTACCGCCTCGGTCACGGCTCGGACCAGCGCGGTCAGTCGATTCGGGTGACAACCGGAGCCCTGGGTCAGGGCCGGGCCGTCGGGGTGGTCGAGCCAGACCTCGAAGCAAGGGAGGCCCGTCGGGCCGCTCAGGTCGACGATCCGCGTCTTCATTCCAGCGCGCGACAGCAGGTCGAGCAGGCGCTGCGCCAGTCGCGGGAGAACGGAGTCGCGGACCACGCATCGCTCCGGGTCGAACCGCGCTTCGCTGTAGCGCCCGCAGCAATCGCGCTCCAGCACTTCGCAGAGGCCGTGGATCAGCGCTTCGCCGACCGTGTTCCCGCTGGCGAGGCCGTTCGAGGAGGCCCGGAACAAGGGCACGTACAGTCGATCTTCGACGCACGCGTTGAGCTCGCAGAGTTGTCGCGGCACCCACGAGGCCGCGCCGCTCCACAGGTCGGTCGCCGGCACCCAGTCGAGCGGGACCGTATCGCTCAAGAAGCTCGGCCGGGCGAGCGGCAGCGCGTAGGGGTCGTAGGCCAGACGGCGACGCATGGTGCCGACGGTCTCCCGAACGCTCCGCTGAGGGATCTCTTCCGTGTGAAAGCCTTCGAGCGCCTCCATCAACGCCGACACCTGCCCCTGCGCGCGGGTCAATCCCTTCCCTTGCGAGACCGTGAGCACACGGGAGTTCGGGCGGATCGCCTGGAACACTGGAAGCCCGATCCAGTCGAGACCGGTCACATCGGCCAATCGCGTGATGCCGGCTGCCCGAAGCAGAGGCCGGATTCGACGGAGTGTCGCGGTGGGCGTCACCGCTCGGAGTGTCCCAAAGGAATAGCGCGGCGCCGACGTGTCCGCCATCAGCTTCTGCCAAAGATGGGTGGTCAGCAGGGCGCCCTCCCGGGCGAGGACCGATGGGCCAGGATAGCCGAGAGTCGACAAACCTGGTCGCGAGTTGTTGGAGCCACGAGCCAAGGATATTGACCTGGTCTGGCCAAGCAGGTAAGGTCCCGAGTACGCCGAGGAAGGCCGTTGAATCACCCACCGGATGATCTGATCTCAGGAACGGTCACGTTCCTGTTCGCGGATATCGAGGGCTCGACTCGCCTGCTGGAGCAGCTGGGCGACCGCTACGGCGACCTGCTCGCGACCCACCGTCGTCTACTGCGGGCTGCGTTTCGCGCGGAGGATGGTCGGACCGTCGACACCTCGGGCGATGCTCACTTCGTCGCGTTCCGGGGCGCGCTCAACGCCGCGACCGCTGCTGTAGCGGCGCAGCGCGCGCTGGCCCGACAGCGTTGGCCCGAGGGCGTCTCGGTGCGTGTCCGCATGGGCGTTCACACCGGGGAGCCCACCCTGGTTCGAGGGACCTACATCGGCCTCGACGTGCACCGAGCCGCGCGCCTGTGCGCGGCGGCCCACGGCGGGCAGGTGCTGCTGTCGCAGACGACGCGCGATCTCGTGCGGCAAGAGTTGCCAGGCGATCTGAGTCTCCGCGACCTCGGAGAGCACCACCTCAAGGATCTTCAGCGTGCGGAGCGGATCTTCCAGCTGGTCATCCCCGACCTTCCTTCCGAGTTCCCGCCGCTTCGCTCGAGCGACAGCCGTCTGAACAACTTACCGCTGCAAACGACGCCGCTCTTCGGACGGGAGAGCCAGCTCGAGGCCGGTCGCCAGCTCCTTCTGCGCGAGGACGTGAGACTCCTCTCTCTCACCGGTCCGCCGGGGTCGGGCAAGACGCGTCTAGGCCTCCAGATCGCGACGGATCTCAGCACTCGCTTCGATGACGGCGTCTGCTTTGCCGCGCTCGCCCCGATCACCAATCCGGGCTTGGTCGCGTCGACGATCGGTCATGCGCTCGGACTTCAGGAGGGCGGCGATCGACCGCTCGAAACGATCCTGAAGGACTACCTTCGAGAGAAGCATCTCCTGCTGGTCCTCGACAATTTCGAGCAGATCCTCCCGGCCGCGCCCGTCGTCGCCGAGCTGCTCGCGACGGCTCCTCGGCTCAAGGTGCTCGCGACGAGCCGCGCGGCGTTGCACCTGCGGGCCGAGCACGAGCTGCAGGTGTTCCCGTTGGGGCTGCCCGAGCTCGGTCGTCGGATGCCCGCGGCCGCCCTCGCGGAATATCCGGCCATCGCCCTCTTCATCGATCGCGCCGCCGCGATTCAGCCCGGCCTGACCTTCACGGAGGACGACGCCCAGGCCGTCGCGGAGATCTGTAATCGGTTGGACGGCTTGCCGCTCGCCATCGAGCTGGCGGCAGCGCGGATCAAGCTCCTGCCGCCTCAGGCCATGCTCAGTCGTATGGGACGACGCCTGCCGCTGCTGATCGGCGGCGCGCGAGACCTTCCGGCCCGACAGCAAACGCTCCGCGATGCGATTGCCTGGAGCTACGACCTGCTGGACCAGACGGAGCAGAGGCTCTTCCGTCGGGTCTCCGCGTTCGTGGGCGGATGCTCGCTGCAGGCGTCGGAGGCGGTGTGCGGACCAGGCGTCGAGGGATCGGAATCGAGCCCCGTGCTCGACACGGTCGCGTCGCTGATCGAGAAAAATTTACTGCGGTTGGACACGCGAGCCGGGCGCGAGCCGCGAATCGGGATGCTCGAGACGATCCGCGAGTACGGGCTCGAGCAGCTCGAGGCGCACGGTGAAGGACCCAGCGTACGGGACCGGCATCTCGACTACTACCTCGGGTTGGCACAGGAGGCGGATCCCGGGCTTCTCGGGCCGCAGCAAGTGGAATGGTGCCGTCGCCTCGACGCCGAGCGCGACAACATACGGGCGGCGCTGGAATGGGCGGTGACGCCGCGGGAGTCAGACGTCGGCGCCCCGGCGGCATTGACGCGCGCCGCCTCGCGGCCGGCGGCGGGGATCAAGATCGCGGACGCCCTGGAGCAGTTCTGGATGTTGCGCGGTCACTCGCGGGAGAATTTCTCGCGCGTGATGGCGCTCGTCGATCGCGCTCCCGACGATCGCGCACTCAAGGCGACGATCCTCGTCGTGGCGGGCTACGTCGCCCACTGCTTGCGCGACCACGACGTCGCGGTGCGACTTGCGGACGAGGGGCTCGCCCTCTGGCGGGAGCTCGGAGACGCCCGCGGCATGGCCGTCGCGATGGCCCGCCGCGGCGTGATGGCGATCTGGCAGGGCGACCACGGCCGAGCGGAAGCATTACTCACCGAGGCGCGGGCCCTGTTCCGCGAAACCGGCGGCGAGGCGGCGTCAGGCATCGAGCATCCGATCGCGGCCTTCCTCGCCCAGGCGGTGCAAGAGCAAGGCGCCCACGAGCGTGCGCGCGCGCTCTACGAGGAGAGCCTCGTCGAGGCTCAAGCGCGCGGAGACAAGCACGCCGCCGCTTATTCGCGCCGCCACCTGGCGCGCCTGCGCCTGCGGCGGGGCGAGGCCGAGCGGGCGGCCGCGCTCGTCAGGGAAGGCCTGCCCCCGCTCATGGAGCTCTGCGACAAACGCTGCACGCCGGCGGCCCTGGAGGTCCTGGCATACGCGCTCGGGCTGCGTGAGCAACCCGCGGATGCGGCGCGGCTGTTTGCGGCGGCGCAGGCCATGCGCGATGAGACGGGAATGCCTCTCATGCGGGCCGAGCAGTCGACTCAGGAGCGAGAGCGCGCTTTGCTGGAAGCCAGGCTCGGCAAGGAAGAGTTCGACGCGGCCTGGGCGGAAGGCCGGGCGATGACCTTGGAGCAGGCCGTCGGCTACGCCGTGGAAGCCTCGTCAGCTCGGCCACCCGGTTCGTCCGAGCCGTCGGAGCCGTGGGGCCCGGAGCGGAGCTGTTCCGCGGCTATCAGGACAACACCGATTTCGGCAAGCACCTGCACCGGCTGATCCGAGGGAAGTAGCGTTCGCCGGCGCAACCGGACCTCGTCAGATATCCAGGGAGG